>ERZ1292629.203-Hain-H43-01um-R1-203-length-62704-cov-16_pt1 | contig 62704 bp, 59 predicted proteins | sample MGYA00564399_ERZ1292629 | MGnify/ENA primary metagenome ERZ1292629 (study PRJEB36523, sample SAMEA6512636) | groundwater metagenome | collected 2019-01-08 | study: AquaDiva: Metagenomics assemblies of 32 groundwater samples
CTCGAACCCACGAACCCCGTGAAGGGTTCCACTTTTCAAGAGTGGTGCAATAGCCGCTATGCGACTCCTCCAGTGCGGAGAGGGTGGGATTTGAACCCACGAACCCCCTAAGGGGCGCAGGTTAGCAACCTGCTGCTTTAAACCGCTCAGCCACCTCTCCTAATTGATTTTTATTTTACCTTTTAAAATCACATAAGTCAATTTGAAAAATAATTATTTTTATGGTATTTTAAAATAAAAAATATGGAAAATCAAAAAAAATTTGCTTGCGCAATAAATTGCATGGACGGAAGGGTTCAGGACGCTGTAAAAAATTATATGAAAGAAAATTTTGCCGCAGATTATGTTGATATGATTACAGAGCCCGGGCCAAACAAAATTTTGGCAGATGCAGAAAGTAACCTTTCGACAGGTTCAGGGCAGGTAATTGAAAATATAAAAAAAAGACTTGAAATTTCAGTTAATCACCATGGCTCAAAAGTTGTGGCAATTGTTGGACATTTTGGATGCGCTGGAAACCCAACAGAAAAAGAAGAGCAAATTGAGCACTTAAAAAAAGCAGAAGAAGTTGTAAAAAATTTCGGTTTTCCTGTAGAAATTGTTCTTTTGTGGGTTGATGGCGACTGGCAAAAAGTGGAGAAAATCTAAAATTAAGCACAAAACAAACAGCTCAGACGTGTCTGAGCTGTTTTACTCTTCGCGGGCGATTGCAATACCCCAAACGGATTTGGCGCCGGCTTGGCGTAAAATGCGAGCGCATTCTTCTGTTGTGGAGCCGGTTGTATAAACATCATCAACCAAAAACACTTTCTTTTTATCAAAATTACAGACGTCAGACGTCTGTAATTTTTTATAATTAATGGCGAAGGCGCCTCGCAGATTTTTTTCACGCTCTTCTTTTGCCAATTCCATTTGCGGTTCTGTTATTTTTGTTTTTATTAAAACATCTGAAATCAAGGGAATTTTGAAAATTTTTGCCAGTTCTTTTGCCAGTTCTTCTGATTGGTTATAACCGCGAAATTTTAATTTTTTCTTGTCTAAGGGAACTGGAATTAAAATGCTATTTTCCCAAATTTCTTCAATATTTTTGCCAGACAAAATTAAGTGTTCTGCGATTAACAAAGCCAAAATTTTTGCCAAATCTTTTATATATGGCTTATATTTGAATTGGTAGATTAATTTTTTGGTTAAAAGTTTCTCTTTGTAAGGCAAGGCAAAATAAAGCCCGGAAAGTTTTTTATCAGAACATTTATTGCACTTTCCATTTTTTAACCCTGAGGACATTCGGCTGAGCTCAGTCGAAGCCCCCGCCGAAGGGTTTTGATTTAGCGGCAGCCTAAGAGGATTTTTATTGCAAAGGCAATAATCATATTCTGAAATATCTAAAATTGATTTGCAATCTTGGCACAAATAAACACCTTCTTTACCGCAGCCGAAACAAAAACAAGGGAAAAATAATTCCAATAAAAAACTTTTTATTTTATCCACAGCCCTTGCTTTATCCACAGTGTTATTATATATTTTTTAAGATATAATAAAAAGAAGACACTAAAAAGTTGGAGATTTTTAGTATAACTTTATCATTTAATAATGCGTAATATTTTTAAAAATCCTTTTAAGATGTTTTTTCCTAAGAAGATGCTGGGCATAGATATTGGCACATCTTCGGTTAAAGTTGTTGAAATTTCGCGCTGGGGGCAGGGAAAAACATTGGAAAATTACGGAGAAATTGATTCGCTTGCTCTTTATAAAGAGCCTTTAAAAAAAATACAAAGAGGCAGTTATATGCTTTCTGATTCTTTTGTTTCAAAAGCTATCACAGCGATTTTAAACGAGGCTAGAATTAAAACCAAAGCAGTGATTTTTTCTATTCCTGATTTTTCCACATTTTGCACATCTTTTGAGTTGCCGCCAATGGCAGAAGATGAAATACCAGACGCAGTTAAATATAACGCGCCCCAATACATTCCGCTTCCAATATCTGAAACAACCTTAGACTGGAAAATAATAAGCGGGGCAGTTAAAGATAAACGGTCGCCCTTAAAAGTGTTTTTGGTGGCGGTTCCCAATCAAGTTGTGCAGGGATACCAAAACATTGCTCAAATGGCGGGCTTAGAGCTTTACGCATTGGAAGCCGAGGCCATGGCGGTGGCAAGGTCGCTGGTTAAAGATAATAAAAAAACAATATGCTTGCTAGATATTGGAGCTCAAAGCACGACTATTAATATTATTGACAGGGGAAGCATAAAAAAGAGCTATAGTTTTAATTTTGCTTCAGGCCAGTTGGCTCACGCCGTATCCTCTGCTTTGGGAATAACATATAGCGAGGCTGAAGAAATAAAAAATAGGGAAGGCTTAATCTCAAAAAATGAAAGCGTTTCTAAAAATTTGTATTTTTTGATTGACCCTATTTTATTGGAGGTAAGAAAAATTTTAATTGATTTTTATCAAAGCGACGGAAAAGAAATAGATGAAATTTATTTGACTGGCGGCACTGCCAATCTTCCGGGGTTGAGGGAATATTTTATTGAAGTGCTTAAAAAGAAAGTGGAAATACCTAATTGTTTTTCTGATTTATTGTATCCGCCTATTCTTGAAGAATCAATTGAAGAAATGAGCCCAAGATTTTCAGTGGCGGTTGGCGTTGCTTTATTAGGGCTGGAAACATAGGATAAAATATAAAATAAAATGAATTTTAATCTTAACATAATCTATCAACTAAGAGATAAAAAAAACTGGTGGGTTGATGTTGTTTTTTATTTTGTGATATCTTCGTTGTTAGCCACGATTATCTGTTATGTTATTTTTGCAATTCAAATTTATATCCAAAATGAAAAAATAAAAGAAGTGCAAGTTGCCCTTACTACTGTTGGGACTGAACAGCAAAAGGAAATGGAGAAGAAGGTTTTTGAATATCAGGAAAAAATAAATGATTTCTCAATCTTAATTAACGAGCATAAAATTACATCCAATATTTTTGGCTTTATAGAACAATATACTCTGCCAAATGTTTGGTTTTCTAGATTTTCAATAGACGAGAAGCAATTGGCAATCGTGCTTTCTGGGGAAACAGATGATCTGGAAACCATAAGCAGGCAAGTTTCAACATTTGAGGCAACCGAATATGTTAAAAAAATAGATATTTTAAATTCGCAAAAAGGAACACAGCAAAAAATTAATTTTAATATCAGTCTTTCCTTAGACTCGAAAATATTTACTTTTGAACCAGCAGCTTTAAAAGAGCCAGCCGCCCCGCAAAGCGGGGCGAGCCTCTCGCCTCGCTCGCAAGGCGAAGCGGGCGCCCCAGAGGGGCGGGAAGCAGAAAATACAGCTGCACAGGAGCCAGTCAAAAGCAGTGAAAAATTAATAACACATTTTAATATTTTATTAACCCCGGCATTCGTTGGTTCTGTAAATCAAGTTGACCGCACTATTGTGACAAATGTTCCTTTCGGCACAGACATAACCAATTTAAGGCCATTAATAATTGTTTCGCAAAAATCCTCTGTTATGCCAGCCTCTAATGTTCCTCAAAATTTTAGCGAAGCTGTTATTTATACAGTTACAGCCGAAGACGGCTCTGCGCAGAATTATGTGGCAACCGTAAACGTTTCTCCTTCTGATACTGCAAAATCTGTTAAGTTCGGAACAAATAACATTATTTTGATTATTTCCATAATTGCAGCTGTTTTTGTTGTGATACTTACAATATTTTTATTTTTACTAAAAAAAATAAAACGCAAAAAATGAAAATAGACCGCCCCATTTCAATAGCGCTTATTCTCTTTATCACTCTGATTTTGATAATATTTTTTGTGTTGCCAAAATATCGCGATTTTAGGTCATCTCAAGCAGATTTAGGTAAAATTGAAGCTGAATTTAATGGAAAATATGCATATTATTCTGGCATTAGCAAAGCATTTAGAGATTTGCAGGAACATCAAGAAAGCGTTGATAAAATTGACAGCGCTTTGCCGAAAAATCCTCCTATTGCAGATATAGTTTATTTTTTTCAAGAGAAATCACGTGAAAAAGGATTGATTATTAAATCTCTGTTTTTAGCCAAATTTTCTGCTTTGGATTCAGAAAACGGCGTAAGAGAAATTGCTTTTTCTTTAAATTTAGCGGGCACTTATTCGTCTTTGAAAAGTTTTCTTTATTCTATAGAGGATTCAGCCCGTTTGTTTGAAGTAAGCAGTATTTCTTTCAGTTCTTCGATTTTACAAGAGTCTTCTGAGTCGCAGGCAGTTCCTGGGCCGCCCGTTAATAAAATAAAAAAACAGCCGCAATTCCAAGCAGAACAAATATATTCTTTTCAATTAGAAATAAAAACTCATTCGTATTAACTATGGCAATAGTTTTTATATCACCTAAAAAAAGGCAAAAAATGTTTTTCTTAGGAATAACAGTATTATTTTTATTGTTTATATCTTTTGTAAGCTTTGTCGTTTTTTTATCAAAACCCAAGGTTACTCCAGAAGAACAAGTTTCAATAACCCCAAAAATTAATATCAATTTTAAAATTTTAGAATCAGACAAAATAAAATATGTGCAGTTCATGGGAAAAATTGAGAAGTCATTTGACTATGAAGCTTTAACCGATGAAAATATATTAAAGACCGGAACTATTTTGGCGGTTTCTGCCGAGGAGGGTAAGAAAGCTTTAGCAGCTATGGGATTAACTGTTAATAATTTTGAAGAGGCAAAAGTCGGCCGCGACAACCCCTTTACGCCTTATTAAGAACCTTATTAAGAATATTTTGTGATTTAAAGTAAATATAGTAAAATAAAGATATGAAATTAATTCAAGAACTATTTGGCAATGGAATATTGAACGAACAAAAAAAGAATGAGCTGGAAGCCGAATTAAAAAAAACCGGAAAAACCGAAGAGGACATAATTTTAGAAAGAAAAATTGTTTCTGAAGATGTTTTGTTTAAATTAAAAAGCAGCATTTTAAAAATTCCTTTAAAAAAAATCAAGGCAGAGGATATTCCATTAGATATTTTAGAGATTGTTCCAGAAGAAGCGGCAATCAATTATAAAATGGCGGCTTTTGCAAAAAGAGAAAATGTTATTGAAATAGGAATGGTTTATCCTGAAGACATATTAGCTCAAAACGCTTTGAGATTTTTAAGCCAGCGGGAAAATTTTAATTATGAAACATGCCTTATAACGATTGCTGATTTTAATAATCTTTTAAAACAATATAGAAATTTAAAGAATGAAACGAAAAAAGCGTTAGAAGAAATAGGCAAAGAAAAAAAAGAAGGTTTTGGGAGTCTGGAAAAAAAGATTGGCTCAAAAATAATGATAGAAGAGGCTCCGATAATAAAAATGGTGCTGGTTATTTTACGGCACGCTGTTGAAGGCAGCGCCTCTGATATTCATATAGAGCCTACCGCAGAAAAAATGAATGTCCGTTTTAGGCAGGACGGAATTTTACATCCCAGCCTTTTTTTGCCGTTAAATATCTTTCCTTCTGTTGTAGCTAGGATTAAAATTATTGCAGGAATGAAAATTGACGAGAATAGGGTTCCCCAAGACGGAAGGTTTTCAGCTAAAATTAATAATAAAGAAGTTGATTTTAGGGTTTCAACTTTTCCTACTCTCTATGGAGAAAAAGTAGAAATTAGGGTTTTAGATCCTACCGAGGGGTTGAAGTCGCTGGAAGATTTAGGGCTGAAAGGCAGAAATTTTGAAGTAGTAAAAGATGCGGCGAAAAAACCGCATGGTTTAATTTTAGCCACAGGCCCTACTGGCTCTGGAAAAACAACAACATTATATGCGCTTTTGCGCATTCTAAACAAAGACAGCGTTAATATAGTGACCTTGGAAGACCCTATAGAATATTCTATTGCAGGAATTAACCAATCACAAATAAAACCAGAAATCGGCTATGGTTTTTCTAGCGGACTCCGCCAAATTTTGAGGCAAGACCCAAATGTTATTATGGTTGGCGAGATCAGAGATGAAGAAACAGCCAGCCTTGTTACGCATGCCGCTTTAACAGGCCATATAGTTTTTTCAAGCTTGCACGCCAATTCTACATTGGGAGTGGTGCCGAGATTAATTGATATGGGGGTGAGGTCATTTTTAATTCCTTCAACTTTAAGAGTTGCCATTTCTCAAAGATTGGTTAGGGCTCTCTGTCCTCATTGCAAACGTAAAATAAGGCCCAATGAAAAAATAGAAAAATATATTTTTGAAAAAATTAAAAACTTACCCATCATTACAAAAAAAGAAATCAAAATTTCACAGCCGCTATATATATATGAAGCCAAGGGTTGCGAAGTTTGCAATTTTTCAGGATATGCCGGCAGAACAGCTCTATTTGAAGTTTTGTCTATGACAAGCGAATTAGCAGAATTAATTACTAAAAGCCCCATAGAAAGCTTAATCTTAAAAGTCGCTCAAAAGCAAGGAATGATGACAATGGAGCAAGATGGAATATTAAGAGTTTTAAGCGGAGAAACTACTCTTGAAGAAATAACCAGAGTCACAGAAGAAAAGTAATAAAATAATGTTTAATTAACCTAATTATACTAATTATTCTAATCAAATATAAATTTCTAATGTCTAATTTTTAAAACGTTTTTAGGCATTATGATTTAGGCATTTGTATTTGATTAGGTTAATTAGAAATTAGAATAATTAGGATTTCATTTTATGGATTATCTTCAAAATATAAAAAGGTTATTAGACATAGTTGTCAGGGAAAAGGCGTCTGATTTTCATATTTCTGTTGGCCGGCAGCCCACAATAAGAATTACTGGCCAATTAATTCCTTTAACTAAAGAAAAAATTGTTTCGCCTGAAGACGCAAAGGAGCTTGCTTTTTCTTTAATGAACGAAGAAAAAAGGCAAAGATTTTTAAAAGAAAAAGAACTTGATTTTTCTTATGATTTTGATGGAAAGGCCAGATTTAGGGTAAATATATTTTTTCAAAAAAGTTATGTTAGTTCTGCTTTGCGCCTTATTTCTCCAATAATTAAAACTATTGAAGAATTAAACCTTCCGCCAATTTTGCATGAATTTACGGGCCGGCCGCAAGGTTTAGTTTTAGTCACAGGAGCCACCAGCCAAGGCAAATCTTCAACATTGGCCGCGTTAATAGACGAAATAAACCACACAAAACCAGTTCACATAATTACAATTGAAGACCCAATTGAATATGTATATCAAAGCGACAGGGCCATTGTTGATCAAAGGGAGGTTCCTGAAGACGCGCTTAATTTTGCCAATGCTTTAAGAGCTACTTTGCGCCAAAATCCAGATGTGGTTATGGTCGGAGAAATGAGAGATTTAGAGACGATGTCAACCACCATAACTGCCGCTGAAACTGGGCACCTGGTTTTTTCCACTTTACACACTAATTCAGCGCCCCAAACAATTCACAGAATTGTGGATGTGTTTCCAGCTGAACAGCAGAACCAAATTAGATTTCAATTGGCAGGCTCTTTGCTTGGAATTGTTTCGCAGAGGCTGATTCCAAGAATCAGCGGAGGATTTATCCCTTTTTGCGAAGTTTTAATTTGCAATGCGGCTGCGGCAACTTTAATCAGAGAAAATAAAAATCATGAAATTCCAGCTGTAATAGAAACTTCTTCCAGAGAAGGAATGATTTCTTCAAACAGGTCTTTGGTTGATTTAGTAAGAAGAAAAGAGATTTCTTTAAATAATGCAATTGATTATTCTTTAAATCCAGCAGATCTAAAGAGTTTGTTGAAGTAAATGAAATTTTCTTATAAAGCAAGAACTAAAGAAGGCAAAATTGAAACAGGAACAATAGAGGCCTCTTCTAAAGAGGCGGCGGTTTTGATTTTACAAAAGTATAATATTTTTGTCACTTCTTTGGACGAAAAAAACAAAGGGGCCATGTTTGCCAAAAAATTTAGCTTTTCTAAAAAAGTTTCAAAAAAAGATTTAACTATTTTTTCAAGGCAGTTAGCGGTAATGCTTGAATCTCGAATTTCAGTTATCCAAAGCTTAACAAGCATAGCGGCGCAAATTAAAAAAGAAAATTTTAGAGAAGAAATTATGAAAATTTCTTCAATGGTAGAAGAGGGGAGCCCTTTATCAGAAGCTTTTTCCACTTATCCAAATACTTTTGACGATTTTTATATTAGCTTGTTAAGATCAGGAGAAGCTTCCGGTAAAATTTCAGAAACCCTTTATTATCTTTCAGACCACTTAGAAAGAGAACAGGATATATCTTCCAAAGTAAAACAAGCGATGATTTATCCGGCATTTACTTTGGTTGTTCTTGCCGGGGTAATGATAATAGTAATGTCTACGGTAATACCAAAAATTGAAGAAATTATAAAAGAGACAACAAACGAACCTCCTTTTTTTACTAAGGTAATGCTGGGTTTTTATGATTTTTTAGGGAACTACGGATGGATGGTTTTGATTGCTTTTTTTTGGCTAGTTGTTTTTATTGTTTATTATTTCAGGACAAAAGAAGGCAAAAAAAAATATGATCAGATTTCTTTAAAAACTCCGATTTTAGGCAAAATTTTGCAGAAAATATTTCTTATCCGTTTTGCAGAAAATATTTCTACTCTTATTTCTGCCGGGCTTTCAATAAACATTGCGCTTAAAATTACAGGGGACACCATGACTAATTTTATATATAAAAAAATTATTTCTGAAACAGAGAAAGGGGTTTCAGAGGGAGAAAAAATAAGCGCTGTTTTGGCAAATTACCCAGAAAACATTCCTCCTTTTGTTGTTCAAATGATAAAAGTTGGCGAAGAAACTGGCAAGCTGGACAAAACTTTAATGGAAATAGTGAATTTTTATGGCAAGGAAGTAAGAGACGCAATAAATACTCTTACAACGCTTTTAGAGCCGATTCTGATAATTTTTTTAGGAGTATTAGTGGCGTTGCTGGCAGTTTCTGTTTTAGAGCCGCTTTATGGCGCATTGGGAACTATATAGTTATTCACAGCCTGCTTATTGCTTGTATTTTATATAAACATTATAATAAATTAATAATGAAAAAAGGTTTTACCCCGTTAGAGATAGCTTATGGTTTATACATATGTTTTAAAAAGTAAAAAAGATGGTAAATGGTACACGGGATTTACGCGTAATCTACGGGAGCGCTTTAAGCAACATAATAATAATAAAGTGTTTTCAACAAAAGGACGAGCTCCTTTAGAATTGATTTATTACGAAGCTTGCGCTAATGAACATGACGCGGCAGCAAGAGAAAAATATTTAAAATCTGGAATGGGAAAACGTTATCTTAAAAATCGCTTAAAGCGCTCCCTATCTCTAACGGGGTTTACACTCATAGAGTTATTAGTTAGCATCGCTGTTATTGCCACTTTAGCTGCAATTATTTTATTTAATATAGTACAATACATAAATAAAGGAAAAGACGCATCAATAAAAGGGAATTTGGTTATTTTAATACCAGCTGGCGAAGCGTATTATGGCGCTAATGCTAATAATGACAGTTATACTGATTTTTGTTCTAACCCTGTTGTTACAAACGCTTTAGCTCAAATTCCTTCGCAAAATAAACATTGCAAAGTAGATACGACAGGCAATGCTTGGGCGGCCTGCGCAACGTTATTTACAAATTTTTCCAGTAATCCAAAAGCCTATTGCGTTGATAGCACTGGCGCAAAAAAAGAGATAAACAATTCTGCTTGCGCGAGCAATATTATTGCTTGTCAATAATTATTTAATTTAAAATATTTTTAGGCCGACAAATATCATTTATTATTTAATTTATTATTAATTCGTTAATAATATGAGATAAAATGTCAAAATATTCAAATAGCAATTTTTTTAGAAAAATAAGGTTTGGTTTCACAATCATTGAATTAATCGTAGTTATTGCAATTATCGCAGTATTAGCAGCCATAGTATTGGTAAACGTTACCCAATATCTTAACAAGGGCAGAGATGCGGCGGCAAAAGGTAATCTTTCAACAATGATAACTAATTCTGCAGTATATTTTGATGATATAACAAAAGGCAACGGCACTTATAATGGTTATGTTACGGGTGCTGGCACAGGTGACGCTACTTATGTTTCTGTTTATAATGCGCTCGTTGCAGCAGGTTATGCTGTTACAGCTAATTGTAATGTTGCTCTTTGTGCTGCTACTTCTACAAAGTGGTGCGCTAGCACTGTTCTGAAAACAGATGCTACAAAAAAATTCTGCGTTGATTCATCTGGAGCAAAGAAAAGTTCAGCCACTGCAACATGCACGCTTGGTGTTTGTCCGGACTAAATAATCTCCATAATAAAATTATTTTTATTTTAATTAAGAGATAATGTTTAAAAAACTAAAGGTCGAAAATTAAAATGTAATATTTAAAGTTAAAAATATAAAGGTCGATTCTTTATTAAATAAAAAAAACAAAATGAATAAATCAAAAGGTTTCACAATCATTGAATTAATCGTAGTTATTGCAATTATCGCAGTATTAGCAGCCATAGTATTGGTAAACGTTACCCAATATCTTAACAAGGGCAGAGATGCGGCGGCAAAAGGTAATCTTTCAACAATGATAACTAATTCTGCAGTATATTTTGATGATATAACAAAAGGCAACGGCACTTATAATGGTTATGTTACGGGTGCTGGCACAGGTGACGCTACTTATGTTTCTGTTTATAATGCGCTCGTTGCAGCAGGTTATGCTGTTACAGCTAGTTGTAATGTTGCGCTTTGTGCTGCTACTTCTACAAATTGGTGCGCTAGCACTGTTCTAAAAACAGATTCTACAAAAAAATTCTGCGTTGATTCATCTGGAGCAAAGAAAGAGTCAGCCACTTCAACTTGCGCGCTTGGTGTTTGTCCGAACTAAAAAGATATTTAATTAAAAAACACCCTGAGCGAAGTCGAAGGGTGTTTTTTATTGTATTAAAATATAGTATAATTAAAATGAAATTAAAATAAAGGTCGGCTTTGTTTTTAAACAATAAAAACAAAAAAATTTATCTTGACATAAATATTTTACGAACTGTAAAAATGAATAATAAAAAAGGGATTCACCCAGCACCACTTTTATAATGTTAATACGTTAAAGAAGAAAGCTGGGTTAAGCCTGAATGTTATAATGAAAAAAGACAATAAAAGTGGTGCTGGGTTTACAATCATTGAATTAATCGTAGTTATAGCAATTATCGCAGTGTTAGCCGCTATCGTATTAGTAAGCGTTACTATATATATCTCTAAAGGCAGAGATTCGGCGATAAAAAGCAATATGGGTACGATAGTAACAAATGCCGCTGTGTGGTTTGATAATAATGATAGCACATTTACTGGTTTTGATACGGATGTGAGTTATACGGCACCAGCTATAGCAATTACTAATGCTGGAAAAAATGTAACTCCAGCTACTACAGTTGATGGTTCAGCTTTTTGTGCTTGCACAACGTTAAATGATACTACTAACGGAACTTTCTGCGTTGATTCTACGGGATACAAAAACCAAACAAATACTGACTGTGTTATAAGATGCGAAGCAACCGCTGCAACATGTAGCGATTAATATATAAGTATTTTAACAAAAAGCACTTCGTTTCTAAAGCGAAGTGTTTTTTTGCAAAATAAAGTGGTAAAATGGTTTAATGCTTGTAAATTTTTTGATTTATTTTTTTATTTTTGTTTTCGGCCTGATTATCGGCAGTTTTTTGAATTGTGTTATTTATAGAACTGAGCTTCAAGAGAATATGCCAAAAGACAGCCCCTATAGGAAAGCTGTTAGCTTCCTACGGGGTAAATCTTTTTGCCCTCATTGCAAGCACAATCTAAATTGGCAAGACTTAATCCCTGTTTTTAGTTTTTTATTTTTACGCGGAAAATGCCGCTATTGCAAAAAAAGCATATCGATTCAATATCCTTTAGTAGAAATTGCTACTGGACTGATTTTTTTGCTAATTTTCAACCACAGCACCGAACGCTTCGCGTTGGTGCTGGGCTTCAACGATTATTCGCTAATAATCGCTTCAGTTTTTAATCTCTTTTTTCTGTTTTATGTTGCGAGCACTTTGATAGTGATTTTTGTTTATGATTTAAAACACTATTTAATTCCAGACAAAGTTTTATTCCCCGCAATAGCCGTCGCGTTTGTTTTTCGTATTTTAGAATTAATTGATTTCAAATTGATTGAAAATTTCAAATTTCAAATTTCAAATTTAGAGCCGTTGTTAGGTTATATGCTGGCCGTGCTAATTGCCGCAGGATTCTTCTTTATAATTTGGCTTGTTTCTGCTGGGCGTTGGATGGGTTTTGGCGATGTTAAACTGGCTATTCTTTTAGGGATTATTTTAGGTTTTCCAAATATTTTAACAGGCTTATTTTTAGCTTTTCTTTTTGGTGCTATAATAGGAATTGGATTAATGGCGATACCTGCCTCGCTGCAAGGCGGGAAAAAGAAAGAATTAAACAGTAAAATACCTTTTGGCCCCTTTTTGATTATCGGAACATTTGTGGCTATTTTATGGGGCCAACAATTAATGCAATGGTATCTTAATCTGCTTCTATTATAAAAAGGGTTTACCCAGCACCACTTTTACCTAACAATCATTAATATGTTTTCTAATATTAAAACTACAAACAAAGACAAGCGTAAATCACTATTATTCAGTGAAAGTGGTGCTGGGAATACTTTAATTGAAATTATAGTGGTAATTTTTATTATTGTTCTTTTTTCGATAATTTTAGTGCCTGATTTTCCAAAAATTAAGCGTAAATTCGCGCTTTCTAGATCTGTTTATAAATTTGCGCAAGATTTAAAAAGTGTTCAGGATATGGGCCTTTCTGGAGTTTTAACAGGGGGAGCTGTGCAAGCAAAGGGATATGGAGTTTTTATTGATCTTAATAATACTGCTTTGGCAAATAAAAAATATATAGTATATGCTGACATAAACGGAGATAGTAAATATACGTCGCAAAGCTCTTCGCAAATAAATCATACTTGTGGCGCCCAAAATCCAGGGGAGGATTGTGTTTTAGAGGTAATTGATTTTAGCGTAATGGAAAACGAGGTGATTATAAGTGATATTTATAACGTTACTGGTAATCAGCAAATTAGTATTAATTTTGCTCCTCCAAATCCAAACGTGACTATAACGGATTTGGTACAAGGAAGCACTGAAGTAGAAATTATTTTTGCCGTTGAATCTGATTCATCACAAACAAGGAGCGTTTTTGTAAACACTTCAGGGTTAATAAATGTTCAATAAAATATCACTATGAAAAAAGATAATTTTAGTATTGCAAAAAGGTTCAAGCGCGAAAGTGGTGCTGGGTTCACTCTAATAGAATTAGTAATTGCAATTTTTATTTTAGCTTTTGCAACAGTTGGAGTTTATAACGCTTTTTCTACAATGATTGTTTTAACTCAAGGCATTTCTAATCGTTTTACAGCGGCTTATTTGGCTCAAGAGGGTTTAGAAATAATAAGAAATATGAGAGATACTAATTGGATAAAAAGCCAAGATTGGAAAACAGGCCTTGATTGTTCTTCGGCTGCATGCGAAGCATATTACAAAACCGGAACGTCGCCAGATTCAACAGATTTTCCTTTAGAGCCTTATAGCAACAATGGCAGAGTTTTAAAAATAGATGATAATGGATTTTATAATTATACTAGCGGACAGGATACAAAAATCAAGCGAAAAATTATAATAACCCCCACAAGTAATTCAGACGCAATTAATGTTTCTGTTTTGGTAACTTGGAAGGAAAAAGATCAAGAATGCATCATAATTGGCAATAATTGCTGTTCGTCTCTTTGCATTAAGGCTGAAGAATATTTATATAATTGGTACTGATAGCGAAATTTTTAATTTTAAATTTTAAATTTTTAATTAATTTATAAATGTCTAAATTTTTAAATTTTAGGAATAATAGAGGGTTCACGCTGATAGAGCTTATCGTAGTCATCGCTGTTTTTTTGCTTGTTATAGGAGCTGCAATAAGTATTTTTATTTCTGTAGTGCAGAATCAAAGAAAAATTCTAGCAGAACAAGAGCTTTTAAGCCAAACGAGTTACGTTATTGAATATATGTCAAAAGCGCTTCGCGTGGCTAAAAAAGATACAACTGGCGCGTGTTTGGGCTTAGATTATATAGGATATAGTTATTTGCTTACACGAAGAGATCTTTCAAGCCCTTATTATCAAGGTATAAAATTTATAAATCAATCGGACAATGATACTTGCCAGGAGTTTTTTTTGAACATGTCTGAACTCGGAGGAGCAGTTCTCAAAGAGTTAAAAAATAGCACAAATGACAGCAGCGCAGTTGCTCTAACTTCAAGCAACATTAATATAAATTCTATAAGATTTAGCATAAATGGCAGCAGCGGCTTAGTGGGGAGTTTAATAGGAGCTTCTGAAAATGATGGTATTCAGCCGAGAGTAACTATTTTTTTAGATGTTAAAAGCAATAAAAACGACAATCAAATTTCAAAAAAAATACAAACAACTGTTTCGCAACTGGATTTAAATATTAAACAATAGTAAATGCCAAAAGACAAACAAAAAGGAGTTTCCCTTATTATCACTTTTTTTATTTTGACAATATTACTTGCCGTAGTTTTGAGCACGAGTATAATTTTATATAGCGAAATAAAAACCATAAAAAACATAGGAAATTCAGTAGTTGCATTTTATTTGGCCGAAAGCGGAATTGAAAAAACCCTTTATTATGACAGAAAGCAAAAACCAGAAAACGCCAACAGGGGGCTTTGTAATATTTGCAATGTTTGCCCCGCGCACAACCCCAACGACCCGCCAGACCAAAGAAGTCTTGAGTGCATTTGCCCTGCCGATTGGAAAAGCGGAGCAGATTGCGATACTATTACCTGTTCAAACTGCACCATTAAATTTTCAACAGATATAGGCTCTCAAAAAACATATAATGTGACTTCTAACCTGCTTCAAGAATGCAAAATAGCCGGCGGGACATTAAATTCTTTTGGAATTTTTAAAGATGTGTCCAGGGCAGTGCAAACAACGCTTTCAACAAAAGTAACTATTGGCGTGCCTCCGATAATTCTTAATCCTGGCACTCCGTTTAACTGTACTGGCGGCGGTGTAACTGCAACAATTCAGGCGGATGTTTATGGCGATGTGGAAGAGGTTTTTACATATATAACCGGATTGGGTTCGGAAAATTATAACCAGTGTTATCCTAATGCCAACCCATGCACCTATAGAGAATTGCCAATGGTAAAACAGGGCGGTGGGCCTACTTGGAAAGCGCAATGGAATTTTGGTCAAATAGGCGTGAACTACAGCGTGGTTATTATTGTTTTTGACACCAACGGTAACTGCACGCAAATTACAGCTCCCAGCATTTTATGTCTATAAAAATATGGATAAAAACGAAGCAAAAAAGAGAATAGAAAAACTTAGGGAGGTTATAAATCACCACCGCTATTTATACCATGTGCAGGACAAGCAAGAAATTTCTGACTCTGCTTTGGACTCTTTGAAAAAAGAGCTTTTTGATTTAGAAAAACTTTACCCCGAGTTTATAACCGAAGATTCGCCAACCCAAAGGGTTGGCGGAGAGCCTTTAAAAGAATTTAAAAAAGTAAAGCACCTTCAAAGGATGCTTTCTTTTAATGACGCTTTTTCAAAAGAAGATATGCAAGATTGGCAAGAAAGAATTTTAAAATTATTGCCAGAAAAAAAAGAAATTGATTTTTATTGCGAATTAAAAATAGATGGATTGGCAATAGAGTTAATTTATGAAAACGGAATTTTAAAAACAGGGTCAACTCGCGGAGACGGAACAATTGGCGAAGATATAACAAATAACTTAAAAACTGTTGAGGCAATTCCTTTAACAATAAATCCGCCAGCTGGCGGAAAACGAGAAATTACTGTTCGGGGAGAAGTTTTTATTTCTAAAAAAGAATTTGAAAAAATAAATAAATTGCAAAAAGATAAGGGTTTGCCGTTATATGCTAATCCAAGAAATATAGCCGCGGGATCTGTAAGGCAATTAGACCCGAAAGTTACAGCTTCCCGCCACCTTGATTCTTTTATTTATGATTTAAAAACTCCTGCCCGCAATGCCTACGGCATAGCCGTTGCAGGCGGGGATTTTAGCCAAACAACTCACGAGGAAATCCATGAAATTTTAAAAACATTAGGATTTAAAACAAATAAAAATAATAAATACTGTAAAAATTTACAAGAAGTTTTTGAATTTCATGAGTTGTGGCAAAAAAATAGAGAAAAATTAAATTATGAAATTGACGGAATTGTGGTCATTGTAAACAATAATGAAATTTTTGAAAAATTAGGAGTAGTCGGCAAAGCTCCAAGGGGAGCCATTGCTTTTAAATTTGCGCAGTCTCAATCAACAACAAAAGTTTTAGACATTAAAGTGCAGGTTGGCAGAACAGGGGCTATGACGCCAGTCGCTATTTTAGAGCCAACTCAAGTTTCAGGGATTACAATTACAAGGGCAACTTTGCATAATGAAGACGAAATAAAAAGATTGGGATTAAAAATTGGAGACACTGTAATTATTGGCAGGGCAGGAGATGTAATTCCAGATATTATAAAAGTTTTGCCAGAATTGAGAACTGGCAAAGAAAAAATTTTTAAAATGCCTGAATTTTGCCCTTCTTGCGGGACAAAACTTGTAAAAGAAGATGTTTTATGGAGGTGTAAAAATTCAAAATGTTTTGCAAGGCAAAGAAGAAATTTTTACCATTTTGTTTCCCGTTCTGCTTTTAATATAGATGGTTTAGGCCCTAAAATAATTGACAGGCTGCTTGAGGAAGGCTTGGTTCAATATCCAAGCGACTTGTTTGAGTTAAAAGAGAGTGATATTATTCCGCTGGAGAGATTTGCAGAAAAGTCAGCAGAAAATTTAATAAAATCAATTCAAGAAAAAAAAGAAATAACTCTGCCAAGATTTATTTATGCTTTAGGAATTAGAAATATAGGAGAAGAAACAGCAATGGATTTGGCAGAACATTTTGGCTCCCGCCCTGAAGGGACGAGGCTCGCCCAACAAAATGGTTGGGCGGCAATAGAAAAAATAAAAAATGCCAAGCTTGAAGATTTTGATTTAATTTTAAATATTGGGCCAGTTGTAGCAGAATCAATTTATGAATGGTTTAAAGATAAAGACAACTTAAAATTTTTAGACAAACTTCAAAAATTTGTAAGCATCAAGCATCAAATATCAACCAAAAAACAAAAAAAATTAAATGGGAAAATTTTTGTTTTAACAGGCAGCTTAAAATCTATGTCACGGCAACAAGCAAGAGCAAGAATCAGGGGATTGGGCGGGAGCGTTTCTGAATCGGTATCTTCAAAAACAAGTTATGTTGTGGCAGGAAACGAGCCCGGTTCAAAAATGGATAAAGCAAAAAAACTTGGCGTGAAAGTTATTTCAGAGCAGGAATTTTTAAAAATAATAAAATAATTTGACAGCCGTGTATTATATTGAGTACAATTGTAGTATAAATTGACTACATATAAATGGACATATTTAAACTTAAAAAATCTAAAACAAGAGAAAAAATCGTAAGGTTGTTTTTTTCTGATATTTCTAAAAAATATTATTTAAGAGAATTAGAAAGAATTCTTGGTTTTTCAGTTGGAAACATCCGCCGAGAAATTTTGTCTTTAGAGGAATCAAGTATTTTAAAAAAAAGCAAAAATGGCAATCAAATTTATTATTATGTTAATAAAGAGTCGCCAATTTTTGAGGAGTTTAAGAAAATTGTTTCAAAAACAATAGGAGTTGAGGCTCAAATAAAAGAATTTTTAGAAAAAATTGACGGAATTATTTCGGCGTTTATTTTTGGCTCCTTTGCTAAAGAAAAAGAAGGTCAATTTAGCGATATTGATCTGATGATAGTCGGCAATCCCGACGAAGGCATTCTAATATCAAGGATTTCTAAAGTTGAAGAAAAACTCGCTAGAGAAATAAATTATAGCATTTTTTCTGAGAAGGATATCCAGAAAGGCCTTCGCAAAAAAAATGTTTTTTTGGAAAATGTAATGGAAAATTCAAAAATATTTATAATAGGAGATCAAAATGATTTGGAAAAAATTATTGGAGGACGAAAGTCTTCAGCCAAAGAAAGTTAGTTTTCGCGAAGTAGAGCTTGTTTTAAGTAAATCTCGCGAGTCTTTAAAAGCCGCTGATTTTCTGCTAAAAAAAGAAATTAGCGAGCCTGCGTTTAAAGAAGCTTATGACGCAATGCTTTTGGCAGGCAGAGCAATAATTTTTTCTTTGGGGTTAAAGCCAAAAACAATCGGTTCACATACTATTGTTATAAATTTTTGCGAGCTATATTTTGGTTCTGAATTTAAGGATTTAATTGAAAAGTTTAGAAGAATGAAAATAAAGAGAAATTATTTAATTTATGGCGCAGGCCTCGCGATTTCTTCAACAGAAGCTGATAATTCTATCCAAAATGCTAAAAAATTTTTGAAAGTTGCCGAAGAAGAAATAAGTAAAATAAAAAAACAAAATAAGTTGTTATAAATTATGCTAGAAATACTCCGTAAAAAATCGATCACAATTAATTTTGAAAATTTAGATATTTAAGAGTTGATTTAAGATTAAAAATTTCGTTGTTATGGGCATAATAACCAGCCATCTTAAAAAGTTAGATTGGAGTTTGATAATTTCAGCGATATTAATATCGCTTTTTGGATTGGCGTCAATTTACAGCTCTTCTTATGCTAAAGGAGATTTTTTAAATTTTGAAAAACAGATTATTTTTTTTATTGTTGGATTTTTGATAATGCTTGCCATTAGTTTTTTAGATTACCGAACTTTAAGAAATAATTCTTATTTAATTTTAATTTTCTATTTTTTTTGTTTGCTTTTGCTTGCCGGGCTTTATTTTTTTGCTCCTGTTATAAGAGGCACCAGAGGGTGGTATAAATTAGGTATTTTGTCTTTAGACCCAACTGAACCTGCTAAAATTGTTTTGGTAATTTTACTGGCAAAATATTTTTCAATTAGGCATGTTGAAATGTATAAATTCAGGCATATTCTTTTTTCAGGATTATATGTTTTTTTCCCTGCGCTTTTAGTTTTTATAAAGCCTGATTTAGGCGGAACTATGGTGCTTGTGCTGGTTTGGATAGGAGTTTTGCTTATATCTGGAATTAAAATAAAGCACTTTTTAATTCTTTTTCTTTGTTTTATTTTAGTGGCTGGTTTTTCTTGGCAATTTTTATTAAAAGATTATCAAAGAGGAAGAATTATATCATTTATATTTCCCTATGACCCCTTGGGAGGTTCGTGGTCTCAAAATCAGGCAAAAATTGCAGTGGGTTCTGGAAAAATTTTTGGAGAAGGTATAACTAAAGAGTCGCAAGTGCAGTACGGGTTTTTGCCAGAGCCCCATACAGATTTTATTTTTTCTGCCATTGCCCAAGAGTGGGGAGTTTTAGGCATATCTGCCCTTTTCCTTTTATATTTAAATTTGATTTGGCGGATATTAAAAACGGCAATTGATTCGCAGTCAAATTTTCCTCGGCTTTTTGCTTCTGGATTTGCAATTATTTTAATTGCCCAATTTGTTATAAACATTGGAATGAACCTTTCAATGCTTCCTGTTGTTGGAATTTATCTTCCTTTTGTAAGCTATGGCGGCTCGGGATTAATTGGAAATTTTGTGAGCCTTGGCATATTGCAAAGCATAAAAACCAGAAGATAGGAGTTTAGCTATTGACAGTTTTATTAAAAAAGAATAAGATGTAAATATTAGAGTCTGCTGATCACAGGCTTAATTAAATAAGTGGCCATTTTACTATAAGGAAAATAAAAACCCCTTGCCCGAAGTTTTTTTAGTGCATATAAATATTTGACAAATTGCAAAAAAATCGGCAGGGGCATTACCCTAAACAAATAGGGTATTTTGTATTTTAAATTTTAAACTAAAAACATAAAATTTTTTAATCTTAACAGCGAGGCAAGAACTTTCCTCGCCAATATTTATAAATGGCAGAAATTATAAAAAAAGTTAAGAACTTTTCAAAATCTAAACTTTCATTTCCAACGCCCCACCTTTTGACAATGCAAAGGGAAACATGGGAAGATTTTTGGAATGTAAGGGTAAAAGAGCTTTTTGAAGAAATATCTCCGATTAAAGACTACACGGGCAAAGAGATGGAACTTTGGTTTGAAGACTATAAATTAGGCAAGCCAAACTACAAAGACGGATTGGAGGCAAAAAGAAATAATGATTCTCTTGAAGCTGCCCTAAGAGCCAAAATTAAACTTGTAAACCTAAAAACCAAAGAGGTTAAGGAACAGGAGGTGTTTTTGGCTGATTTCCCCATTATGACAGACAGGGGAACTTTTGTTGTAAACGGAGTGGAAAGGGTAGTGGTTTCCCAGCTTATACGTTCTCCCGGAGCCTTTTTTACAGCCCGCGCATTTCGCGGAAAAAATTATTTTGGCGCAAAAATTATTCCAAACAGAGGAGCTTGGCTTGAATTTGAAACAGAAGATTCTGGCTTTATTGGGGTGAAAATCAATCGCAAAAGAAAAGTTCCTGCAACAACCTTGCTAATGGCTTTGGGTTTAGAAAATATAGAAAAAGTTGAGAAAGAATTTAAAGATGTAGATACAGGAGAGATAAAATATATTAAAGAAACTTTAAGAAGAGACACTTCGAAAGACCAAAAAGAGGCATTAGTTGAAGTTTACAGAAGATTAAGGCCTGGAGATTTGGTTACGCCAGATACTGCCCAGGATTTAATATTTAATATGTTTTTTAATTTTGACAGGTATGACTTGTCAAAAGTCGGCAGATGGAAAACATGGCAGCGCTTGCCGCAGCTTATAGAGAAGCAAAGCAAGGATAAACCTGCCCGCAATGCTTCGCATAGCGATGCAGGCGGGGATATTGCAAAGGAAGATAGGATGTTAAAAATTGAAGATTTAGTAGAGGTTGTAAAAGAGGTTATTCGCTTAAACAACAATCCAGAAGCTAAGCCCGATCAAGTTGACCATTTGGGAAACAGGAGGGTAAGAACTTTGTCTGAACTTTTGCAGAATCGTTTGAGAGTTGGCTTAATGAGAATGGAAAGAATTATTAAGGATAAAATGTCTACGTTGGAGGTTGATGCAATCACTCCGATTCAACTTATAAATCCAAGGCCATTAATGGCAGTTGTAAAAGAATTTTATACTTCTTCCCAGTTTTCCCAATTTATGGACAACGAAAATCCAATAGCCGAATTAGAACACAAAAGAAGATTAACTACCACAGGTCCCGGAGGTTTAACAAGAGAAAGAGCGGGGTTTGAGGTAAGAGATGTTCAACCCTCGCACTATGGCAGAATTTGCCCTATTGAAACGCCCGAAGGTCCAAATGTGGGATTGGTGGGGCACTTAGCTTCTTTTGCAAAAGTAAATCCTTACGGGTTTATTGAAGCTCCTTATTTTAAAGTTAAAAACGGAAAAATAACCGAAGAAGTTCATTATCTTTCAGCCCAGGAAGAAGAAAAATATATTATTGTTCCGGCTTCGGTTCCCTTAGATGAAAACGGCAAAATTCTTCCTGAAATTCCTCCTAATAAAGTTGAGGCCAGAGTAAAGGGCGAACCGGCAGAAACAGAAATTTTAAAAGTTGATTATGCAGATGTTTCTTCAAAGCAGTTTATTTCTGTTGCCACATCTTTAATTCCTTTTTTGCAAAATGACGATGCCTCAAGGGCGTTAATGGGTTCTAATATGCAGCGACAGGCAGTTCCTTTAATTAAGCCAGAGGCTCCTTTGGTTGGAACAGGCGTTGAAAGAAATGTTGCCCGCGATTCTGGGCAAGTGATTTTAGCAAAGGCTCCTGGCGTAATAAAAGAAGTTGACGCCAGCCATATTAAAGTAACATACGATTTAAACGGCAAAAAATCGGAAGAAAATTATGAACTTCAAACATTCGTAAGAACAAACCAATATTCTTGTTTTCACCAAAGGCCAATAGTTGAAAAAGGAGAAAAAATTAAAAAGGGAGATGTTTTGGCTGATGGAGCGGCAATATCTCATGGCAGGCTGGCTTTAGGCAGAAATATTTTAGTTTGCTTTTTGCCTTTAAGGGGCGGAGGATTTGAAGACTCAATTACTATTTCAGAAAAATTAGTGAGAGACGATGATTTCACTTCTATTCATATAGAAGATTTTACCTGCGATATAAGAGAAACAAAACTGGGGCCCGAAGTGACAACTTCAGACATTCCAAATGTAAGTGAAGAAAAATTAAAAGATTTAGATGAAGAGGGAATAGTAAGAGTGGGAGCTGAAGTTGGGCCTAATGACATTTTGGTTGGAAAAATTTCGCCAAAAGGAGAGGCAGAATTAACTCCAGAAGAAAGATTGCTAAGGGCAATTTTCGGCGAAAAAGCTAAAGATGTTAAAGACACTTCTTTAAGAATGGAGCACGGCAAAAAAGGAAAAGTTGTAAATGTAAAAATATTTTCGCGAGAATTGGGCCATAAATTGGAGCCTGGAGTAATTAAAAAAGTGCAGGTTGAAATTGCTGAAACTAGAAAAGCAAAAGTTGGAGACAAATTAGTTGGAAGGCACGGAAACAAGGGAGTTGTTTCAAAAATATTGTCAGAAGAAGAAATGCCATTTTTAGCAGATGGCACCCCAATTGATTTAGTACTAAGCCCATTGTCTGTTCCGTCAAGAATGAACATTGGACAGATTTTAGAAACTCATCTTGGCTGGGCAGCCCATAAATTAAATTATATTGCTATTTCTCCGGCATTATTGGGAGCCGACAAAGAAGATATTAAAAAAGAATTGGCGGAAGCCGGTTTGCCAATTTCTGGCCAAACAACTTTATATGACGGAAAAACAGGTCTTCCTTTCCCAAAGCAAATTACAGTCGGCTATATGTATGTAATGAAATTAATCCATATGGTTGACGATAAAGTTCACGCCAGATCAATCGGCCCTTATTCGTTGATTACTCAACAGCCATTGGGCGGAAAAGCCCAGTTTGGAGGCCAGAGATTTGGAGAAATGGAAGTTTGGGCATTGGAAGGCTATGGAGCCGCTCACATTTTACAGGAAATGCTGACTATTAAATCTGACGATGTTATAGGCAGAGCTACAACTTATGAATCAATATTAAAAGGCGAGCCGATAAGAAATCCGAATATTCCAGCTTCGTTTAACCTTTTGGTTGCAGAATTAAAATCGCTTGGCTTGGCTATTGAAGTAAAAGAAAAACCGCGTTTAGAGCGCAATGACAGGCGGGACGAAAGAGATAAAAAATAAACAAAAAATCCATTCTTTCAAACAGATTTTTTGACGCGGAGGCCGGTGGAGTCGAACCACATTCTATAGTTAGTAGAACCAGTTGCTTATCAAACAAAGACTAGAACCGTCTAGTTTCAACCTCCCATAACCTCCGCAATTCCAATTATATCATATGAATGGAAAACAAAAAAACAGCACCCCCATTTCTGAAGATGTTGTTTCTTGGTTCTATCACTAGAATGTGACATTGCTTGATAAGCAAATTAATTATAGCAAATCAAGAGCCATTGTCAAGGCTTTGCGGAAATTAAGAAACTAAGAAATAGGAAATTAAAAAGTAAAAAGGTAATTCTCTGGTTCTTAGCCCATCGGGTCTGAAAACCCTCAGGGTCTGAACGACCAGAGCAAAGACATGTTAAATAAAAAAGTTTCAACATTAGTCGGCATAATAATTATTGTTGCTGTTGCAGTTATCCTTTTTAGCGGAGTTTTCGGGTATCAATACTATTTGACAAAGACAAATGCCCAACCCTTCGTCGCTTCGGCTCCTCAGGGCGAGCCTGCTGGCTCGAATTCAAACACCGAAACCGCCGGACCTGCCCTGAGCGAAGTCGAAGGGTGGAAAACATATAACAACAATGACTTGGGATTTCAATTTAGCTATCCGAAAAGTTGGTATATTATTGAGCCAAATGGCAATGCCAATACCAACCCAACAGTTTGGTTTAAAATGGGTGTTTATACAGGTTGTGCTGGAGATGTGCCCTGCGGAAATTTCAATATTGATATAACAGATGTATCTGCTTTGGAGGGGCAAAAATTTCCGACAGTAAACTTGATATCAAGCGGCCAGAAAGATTTTATTGTGGCAGATATGTCGGCTAAGTTGCAAAATATAATTCAACAGAAAAGAAAAGTTAATGTTTTTGGGAACGGCGACGGCTATGAAACAATAGTAAAATTCTGTTATGGGGATGGTTGTAAAGCTACGATTGGACCAATGTCTATTGTGGACGTTCTTGTTTTTGGAAAAATATATCACATAGAATACACAGAAGGAGTAAAGAATGGAATAAACGAGTGGCAATTTTATAATGAATTTAACCAAGTTCTTTCCACTTTTAAATTTACAAAATAAAAATTATAAATGGAGGAGAAAATTGAAACAACAAAAATTGCTTTATTCAAGGGCAGAAAAATCAGAAAAACTATTCACCAAAAAGAATGGTGGTTTGTAGTTGAAGATGTGGTTTTAGCGCTTACAGATTCGGTGAATCCAAAGGATTATATAAATAAAATGCGAATTAGAGACGAGGAATTAAATAGAGGGTATGGACAAATTGTCCACACCCTTGAAGTTCCAACAGAAGGCGGAAAACAGAAAATGAATTGCGCTAATACCGAAGGTATTTTTAGAATTATTCAGTCAATTCCTTCACCAAAAGCAGAACCATTTAAAAGATGGCTGGCAAAAGTTGGATACGAACGAGTGCAGGAAATAGAAAACCCTGAATTAGCGACAAAGAGGACCAGGATGCTTTACAAATTAAAAGGATATTCAGAAGATTGGATTGAAAAACGAATGCGGGGAATTTTTATCCGCGAAGAGTTAACCGACGAATGGAAAAATAGAGGCGGCAAAGAGCAAAAAGACTATGAAATATTAACAGCCGAAATTTCAAAAGCAACTTTTGGCATGACTCCCAGTGAGTATAAAAACCACAAAAATTTGAAACGTGAAAATCTACGCGACCATATGGACGACTTGGAATTAATTTTTGTCATGCTGGGCGAGCGCGCCACAACAGAAATTCATAGAACCGAAGATTCACAAGGAGTTCCAAAATTGAAAAGTGACGCTATCGCAGGCGGAAACATAGCCGGCGGAGCCCGTAAAAAGTTGGAGAAAAGATTAAAAAGGACGGTGATTTCTAAAAATAATTATTTAAAAAACCCCAAAAATAAAAGATTAAAATAAGTTTTAAAAAGTGAATAGCGATGTTCCAAAGTTTTCAAAAACATAAGAATAATCGCTAAAAATATGCAAAAACAAATTTCAACCTTAATTGGCATAATAATTATTGTTGCTGTTGCCGTTATTCTTTTCGGCGGAGTTTTCGCGTATCAATATTTTATGAAATCCAATGCCCCCGCCTTCACTGAAGTTACGGCGGGCAAGCAAAATTTAGAGCCCGAAACCGCCGGCGTGCCCGTCCAAAGCTCGCAGGCGACGGAAGGCTGGAAAACTTTCACTAATACAAAATACGGAATTGAAGTTAAATATCCTTCTGATTGGGCGGCAAAGAATGCCGTAGTTGCTTGCACGAGAGACAATGGATATACGCCCCCTGATTGTGCAGATGGTATTGGTCACGGTATTACATTAACCTCGTTGGCTCCTTATGACTCTCTTACAAATCCGACTGGGGTTGCTATTTCCTTTAATTCTAATTTATATTTGGAGCCGTGTGCCGATAAAATTACTATTGGAACCAAGGTTTTTTGCCGACAAGCTCCAGACCTTGTCTCATATGGCAATAGAATTTTACAAGAAACTTCAGACATAGCTACTGGAAAATATACCGCTGGTCCATATTTTAATAATGCGTTGTTTATAAAATATACGGAGATAGGTGTCGGCACAAATAAACAAGTAATTAAAGCAGGCCTGCTTATTTATGATTTTGGAATGGAAGTTAAAAAAAATACAGAAAATCAATACCAACAAACAAAAACAATTCCACCGCAATTTTCAGATAACTCAACACTTATTAAAGAATATGAGCCGAAAATAAAACAGACAGAACAGATTTTTCAAAATATGCTTTCCACTTTTAGATTTACAAAATAAAAATTAAAAGCCAAACCAAATGCGCGATGACAGACGATTTGAAGGGAAAATTTAATAGTTGGAACATCAAGAAACAAGAAATTCATTTTTCCGATAGAACAGAAGACATATATTTTAAAGAAGGCCAAATTTGGTGGTGTTCAGTCGGTCAGAATGTCGGTAGCGAATCTTTTGGCAAAGGAGAATATTTTATGAGGCCTATACTAATAATCAAAAAGTTATCTTCAGACTTGTGTATTGCTCTGCCGCTAACTTCAAAGAAAAAGACGGGCACATGGTTTGAGGAGATTACTTTTGCGGGTGAAAAAATTTGTGTGCTATTGTACCAGATAAGAACATTTAACAAAAAGAGATTTCAAAGAAAAATGGGAGAATTGGATCAAAAATATTTTATGAGAGTAAAAGAAAAACTCGAGGCGTTGCTCGAGCTTTCTTAAAAGTTATCACCCCGCCGAAGCGGGGATCGAAGGGAATAATCCCAAAAGTAGATTAAGTATAGCAAATTAAAGGTGCTTGTCAAGAGGTACGTAATAGTAATTAAAAAATATTAAAAATTAAAATCAATGCGAGTAATAGACTTAGAATCAATAAGAGTTAAGGTCGCTTCTCCTGAAGAGATTTTATCTTGGTCTCACGGAGAAGTAATAAGGCCTGAAACAATAAATTACAGAACTCAAAAACCTGAAAAGGACGGGCTTTTTGATGAAAGAATTTTCGGCCCGGAAAAAGATTATGAGTGCGCCTGCGGAAAATATAAAAGAATAAGATATAAAGGAGTAGTTTGCGACAGGTGCGGAGTAGAGGTTACAAAATCTTCTGTGAGAAGAGAAAGAATGGGGCATATAAAATTATATGCGCCTGTTTCGCATATTTGGTTTTTGAGAGGCGTGCCGTCAAGAATGGGCATGGTTTTAAACAAGTCTTCACAGCAATTAGAAAAAGTTATTTATTTTTCTTCTTATATTATTACCAAAGTTGATTCTGAAGCCCGCGACAGAATTTTTGAAGCTATTGAGCAGGAATACAAAACAAAAGTTAAGAAAGAAAAAACAGAAGCCTCAAAACAAGAAATAAAACAGGCAAGAGAAAGAGCCAAGGAAGAGGTAATGGAAATAAAAGAGCTTAAAATTTTGTCTGAAGTGGTTTATCATACTTTGTCTTTAAAATACGGAGAGATGTTTGAAGCCGGCACTGGAGCTGAAACAGTAAGAAATATTTTTGCAAAAATTGATTTAAAAAAGGCAGTTGAAGAATCAGTAAGAGAGAGTAAAGAAGCTCCTCCTGCCTTAAAAAAGAAAGCTTTAAGGCGATTAAAACTTTTTCAGGGAATGTTAAGGGCTGGCATAAGGCCAGAATGGATGTTTATGGATGTGCTGCCAATTTTGCCTCCTGATTTAAGGCCAATGGTTCAGTTAGATGGCGGAAGATATGCTTCTTCAGACCTTAATGACTTATACAGAAGAGTTATCAACAGAAACAACAGATTAAAATATCTTTTGGAAATTTCAGCCCCTGCTGTTATTGTTAGAAATGAAAAAAGAATGCTGCAGGAAGCGGTTGATGCTTTAATTGACAACGAAATGAGAAAAGGAGTTACAACTACGGCCACAACCGGAGGCAAGAGGTTATTAAAATCTTTGGCAGCTATATTGGCTGGGAAACAAGGAAGATTTAGGCAAAATCTTTTAGGCAAGCGTGTTGATTATTCTGGCAGATCGGTTATTGCAGTTGGACCTGAACTTCATTTCGGTCAATGCGGTTTGCCAAAAACATTGGCTTTGGAAATTTTCAAGCCTTTTGTTATAAAAAGAATTTTAGACAAAGAATTAGCTTATAACATAAGGGGAGCGGCCAGGCTAATTGACGAAAAAGTGCCGGAAGTTTGGGCTATTTTAGAAGAAATAGTAAAAACTAAATTAGTTTTGTTAAACAGGGCCCCAACTTTGCATAGATTAGGAATTCAGGCGTTTCAGCCAGTTTTGACAGAGGGAGAAACAATAAAATTGCATCCTTTTGCCTGCGAGGCGTTTAACGCAGACTTTGACGGCGACCAAATGGCAGTTTATTTGCCATTATCAGAAGAGGCGCAAAAAGAAGCCAGAGAAATTATGCTTTCATCGTTAAATCTTTTAAGGCCGGCCACAGGCTTGCCGGTTATAGGCCCTTTCCGCGACATTGCTTTGGGATGCTATTTTTTAACAAAAATAAAGGATTTAAAAGAACCAGAGGATTTAAACCCCGTTAGAGGTCAAGATAACTCAGAAAAAATACAAGAAAAACAAACCTCTAACGGGGTAAAAACATATTCTAGCGCCTCAGAAGTGATTACTGCTTACGAATATGGATTTTTGGGATTAAATGAAAAAATTATAGTTCCAAATCCCAAGGCAGACAGAGTGGAATTAATAGAAACAAGCGCTGGTAGAATTATTTTAAATACCAGTTTGCCGCATAATTATCCTTATGTAAATAAACTTATAGACAATAAAGGATTAAAGAGGATTGTAAGAGATATTATTGAAAAATATCCAAACAACGAATGTGTAGTTGTTTTAGATAAAATAAAAACATTGGGGTTTGAGTACTGCACCTTGTCTGGAATAAGCTGGGGTATGGATGATTTAATTGTTCCAAAAGAAAAAGAAAAATTAATTTTTGACGCAGAAAGGGAAGTTGAGCAAATAGACAAACACTTTGAAAAGGGATTGCTTTCTCCTGAAGAAAAAAATTCTCAGAAAATTTTAGTTTGGCAGACAGTTAAAACAAAACTTGAAGCTTTATTAAAAACCACATTGCCAGAAGACGGCCCGGTTCTTTCTATTATTAATGCTGGAGCCAGAGGCACATGGGCTCAGCCTGTTCAAATGGCTGGAATGAAGGGCTTGGTGAATAATCCAGCTGGAGATATTATTGAGCTTCCTATAAAATCTTCATTTGCTGAAGGCTTTAATGTTTTGGAATATTTTATTTCAACTCACGGAGCCAGAAAAGGAACAGCCGATACCGCATTAAGAACTTCTTCAGCTGGCTACTTAACAAGGCGTTTAATTGACGTTAGCCACGATGTAATAGTTTTAGAAGAAGACTGCGGAGAAAAAACCGGTTTAACAGTTTACAGAAAAGATGCTGAAGACATTGAGCAGGATTTTGTGTTTAAGATAGTTGGAAGGCAGTGCTTAGAGGACGTAGTAAAGGATAAAAAGATTTTTGTTAAAAAGGGAGAATTTATTGATTGGAAAACAGCAGATGAAATTAGCAAAGAAGAAATTAACAGAGTTATTATTCGATCTCCTTTAACTTGTAAATCTAAAGCCGGAGTTTGCCAGAGTTGTTACGGATGGGACTTGGGCAGAAATGCCTTGGTAAAATTGGGAGAAGCAGTTGGAGTTGTGGCGGCTCAGGCAATTGGCGAACCAGGCACACAGTTAACATTAAGGACTCACCATTTAGGCGGGGTAGTGGGAGCTGGCGACATTACCCAAGGTTTGCCAAGAATTGAGGAAATTTTTGAGTCAAGGTCTCCAAAAGGAGAGGCAGTTATGTCTTTAGCAGAAGGCAGGGTTATAAAAGTTGACGAAGAAAAAAGAATTGTTAAAATTGAGCCTGCCTCGCGTCAAGGCGGGCCAGCCGATAAAAAATCCAGCGGTAAAAAACAACCGATTGAGTATAAAATTCCTGGCAGAATTGCTATTTTGGTAAAAGAAGGCCAGGAGATAAAAGAAAACCAGCCTCTTTCAGAGGGAAGTTTGGATTTAAAGAAATTATACAAATTAGTGGGCTTGGAAGAAACCCAAAAATATATTTTGAAAGAAGTCCAAAGAATTTATTCATCTCAGGGAGTTGATATTCATGACAAGCACATTGAAGTTATTATTCAAAAAATGTTTTCTAGGATAAGAATAAAAGAAGAGGGCGATTCAGATTGGATAAGAGGGGAAGTTGTTGAAGGCGCAGTGTTTGCCGAAGAAGTTGACAGGTTAAAGAAATTGAAGAAAACTCAGCCCGTAGGAATTCAGATATTATTGGGCATTTCTGAAGTGGCGCTAAATTCTGAGAGCTTTTTGTCAGCTGCTTCTTTCCAGCAAACCTCAAGAGTTTTGATTAATGCGGCGCTAGAAGGCAAAGAAGATAAACTGCGCGGCTTAAAAGAAAACGTAATTATTGGAAAACTCATTCCAGTCGGCACCGGGTTTATTCAAAAGACCCGACCTCAATAAACTTTATAAATCCGCAAACATATTGGAAGAGGTCGGGTCTTGTCCGGCTTTTCCTAAAATACCCCGCCCCAAAACGGCGGGATATTTTGTTAAATTTAAGGTCTTGCATGAGGAAAAAGAAGTGATACAATGATATAATAATCATATGGCGAAAAAAGAAAAAAATAAAAATGGAAACGGCAAGAACGGGAAAGAAAAAAAGAAAGCATCTCTTTTAAGCGAAAGGACAAAAAGGTGGATTAAAGCCACTTTGATGTTTTTAGCAACAATAGTTGTTGCTTTAAGTTTTTGGGAAAGATCGGGCGTTGCCGGAAAATTTTTTATGACAACTTCGCAATTTTTAATAGGGCGGGCAGTATTTACTGTTCCTCTGTTTTTCTTTTTGGGAGGGCTGATATTTTTAAGGTCAAAAAGCAGGGGCAGAACTTTGGCGCTTTTTTTGGCTATTTTTATTTCAATTATTGGAATTTCAGGAATTTTGGCTTCGCGAAATTTAGGTCAAATGGATGGCGGTTGGATTGGTTTTTTAATGGGAAAATTATTAGTGGGATTTTTCGGCATTTTGGTGGCTAACATTGTTTTTGGGTCGGTTATTTTAATCGGAGCGTTTATTTTTATACAATTTGTATGGCAAGAATATTTAGAAAACGAATTTGATGAATATATGGACAAAAAGCCTTCATTTTCAGCGCAGATAAATAAATCAGAGGACGCCACTTTTAAAATAAAAGGAGTTGAACAGGAAAAAAATGAAACAGCAAAAAATTTAACTTCAAGAATATCTTTATTTAAAAAACCCCTTGGCCGTAGCCAAACGGGCGAGGCAGAAGACGCAAAAGAAAAAAAATCAGTGGCCGCAAAAGGAGATTATGTATTGCCTCCATTAGATCTGCTCAACAAAAATGAAACAGCGCCAACTTCTGGCAATATCAAAGAAAATTCAATGATAATAAAAAGCACATTGGAAAATTTTGGCATTCCTGTTGAAATGGCCGAAGTGAATGTAGGTCCCACCGTAACTCAATATGCTTTTAAACCAGCAGAGGGGGTAAAGCTTTCAAAAATTACAACTCTGTCAAATAATTTAGCATTGGCTTTAGCTGCCCACCCCATTAGAATTGAGGCTCCAATTCCCGGCAAGTCATTAGTTGGAATTGAAGTGCCAAATAAAGTAAGGTCAATTGTTACTTTAAGAAATTTAATTACTCACCCAAATTATCAAAATGAAAACAGCCCATTGACTGTAGCTTTGGGCAGAAATGTTTCTGGCGTTCCTGTTTTTACAGATATTACAGAAGGCCCTCATTTATTAGTGGCTGGAGCAACGGGCACCGGAAAAACCATATTTTTAAATACTTTAATTTTGAGTTTATTATATAAATGCGCGCCAGATAATTTGCGCATGATAATGGTTGACCCAAAAAGAGTTGAATTTCAGCATTACAACGATATTCCGCATTTATTGTGCCCTGTAATTTATGATGCAACAAAAACAATAAATGCTTTGCAATGGCTGACACGCGAAATGGAAAGAAGATTTGAAGTTTTTTCAGAAGTTCCAGCAAGAAATCTTGCCACCTATAACGCGAACAAGTCAATAATTGCGTCTGGGCTTTGCCTGCCATATATTGTTTTTGTGGTTGACGAATTGGCAGATTTAATGGCGGCTAAAGGCAGAGAAATAGAAGCTGGCGTTGTAAGATTAGCTCAAATGGCGAGAGCTACAGGAATTCATTTGGTGCTGGCAACGCAGAGGCCGTCGGTTGAAGTTATTACAGGTTTAATTAAAGCTAATGTGCCGACCAGAATTACTTTTCAGGTTTCTTCACAAGTTGATTCAAGAACTGTTATAGACACTTCGGGAGCTGAAAAATTATTGGGGGCTGGAGATATGCTTTTTTCGTCGTCAAAGTCAGCTAAAATTAGCAGAATTCAGGGTCCTTATATTTCAGAAAAAGAAGTTAAAAAAGTAGTTGATTTTATCGTAGAACAAGGCAAAAAAATTGAAGAACACCAATCAGTAATGGCGCAGAGCTTATTGGCAAGCCTTGAAAGAACAGATGCTGGAGGCAAAGAGGGAGGCGGGGAAACATTTTTTGGAGATGACGATCCTTTATTTGAAGAAGTCAAAAAAATAGTTTTTGAAACTAAAAAAGCTTCTGCCTCTTTTTTGCAAAGAAGGCTGAGGATTGGTTATTCTAGGGCAGCCAGATTAATTGATATATTGGAAAACAAAGGAATTGTCGGCCCTGCTGACGGAGCAAAGCCAAGAGAAGTTTATGCAGATTCAGCAGATATAAAATTTGGCCCAGGCAAAGACCCAAGCGGTCTGGACGAATCAGAAGAAACGCCTGGCGACACCTGGCAAAAAGTTTAAAATTTTATGGCAAATTCTACAATAATTCCAAGCGAAAAAATTGTAAATAAAATTTATATTATACGTGGTAGAAAAGTAATGATAGATAAAGATTTAGCTGAGCTTTATAAAGTTCCGACTAAGTCTTTAAATTTGGCAGTAAAAAGAAATTTAAAAAGATTTCCTGAGGATTTTATGTTTCAGCTTACAAAAGAAGAATTTAGAGATTTGAGGTTTCATTTTGAAACCTCAAACAGAGGCGGGACAAGATATATGCCCTTCGTTTTTAGCGAACAAGGAGTGGCGATGCTTGCCAGTGTTTTAAACAGCGATAGAGCCATAAATGTGAATATTCAAATTATCAGAACTTTCGTTAAAATTCGCGAACTTTTAGAAACGAATCAATCGCTTTATAGAAAAATTAAAGATATGGAACAGAAATATGATGGACAAATTAAGGAAATTTTTAGTAAACTTAACCTATTGCAGGCAGAAAAGTTAAAACCTAAAAAAGAAATCGGTTTTAAAACAAAATAAATTTTAAATATAATTTTATGGTGAAGGAAATTTTAACTCCGAAGAAAGCACAGGAAATACAGGATAAAATTTTATATAACATGCCAAGTGAAAAAAGTATAAAACTTTCAGCTCGACTTTTTATGTTAACCAAAAAGTTAAGCGAATCTAAAACTGTTTCAAAAAATGTTTCCCGAAGAACTTTTAGCAAAAATAACTGAAATTTTATCGGACTTAAAAATTCCCTATGCAATCACTGGCGGATTTGCAATTTCTGTTTGGGGAAAAACAAGGTCAACCGCCGATATTGATATAATTGTTGAAATGTCAGAAAAAAATATAAAGCCTTTGGTAAAAAAAATAGTTGAATTTGATAAAAATGTTTATGCCGATGAGGATATGATTCGCGATGCCCTGCTTCATAAAAGCGAATTTAATTTTGTCCATCCTGACAGCGGTATGAAGGTTGATTTCTTTGTTTTAGCTAATAATCCTTACAACAAATTAAAAATAAAAAGAGCTATATTACAAGATGTATTGGGGGTGGCTAAAGCTTATTTCGTTTCTCCGGAAGATTTAATTTTAAGCAAACTTTTGTGGGGAAAAGATAGTAATTCTTGGAAACAAAAAGAGGATGTTAAAACTATTTTAGAAAGACAAAACGAAAAATTAGATTTAAACTATGTCAAAAATTGGGCAGAAAAACAAGGAACGTTAGAAATTTTGGAAGATTTATTACAAAATAAAAAGTAAAATTTAAAAAATAAAATAAAATTATGGCGAAGGAAAAAATAAAAAAAGAAGAAAGTCCTAAAGAGAATAAGGCGTTGAATAGCGCGATTGATGAAATTAAAGAAAGGTTTGGCGAAGGGGCGATTATGAAAATGAGGGATATTCACGCTGTTAATGTTGATGTTATTCCAACTGGTTCTATTGCTATGGATATGGCTTTGGGAGTTGGTGGAATGCCAAGAGGCAGAATAATAGAAATTTACGGAGCTGAATCATCAGGAAAAACAACTTTGTCTTTGCATATTTTAGCAGAAGCGCAAAAAAAAGGAGGCGCTTGCGCGTTTGTTGACGCAGAGCACGCAATGGATCCTGATTATGCAAGAAGGATTGGTGTTGATGTTGACGAATTACTTATTTCTCAGCCGGATTCTGGAGAGCAGGCTTTGCAAATTGTTGAAACATTAGTAAAAACAGGAACAGTTGCGGTAATTGTTGTTGACTCTGTTGCGGCTTTAACTCCGCAGAGGGAAATTGAAGGAGAAATTGGCGACCAGCATATGGGGCTTCAGGCGCGTTTAATGTCGCAAGCGTGTAGAAAGCTTTCCGCAATAATGTCTAAAACAAACACAATGGTTATATTTTTAAACCAAACCAGAATGAAAATTGGAATGGTTTTTGGAAATCCTGAAACCACGCCCGGCGGGTTGGCTTTAAAATTTTACGCTTCTGTGAGAGTTAACTTAACAAGAACAGCCCAGATAAAATCTGGAGACGAAATTATCGGAAATCGCGTCAAGGCAAAAATTGTAAAAAACAAAGTGGCGGCTCCTTTTAAGACAGCTGAGTTTGATATTTATTATAATGAGGGAATTTCAAAATCAGGAGACGCTCTGAGAGCTGGATTAACTTCGGGAATAATAAAACAATCTGGAAGTTTTTTTACCCTAGAAGGAGAAAAAATCGGACAGGGAACAGAAGCCGCTAAAACATATTTAAAAGAACACCCAGTGGCAATGGAAAAAATAAAAACAGAGGCAATGAAAGTGAAAGAAAATTAAATGGTAAAAATATAAAAAATAAAAATTATGCAATTTAAAATTCATTTTATATTAGTACTTACAGGTCTTGTTATAAACATAATCGTCTCTGCAAAGATTGTTTATAGGTATTTTTTATTGACCAAGGGAACATTATTGGGACAGCAAACTTTATTTTTTTCTACAGGAAATGAATGGGACATATTTGCAAATACATTACAATTAATTTTCATGTATGCCCTTGTAACTCTAGCAGTAAGTTTAATTTTATTATTTTTTATTGCTAAAATTGCAAGAAATCCTAAAAGATTAGACTTTTTTGCAACAATAATTTTAGGAATTATTTCTGTGGGTAGTTGGGGAGGAATCTTAATTTTGATAGGAGGAATTTTGGGATTAAATAAATTGAAAAATACATCTCAATAAAAAATTGTATAACAAAAAACAGTTGTAAAAAGTTGTTTTTTTATACATGATTTTATGCCACAATGTGCATTAATACTCACGATCGTATTGTGTAATGCATAAGAATGATTTAAATTAAATTTTAAATAAGCAAAATAATTTAATAACTTCATGAGAATAAGATATGGTGAAACGGTTAAGGATTTTTTATTAATTTTGGCTGCGGCAGGCATTCTTGTTGTTGCATCCACGTCTCCATTTTTTTTGATAAACATCGCGCGGATGTTGTTAAAAAACAATAAGCGGACTAAAAATGGCAACATTGATGAAATAAACTTGGCGAGATCATTAGCCGGTTTGAACAAAAATAAAATTATAATTGTTAGGAGGGAAAATAATAAATTTATAGTAAAATTGACCGAAAAAGGGAAAAAAATCATTCACGAGATCCAATTTCATGATATGAAAATTAGACCGCAAAAGATTTGGGATAAAAAATGGCGAGTGATCGTTTTCGACATACCCGAGAAAAACAGAAGGCAAATGAGAGACGCAATGAGAATAAAATTAAAGTTATTGGGTTTTTATCAGATGCAAAAAAGCGTTTGGGTTTATCCTTATCCGTGCGAGAAAGAAATACAGCTTGCTTGCGAGATTTACGGAATTAATACGTTTGTTAATATAATCACAGCCGAGCGGATATATAATGACGATTTTTTATTGAAATATTTTAAATTAGTAAAATAACCTGTACGCATTCATATATACGATCGTGATATTCAATGCAGATATATTGTATCAATAAAAAAGACAGTTTTGGGACTATCTTTTTAATTTTAAATAAAAATTTACTTTGGTGTATATGCCATTAATCCCATTTGGCGGGCGCGTTTGATTGCAGTGGCAATCTTTTTTTGATGATGAGCGCAAAGGCCGGTTTTTTTTCTTGGTTTTATTTTATAAAAACCAGACACAAATCGCGACAGCAATTCTGTATTTTTATAATCTACGTCGTCAATATTTTTTTGGCAAAAACTACAAAACATTTTATATACTAATTCTCACAAATCACGAATTACTTTTTTGACGAATTCTCACAAATCACGAATTTGTGATTTGCGTATATTCGTATTTTAAAAAATTAGTGGTTAGTGAAAATTTGTTTTAATTAAAATGGTATATCTTTAATATCAATTTCATCGGTTGAGGGCTCAGGCTCATGCTGAATATTATTATCTTCTGAAACTGGCGGCATATAATTTTCTTCTATTATTGGAATTTCTCCTGCCTGCGCAGACAAGTCGCGTTTTGGCTGGTCTGGTTCTGGATCTGGAGCAGAATAAGGCCTTGGTCTTTCTATATTTCCTGCAGCTCCGCCCATTGATTTTGGGGCTAATTGTATATTTTCGGCAATAATTTCTGTTTTATAATGCTTAACATTTGCAGAATCTTGCCAAGTTCTGGTTTTTATTCTGCCTTCAACTAAAAGCATAGACCCTTTGTTCAAATACCTTGAACTTATATCAGCCAGTTTTCCAAAACAAACAACATTATGAAATTCTGCCTCTTGTTTTTTCTGCCCTGAGCTGTCGGTGTAAAACCTGTTTGTGGCTACAGAAAAATTAGTTACAGATTGCCCCGAAGGCAAAGCTCTAACCTCTGGGTCGCGGGTAACATTTCCCAATATAAATATCTTATTTAAATTCATGGTTTATTCGCCTAAAATTTCTTCTAATTTTTTTTCGATATCTTCTAATTCTATTTTTTCCCCGCCTGTGCGGGCAGGTTTATCTGGCGCAGGTTTTGCATAGGCTGGAGCTATGGCAGGATTTTGTTCTACAGAAAATACATCTGATTTTTCTGGTTCAGCTGGTATGCGTTTTTTAACTCTTCTTTCTTTTCTAATTTTTGCAGGTTTTTTTATTACAATAAAATGGCGCAAAATTTTGCTGTTATTCTCTAATTTTTCTTTTAATTCACTGAGTTTTTCTGGGGCTATTTGAAACTCTAAGACAACAAAAAAACCAGAGCCTTGTTTTTTTATAGGGTAAGAGAGGGTTTTGGCAACAGGATTTTCAGACCTTAAAATAACCCCTTCTTCTTTTTGGATGAAAGAGTCTATTTCTTCTTTGGTCAATTTTGCCTCTTCATTTGTTAACTCTGAAGAAATTATATATGTCAGTTCGTATACCTTCATAATTTTAAAAACAACGATTTTTTTGTTTGTTTGTTATTATGCGTTATTATAGCAGAAAGTCCTTGAAAGTTCAAGCGTAGAGGAATATAATAGTCAAATATACTTATTTTTTTATGATAAATCAAAACATATTTAAGTCATACGATATTAGAGGAATTTATCCAGATGAGCTTGATAAAGAAGCGGCTTTTAAAATAGGCAGGGCTTTTGCAAGGCAATTTTCTGTAAAAAAGGCGGTAATAGGTCAGGATGCCCGTATTTCATCGCCAGAGCTATTTTTAGCCCTTGCAAGAGGCATTTTAGCTGAAGGCGCAGATGTATACAATATAGGCCAAGTGCCCACAGAATGTCTTTATTTTACTGTTGGCACTTATGATTTTGACGCAGGTATTATGATAACTGCAAGCCACAATCCAAAGGAATATAACGGTTTTAAAATAATTAAGAAAGCTGGCAATAGCATTGAAATAATAAGAGGAAAAGATTTACTGGCAGAAGTTGAAAAACCCGACAAAAGCCCAAAAGGGCATTTTGACGGGCCCGCCACAATCTCGCCTTTGGCGAGTTTAGGCGGGGATTTTTGGAATGATTACATAAGCCACATTCTTTCGTTTGTTAATTTGGGCGAAATTAAGCCGTTTAAAGTAGTTGTTGACGCCTCAAATGGGGTTGCAGGAATCGTTTTGGAAAAAATAAAAGATAAATTGCCAGTAGAAATTATTTCTTTGAATTTTGAGCCTAATGGAAATTTTCCAAATCACAGCCCAAACCCTTTAGCAGAAGGGTCTGCAGACCAAATAAAAAATGAAATAAAAAAACAGAAAGCTGATTTTGGTTTGATTTTTGACGGAGACGCAGACAGAATATTTTTAGCAGATGAAAACGGCGAATTAGTTAGAGCCGATGCGACGCTTTTACTTTTGGCAAAATATTTTTTGGAAAAAAATCCGGGAACTGCCATAGCTTATAATGCAATTTGCTCAAAAGCAGTGCCAGAGTTTATTAAAAAGTGGGGAGGTAAACCTGTTAGAACTCAAGTTGGTTTTATAAATGTAAGAGAAGGACTTTTAAAAAATAACGGCGCAATGGGAGGGGAGCTTTCGGGGCACTATTGCTTTAAAGATAATTTTTATATGGATTCTGGAATGATTGCTTTTTTGGTTTTACTGCAGATAATTTCAAAAGACCCTTCGACACCCTTCGGCACGGCTCAGGGCAAGAGCTCAGGGCAAGTCAAGGTTTCTGAAATTATTACCGAATTTTCTCCTTATGCGAAATCTCCTGAATTGAATTTTCAGGTTGAAAATAAAGAGGCAATTATGGAAAAAGTAAAAGAAAAATATTCTGACGGAAAGCAGGATTTTTTGGATGGAGTAACCGTGGAATATGAGAATTGGTGGTTTAATATAAGGCCTTCAAACACAGAGCCATTGCTACGCCTCACCATTGAAGCTGATACACAAGATATTTTAGAGAAAAAAATAAAAGAATTAACAGAAATTATTACAGAATAGAAATAAAAAATAGCCCTTCGGCTATTTTTTTATGTTTTATGTTTTATGTTTTAAGTTTCATGAAGAAAGTCCCATTTTTTCGTGGACTTCCTGCATTGTTGTTTCTGCTATTATTCTGGCTCTTGTTTTGCCTTTGTTTAAAATTTCTTTTAAATAAACATCTCTTGTCTGCAGTTCTTTTTGTTTTCTGCGAAAAGGCTCTAAATAATCTACAACTGTTTTAGCCAAAGATTTTTTAAAATCTCCATAACCTTTGTCTTTAAACTGTTTTTCAATTTCTTTCGTTGTTTTATCTGTTAAAAGAGAATAAATTGTCAAAAGGTTTGAAATGCCGGGTTTTTTAGTAATATTATAAATCACATTTTTTCCAGAATCGGTTTCTGCCGACATTATTTTTTTTGTAATATCTTCTGGCGTGTCAAACAAAGAAATATAACTTTTTGGCTCGTCGGTTTTTGACATTTTCTTTTTAGGATTAGTCAAACTCATTATTTTGGCTCCGGTTTCTGGTAAAATTGTTTCTGGCTCGTCAAAAACTTTACCAAACCTTTGATTAAATTTTTTAGCAATGGCGCGGGTAAGCTCCACATGCTGTTCTTGGTCTTTGCCAACAGGAACGCCTTGGCTTTTATATAAAAGAATATCAGCTGCCATTAAAACAGGATAATTAAATAATCCGGCATTAACATAATCTTTGTGCTTTTTTGATTTTTCTTTAAATTGCGTCATTCTTGATAGTTCGCCCATAGGAGTAATTGTTCCTAAAAGCCAGGCTAATTCAGTATGCTCTCTTACCTCTGACTGCGCAAAAATAATAGATTTTTCTGGATTTACTCCTGCTGCCAAATAAATGCTGGCGGCATCTGTAATGTTTTTTTGCATTTCTTTTGGCTCATAGGGAGTGGTAATGGCATGCAAATCAACTATGCAAAAAACACACTCATTTTTTTCTTGGAGCTCAATCCATTGTTTTATAGCTCCTAAATAATTTCCTATATGAATGTTGCCGGTTGGCCTTATGCCTGAAAATATTCTCATAGAATTTTCAAATTATAAATTGTAAACTTAAAATTTTTAGACTTCGATGACGACGGGGAGTATCATTGGGCGGCGGGATGTTTTTGTGGCAAGGAAGTCGCCGATTTTGTTGCGAATTTCATCTTTTACATAAACCCAGTTTACAGCCCCTCCATGGCCAGCAGACTTGTCTACAATTTCAATTACTTTTCTGCGTGTCTGCGCCAATAAATCTTTTGATTCGCGCAAATAAACGAATCCGCGGGAAATAATATCAGGAGAGCCTTTAACTTTTCCTGTTCGCCTGTCTATTACGGCAACTATTACGAACATGCCGTCTTCTGCCAGAGCTTGGCGGTCTCTTAAAACTATTTCTCCAACATCTCCAACTCCCAATCCGTCAACAAAAACATAATTTGTTGGAGCTTTTTCTTTTGATACTTCAGCTTTGCTGGCATCAAATTTTATAATAGAACCGTTGTCTGGCACAAAAACCTGGTCTTTTTTAAACCCCATTTCATAAGCAATTTTTGCGCCTTCTTTTAACATATAATGATTGCCGTAAACTGGAATAAAATAATTTGGCCTTATTTCACTGAGCATTTGTTTTATTCCTTCAATGTTGCCGTGGCCCGAAACGTGCACGTCAACAATATCTGAATGGTATACGTGGTCAGACAAACGGTAAAGATTGTCTTTTAGCCGCTGGACAGTTCTTTCGTTGCCTGGAATTACAGAAGAAGAAAAAATAATTGTGTCTTCTTTTTTTATTTTTATGTGCCTATGGTTTCCTGCCACAATTCTTGAAAGCGCCGCCATTTCTTCACCTTGAGCGCCAGTGCAAATTATAATAACTTTATTGTCTGGATAATTATGAGCTTTGTCAGTGGAAATTATTACGCCTTTTGGAATTTTTACGTAGCCAAGTTTTGTTGCAAGCTCAATGTTTAATTTCATTGAAAATCCGTCCAACGCCGCTTTTCTATTTGTTTTTGCGGCAAATTCCAGTATTTGCCTTATTCTTTCAATTTGCGAAGAAAAAGTGGCAACTATGGTTCTGCCTGGAGCTTTTGATATCAAGTCGTACAGATTGTTTAACATATCCTCTTGTGTAATTTGTTCTTTTGAAGTTGTTGACCCTAAAGATTCCAGCATTAAAATTGTCGGTCTTTTTAAGTTTGAAAGATGAGTGTAATCTATAGCCTTTCTGCCAATTGGATTTTTTTCAATTGTCCAATCTCCCGGATGCACGATTGTTGCAACTGGAGTTTCTAAAATTACTCCAACAGCGTCCATCACAGAGTGGTCAATTGCAAAAAAACTTAATGTAAAAGCTCCAAGGCTTATTTTTTGGCCTATGCTTTGGATGTACGTTGTTTTTAATTTTTTTGCGGCCCCGCGATAAGTGTCTTCAACCCTGTGTTTTACCATTTCTAAGGTCAATGGCCTGCCGATAATTTGGGGATTGCCAAGTTTTTGCAATAATATGGGAGCCGCTCCAATGTGGTCTAAGTGCCCGTGCGAAAAAACAACTCCGCGGATATTTTTTTCTTTGCCTTTTAGATATTCAATATTTGGAATTACATAATCAATTCCGGGCATATCTTCTTCGGGAAATTGCAAACCCATGTCTAAAATAACAATATCTTGCCCATACTCAAAAATAGTCATATTTTTGCCGACTTCTTCGCATCCTCCAAGAGGAATAATTCTTAAAGCATTTTCAGCTTTGTTTTGTTTAATCATAATTTTATTTATTTTTTTTAGAGATATTTTTTTAGTGCGGACGGAGGGAGTTGAACCCTCACGAGATTGCTCCCACTGGCTCCTGAAGCCAGCGCGTCTGCCAATTCCGCCACGTCCGCAGATTTATTTTAGAAAGCTTAAATTTTCAGGCAGAGATTTTAACGGCTCCTCAAAGCGCAGCTCTGGAACCACTTTATAGTTTTCGTTTTTTATCCACTTCGCCTCGCCGAAGCCCCGCCCTGGCGGGGCGGAGGCGGGCCCTTTTACATAGTAATAACAAGCGCCTTGTTTTTCTTCGTACGATTTATAATCAACTTTGCAATTTGGCGAAACCCAATTCGCCATTTTTAATTCTTGAGTTTCTGACGGATTTATAGTTACGTGTCCGTATCCTGGTTTTATAATTATTGATTCTCCTTTTTCTGCGGTTACCGCGTACACATCATCAATCTGTCCCGCCTCTGGCGGGATCCCGCTGCGGCGGGACATTAAATATATTGCAGTTCCTTCTAAAACATTGTAAACCTCCTGCCAGTTATCTAAATGATAATGGCCTTTTGTTTTTACAAATTCAGAACCAAGCATTTTTGGCGGAATTACTGTGATGTCGTATCGTAAACCATTTTTTTCTTCAACTCCGCGATACATATAATATAATTCAACATTTTGAGCTGTTTTTAGCCATTCTTTATCATAAATAACTTCGCGCATATCATTTAGATAGCGGATGTCTGGAGTAAATTTTGTTAAATCAAAATCCATTATTTATTTTATCTTAGCACTCTTTTGGTTTTAATATACCAATTTTCTACGTTGGAAAATCTCTTTGCCGGGTCAATTATTTTTGTTGTGTCTATTCCTTTTACTTGAGGCAAAACCCAATATAAATAATCGGGATTATATAAAAATAGGGCAGGAGCATCATTAGTTATTATGTTTTGCAGCTGTTCGTAATCTTGTTCTGTTTTGCTGGCGCCTAAATTTTCTCTGGCGTCTTTTAACAGCGCGTCAACATCTTTATTAGAATATTCAGATAAATTTAGACCAGGATCATTAATCTGCGAAGAATGCCAAAAAGGATAAAGGTCTGGCGCGCTTCCTAAGGCTTGGCCGTAAAGTAAAGCGTCGTAATTTCTATTTTTTATAATAGTTTTTAATTCAGAAATATCTACGGCATTAATATTAATTGAAACTCCCGCATTTTGCCAATAACCTTTCAGCAAATTGGCGGTTTCTATTAATTGCGGCTGGTTTAAGGTTGTTAAAATAAATTTTAGAGGCTGGGAGTTTTGCTGGGGAGGAATGCAGAGTTCGTTTAGTTTTTGCCTTGTCTTTTGTCCGATTTCTCCAGTTGGTTTTTCATCTGTCAAATATTTTTTTTGAAATTCAGAAACGGCATTTTCGGTTCCCTTGCCGTAAAACCCGTTAGTTTCTCCCTGCATCAAACTTTTAAAATTATTGTCCAGCCTTGATAAGCACCCTTGAAGCTCTGTAACTTCTGTCCCTTTTGACCTTGCAGACAAATAGCTTTTAAATTTAAAAGCAGGTTTTTTGTCGTTTGGTTTTTCTCTTTGGCCAGATCCGTTATCTTTAAACCCCGACTTGTCTAAAAAATCTTTTGCTTTTTGGACATCAAATTCATAAATATTTATTGGTTTCTGGTAGTTAAAAAAATCTGGCAATATAGGGGAATCAACAGCTGAAATGTTTATTTTTGTTTCATCGCTTATTTTTTGTATCAGTTCGTTTTTGTTTACGGAATAAATTAAGCCCTTCCTTATATTAGCGTCTGATAAAATTTTTGTTTTTTGCTCATTGAAAAAAACAGCAAAATATCTTGGCAGAGAAAACGAATAAACAGAAAATTTTTCTGCTTTTGACAAGCCCTGGCTGATTTTTTTTTCTGCCAAAAGTTCGTTATTATCTAAGTAGGTTAAAGAAAAACCATCAATAGTTTTTGCATTGGCGGCTTTTATTAAATCATCGTTTTTTTCAAAGAACTGAAAAGATATATTAGAAATAAAGGGAGGCCGATTATAATATTTGCGGTTAGATTTTAAATTTAAAGTTTTTATAAAACCAGAACTTGTTTGAGCCAAATTTTTAAAAACATAAGGTCCAGAGCCGATAGGCTGAAGGTTATAAGAAGAAAGCGCAAAATTTTCTGGCAATATATTTTCCCAAATATGTTTTGGAATTATTTTTACCGCGCAATTTTCTAAAAAATAATTATAAGGGGTTTTAAGAACGAAAGTTAAAGATTTGTCGGATGTTTTTTCAACATTCACGTCAATCCAGTTTGCCCTTAAAGGGCTTTTATAGTCTGAATTTTGGATTGTTTTTATTGTAAAGATTATGTCGTCAGCTGTAAGGGGCCTTCCATCTTGCCAAAAAATATTATTCTTTAGCTGAAAATTATAAGTTTTCCCGTCATCAGAAACGTTATAGCTCTCAGCCATATCTTTCACTATTTTTCCATTTTTATCGTAGGTCATTAACCCAGAAAAAACAAGGTCTATTAACGACCTGTTAATGTCGTCGGTTTCGCCGTAGATCGGATTTATAAATCTTGGCTGGCCTACAACTCCTTCTATATATGTTCCGCCTGAAGTCGGCACTGCCTTTGTATTATTTATATAAAAACTTATAATTAAAAAGGCTAAAGATGCAAAAGCTAATGCCGAAAAAATCAAAAGCGCTGTTTTTTCGCCTTTTTTAAGCACTTTAAAAACTTGTTTCCATTGGGAAAAAGCCGGAAATTTAGAAGAACTCATTAAATTAAAATATTAAATTAAAATATTTAAAAAGCCTAAAATAATAAAAACAGCAGAAGCAACAACTGTGGCGTAGTAGATTTTTTTTTGCATTCCTCGCCTTGAGGAGTAAAATTCTCCTCCTCCGCCAAAAGCAGATCCTAAAGCGGCTCCTCTTTGCTGCACGGCTATAAGCGCAATTAAAATTATTGAAACTGCGATTTGCGCATAAATTAAATATGTATTCATAATACGATATAGTTTTGAGTTATTTTTTAATTATCTTTAACTATTAATTTTATGATAACAAAATTTAAAAACCAGATAATTAAGGAAGTATATAAAAGAGGCCATAGCAGGGGAATGCTTATTTCAACAAAAATTAAATCCAATATCCATATCATAGCCATATTTATAACAATACTGAAAAGCCCAAGGGTTATTATTTTTAGCGGCAAGGCTAATGTGTCTAATATTGGTTTTACAAAGTAATTAAGCAATCCTAAAACAATTCCCAAAGCCAAAAAAAGCTGCCATTCTGAAGTTAAAGCAAAACCAAAAAAATTAGTATTTGGCAGTAAATTTATCTTCACTTCGGGCACAAAGAATACTGCCAGCCAAAGCCCCAGCCCAGCGCTTACTATTTGAGAGAGAAGCTTCTTCATGTTGTTTTATATTAGCATATTTTTATAAAAATGCAATATTTATTGCAATAAATTTTTTTTACGGAGTTTTCTGTGGTAAGCAATTGCAAATCGGTGGGCTTCATCGTCTAAATTTTTTATTAGGTTATAAACTTCCCGCGGCAGAGATTTTAGAGGGATAGGGTTTTTTATATTTTCAACAAATAACTCCTGTCTCCCTTTTGCAACTGCCATTATTTTTATATTTTTAATTTTAGGATTTGATTTGTAACTTGGATTTTGTAATTTGGAATTTATAGCAATATTTAATTGGGCTTTGCCGCCATCTATTAAAATGGCGTCTGGGTATTGCCATTCTTTGCGCAAAAATCTTCTTTCTAAAATCTCTTTTAGCATTGCAATATCGTTTGGCGTATTTTCAATTTTTATTTTAAATTTTCTATATTGGCTTTTATCCGGTTTTCCATCAATAAAAACAACTATAGAACCGGTTGCCTGTTTTCCTTGAATATTTGAAACATCATAGCACTCTATTCGTTCCAGAGTTATTGGGACGTCCGACGTCCCAAAGTTTTGGGACGTCGGACGTCCTTCGATTTTATAGTTAATAACGTGGGTGTGCGCCATTACTTGTTGCAAAGCATAAATTCTGTCGCGAATTTTTCCTGCTTCTTCAAAATCTCTATTTTCAACTGCATGTTTTTTGGCTACGCCAGATCTCGCGTAGCGAGACATCTCTTGCTTTAACGAGTTTAACACAGCGCTTCTCTTTCCCTGCAAAATTAAAATTAGTTTTTTAATATTTCTGCGGTATTCCCGCAGCCCCTCCGACTTGTCCTTCGTAGCTTTAGCGGAGGAGGAAGCCTTTAGCGAAGGAGGGTTTTTAAATAACTCGGGTCCTGGGCATAAATCCAAATGGCAATATGCGCATTTATTTTTTGGATGCTTCTTTGAAGTATAGTAGGGGAATACTTTTCTTAAAAATCTCAAAGTTTTTTTTAGCGCCGTTCCCTCAACAAAAGGGCCGATATAACTAATTTTAAATTTATAATTTATAATTTCTAATTTATTTTTGGGCTGGTGAGTAATAAAAATATAGGGAATTTTAAGTTTATTTTGGGCTATAGCTACATAAAAATAGTTTTTATCATCGCGCCACACAACATTGAATTTTGGCTGATATTTTTTTATTAAATTCGCTTCTAAAATCAACGCTTCAATCTCAGAATTTGTTTCAAGATATCCAATTTTTTCAACCCCATTCATAAAAAAATTATCTCTGTAAGACGGTTGGTTAAAATGATTTTTTACTCTTGCCTTTATATTTATGGCTTTGCCAATATAAATAGGGTTTAGGGCGTAGGGTTTAGGGTTTAGTTTTGATATAAAACAATATACTCCGCTGGTTTTAGGGAGGTCGTTGAGCTTTGATTTTAATGTAATTTTGAATCGTTCCATGCGAATATTTTACAATAAAAATCACATTTTTTCAAGTAAATTAATATTAACAAGTTGATGCCATATTAAGCCCTGTACGAGGCCTTGAAATGCTTGAAATAAAGTTGTATAATTACATACTTTTTAAATATTATGAAAGATGATTTTATAAAAATTAGGGGAGCGAGGGCGCACAATTTAAAGAATATTGATTTAGATATTCCTAAAAACAAGCTGGTGGTTATAACCGGGCTTTCTGGCTCTGGAAAAAGTTCATTGGCTTTTGATACGCTTTATGCTGAAGGCCAAAGAAGATATGTTGAAAGCTTGTCATCTTATGCGCGCCAATTTTTGGGCGTTATGGATAAGCCGGATGTTGATAAAATTGAGGGCATTTCGCCTGCCATTTCAATTGACCAGAGAAAATCAATGCACAACCCAAGGTCAACTGTGGGAACTACAACAGAGATTTATGATTATCTCCGTCTTTTGTTTGCAAGAATTGGAAAGCCTCATTGCCCAAACTGCGGAAAATTAATTTCAAAACAAACAGTTGATCAGATTGTGGAGCAAGTTTTAAAATTGCCTAAAAATAGCGAGCTGACAATTATGGGACCGGTTATAAAAAATAAAAAGGGCGAGCATCGGGCTGTATTAGAAGAAATTCAGAGGGGCGGATTCGTAAGGGTGAGGTTGGACGGAATAATTTATCCAATTGAAGAAAGTTTGTTAAAGCCATTGGACAAAAATAAAAAGCATAATATTGAAGTTGTTGTTGACAGATTAATTTTGGATAAAGATTTAGATAGGTCAAGATTAGTTGATTCTTTAGAAACTGCTTTGCGATTGGGTAAAGGAATAGTAATTATAAACCCCAAATCTAAAGATGATTTAATATTTTCAGAGCATTTTGCCTGCGAGGAATGCGCCCGCCTTGACTCTAGCCTCGATTCGGCGAAGCGGGCGGCGGGGCAGGGAATTTCTTTGCCGGAATTAGAGCCAAAATTATTTTCTTTTAATAATCCTTATGGTGCATGTCCTGAATGCACTGGCCTTGGCGAAAAATTGGAAGTTGACCCAGAATTAGTTATTCCAAATAAAAATTTGACAATTGCAGAAGGCGCAATTTGGCCGTGGAGCAAGGCTTCGCATAAAGTTGGCAGACAAGGATATTATTATTGGAAGCTGTCTGAGCTGGCAGAAAAATATAAATTTTCTTTAGACGAAGAAGTAAAAAACCTTCCTAAAAAAATTATTGATATTGTTTTATATGGCCTGCCTGCGCAGGCAGGAGATAAGGGCTTTTCCGCCCAAGGCGCCAGCGTCCAAGACGGGCCAGCCTCGGGCGTGGGACTAGCCGAAGGCTGGGAAGGCGTAATACCAAGTTTAGAAAGAAGATACCGCGAAACAGATTCAGATTGGACAAGGCAGGAAATTGAGCAGTATATGGTTATAAAAATATGTCCAAAATGCCATGGCAGAAGATTAAAGCCAGAAGTTTTAGCTGTGACCGTAAATGAATATTCAATTGATAAAATTGTTGAAATGCCTGTTGAAAAAACAAAAGATTTTTTTAAAAAGTTATTTCCCAAATTAAACGCCAGCGATATTAAAGTGAGCGCGCCGATTATAAAAGAAATAATTGACCGCCTAGAATTTTTAATTGATGTGGGGCTTAATTATTTAACTCTAAGCAGAAAGGCCGGCACTTTGGCTGGCGGAGAAGAGCAGAGAATAAGGTTAGCAACGCAAATTGGCTCTAAGCTGTCAGGAGTTTTGTATATTTTAGACGAGCCCTCTATTGGTTTGCATCCAAGGGATCAGCACAGGTTGATTGATACCTTAGTGAGGCTGAAAGAATCGGGAAACACTGTTATTGTTGTAGAGCACGACCCGCAAACAATGCTCGCTTCTGACTGGATTGTGGATATTGGGCCTGGAGCAGGAAAACACGGAGGAAAAGTTGTTTTTCAAGGCACGCCAAAACAGCTTTTAAAATCTGATACTTTAACAGGAAAATATTTGTCTGGAAGATTAAAAGTAGCCGCCCTGCCTGAAAGGCGGGCGAGCCTCTCGCCTCGCTCGCAAGGCGAAGCGGGCTCGCCAAAGAGGCGGGAGCAATCTCAAAAACATTTAATTATAAAAGGGGCGCAAGAGCATAATTTAAAAAATATTGATGTTAAAATTCCTTTGGGAAAATTTGTCTGTGTTACCGGAGTTTCTGGCTCTGGAAAATCATCTTTGGTAAACGATATTTTGGCTAAGTATTTGCTAAAAAAATTTTACAGGGCAAAAGACGAGCCGGGAAAGCACAAAGAAATTTTAGGCGTTGAAAATTTAAATAAAGTTGTTTTGGTTGACCAGTCGCCAATAGGCAGAACTCCAAGGTCAAATCCTGCCACATACACAGGAGCTTTTTCGCATATAAGGGATATTTTTACAAAAACAAAAGAAGCAAGAGTAAGAGGATATTCTGCCGGCAGATTCAGCTTTAATGTAAAAGGAGGCAGGTGCGAAGCCTGCGAGGGACAGGGCGTTAAAAAAGTCGAAATGTATTTTTTACCAGATATTTATGTGGAGTGCGAAGAGTGCCACGGCAAAAGATACAGTAAAGAAGTTTTAGAAATTGATTACAAAGAAAAAAACATTGCCGATGTTTTACAAATGACTGTTGAAGAAGCAATGGATTTTTTTAAAAATATTCCTGGGCTTTTTGAAAAAATGAAAACTTTAAAAGAAGTGGGGCTTTCTTATGTTGAGCTGGGGCAGTCAGCCACTTCGCTTTCTGGCGGAGAAGCGCAAAGGGTAAAATTAGCAACCGAATTATCGCGCAAGGGAACTGGCAAAACTTTATATATTTTAGACGAGCCCACAACCGGCCTGCATTTTGACGACATTAAAAAACTTATTTCTGTTTTAAAAAATTTGATTGAAAAAGGAAACACTGTTTTAATAATAGAACACAATATAGATTTTATCCGCTGCGCTGATTGGATTTTGGATTTAGGGCCTGAAGGAGGCGAGGAAGGAGGAAAAATTGTTGCAGAAGGCGCGCCTTCAGATATTGCGAAAAACAAAAAAAGCTACACCGGAAAATATCTAAAAACCGCGAAGCCTTGACATTCGGCGCAAAATTTATTAGATTACATTATATATAAAAATTAAATAAAAAATTAAATGACTATGAATATCAAGCCATTAGCAGACCATATTTTAATAGAGCCCATTAAAGAAGAGGAAAAAACTCGCGGCGGTATTTTTTTGCCAGAAACAGCAGAAAAAGAAAAATCAGAGCAGGGTAAAGTTATTGCTGTGGGACAAGGCAAAAGAACAGATGACGGGAAAATTATTCCAGTTTTAGTAAAAGTTGGAGACAGGGTTTTGTTTTCAAAATACGGCCCTACTGAAATAAAAGTTGACGATAAAGAATATTTAATCGCTTCAGAAAGCGACATTTTAGCGATTATAGAATAATCATAATGCAAATAATGCTAATGGTATGCCAATGATGCAAATTTGCGTCATTCGCATATCATTTGTAAATTGGCATAATATTAAATGGCAAAACAAATAAAATATTCAGAAGACGCAAGAAAAATTTTAAAAAACGGATTAGACAAAGTGGCTAATGCCGTTAAGGTAACCTTAGGCCCTAAAGGCAGAAATGTTGTTTTGGGTTCTGGTTATGGAAGCCCTACAATTACAAACGATGGAGTTTCAATTGCAAAAGAAATTGAACTGGAAGATGCGGTAGAAAATATTGGAGCTGAAATTATAAAAGAAGTGGCTTCAAAAACAAATGATATAGCTGGAGACGGAACAACTTCAGCGGTTCTTTTGTGCCAGGCAATTGCCACAGAAGGTTTAAAAAATGTTGCCGCTGGAGCTAACCCTTTAGCTTTAAGAAAAGGCATTATAAAAGGAAAAGATGCGGTTGTTGATGCCCTCAAAAAAATGTCAAAGCCAATAAGCACCAAAGAAGAAAAAGCCCAGGTTGCAATAATTTCAGCTCAAGATGAAGAAATGGGAAACTTAATTGCAGAAGTTATGGAAGAGGTTGGAAAAGACGGAGTAATTACAACAGAAGAGTCAAAAACATTTGGGTTGTCAAAAGAAATTGTAAAAGGTCTGCAGTTTGACAGGGGTTATATTTCAGGATATATGGTTACAAACACAGAAAAAATGGAAGCGTCTTTAGAAGAGCCGTATATTTTAATTACAGACAGAAAAATAAGCTCTTTACAGGAAATTTTACCTTTGCTTGAAAAGTTAGTGAAAGCCGGTAAAAAAGAATTGGTAATTATTGCAGACGATGTTGACGGAGACGCATTAACAACCTTAATTGTAAATAAAATTCGCGGAGTGTTTTCTGTTTTGGCAGTAAAAGCGCCTGGCTTTGGCGACAGGAAAAAAGAAATGTTAGAAGACATTGCAATAGTTACCGGAGCTGAAATTATTTCAGAAGAAAAAGGAAAGAAATTAGAAAACGCTGAAATGGAAATGCTGGGGCAGGCTAGACGGGTAATTTCAACAAAAGAAAATACAACAATTGTTGAGGGAAAAGGAGGAAAGTCATTAATTGACGCAAGAATTTCAGCGCTCAAAAAAGAAATAAGTTCTGCAACTTCAGATTTTGACAAAGAAAAATTGCAGGAAAGGCTGGCAAAATTGGCTGGCGGAGTTGGCGTTATAAAAGTTGGAGCTGCTACAGAAGTTGAGCAAAAAGCAAAACAGCATAAATTAGAAGATGCTCTGCATGCAACAAAGGCGGCCGTTGAAGAGGGAATAGTTCCTGGAGGCGGAGTTGCATTATTGAGAACTTTACCAGCGTTGGAAAAATTAATAGCCGAAGCCGAAGGTGGTGACGCAGGAACTAGAGATGAAAAAACTGGAGTAAATATTTTAAAAAGAGCCATTGAAGAGCCTTTAAGGCAAATTGCTGAAAATGCCGGAGTTGACGGCGCTGTGGCTGTCCAAAAGGTAAAGGAGGCAGATGGCGATTTTGGTTTTAATGCCTCAACTATGATTTATGAAGATTTAATAAAAGCAGGGGTTGTTGACCCGACAAAAGTTGTGAGAACTGCTTTAGAAAACGCGGTTTCTGCGGCCAGCATGCTTTTAACAACAGAGGCAGTTGTTTCAGAATTGCCAAAGAAAGAAGATAGCCACAATCATATGCCAAACCCAATGATGGGCGGAGACTACTAACTAAATTTCTAATTTCTAATTACTAATTTCTAACAAAATTAAAAATTATTAAATCCTAAAATCAAAACGAGGGCGAAAGCCCTCTTTTGAGTTGCGGATTTTTTAATAATGTTGTAGTATTTTGGTATTGCAGTATTTTCTGCAAAATGCCCTTTGACAAGGAGAATAGCGATGGGATGGTTTAAGATAAAACTGTTGCCGATTAGACTGCTGTTTTATAAGTTGTTTGGCAGAAATTATATTGCCAGCATTTGCGGACACAAAACAAAACTTTTTTCGCCCGTAGAAATTTTTGGAGAAAAGATTTTTATAACCCTAAAAAGGAAATTTGAATACTGTCCGGAATGTCTTGCCAAAATGTCTATAAGGTGTGCATGGTGTGGAAAGTCAATTCTTGTTGGCGATCCAATCACCTTAAACACACCTGTAAGAAAAGACTGGCAGGTTCCCGACTATGCGGTGAAGTATAAAAAAGACCCGCTACAATTAGTGGGATGTCTCAGGTGGGAATGTGCCGATAGCGGAATTGACAGAGCTGGTTTCTGGATGCCACCAGGAAAAGTTTACAGAGTTGCTTCGCCAATGGAGATGGTTTTAGCAACAAATGATGTTGCAATTTGCAACGACATTACAGATATTAGTAAAGCAGTTCCTCTGCCAGCCCAAGATTAGGAGTGCAATAAATCAATAAAATAACCCTGTGATGATATCGCGGGGTTTTTTATGCAAATAGTCTCAAAATAAATAGCTCAAACGTGTCTGAGCTATTTAAAGAAATGTAATACACAGATCTTTTTAATCTGTTAGGTTGAAGAAAATGTTATAATATTGTAATATTTTGATATTGCAGTATTTTCTGCAAAATGCCCTTTGACAAAGGAGAGCGGCGATGATAGCGATGGTCTACTCTTGCTCAATAGAAAAGTGCGAAGGGCGCAGGGTTGGACATTTGTGCGGAGGGTTTTGTAGAGTTTGTGGCAAGGAACTAATGCAAGTTCCATTGCGTCCCGCAGAAAAAAATGAACCTTGCCCGAACTGCAAAGTCGGCTTTTCCTCTGGCGATAAGTTTTGCATAGCATGTGGTGTTGCATTACCTGTAAGCAAAGGAGAATAGCGATGACAAAATGGGAAAAATTTAAGCACAGCCTGTATCTGTTTCGTTGCGATTTTTTAGATGGCACGAGAAATCTCAGAAGAAAAATTTGGAATAAACGGATAAAACTTTGGTGGCATAAGCTCTTTATTAGAAAAGATGAATTTCATTTGTCTTTAAATATGGATGCTGAAGCTATGATGGTTATGAATAAAGAAGAATTAAAAAGATACTTTGATGATTTAAGGAGAAGAAGGCGAATAGCCCATAATAGAGATTTAGCAAAAGAAAACAGCGAATAGAATTTAATTCGTTACCCGTGCATATTGTGCGGGTCTTTTTTTATGCAATTTGCAAAAGTTAGTATTTTTAGTTATAGTATAAATAGTAGTATTTTGAAATTTAAGCATTAGAAATTTAATAAAAATTAAAAATTAGAAATTAAAAATTTTCGTGATGAATTGTCCAAATGACAATGAAAAATTAGAAAAGGTTTTGTTTCATAACGTTGAGGTTGATTACTGCCCTGATTGTTTAGGCATTTGGTTTGACCAAAACGAGTTAAGGTGGGCAAAAGACAATAAAGACCAGCAATTAAACTGGCTTGATGTTGATTTGTGGAGAGACAAAAAAAGCTTTGAAGTTTCTCGTATTAATAAATACTGCCCGGTATGCCGCATTGGATTAAGCCAAATTAATTACGACGATTCAAAAGTAAAGGTTGATTTTTGTAAAATGTGCCAGGGGGTGTGGTTAGATAGGGGCGAATTTAAACAAATAATAAATTATTTAAAAAGAAAATCAGATTACGAAATTTTGCACCATTATACAAAAAATCTTGCTAAAGAGCTGTGGGAGGTTTTTTCTGGTCCTGAAAAATTTAGGGAGGAATTGTCAGACTTTTTTATGCTTTTAAAGTTATTTAATTACAAATTTGTTGTTCAACATCCGTTTTTAAATTCTTTAATAGAAAATTCGCAAAAATAATATAACTACCAAATTACTAATTTATACGAATATACCAATACGGATTAGTATATTAGTAAATATTCGTAATTTAGTAGTTTAATAAATTTATGTCAATAATATCGTGGATAGTTTTAGCCGTTATAGTTGTCGCTGTTTTGTGGGTAGTAGGCGTATTTAACAGCTTAGTAGTTTTAAAAAATAGGGCAAAAGAGGCTTTTGCCGATATTGATGTTCAGTTAAAAAGAAGATATGATTTAATTCCAAACTTAGTTGAAATAGTAAAAGGTTATGCCACGCACGAAAGGGAGTTGTTTGAAAAAGTGACGCAGGCGAGGGCAAGCGCAATGGGAGCTCAGGGAATGGGCAAAAAAGCCGAAGCTGAAAATATGCTTTCAAATACTTTAAAAAGTTTGTTTGCTGTGGCAGAAAATTACCCCGATTTAAAAGCTTCAACAAATTTTTTGGAGCTGCAAAGAGAGTTAACAGACACAGAAGATAAAATACAGGCGGCGCGCAGATTTTATAATACAAATGTCAGGGACTTAAATATTAAAATAGAAAGTTTTCCTGCAAACACAATTGCTGGCATGTTTGGATTCAAGCAGATGGAATTGTTCCAAACAGCAAACGAGGCAGAAAAACAACCAGTTTCAGTTAAGTTCTAATTTCTAATTTTCAATTTCTATTAAAGTATCAAGCAATAAGTCTTAATCCTTATAAATTTAATAGAAATTAGAAATTAATACTTAGAAATTATTTTTATGCCGTCGATTTATACACAAGCAGATTCAAACACTAGAAAAACTTGGTTTTTACTGACTGGGTTTTTGGTTTTTATTATAGCTGTGGGCTGGCTTTTCAGTTATCTGTTAGATAGTAATGCTATTTTATATTTTGCTGTGTTTTTAAGTATCTCAATGTCTTTTGGAAGTTATTGGTGGTCAGATAAAATTGTTTTGGCAATGTATAAGGCAAAACCAATAGAGCATAATCAAAATCCAGAGCTTTATCATATAGTAGAAAATTTATGCATTACAGCCGGTTTGCCCTTGCCTAAAATTTATATTTTGCCAGAAATGCAGCCAAATGCTTTCGCAACAGGCCGCGATAAAAATCACGCAGTTGTTGCAGTAACCAAGGGCCTTTTAAGCAGATTGAATAAAAGCGAGTTGCAGGGAGTTTTGGCGCATGAGCTATCGCACATTGGAAACAAAGATATGCTTTTGTCTACAATTGTTGCTGTTTTGGCAGGGGTTGTAGCAATGCTGGCAAATATGTTTTTGAGAATTAGTTTTTGGGGAGGCGGAAGAAGAAATGATAGAGAAGAGGGGGCATCAGGGGGAGTTAAGATGATATTGGGAATAGCTGCTGCGATATTGGCTCCATTAGCAGCCATGCTGATACAACTCGCAATTTCAAGAAAAAGAGAATTTTTAGCAGATGCTGATGGCGCCTTATTAACCCGCTATCCCGAAGGTTTGGCTAGTGCTTTAGAAAAAATTTCATCAGACTTAACCCCAATGCGCGTTGCAAATGATGCGACAAGCTCGCTTTTTATTGACTCGCCCTATAAAGGAAAACAAAAAACTCACTGGTTCGCCAAATTATTTATGACACATCCGCCAATAGAAGAGCGAATTCGCGCTTTGCGTGATATGGAAGTATAAAAAATGGAGGAGTCGCATAGCGGCCATTGCAACAGCTTGGAAAGCTGTGACCTTCACGGGTCTCGTGGGTTCGAGTCCCACCTCCTCCGCATAAAATTAAAAAATAAAACGATAAATTCAGTTATGGAAATTAATCCTCCAAAATCATCTTTTGACTGGAAATATCAATTTCAACAGTACGGCGTGGCCTTTATGGCTGCTATGCCTTTGTTTGTAATTTTGTCAGTATATCTTTTTTACCGACGCGGATATTACGACCTTTATATCGCCAATAAAATTTTTGCCGGAGTAGCTACAATACTTCTTGGCATAGTTCTTCTTATTGGCCCATTGAGCCGCATTTTTTCTTTTCCTGACCGCTATGTTCAGTATAGAAAAGAATTAGGAATAGTAGCTTTCTTTTTGGCTATTATTCATGGGATTGTTTCTCTCTTCTTTCTGCCATCAAAGTTCCCTTTGCCAAAATTTATAGAAACACTTAATTGGTCGTTTATTTTTGGTCTCTTAGCCACTATTATTTTAATTGCAATTTTTTTCATATCCAACGACCGCGCTACAACTGCCATTGGTAGAGAAAAATGGTGGCAGTTGCAATATTGGAGCGTACGCATTATCTTTATTCTTATTTTTTTTCATGTTTTTATTATGAAGTGGGGCGGATGGGTAAAATGGTACAAAGTCGGCGGAGGCAAAGAACTTGTGCATCCGGAATGGCCCGGCGCAGGGCTTCTTGTAGGCTGGTTTATGATTTTTGTGGTTCTTATGCGCTTAGCTGAATTTGTCAGCCCAAAACTCGGACGGACAGTATGGTATGCAAGCGTTATTGCTCTTCCAGTAATTTACATTGCAACCTTTTGGTGGGGAAGACAATTTATTAGATAAAGAAATCGTATAAAAATAAAGGTCTAATAAAAAATAATATTAAAAATTTCTAATTAAATAAATAAAATTAGAAACAAAAAATATGGATGGAGAAATTAAAATCTATAAAATAGAGCCAGCCAATAAAGTTTTTATATTGGCAATATTTTTAGTTGCAGGAGTTCTTGTTTTTTTAGGCGCAAAATTAATTTATAGTTTTGCAACTTTGCCGCAAAACTATCCCTTGGAAATAACTTCTGTTGGGCAGGGCAAAGTTTTTGCAAAACCAGATATTGCTTTAGTAAGCATTGGAGTGCAAACTCAAGGCATGAAAAGCAATGATGTTGTTACTGAAAACAACACAAAAATGAATGCCATTACCAAGGCGGTAAAGGATTTAGGGGTAGAAGAAAAAGACATTCAAACTACTTCATATAATTTATCTCCTGTTTATGATTACACAGAAAGAGGTAGAGTTTTTAAAGGTTATTCTTTAAATCAGGCAGTAAATGTGAAAATAAGAAATTTTGATAAAATTGGCGATATTTTAGACAAAGCAACAGCATTAGGAGCAAACACTGTGGGCGATTTGCAGTTTACAATTGATGACCAAGAAAAATTTATGGCAGAAGCAAGAGAAAAAGCAATTGCAGAGGCAAAAACAAAAGCCGGCAACTTGGCAACAGCTGCAGGATTAAAAATAGTAAAGATGGTAAATATTTCTGAAGGCAGTAATTATACGCCACAGCCCGTTTACGGAAAAGGAGGCGGGGGCGTTATGGCAGAATTTGCCAGCGTTGCCCCGCAAATTCAGCCAGGCCAAATGGAAATAAATGCAACTATTTATCTCACTTATCGCGTCCGTTAATTCATGGAAGATTGCATATTTTGCAAAATCGCAAGGGGCGAAATAGATTCGGCAAAACTTTTTGAAAACGATAAACTGGTTGCTTTTAATGATATTAATCCCAAAGCTCTGGTCCATATTTTGATTGTTCCAAAAAAACACATTGAATCAGTTAAACATTTAGAACAAGCAGATAAAGAATTGATTGGAGAATTATTTTTAACCGCACAGAAATTAGCTAAGGATAAAAATTTGCAAGGCTATAAATTGGTTATAAATGTCGGCAGGGAAGGCGGCCAGCTTGTAGACCATTTGCATTTGCACCTGTTAAGCGGAGATGCCTCTGCCGTTTGATTTTAAATTATTTAGTGGTAAGATAAATCAGAATTAATTTTATTTATGCTCGACTCTCAAATAGAAGAGGTAAAAAATAAACTCAATGTTGTTGATGTTGTCGGCAGTTATATAAAACTGACAAAAACTGGCGCCAATTACAGGGGCGCTTGTCCTTTTCATTCAGAAAAAAAACCGTCTTTTTTTGTTTCTCCTGCTAGGCAAATGTGGAAATGTTTTGGCTGCGGAGCAGGCCATAGTATTTTTGATTTTGTGATGAAAATTGAAGGAGTTGAGTTTGGCGACGCTTTAAAAATTTTAGCAGAAAAGGCCGGAGTACAATTAAAAAGAGAAAATTTAGAATTAAAAACAGCCCGCCAGCGGCTTTATGAAATTTGCGACATATCTTGCAGGTTTTTTGAAAAGCAATTAGAAGAAAGTTTAATTGGCAAAGAAGCAAAAGAATATTTGCTTAAAAGAGGCATTACAAATGAGAGCATTAAAAAATGGAGGCTTGGATATTCGCCAAACACATGGCAGAGCTTGTCAGATTTTTTAATAAGCAAGGGCTACACAAGAAATGAAATTGTTAAAGCTGGTTTGGCTGTTGTCCCGATTGCAGAGCAATCGAGGATCCTCGATGGCGAAGCCATCGGGAAAAAAGAAAACGGTATGTCTCATTCTTATGATAGATTTCGCGGCAGGATTGTTTTTCCTATTTTTGATTTAAATTCGCAAGTTGTTGGGTTTGGCGCGCGCGTTTTTTCCGCCCAAGGCGGACTAGCCTCGGGCTGGAAAGATTTAGATATGCAGATTGCAAAATATATAAATACCCCTCAAACATTGCTTTACGATAAAAGCAATGTTTTATATGGATTAAACAATGCTAAACTTGCTGTAAGAAAGAATAATCAGTGCGTTTTAACAGAGGGTTATACAGACGCTATAATGTGTCACCAAGCGGGTTTTGAAAATACAATTGCTGTTTCAGGGACTGCCCTAACTTCCAGGCACTTAGACATTTTAAAAAGATATTCTGAAAACCTGCTTCTGGCTTTTGATATGGATATAGCCGGAGATTCAGCTACAAAAAGAAGCATTAATTTAGCCCAAGACAAAGGATTTAATATAAAAATTATAGAAACTTATTCTGGAGCAAAAGACCCGGCCGATATTATTTTAGAAAATCCGCAAAACTGGCAGGATTTCTTAGAAAAGGCAAGGTCAATAATGGATTATTATTTTGATTCCGCTTTTTCTAATTTTGATAAAAATACAGCAGAAGGCAAAAAAGAAATTGGCAGAATAATTCTGCCGGCTATAAAAAGGATACTAAATAAAATTGAGCAGTCGCACTGGGCGCAAAAATTAGCGCAGAAATTAAATATTGCAGAAGACGCAATTTTAGAAGAATTAAAAAGAGTAAAAGTTGAAGCATCTTTTTATCAGGAAAACGAAAACAATTTTAAAGCAAATGCCGGGCAAAAAGAAAAATTCAGCATTAATGGAAGAAAAGACCTTATAGAAGAAAAAGTTATTTCTTTGGTGTTAAAAGATCCTGAAAATTTAAATTTAATTGAAGGCCGGCATTATCCGCTTTTTTGTGATAAAACAACTAATTTTTTTCAAAATTTAAAAAAATTCATATCAGAGCAAAAGCCGACGTCAGAGAAAGAAAATGATTTTAAGGCAATTTTTGCAGACATATTGTCTGCTGGCGAGTCAGGTATTAAAACACCTGCCCGCATTGCTACGCAAAGCGTTGCAGGCGGGGATTTTGAGGCAGAGCTTAAAGTTTTTCTGGCGGCACTGTCGTTAAGGGCTGAAATTGAATATGAAGAAGACGGATGCGACGAAATAAACCTTTGCCTTTTGCAATTAAAAAATATAAATACAAAAAAAGAGCTTAACAAAATTTCAGGCGACATTAAAAAAGCAGAAGAAGAAAAAAACCATGATAAAGTTAACGATTTAATTTGCAAATTTAATAAATTAACAAAAGAATTGTCATGAAAAAAAAGCCAGTAAAAATAAAAAAGAAATCCGCCAGCTGGCGGAAAAAAACAGCGCCTCATAAGGCGCTAAAAGCCCCAAAAAAGGCAAAAAAAGCAAAAAAAGCGGTTAAAACCAAAAAAATTAACAAGACCGCAGATTTTCAGGAGCAAATAAACGCTCTTGCCAAAAAAGGAGAAGAAAGGGGTTTTATTACAACCTCGGAGATTTTGCATGCCTTTCCTGATATAGAAAAAAACATTGAGCAGCTGGAAGAAACTTATGAAACTTTAAAAGAGCGGGGCATTCAAGTAAAAGAAGTGCAGGAGTTTTTGGAGGTAAAGCCTAAAAAAGAAAAAAAGGCAAAAAAAGCGCTTGCGGCAAAAATTGATCCGATTCAGATGTATTTAAAAGAAATCGGAAAATCAAGTTTTTTGACAGCAAGAGAAGAAAAAGAGCTTGCTAAAAGAATTGAAAAAGGAGACGAAGAAGCAAAAAATAAGCTGGCTTTGGCAAACTTACGATTAGTTGTTTCTATTGCTAAAAAATATGTTGGCCGTTCTCCTAATTTAACTTTGCTTGATTTAATCCAAGAGGGAAATTTGGGGCTTTTCAAGGCTGTTAAAAAATTTGACTGGCGAAAAGGCTATAAATTTTCTACTTATGCAACCTGGTGGATTAGGCAGTCTGTCACAAGGGCTTTGGCTGACCAGGCGCGAACAATTAGAATTCCTGTGCATATGATAGAAACAATTTCAAAATACACAAAAATAAGGAAAAACCTTTTGCAGGAATTGGGCAGAGAGCCTTTGGCTGAAGAAATTGCAGCTGAAATGGGTTTAGATGTTGAAAAAGTGCACCATATAAGAAAAATTGCCCAAAAAGCGGTTTCTTTAGAAACTCCGGTTGGCGAAGATAAAAACAAACAAGACAGCGTTTTGGCAGAATTTATTAAAGACGATAAAACAATTGCCCCAAACACCGAAGCGTCAAGAAGGCTTTTAAAAGACAGGCTGCATGAAATTTCAAGCGAGCTGACTCCAAGGGAATTAAAAATTCTTGGATTGCGTTTTGGTTTAGAAGACGGAGTTATGCATACTTTGGAAGAAACAGGGGAAGAGTTTGGCGTAACTAGGGAAAGAATAAGGCAAATTCAGGCAAAAGCGCTGGAAAAACTGCGAAAACATAAAGAACTCAAAAAAGTAAAAGATTACTACTAAAAAATAAAAAACTTCTTGCTTTTTTAATAAAAAGTAATAAAGTGATTATTAGATGGCACAGTAATGGCGTTTGTTCATTGTAAACAAAGAAAGGTAGGTGCTCTATGCAAGGCGTGGAAATTTCCCATCTTAACGCTGCCATGGCGGCTGCCCTTAAGGCCTATTACGACTTTAGGCATTCTACGGTTGAAGACGCGCTCCGTCCGGTTGTCGCTTACGGCAAGAAAGACACTCTGGGAATGGACGCGGGCCCGGAAATTATAATTTGTGACGAATTGAGGCGGTACGACGCAGGAGCAGTGGTGATCACTGAAGAAGTCGGATCGGGTACGAGGCCAAGCGATACGTTTCGCCCCAATGATCCGCAGACGTTTCGGACAGTTTTTATCAGCGACCCTACAGATCGTTCCAACCAGCTCAAGGCGTTTTTAGTCGAGTTTCCCAAGGAAAAGAAAATTGGAGATATCTTTGCCGATCCTGCTACCAAGGAAAAGTGGGAAGAAAAGTTCAGCTCTCCCGCATCGATTACCGGGGCAACTTCGGCAATCAGTTGCGTGAGACGCGGAGTGCCAATTTTTTCGGTGATAGTCAATTACATCACCCAAGAGTTGGTTGTGTCCTGCGCTGCCGGAAACAAGGTTCTCAAGCTGCCCGACGAGCGGCCTGACACCATAGACTTGAATTACGTGCGGACACATGGCGACCCGATACTTTTTACCAATATCGATGGGGAAATGAGGAGCATGCAGAGGTTTGTGACATTTCTTGGCGACGCTGGCAAGATTGGATATCGAGAAAACTTTCTTGACAGCGGACTGATGAGTGAGCAGAAGATGAACGATTTTCTGCATTACGGCAAACCGGGTGGCCCATCCCGCGCGTTGTATCTTTCGTCGCTTCAGCCGCGCGAGGCGCCTGTTGGATTTATTCTAGCAAACGGCGAGAAAATTGGTGAATGGATTCACTGGTTGTCTTTCGTGCAATTCGCTAGAAGCATGAGCGACGACAGTCAACCAGCCCTCATTTTGTATGAGATCTTCCAGGACCGCCCGTGGACAAAAGAAGGCATATTGATGTCGACGCCTCCCAACTACAGTGTTTTCCGAGAATACGGAGGAAAGCTGTTCATCGACACAAGTTGGCTCTTGAGAATGCCAAACCCCAGTCAGCTGCGGAGCACCCTTATCGTTGCTCCTTATGACAATCGCTGGGCGGTGCGATCGAGCAGCCAATCCGGGTATCGTCTGATTAGATTCTAATCTGACCTGACGAGACCACAATCCGGGTTTATCCAAACTCGGATTTTTTATACAAAAACAGGGCTTTTAGCCCCGATTTTGTTACAAATTTATTGCTAAGCTCCGCAGGTAGGATTCGAACCTACAACCCATTCCTTAACAGGGAATCGCTCTACCATTGAGCTACTGCGGAGCCTAACAATAAATTATTTTTTTATTATCTCATTTGAATTTCTAAAAGTCAACAGCTACAAATTCTATAGATGAATCGAGTTAAGTTCGACTTAACACATTATTTAACACATTGTTCTATACGCCTTGTGACTACGATCGTGGGTTGAAGGTGTCTATTCACGCTTTTTTCACGATCGTGAATTTTTTATATTAACAAACTTGTGTAATAATGGTGCGTACGCACATTTATTATACAGGTTTAGGAATTTGAACAGAGTCAAGCCATTGACTTTCCCTCAAAACAGCGTCAAACTTAAATAATTATTAAATTTTATATTTATTTTCAGTAAAAGGTACCTGACCCCTTTTACCCTCCTTTTACCCTTCGAAGAAAACGCTATGCAGGATACGCTTTGCGCAGATGGAAAAAAGCGTAATCTT
>ERZ1292629.206-Hain-H43-01um-R1-206-length-62358-cov-15_pt1 | contig 62358 bp, 156 predicted proteins | sample MGYA00564399_ERZ1292629 | MGnify/ENA primary metagenome ERZ1292629 (study PRJEB36523, sample SAMEA6512636) | groundwater metagenome | collected 2019-01-08 | study: AquaDiva: Metagenomics assemblies of 32 groundwater samples
AATTTAGCGGAAGGAAATTCATTGTGGCCTGGCGCAAGTAACATTAGGGAAGGAATAGTCATAAGGCCAACTAAGGAAAGATATGATCCTGAAATCAAACGAGTAATTCTTAAAGTGGTAAGTCAACAGTACTTGTTGCGAAAAGGTGCTAAATGATTAGATATAAACTAGATAAAGACGTTAGATATATTTGGGGCAGTAAGGATTGGCGCGACAGAATTGAAATTCCCTTAAACCAGACCATTTTTGTGGATATCATAGAAAAAACTGAGGAGTATTTCTTTCTAAAACTTTATTTGAATAATGGAGAGGTAATTTGGGGGTTCGTAAATACATCAATGTCTCCAATTGTTATTCATAACTATACTGAACTTTTCGACGGAAGATTTAATGCTTGAGGGAAACCCTCAAACTCCCATTAAGAAAGGCTAACATGAAACTTTACGCTGTGGCAGAAGTGTCCTATGACAATAAGGAAATTTTTGGGTACTATAATTGGCGTGATATTAATAGTCCTACACGTATAGTAGCTATACTCTTTGTAAATAAATTGACGAGCGATTGCCTATTTAACACTATGAAAAACGCTAACCATGCATGTAATGATTTGTGGAAGAAATTTAGTCCAGATAGATATTTTGTAGTCATGGAATTTGAACTTTCAGAACCCACCAGGCTGCTATGGTAATCTCTAATATATTCGCCATTAAGTTCTTTGGATATTGCACAGAGAAACTACGAAGCAACTGTAGATAGAGCAGAGATCAAATAAAGCCGCAAAGGAACAAAAAATGAAAATCTATGCCATTGCAAAGATATCTAATGACGGTGAGATCCTTTCGTACTATAACTGGCGTCATTTTTCTACGGAAGATGCATTTGAGGATAATTTGACCACTAGTTATTTCATACAGACCATCCAAAATGCTAATTATGCTCGTGACGAACTGTACAAAGATTTCTATGGGATGCACTTTGCGGTACTAGAGTTTAATCTTCCTGAACCAAAGATTATGATGTAGTTGGAGATTTAACATGAAAAATAGATATTACACCTTAATTTACAAGAAAAATCCCAAGAATGGAAAAAACTTCTTCTTCTGTAATCTTGCAGACATGGATCCATGGACAGGTACTCCAGGATATCGAATTTTCCCTACGCGAGAAAGGGCGCGAGAATTCATCAAAACATATGACATGCAAAGATATATCACCGTCGCAAAGTTTGGTATTGAAAGGTGCTAAAAGTGAACACTGATCTTGTCACAGATATTCAGAATTACCAAGAAAGATTCTTGAAATCAAAACACGCATGGTTTTCTCTGCAATCCGCCATAACCATGTTTAATTTTGAGCGGCACACACCTTGTATATATAAGGATCTACAAGGTAATAATGTCGTGGTGACAGCAGTTTCGAAAGACGAAAAGCATGATCAATATGCGTGGTCAGATAAAGTTTATCTTGGAAGAGTAGTAGAGTTTGTTGGACATGTGGACTACGAAACATTTTTGAAGGACTACTACTATTCTCTTGGCGGACTATTACCAAATGAAGGGATTTAATATGAAACTGCGCCAAAAGCACTACAAGAAAACAAAAGGTGGGTCTAGGTCCAAGGGCGGAGTCACTCATCAAGGAAAAGTTATGCATTGTGATTGCAGGCACCTTTTCCAAGATTCACTTTTTGGATACGAAATGAGAGCACACAATCCAATGGGCAAAGAAATGTACAGATGTACAGTATGCTCTAAGGAGAAGTAAATGAAACTAGATTTTATACTTTATGGAATACAAAGACCAAGATCTATATCCAGTAGAAAAAAATAGTTATGACTATGAGGAGGAATGGCGAATTTTCTTCACTAGACAAGATGCGAGAGATTTTATTAAAAACCATGAGTTGGGAAAACATATCGTAGTCGTAAAGTGTGATGTGAAAAGGTGTTAAAATGGACAAACTCGAAATAAACCAAAACTTCGTCGGTTTTCAACATCTGATTGGCAAACTTTGCGGGTGGACCGAAAATAACAATAAGATTAACGTAAACTGTCGAGGAATTATTGAAGGAATTACTCCAGGATGGGCCTGGATCGTAAGAAAAGATAATAATAAGATAGTATGTATTGCGCTGAAGGCACTTAAACTAATTGACTATAAGTTTCCGTACAGCCAAGATGAACTGTGCGCACTGGATGAGGAGTGTAACAAATGAAAACTAGATACTATATGTTAATTAGTAAAGAGAGTAATTATCCATTTGAGTCAAGATATGGACTTTATGATAAATTTTATTATGAAAGAATTTTCTGGACGCGACAAGACGCGAGAAATTACATAAAAAATCGCGGTATAAGCAAAGATGTCTATGTCGCAAAGTTTGATGTAGAATAGTAAAGGAATTTAAAATGAAGAGATTTATGCTCCAAAACTATACTAATTTTTTGTGCATGGCCTGCGGTGTATTTAATATCTTTATGTATATCAACGGATCACATCTAACAGCCTCCTTACTATTAGGCATATTTGGCATATCTACTGGTGTATCTTGTTTAGTCGCAAATATTGTCGTAAATAAGATAAAGTTAATAATAGAAGATTGTTAGACATGCTGGTTACAGAGTGTTGGGACTACAGGAATAAAGCATACAAATATCACTATGTAGGGATTAAGAACCTATCTGGCAGGATAATGTTTATATTCGACGGCGGAACGGGATACTTTAAGGGGTCGAAATGGCTTTTGCCAAAGAATGATGAACTAAAGCCACTCTCTTATTGCATGAATTGTAAATGGGCACTAAGACAAGTTTTGGGAAAATGCAAGAGAACATCTTTATTTGAGAGTTTTACAAAATGAATACTGCGAAAAAAATAAGAGAAATGGAATCTGAGTTAGAGAAACTTCGGAATAAACAAAAATATGAGGATAAACTGAAGGCTGACCATCCTGAATTTTTTTTGGCCGATCTAATACATAGTAAGATTTGTCACTGGAATCATACTGATGGTTGTGGATACTATTATCACGACTGGACAAATTATCAAGAATCTAGTGATAGACATCATTATCTTAGTATGGCACGAAAGATTTTAGCATCTAAAATTTCAATAGACATGGCAGAAAAAGTAATTTCGGCTATTGGGAAAAATAATTAGACTTTTCAATAGCGGTGTACTCGAACTGGAGACAGAGGCCAGATTTAAACTCTGGTGGTGCCCGCAAAAAACGGAAGCACTTGCGAGTTCGACTCTCGCCACCGCTACCACTTATAATTTCTTCACAAAGGATTTTAATATGTCCAACAAACCTACTTTCAGAATCGAAACTCTATTCAATAATCGCCACTGGATAATTGTTCCTGGATTCGTCCCTGTGAATGTTGCGGAATAGCAGACAAAATGGTAAAACGTAAGTGGTTTCCACTGGCATTACCTACTGATTCATATTATGGTAGCGAGTCATTTTCTCACGACGAATATGACTGTTATGATGCGCTGTTGCGATGGAAAGATGAACATAAATGTACTATAGATAAGGTTTACATTGTAGAATGTGATAATGGACTGGGTGGGGAAGATCATGACAAGTGTGTAATTGCAGCATTTTCTGATGAAAATTTAGCTCAGGAATACGTCAAAAAGGCTATGGACTATCTTAAAAAGGCAGTCGATGCCTATAATGAGTTTTGTCAAGCCAACAAGTTAAATCATAATAAAAATTTGTATGATGAGGATCATTATTGTAACGAAAGCACTTCATATTCATATTACGCACTGGTAGTTGACGTGAAACTTGCCGAACATAGGTGATACATGAAAAAGCAGTTTGTAAATCTTGCTGCATAGATATAATTATGTAGGAGCGCGAAGTGGAATTCAAAACTAAGTTTAATTTGCATAATAAAGTTTATGTGGTTCTGCATAAATATAAGAATAATCCATTTTACGTCCCCAAGCAACCCTTTACAGTACGTCAAATCATTTTCAGAACAGGAATGCCTATCAATGATCCCATATATGAGATATATCGTTGTGTAAGTGACAACGAAATAATTGAAATGGAGATGACTGAGGAATACATGTTCAGAACTTACAAAAAGGCTCGTCAAAGTATAGAAAAAAATTCACTTGTTAGAGACGAGGGATAACATGAAAAAGCAATTTGAACTATGTGAGTGGGACTTTCGGTACGAAAGGATCAAGGAAAAGAATAGGGTTCTCAGACTTCACAAGAAGATGCTGGAACAGCTTAACAAACATCATTAGATTGAGGATTTCCCTCAAAAATAGAGAATTAAGTCATGAAACTTCAAATCATAGTCTACAAAAATAAGATTGACGTTGAGTTTTATATTTTTAGAAGTTGGTCGGGGAGAAGGTATGTTAATGGTAGAATGTATCATGGACCAGTCTTTCTTATCAATACTAATAAGATAGATACAGATTGTAATAGAACTTGTAAATGTTGTTTATGTGGAGCATAATATGGAACTAACAATTCAACTTAATGAAGTTTATGCACTAATTACTGACGATAATGGAGTACTAAGGATAGAACTATTTACTTGTGATCAACCAACCACAGAAATGCGGGAAAATGGATATTCAAAACAATTTTATGAAAAAATATTTAAAGTAATCAACATTAAGTCAAATGGTGATGTACAGGAGATTTCATGCAACTAGAACTGAATGATCGGCAGGCCCAAATAATCTCACAAGCCCTTGATATCTTTAGTAGGATTCAGTGTGGACAACTCAAGTATATTTCTGATTTATTTTGGGGCATTCCGCCAGAAAGATATTTAAAAATTAGACAGGCTTTAGAGGACCTTGAACCTGAAGTTACTGGCTTAAACAAAAATGCTTATCATGGGATTCACTCTAAAGAAAATCCAGAATCAGCTAGGATTGCATATGATATTCATCAAGTAGTTAGGAATCATTTGGTCTGGAAATCTAATCCAGAAGGCGATATGATGTGTGTGGCTTTTGATACGCCGTTTAAAACATCTATTGAAGAATTACCAAAGATTTCATGATGTTGTGGACATATTGCAGAGAACCTAAAGAACCGATTGTGCATCAAGGAACTATCGTTTTAATAGGATATCCCAGTAAAGAGTTTCAAGAAACATTTATCCAAACAACTGAATATCTCGCAACTATAGAAGGGCTTTCCATATTTAATAAACTCCACGTAACATATACAAAAGACGTTATTAAAAATATAGATCAGTGCAAGCAATGTAAATGGGGTTTAAGAGTAGCACTAGGAAAGTGCCAAGGCAAACACTTCTTTACGGAACTCACTAAATGATTTGGAACTATTGTTGGGGATATAATACTTATCCAAAGAATGATACTGGGAAGTGCGACCATAGATTTAATTTCACAAAGGAGTTTTAGATGTCTGCCGACAATGGCGTGTACATTCTTAAAAGTCCTACTAGCAGCGGCAATTTTGAATTTAGAGTTGCTCACGCTCAAGCAATTGAGAATCTTTGGTACGACTACGAAAAGCACAAAATGACTAAAGAAATTCAAGATCAACCGCTAAAAGATTATTTTGATAGGTGTAACATTAGGGATAGTATTGAGTCTGCACTAGATATTGCCCATAAGATTTATGATGAAATAACTAAGTGCGGCGCGCCAGTTGAGTATGGGATTCAAATAATCGAGATTGATAGACCGTTTCCAAGTAAAACCCTTAAGCCCAAAATTAAAACGTAAATGTTATGGCAACCATACTAAAACTTTTTGGCGTGCGTAATGCTGTGGGAGAATATTATATTTTTGCAGGCAGGTCGTGTCCAGTGGCGAGTTTTACCGATGAGTTCGATATTGATTGTGTTACTAGCCAGCGGGACGAAGCGGATAGAATGAGTAAACATTGGAGTGCGCAACTAATAGAATTTGAACTAACAGAACTTCCAGAAATCAAGGAATAGATCATGGGCCGAAATGATGAAAATGGTATGAGGATTGGACATAGTAATTATTTTGTGAGTCAAATATTAATTGGAAACGGTACAGAATACGTAGTTCAAACTATTATATTCAATGATGATAGATTCAAACATGAAGGAACCGCAATCATATTGAGAGATCAAGATAGTGGATATTTTTATGAGATCCTAGAAACATTTATTAATGATTTTTTGAATAACTAAAATGATATGGACGTTTTGTACAAAAATAGTGCAATCCAATGATCCAGTGCGGTCTAAAAATTATCAAAATACATTTGTAGAAACAAGCCGAATATCTCGGAAAGATAGAGTTTGGATCAGCGGACCCACTATCTTAGTAGAACCACTAAATTCTTATGAAAGCACATCAGTTGATTATAATCCAGAGTACTTGATTGAGGATTGTAAAGAAATTAGCGATTGCAAGAAGTGTAAATGGGGTTTAAAAATGGTTATTGGACTATGTGGGCCAAGATATCATTTTGAGGGTATCTAATATGAATGCTGCTGACATGGCTAAAGAACTGGCAGATTTCTATGGATTAAAGTACGCGACTCAAGTTAATCTTGAGGCGGCAATAGGAAATCTTATGGAAAGAGGAGTTCCACCTCACGAAATTAAAACGTTTGCTGAAGATATTCTTGATACCCTTTTTGATTTCGAGATACCGACAGGAAGTATTGAAGTGTCAACTGGGAATGGTATAGATAGTTCGACTGGCCTTAACAATGATATTGAATTAGACGGAACTGTAGTATAAATCATTGCAACACCCTCTTAAGGTGCTAGATTTCGGTGAAAATCCGAACAGTTCCACCAAACTTAAATGCTAGTCACGACAGTCGGTTTAAGTTCGAAACCTTTAGTTTTAACTGGACAATTTTCTACTAAATAAAATGATAATGGTTTTTTATACATAAATACTCCTAACTCTTTGTCGCGCCTATAGTTAAATAGCATAACAAGATCCTTATAAGATCTAGTCCCTGGGGCGGAACCAGGTAGGCGCACCATTTATACACAAAATCTATGATAGTTACTATAAAATTTTGGGAGCGATACTGAACACTCGCACCATTAATATTCTACACATTGGGGAATAGTATAAAAGAAATATTGTGCTTTGAACGCAAAGATTCCAGGGCAGTACTGGGTTCCCCAACCATAAGATGTCGGGTGCGATTCCCACTGATGGGCCCAAAAAATATGCATAAAACTCCAGGCCAACTTAAAGAAAGCTCTATCATATGTTATTGTTGTGATGTAGGATTTACGTCCAGAAAATATAAAGTGTTCAGATTTTTGCACAAAAAACAATCTCCTGCCAGCTTCACAAACGTAATACTAAATCCAATTATGGAAGTTGATCCTAAACCGTATCATTCATTTGAACCAACAAAGGGTAATTATTGGGTATCAATAGAAGATTGCAAACAATGCAAGTGGGGCTTAAAAGCAGTACTTTTCAAATGTAGAATGGTGGATAAATTTAAAAAGATTTAGATATTATTTATGAGCACACCTTTACTTAAAAAAGGCGATTTGATAGTTTTTTGTGGAGATATTGGACAAAAACACATAGATATAGTAATTAGTACTTGTAAGTATAACAACGAGATAGTATACCTGTGCGGAGGGAAAATATTGTATAGTGCCCTCCATGAAGCGATTGAAAAATCCGTCCATATTGACAAATGCATGAAGTGTAAATGGGGTCTTAAGAGTATATTAGAAAAATGTACACATAAAAAATTTGAGGCGTTCAATGGATAATCTTGGCGACAGAATGAAGTCGAACTATGAGGATGTTTGGCGCATTAAATTACCGCGCCGAATGCCTTTGATAATTAGACTAGACGGCAAAGGATTCCATGGACTTAAACTCGATAAACCTTTCGATGAACACTTTATAGAGTGTATGGCTAATACTGGAGCGCAGTTATGTGAAGAGATTCAGGGTTGTCAATTTGCTTATATTCAAAGTGATGAAGTGAGTCTATTGCTCCACGACTATAAAAAACTAAATTCTCAGGCTTGGTTTGACAAGAATCTCCAAAAGATTGTAAGCATAAGTGCAGCAAGAGCCTCTATAATCTTTGAGAGATATTTTCAACAATCTCAAGTTTTCGATGCGCGCGCATTTGTTTTGCCAGAAAGTGAAGTCTGTAACTATTTTATTTGGCGGCAAAAAGACTGGTTAAGAAACTCAGTCCAAATGTTGGCGCGAAGTTTATATAGCCATAAAGAATTAATTGGAAAAAAGACACAGGATTTACACGAAATGTGTTTTACGAAAGGTCATAACTGGAATAATCTGGCACCACACATTAAAAGAGGACTTTGTACTTACCCTACATTACCATTTATAGACCATGACATACCTAACTTCAACGAAGACAGAAATTATATTGAGAAACACCTAGTTACAGAGGAGAACTAAAAATGTCTCGTGGCGGAAATAATAAATGTATCAAAAAGGAAGGGCGTTCTATTCCAGAATCTTATGCGCACGAAGTTGCATATCTTGTCTTGAACCAGGCAGAAATTCTATTCAACGCCATGAAATCAAGGTTAGCAACGGCCCAAGTTAATTATAGACCAGAAGAAACCAAAGCGTACTACGTAAAGTTAGTTACTGAGATTCAGTCTGATATTGTACAAGGACTTAAGGATATTTTGGAGAGCCTATGATTGTTTATACCGTCGTAATTTATGATACTATAGATCACACCGAAGATTTATTAGAAATATATTCAAATAAGAATGCCGCCAATGCTCACAAAGAATTTATATCACTACCACAAGATAAACACAGATTTGCGGTGGTCAGACAAATTGCAGTTAAGGACAAGTTTCCATGATTGAAATCCTAGTTAAATTTCTCACGACACTGGTACTAACAACTATTATCGTAACACTTTTACTGTTCGTGCAAAGCAGACTAGAATCCAAATGACAAATAAAGAAAAAGATCGAATAACTGAGGCCATCGAACTCTTAACCGCCAATATATCCGCTATAAATAATAATGCCACGTTGATCACAGAAACGGTCGTTCTACACGAAAAATATCTAAAAGACATACATGTAGGAATAGCAAATATGGCGCAAAGTATGTTAATCGTCGTACAGGAGTTAAGAAAAGCACAAAGCGACATTAAAGAACTGCAAGAAAAACCTTATATTCCATTTGTATCGGATAATTAAACATGCGAAAATCCAATTTAATCATAAGATGCCCCATATCATACGATAGTCAGATGACAAGGGATTTAAGCGTTTTAAAAACTAAAGGCAGACATCATCATTTTTTTGAGGAAAGGATTAACATTATCCCAGGACGCAGTTCCCAAATTGAAAACTCGCATGATGAACGTGAGTTCATAAGTATTGATAAGTGCCTTAGATGTAAATTTGGTTTAAGAATGATTCTAAATAAGTGCAATGTAAACGAGATATTCGAGGAGTTTAAAAATGTTGAATAATCTATTCGGTATAAAAAAGTTTGGGCTAATCGTATTACTTTTGATGGGATGTACTGGTAAGAAAATAGATAAAGGTAATATGATGACTCTCCTAGATATAGGTTTTAATGGAAGTGGAAGAATTTGTATTGAGTTACATTACATTGAAATAGAGTATCAAGGTGATCAAAGATTAACTTTTCTTGTAATTAAAGATGATAAAAATAATGAGATTTCTAGACATAACATTACCAATATAGGTAACTAAACATGCAAATTCAAGATTGTCATGTCGATCAGGGCGGCCTAATGAGATGTTGTTTAGAAACACTTAATGATAAGTGCGAACAAAAAATTAAATATGGAGAAGTAATTCCGTGCAAATATTGCAAATCAACTATGATTTTGACCAAAAGAAAGACATCTGTACGTGGTGCTTTAAGCGAAAAGCCTGTCATAATCTGGAACTATCCTCCATCTAAATAGTTTGGGAGAAAGTAATATGGATAAGATTCCGCCACAAAACATAGTGTCCGAGGAAGACATTGAAGTAATCAGGATGAAATTTAAAAATCCAAATGACCATCAATACATAGATAATTTGGAATGGTATTTTCAATGTCCTTCATGTAAGACATTAGTAGTATCATTGGACTATAGAAAAAATGGCACTGTTAGTGTCCCACATAAGTGGAATTATGATACTTCACTAGAATATACGGAGGAAATTTATTATGAGTTTACATGCTGTGGGCACTTAGAATATGACAGAATTTGTGACCGCATTAAGATAGTATGTCAGCCTAACGAATTTTTGAAGAATTATGGGAGCGAACCATGTTAACACCAAAGAATCTCCTCTTTAAAATAGGACACGGTAAGAACGTGAGTCAGAGCGATTTTGATAAATGTTGTAAATATCTACTCGCGCGCAGTTATAAAGATGCCGCCAAGTACACTGGTAATATTATAGACTGTATTGACAAACTATCACAACCAACTTTGGATAAATACATGGGAATGTTCACTCGGGCTGGACAACGAACTAAATTAACAGAAAAAATGCTTGACGGACTTCTTGAAAAGGCGTTAAAATGGGCTCGTCGGAAAGGCGTTAAGGGCGAAATATGCGCATAAAACCTGGCGAAATAATAGTTCGGTGTAGTTGTCCGTGGGGCAGTAGAAATACTTGGATTGGTGGGAGATGGAAATCTTTTAAAACCTTTTTCATAAAATTAAAACCTGACGGCAAACGAAAAAGATTCGTAAGTCTGGATAGTAATCAGACTTATGGGACTCAAATGACGTATGATAAAATAAATGCTTATCACGTAAAACTTGATGTATGTAAAAAGTGTAAATGGGGCCTAAAGGCAGTCCTAGGTCGGTGTAAGGACGTTTATAGGTATGAAGATGTTGCCCAATGATATATCTGAGCGTGATTATCGTTTCATGGAATTAGCTAGGAAAACCGCCGAGCTTTCTTTGGAACGAGAATATCGTTTTGGCGCCGTAATTACTTCTGGGAGTCAGATTATTTCGATAGCGTGTAACTCCAGCAAAACTCACCCGTACATATACTGGAGGAATAAATATATACAAAATAAGTTTGGTAAACTGTGCTATGGACGCTTGCATAGCGAGACTAGAGCGATTATTCTTGCAAAAACTAATCTTAAGGGATGTACGATATATATTTATAGGGCACGCAATTTAGGAGATGCGGGAGATAGTTTTCCTTGCAATTTCTGTTTGCCAGTAATTATTGAAGTGGGAATAAAGAAGATAGTTTTCATTCAAAATGGACAGATATCTTTGGTTAAAATCTAATGCTCTATTGTAGATGTAGCATTGGATGGGGAATAAAATATAAAATAGTAAGAATTAAAATTAGGTCCATATATCGTGATATTTTTACAAAACAGTCAGACGCATACTTTACTGATAATGAAATAATTGATTTGGTTGATATGAATCAATGTAAGTCGTGTGTATATGGACTCAGACAGGCATTAGGAAGATGTAAGGGCTCGGCAAGATATAAAGATTTTAACAATGGCACTTAAAGTTTCTTGTCATGATTATTATAACAAGAGATTAAAATATAAATATATCTATGTATCACTCGATGACAAAAGCTTTATAGTTGTTGACATAGAAGATGTAAATAGTTTTCCTCCCACAATCAGATATGGGGACAACCCAAAACCTATTATGGATGTACGTAAAAATTGTTTGTCGTGTAAACATGGTCTAAGATTAGTTTTAGGAAGATGTAAACGAGAAGCGAAGTTTTGTGAAATGGAGCGTAACTAATGATTTGTTACAAAAGTCAAGAAGAGTATCCTTGTAATGCGCATTTGGAGGTAATCCATAGACATTATCACTATGATCCTTTCGACCAACAAATTACTACAGATCAAACAGCTTTCGTGTGTCGCAAGCATCTAGAAGAATTCCTAAAACATATTGTTGAATTGAAAAGATTTATTATTTCTATAAGGGATATTTAAATGGTAAATGAAAGAATAGATGAATATCATGGTACCAACAGCGCATATACCATCTGGTTTCATAATGTTGATAAGAACCTTAAAGAAATATTTCATAGACTCGATGTGTTGGAACAAAAACTAAAGGCTCAATATGATAAAAACAGCAATCAAAAGAATATTTAGTGATGCGCCCAAGTACGTGCTAATGAGATGTGGGCACACAGCAAGCACAATTGACTCTAATAATGATCCAGTTTGTGCAACATGCTATGGTCTAACCAGGGACGCAGAAATTACTGTATTGAGCCCAGATTTAACAAAAAGGAAAGCTAGGTGTTCTTATTGTTTGCAACCAGCAGAGTCATCCATTGAATTGTCACACTTTGAATACAGACCAACTAAGTCGTTTGATTTATATTATTGTGGGTGTAAACAGTGAGCAAATTATATGTCAGATGTTGTTCCCAAACTAAATGGGGTTCTCATTTTAAGTGTTATCCCAAACAACTAAGAGACTTAAGTATAATTACTGAAAATGGAAAAAGATTTAATATAGTACACGGAAAGATTTTGGGAGACATCAAAAATTCACATTTCAAAGTTGAATTCACGCCTATAGATCAATGTAAGTCATGTAAATGGAGCTTAAAAATGGCACTATTCAGGTGTTTTAAAAATAATTATGAGGCATTATAACTATGTTTAATTTTACGGACATGCTTAATAACTACGAAGATCGTAAGGTCGATATGTTCGAAAAAGATGACTTATGTATCGATACTTGTTTGGTGACAGACGGAGATTTAAATTATGAAACGGCCATAGCTCACAAAAACTATAATGGTGGTGAATTGATTATTGTTGAAGCGTATCCTGACGAAGAAAGCGCACAAGAAGGCCATAATAAATGGGTTAAAATCATGACGGCAGATAAACTGCCAGAAGTCTTAAAAGATTGTTTGAACTCTACTATATCTAAACTTAATAAGGAAATCGGAAACGAAACAATTTTTGAGGGAAAATAACTATGAAAGCTAAGAGAACTAGATATTATATAGTGACGTACATGAACAGAGAGCCGTATTCTCACATATTATTTCTTACACGAAAAACAGCAAGAGAATCTAAAAGGTATTGGGAAGGGACTAGTGTTCTGCGCGTGATGAAATTTGACTTGAAGGAGGCGTAATATGATCGGTTATAATCTCTATTTGATTAATAATCATCCAGATTTTGATGACGGAGACAGCGACCCTTTCTTTTTGCGCCTAAGTTATGAAGATTTAAGATCAGCAATAGAGGCAAAAGGAAAATTAGAACAAGTATATGGTGAAGGAAGTATTGAAATAGTTATTAAAAATAATGATCTGGACCATGCATCACAGGTTTATTATCGAGAATAAATAATGTCTCGATTAATCGCATTTTGCTTTCAATCAACTTACGGTATGCCCGAAATAAAGTTTAAAACCATTATGTCGACAATCACTGATACAAAATTCATAGTTATAGATAGTGGTTTTGTACATGCGAGAATGGTATTTACTATGAACAAGTCAGAGCAGGAGAGTAATAAAGAATATTATAAAGATGTGAGAAACGACTGTTTAAAATGTAAACACGGACTGAAGTTAGTTCTCGGAAGATGTCGTGTTCATCTTAAATATGAGAAAATTTTACCATAGGTAACGAACTATGCGATATTATTGGTTAAAGAGAGTAGTAGTTTTAGACTACGCCGTTCCACTACAGGAAACTCAAGCCATGATACTTTATGGTGAAGAAAAAGGTGAGTGGGTGGATGTCGAAGCATCTTTTTGGCCTGGGAACTCAAACTACTGAAGATTTGGACTATATTTTGGATCTACAGAAACAATACCCAAAATCAGAAGTTTGCGAGTACTAAGATATGACCAACATAACAGTTTGTGAAAAGTGCGGACGTAAAATCCACACAAAAGATCCCAATCGTCCTCGCACTTCAGATGGGCGCAACATCATAGATAAGTACTTTGGATGGACAAATGAAGACATAAACAAGGACTTAAAGGGAAAATCTAATAACTTTTCTGTAGTAATATGTAATACCGAAATGAATATTAATATAGGAACTATAATTAGAAGCGCAAATGCCTTTGGGGCCAGAAATGTTGTTTTATATGGGTCTAAACGGTTTGATCGTCGAGGGACGTGTGGAGCGCATCACTATTGTAATATGATATACTGTAAAAATATTGATGATTTTAAATATATTTTATCAAGAGATGCATTTATTATTGGTGCTGAAAATAATATTATTAGCGATATATATTTGAATGAGTTTACATGGCCCATTCATAGTCATATCTATATAATATTTGGACACGAAACTAATGGTATACCTACAGAATTATTAAATATTTGTAATAAAAAAATCACTATTCGTCAATCTGGAGCTACTAGAAGTCTTAATGTGGCAGTAGCAGCTTCAATTTTTATGTATGACTTTCTTTCAAAAATGACTATATTCGATAATAAATGAGCCAGTCCCTGAACGTAAGGTATTTATTAGCTATAGACATCAACTTGCATAGACCAAATCTATCATTTTTATTCCAGGGCTCTCTTGTTAGAATAGATAGATCTATATTCCATAATTTTGTATATTTATGTACAGTGATATATCCGTTCCTAATAGTTTAAAGTCATCAGATTATAATAAAAATAGCTACAATCATAAATTGAGGGCACTATGAAAAACAAAGTAGTCTTCCATCCTTGTTTAATGAAACAGCACGATAATTGTGCAGAAAAAACCGCATCTGAAACTTGCAGTTGCAATTGTCACAAGAAGGATAAGAAATAATGGATCAAAACTGGTCTTTTACAAATCTTCAGCCATTTGTAGATGCAATTAACAATTTAGCTAATGCCGTTCGTGAACACGCCGCATTAGAGAGCGGAGTTGAACATGTGAAGAATTTTCCTCATAATGTCGATATATACAAGTCAATAACAAATTATATTATAAAGACTCTAACAAATGCAAAGAAAAATAAGGAATAGGGGTTTTGTTAATTTCCCAGTCCACTCCAAAGAATACAAAAACAGTGGTGAAGGAGGAATGTTTGTTAGATTACTAGTACAAGATCCTACTAGTTTAAAATTTACGGCAACATACCAAAAAGATAAATGGATGCAATGTTGTGGCGGCAATAACCACTTCTATTATGACGAGGTATTAATTAATACAGATGTAGAAAGACATCCTAAAGATCAAAACTTTAAAAGCTGTGAACAGTACCATAAGTATTATGAAAGAATTCATAGATGGGAAGAGAAATTTTTCCCACGACTAAACGAAAAAGATAAATCAAACGACTATTCAATGGATAAATATAGATCTGTTGCTTACCTAGCTGTCCTTACCATTGGATCGACTAATTGGAGTGGATATTCGCAAAGAAAGGGAAGTTGGTACTGTACCTATAATGATCTAACTTGTGATGGGAAAAGGCTTTATAACGATCTAAAGAAACTGTATAAGGGCTGTAAGATTATTTTACAGACGTGGCTGGACACCTAATGAAAAGTCGTTTGTATACTAGGTGTTTCCCAGATAAAAGGTTTACGGAAACTTCCATTAAAATTAGTGAACGTGAATTTGTCCTATTCATGGTAGATAAAGATTATACGTCTTCAAGAGGATTTCTTCCCCATCTGTATCCAGGGCCAGATATACATGAAATTACACCTATGGACGTTTGTTTAACATGTAAATGGGGCCTCAAATTACTCTTAAAAGGATGCAATGGTAAAAGTTTTGAACTAAATACTTAAGTTATGATTAATACAATTCCACTTGCAGAATTTCCGCAAGGCCATCTACTTACTGATTTTATCACAAAAGAAAAAATTACTTTAAGTGACCACCTTTGGATTGCGGGAGGATTTGTTAGAAAATGTCTCTTTGGCGAACAAAGATGGTGTGATGTAGATATTTTTGGTCCACGTTTCTCTACTTTACGTAGTTTATTAAGCAATCAAGGGTATGCCCTAGAATATAAAAAATATAATGTGACGTATACAAAAGGAAATGATGTAATTCAGGGTATTAATTTATATTATCCGACGATACAAGCGTGTTTAGAAAGCTTTGATTTTACCATTTGTCAGTTCGGATTCGATGGGACAAATATCTACACAGGGCCTACCACTATTAGAGATTACGCAGATAGGCTTCTCGTAATAAATAAAATTACTAAGCCATTATCGACTTTACGTAGGCTTAAAAAGTATAGACAACAAGGATTTCAGATGGACTTAAGATCAATTCTTAAAATAAATAAATCTGTTATGTCCATGCATAGTAATGAAGTTATTGCGGACTATATGAGCGGTGGAACTAGTTTTTCATATTTTTGAGGTAAACTAAATGTTACAAGAAATGACTACGACACAAGAAATTCTTACTAAAACCCTTGATTTAATTGAGAAAGGCGCAAATAAAATTGGATCAACAGCGTCAGATTTATATCCACATATAGTTAAAAGCTTCGCGGCTGGAGAAATTTCTCTGTGTATCGGTGTAATTATTATGCTTTCTTTGTTTGGGATAGCGGGATTTTTACTTTTGAAAAACGTAAGTAATTCTGGGCTACAGGTTGACAAAGATGGAAATGCAACTTTCCCGTATGTCATTAAGTGTGTATTTGGTACAATTAGCATGATAGCCACTGTAGCACTCACTATATGTTTACTAAGTTCTGTTGGTCCTAATGCTTTAAGAGCATATTATGATCCTCAAGGAGCATTCATTTTAAGCGTGCTAGGAAAATAAGCGGAATAATTAAAATTAAATAGGAGCTATCATCCTATGCGAAGTAATCATTTTTATACAAAATTAGAAAGTAAAGATTTTTATATACAAACTGTTAACAAAGATTTTAGTTGTGACCATATTTATGACATGCATAATAAAAAAACTATATGCGGATTAAAAATAGTGTGGCGCCCAGTAGGAAACGGGTTTTCCAGTGGGAGATTTTGTAAAATTTGTTCAAAATTAAAATAACTGTTTATAGGAGTTACCATGGACTCAGTTCAAGAACAAAAACTTATTACAATAGCGGAAGAATTTCTACGAGAATTCAAAAAATATAATAAGATTGAATTAGCAAAATTATATCTGGCCGCTGATAAGCAATGGACAGATGGGCAGAGAACGATAAATCAATATCTTGAAGCCCTAAAGGATTGGTAAAATGAAATGTTTCAAGTGCGACAAGAAAATTAAAAGTGCCTCTAGTCCAGAATTTATTTATGATATGCCATCTGGCGCAACAGTTTGGTACACGAAAGGAAATTATGGAAGTGCTGTATATGATCCCATTAATCTTATTGATGATGGGAAAAGTCTAATGATTTTTATTTGTGACGATTGCTTAACACAAAATCAAAGAAATGTAATGAAAAGGGAGGCCATCATCTCTCGCACATATAAACATGAGTCGTTCAATATAAAAAAATATAGGAGAGAAGGATAAATGAAACCAGAACTAGAACTACAACTTCAACAAGAATTTCCAGAGTTTTTTAGGGGGCTTCATAATGGAGATCCCAGACAAACTTTAATGTGCTTTGGTTGTGATTGTGGTAACGGTTGGTACAATATATTGTATGATGCTTGCAAACAAATTAAGAAAGTTCTACAAAAATATAGCATACCTCTGGACAGTTTTGTTTTTGTCCAAATCAAGGAAAAATTTGGGTGTTACGATAAAAAAACTAAAGTTTTAACTAAAAATGGTTGGAAATTATTCAAAGACATTACATATCAAGATACCATAGCAACATTGAATAAGGATAGTGGATGTGTAGAATATCAAAGTCCCACTGATATTATATCGTATAAATATAAAGGCAAAATGTATTCTCTTCAGACTAGAGGTGTAAACCTGTGTGTTACTCCAAACCATAATTTATTTATAGCAAAAGGAGACTATTGGAACGGCAAGTTTACTCCTCCCAAGAAGATAGAAAAAGAGTTTATATTAACCACGCCAGATACGTATTTTGGGCATAATAAAAAGTTTCAGAAATCAGCAAAGTGGGAAGGCGCAGAAGAACAAGAATTCATATTACCAGAAATATATTGTAATAGATCTGGAGTCGGAACTTTTAAGAAAAGAACATATCATTATCCTAAAATATCTTTTCCAATGGATGCATGGTTAAAATTTCTAGGATGGTATGTTGCCGAAGGATGTACATCAAAAAATGTTGATATAAGAATAGCATCTAATAATGTAGATGGGGGGAAAGAAAAAGAAAAAATATCAAACATACTGAAAGAATCTGGGTTAGATTTTGCCACCAGTAATAATGATAGATCAGCATTAACATTTAGAATAGTAAATAATCAATATCACTATGGATTCTTATATCAATTGGGTTCGTGGCTATTATCTAATTGCGGACATAGGGCCCTAAATAAAAAAGTTCCTAACTTCATCAAAAATCTTTCAAGTCGCCAAATCAGACTATTTTTAGAGTGCCTATATCAGGGCGATGGACATAAAATGCCTACTGGATATATTTTATATACAATATCTAAAAAGTTAGCATATGATGTTTTAGAATTATTATTAAAAATTGGCGATTGTGGTAGTATTTCTCACAGAAAACCAGGGCCTGGCAAGATTTATAATGGAAAAGTGATCCAAGGGAAACATGAAGTCTATGAAATAAATTGGCTTACTCACAGTTATTATCATAATACATCAAATAAAGGAATGTCTAAAAGTTCTCATGAAAAGTGGATAAACTATAATGATATGGTTTACTGCGTAACTCTCCCAAATCATGTTATTTATGTGTGCAGAGAAGGGAAACCAGTGTGGTGTGGGAATTCTTACCGCCTATACTTTAATTGGCAACAAGGTATAGAATATACTTGGTTAGAAAAAATATTAAATAGATTATTTAAAATCCCGACTTTTATTCTTAAACAAATTCATGTGTACAAGTGGTGGCACATTCATAGAGTGTACAATAAAGTTGATCAAATCATCAGAGATGCAGAAATTAAGTCTGGCAGGACATGTGAAGATTGTGGGCAACCATCAGTTGTAGATAAGAAATGGTCTGAAGGTGCCTGGATAGTTACATTGTGCCAAAAACATCTTGATGAATACTACTCACGACTTGGACAACTATTTGATTATGGCAAGTTAGATGCTACATAACAGCTTACATTCTGAAATAAGTTATCTTTTAAGGGACATAAATGCAAACTGTATAAATAACAAAATGACAGAAAAGGACTTACTTTGTCACTTAATAAAAATATCTGACAAGATGTGCAAGTTGATTAATGCAATAGATTGGAGTTTATGGATAAGGAATGTACAAAATGAATGAAGTAGTTATGACCGAGTGGGCATTAACAAATGCAAATGCGGCTAGTCCTTATCAGGCACCAGAACTAATAAGTGTTCATTTACATGGCAAAGTTTTTGGACACCCCAACCACGAAAACGGGAAAATTATAGAGACCACAAGAGTTGTAGAAATCATAACTGACAATGTTTGTAAAACTGGATCTGGCAATACTTATAGACTGGAGGGTCCGCCATCTGAAGGATACATAAATTTCTGTAAGCAAAATAGTATTGAAATTGATTTTTCGAAGCCATTTGGAAAGGTGAGAAAAAGTCATGGACATAAAAACTAAGTACAATGTCGGCGATAAAGTTTACATCATAGCAAATTTTACTTTACAATACAAACTTGTTAAAGTGGTGCTACCCAGAATGCAAATAAATTATATATCAATTAAATTTGGGATCAGTAATTTGGAGGAACCACAGATCACATATCAATTTAATGGTATAAGCGCACAAGAAACCGAAGTATTTTCTGATATTTCCGAAGCACTCGCAGTTCTTAATGCACAGGAAGAACTCTAATGAGACATGGAATTGCCTTAATATTATATTATTTTTATCTTATATTCAGTGTGGCAGGAGGAATAACACTAGTAACATCATTTTGTATTAAATATCTACTAAAAGACAACACAATTTCAAATGTTCCAATACTACCTTTAATATTTATTGTCGCTCCACTTTTTATATTCGGATTTCTTGCCATATCATTTATATTAAGTGGCATTTTAGCACAATTGTGTCACATGATATTTTTACCTATTATATTTTTATTAGAGAGAGATTTTTTCGATAATCATTTTGATTCAGTATTAGATTTGGATGACGGCCTGTAAAAAAAAGAAAGAATTAAAATGAGACCACATCCCATTAGTTTTGGCATGAGTACTGGAATTATCTATGCCAACGCTCGCAACGGTCTAATTTGGTGCAACAATAATAATGTGCAGTACTGTGGAGTCTCGTACTTCATGAGCAGTTATGCCAACGGAAGTGTTAAGTATTTTGATAGGAGTGCAATGCCAATCGATGCAGTTTATAGGCTGCTTAATGGTCAAAATATTACTTTAGTTGATTGTTCTAGGTACAAAAGGGTACCTTCTGCATTCTCAAAAGGCCTAGCATCATGGGTTTATGCATTTAATTTCGCAATGGGCCTAGCCAAAGAAAGTTTTAAGTTAGATAAAAAAGGAAATCCTATTGAAGATGTCGTGCCTTGGTCTTCGGAAACAATTAGAAAGTTTGGGTGGTTTTCAAAAGAAGCTACTCATGTGCGTAAAATAGTACGAAAACTATACACATTGACTCAAAAACCAGTTCGGGTTGCACTAAGAATTTGTCTGCCAAATGATGAAGTTGATTGGACATTAGGGCCTCTTCCTACAAGAACCGAAGCTCCAGCAACAAATTATATTTATGCAGTTGTGCCAACTTTGCCAGGAGAGTGTTCATGGGATGACATAGAGAATTGTTGAGCATGGAAAAGTTTATAAAGGGTAAATTGTATGTATTTTGTCCAGATAAAGCCCTGAACAATAATAATTCTAATAAAAGTATATTTGGAGCAATAAGTTCTGATATATTAATTAGTGTACTGGTGGCAAATACTGAAGATGGAGTGTTTAACTTAGAAAATGTTGAAAGCGGAGCATATAGATTAAATATTTATAATACTAAATTTGTGCTAAATCGCCATAAAATACAGTTATTGGCGATTGACGATTGTAAAAAATGTAGAAATGGACTAAAGGTAGTTTTAGGTAAGTGTCGCGCAGAAAATACTTTCGAGGAATTTAAATGAATACGTTTAACGCAATGGTTATATTTTTGGGTGCTATATTGTTAGTAATTGGAATTTTTACATTTCCAGTCATGTGGCTATGGAATGGGCTTATGCCGACCCTATTTGGGCTGAAAACAATAACATTTTTACAAGCACTTGGTCTTGGAGTTCTGTGTAGATTACTTTTTACTAGCAATATTCCATGTAAGAATCGAGAGACAAAATGAAGTCAGCCGTCATTAAAACAACTTACAAACTACCACATGAGTTCGCAAAAGATATTAATAATGGCACGGTTAAACAGCTTTTCTTTGAGGACGATTACTCTAACTATTTTGTAGACATATCTAAGATTCCTAGTGGCGCCAAGATATTGATTAAAAGTACTGCTGGTTGGACATCGATGTTTAGTAAAATTGGAGATAACGTTGTAGAAGTTAAATAGTCATGCCTAATAAATTTGTCTTTTATTGTGTCGTTTGTGGATGTATTTTGGAAAACGAGGATAATGAAGTATGCTATAAGTGTGAGGGCGCAGAGGCTGCTGAAGATATTAAATTTAGAAAAACCCAAGCAGAGGAGTCTAGCGATGAAGAAGATTGACAAAGACGTACTAACTGTACTACAAAAAACAAGAGAACTCATTCGTTCACCAAGAAATTGGACACAATTTGTTACAGCAAGAGATGTAGAGTCACATTATGTCCCATATAATTCAGTTAGGGCGGTAAAATGGCATGTTTGCGGAGCATTGCTAAAAAATATTGATCTGTTGATAAATGGTTCATCTAATGATAAGATAGCAACATTTTGGGACACATATAATAAAACTTTGGAAGTACTTAAAGAAGTAGCATGGCGCCACGGTTTGGGAGATTTACTGAGTATAAATGATGCTCCAGATCGCAAAAAGGCATTCCATAACATACGTGGTATCCTCAATCACGCGATCAACAGTATAAAGAAAAATGTAATATGAAAACAAAAAAAGTATTAATAGTTGATATTGAGTCGACGTGTTGGCTTAAAGATAGGGACAAGAAAATTGATGAAACTCCTCCTAATGAAAAGTCTGAAATTATAGAGATCGGCGCAACGCTTCTTAGGACTGGACCTTTAGAAGATATCACGAGATTCCCACTCTTTGAAGATTACGGTACTATCTATGTGAAACCAGAACATTCTACTATAAGTGAATTCTGTTCTAATTTGAATGGAGTAACCCAAGATATTCTGGATAAATATGGTGTGAATTTTATGGAGGCGTGCAAACTACTTCAAAATAGATTTAACTCAAAACAATTAGTTTGGGCATCCTATGGTGACTACGATAAAAGAATATTCGAGCAACAATGTAAGGAACGTGGTATTGAATATCCTTTTGGACCACGCCACATAAATATTAAAGTGGTATTAGCAACTCTTTTAGGATTAAAAAAAGAAGTTGGAATGGATCAGGCACTTCAAATTATGGGATTAAAATTGGAGGGAAGACATCACAGCGCGATGGACGATTCTATGAATACTGCTAAAATTTACCAAAAAATTAGCGACTCTTGTAAACTTTATCAAGAACATAGGTTTTAAAATGAAATATATAGATTTGTATGATCTCCCAAGATGGACTCATAGACCATTACGTTTCCTAAGAAACATAAAATGGTGGGTCCTACACAGAACTTTCTATCGATATCACATTTTGAGATTGCGCACTAAACCTGGATATTCTGATGTTTGTGAAGTAATGTTACGGGCTAATTTTGTGCTGCTTGAGCAGTTCATGGAAGAGGAGTTCGATATAATTCAATGGTATTTGCCTAAAAAAGACAAAATTGATGACTGGGAAAAAGAATATTACAGTGAGACATCCAAAGTTGCCGATGAATTAAAAATATTATATAATTGGTGGCAAAATCGTAAAAATAACGATGATCCTTCTGATGAAGAACTATCGCAAGATGACTTGATGTTAGCGCGACTCATTAAAATAAGAAAATATATGTGGACTTAATATGTCTAAAATATTCCATTGGTGTAATGCACAAGAAGGCGTGAAATATAAGCGTGGATATGTTCAAACTGGTCATGCTGAGTGTACTGCTGTAATCACTCCAAAAGACTATAAATATATAGGTCAAATTTGGATGTATGATTCGACTGATCCAGATCAAGTGTTTTTAGATCAGTGTAAAACTTGTAAATATGGGATTAAAATGATTTTAGGTCTTTGTAAACTTGAGTACAAATATGAACAAACAAACTTTTAAACAGTGGGTGGTATCTCTTTTAATAGACGCGGAAACTGGTACAAGAACATTTGCGCCAATAGAGTTCTTGGATCAAGGAAAGTCTTTTAGAATAGTGGGCGAAAATGCTGAAGTTTGTACTAAAGAAGAATTTTTAGATAGACATCCAGAGGTAGAAATTGTATGGCTGGTTAACGAAAATAATTCTGTCATAAATGAATTTTATAATAGGAGCGATTATGTCAAAGGTATCACAAGATGAAATAGATAATTGGATAGGTAAATTCTATATAAAAGTTGGCCGAGTTCCTACAAAAGAAGAACTAAAGAAGGGCGTGGAATATCTCAATACTTGTAAAAAAGCATGGGATGACTGGATAAATAATAAAGTTGATGTTGAATTTGACGGAAAAGACTTTGTTATAGTGCAGAAAAATGGAAAATAAAACCAAGACTCCTGCTGAGTACCTAGATAACGTTATATTCTTAGTGTGCAAAGAAGAACCATTTTTTGCATCCATGATGTCCTATTTAGATAGAGTTCAAACTGATCAAATACCAGTTGCGGGCATGGGTTTTGACACAAAAAGATTGAATTATGTGCTATATTATAATCCACAAGCCATAATGTACATCCCAATGAAATATCTTACCGAAATCATCAAGCACGAATTAATGCATATTTTATTGGGACATGTAACTGATATCCGAAATAAGTTTCCATTAGGTAGTCCAGAACAGGCACGCTGGAATTTTTCTGTGGACATGACAGTGAACTCTTATTTAAAACTACCTAAAGAACTTAAGATATGCGATGATAAGCCCCCGATAAAATTAATCTTTCCACCTGATGGCTGGCCAACACATGAATCGTGTGACTATTATTATATAAGGTTGATGCAATCTAATAAAAAGCCACAATCTGGAGAAACTAGCTGTAAGAGTGGGCAAAAAAATAAAGAAAGCCAAGAAGGAAAAGAACCCCAAAATGACAAAGAAAATAACGATAAAGGAACGGGAAATCAAGAAAATGGTCCTAGCCCAATAGATTCACATAAATATTGGGAAGCATTAGATAGTGCTATGGAGAGTGTTGCACAAGAAATACGGAGATATATAGTCAATGAAGGAAAAAAAAGAGGAACAGTTCCAGAATCTTTACAGAAATATATAGAAGCGTCACTAGACACCTCTATTCCTTGGCATCAATATCTTAAACAAATCATAGGAGAGGAATATTCTGACGATTATGTAAATACTTTTAGCAGAAGAAACAGGCGTATAGAAGACTTAGCAGCAAGTATTCCAGGAACCCTTAGAGATAGACGTATTAAATTATACGTAGGAGTTGACGTAAGTGGATCGATTGACGACGAAATATTTTCTAAATTGATGGGAGTAATAGAAGATATCCAAAAAAAAGTTCCTTCGGATATTACATCTATTTATTGCTCAGCCCAAATTCATCACGTCGAAGAGTTTAAAAAGAAAGCAAAATATGATAGACATGGCAGTGGTGGAACTGCGTTCACTCCAGTCCTGGACTATGTTAAGAAGCAACGAGGTACTAATAAAGTGCTTGTGTATTTAACAGATGGATATGGAGATAGTCCAGATGGCGCGAACTACAGAGGCTTCAAAACAATATGGGTAACTACTTGTGTAGATCCAGCCAAATTTGGCAAAATAATTAAAATTAAGGAAAAATAATGTGTGATTTTATACAGTTTATAAATAAAGTTCATCAGCACACTGAGAAATATGAAGAAATATATACTATCAGAGAGGATGGGTACTGTATATGTAATTCTACTGACAAAGAGGTGATGAAGTTCATAATAGATAAGTTTGATTTAAGTTTCAACGAGACTCTGATTATCAAGAGAACTCCATTTAGTTGGAAAGTTATTTACAAAAAGGAAATTGGTAATGAATCACGTTCAACTTAACGGTTTTCTAAAGACGGCGTACCGCCTAAACATTCCAGTATCTATCTGGAGCGAATCTGGAAGCGGGAAAACCGATGCAGTAAGAAAACTAGCACTGGACGAGAATTGTAACCTTGTTGAACTACATTTGGCTTCACAAGAAACTGGAGATCTTCTTGGATTGCCAGAGAGAATCGGCAATCAAACAACTTTTCTTAAACCACATTGGTTTCCAACAGACAACAAAACCATCATATTTTTGGATGAGTGGAATCGTGCAAATAAGTACGTGCTCAGAATGATCTTCCCATTTCTTCTTGACGGAAGATTAGGTCCACATCAACTTCCAAAGGGATGTTGGGTTGTAGCAGCGGCAAATCCCGAAAGTGATGATTATGATGTTACTTCGATCATAGATAAAGCGATGATTTCGAGGTTATGCCATGTTGCACTAAGTATTTCTGCGGAAGAGTGGATTAAACATGCGCGTATTAATGACGTGGACAAGAGTTTGATTAATGTAATAAAGAAAGATCCGCGTCTTCTAGACAAAGTGGTCAATAAAGGTTTTGATCCATGTCCCAAGAGTGAACCTCGTCCCAGAAATCTAACTAAACTTGGGCAGTGGTTAAATAAAATCCAAGATAATGAGTGGAATCTTTTTGGCCTAGAGTTTGCCAAGGGTGTAGTGGGCCACGAACTCGCAATGCTTTATTTTAAAGAAAGAGAAGCGGTCCTCAAGGGTGATATCTCCCCAGAAGATATTATGGATAGATATGAAGAAACGCTTCCCAAGATCAAGATAATTTGCGACCCATCTAACATTGTTATGTCCGAAATAGATAGAGTCCTGTCGCAAGTTCACGGAAAAATCTTAAATAAAGAACTGAAACATATTACTCGCGAACAAATGATTAATATTGCTAAGTTTACAATGGAATGTCCTCACGATAAAACCAAGACTTTCTGGCTCGATTTGATTGAAGTTATGGATCACGAGGAAGAAAAACAAACTCCAGAAGTTAAAGATTTCTACGAGAAAGTCTACATGAACATAAGGGGCTACCAACCACTCTTGGAATTCTTAATCTCTTCTATCGAGAGCGGTGCTGAAAAATTGGTAGAAGGATTAGACAAGAAGGATGAATAAAACATGTACATGTGGAAAAGCAATAGAAAACCAATCTAAAGATTTATGTAAGGCTTGTCGAGAAAAAATACATAGACGAAATAAAAGCAAGAAGCGCAGAAAAAAGTACAGGCTTAGGCAGTACAATAAACATCGTCAAAAAATATTGGCAGAACTGATAATGGAGTATGGACAAAAATGTTTCTATTGCGCCAAAGACTTACTGGTCGAGGAAATAACTTTAGATCATGTCATTCCCATGTCTAGAGGTGGTTCGCATAAAAAAGAAAACTTAAGAATATCGTGCGAAGAGTGTAACTTAAAAAAAGATAACAAAATATGAAATTATTTGCTTACTGTAGGCAAGATGGGATGAGAGCAAGAGATGTTAATGAAATAATTGCATATTCAACAAATAAACAAAAATACATGAGATACTTAATAACAAGAAATTATCATCCACGCTTTCCCCTATACTTTGAATCAACTACAGATACACAACATTTTATGCCAATAACACGTTGCCTTACTTGTGTTTATGGGCTAAGAATGGCACTATTAAAATGTAAAATTAATCATAAATATAAAGAATATAAAAATGGAAATTAAAGATATTAAAAATGGAGAAATACTTGTTTTTTGCAAAGGATCTCCAAAACAATTTAAAAAAGTAAAAAGTGGTAGCTATAAATATTTTATGATTAAGCGTGATGATCAATTATTGCATATAAACGCAGTAGGAGGTGGAGAAGAATCTCATTATCTTAAGAGTGGATGGCGCACTATAAACGAATGTAAACAATGTAAATGGGGCCTCAAGGCCGCTCTAATGAGTTGTCCTATAAGACATAGATTTGAGGCTTATAATGCTTAGAGTTTGGTGCAGCAAAACAGGAGACTATAACCATCCTAGATGGTGGAATGAAATCTTTTTCTATGACAAACAAAAGACTATCCGAAACTTGATTGTGGACAGAGACTGTAAGTGGAATCCGATAGTTATACCTCACACGACTCGTTCTGGTGGTGAGGTAAATAACTCTAGGGCGATAGAAGAATGCAAACAATGTGTTTATGGATTAAGAATGGCTTTATCAAAATGTAAAAAAGATCATACATTTAAGCCTATCTAAAGGAATATCTTATGAAATGGCCTAAAAAATATGACTTACTATTGTCCCAAATTATGGATATATCAGATGAGATTGCGTCCATATCAGATACCAGCACTAGACTTTCTAAAATTGAAGAAAAATTAGAGGACTTCAGGGAACATTTAATTGCATTGCACGAAAAAATAACCGAATTGCCAACTACATACAAGGAATGTAAAAAAATAATAAAAGAATACCGAAAGTTAAAATAATATGTTTGATTTATTGACCATTAATAATGATATGCTTGCCCTCATAAAGGATATTAAAAAGCGATATAAAATAAAACATACAATTGAACTGTTCTACACTGATGAAACTCAAAACGTAGGAGCAACAATCTATAAGCCAGCAAAACGTAGACCAAAAATATTTATAGGAATATCACATAAATCTTTACTGAAACATGGACAAGAAGAAGTTTTTAGATTGTTAAGGCACGAACTTGCTCACGCAATATGTATGGCCAGAAATCAAAACTCTGGTCATGATTCGACTGACTTCAAAAGATACTGCTATGAGCTAAAGGCTAGTCCATATGAATTTATTGGAAGAAGCGTATGACAGATCCCAAATTGAAACTAAATAAAAGAATGATTGTACAGTGTGGAACCTCAAATAATCTTTCCTATTATGGCAGTTGTCTAGAATATAACCGAAAACATTCTATATATATAGCAGTAAATAAAAATCCCAAACATCCCAGTCAAGGAAGAAGATTTTTTTATTCACGATTGGTAGATAGAGGCGAAAACGAACGATCTTTTAGGTGGGGTAGAAAACAAGCTTATGGAGGTAGAAGAAACTTTAAATTCTTAGTAGACTGCAAAAATTGTCCAAACGCCCTACGATTATTAGTTGGAGCCAAATGTAAAGAATCGATGAATATGTACAGATTGTACGATGACATGCAGAAAAAAAATGAAATTCCGTAAGGAGTATATTAAATGTCACTGTTTGCCCCTATCCGCAATGAATTCTACAACAACTTCGAGAGTGCTATAGATAGAACCGTTGAGATAGATAAAACTAAAAATGATATAGTGTTGAATGGAAAGCACGATGTTATCACTCCATTTATTACATCAATACAAAAATTAGATCTATCTATCAAAGGAGCCTATTATTCTCCAACCGAACCATCGCTAAAACAACTTTTTGCCAGACTAAAAACACATCTATCAACAGACTATCTATCGGAAATTAGTATAGATCAGCTTCGTCTTGATAATTTAAATTTCGTACTTCTAAAGATGTTTGGAAAGACTCTAACTTTTAGGACAGAAGGAGATATTTTAAGGGCAGTGGTGGGCAAAAGATATGCCACATATAGCAATTTCGCACTATTGTCAACTCTTAAAAATCATACAAATTTTCCTACAGAAAGATATGCATATATACATATTTCTGATTATAAAATGCGTGTAGACATGTTATCGCCAGACAAATTATCGGCTAACACTGGAGACATTTCCGAATTTGGACTTAATGCTGTAAACAGTGAATCTGGAAGGAGTTGTGTAGGTATAAACTATATAATTTATCATAATCATAATGGGATTAAGTATAATGTAATCATACCAACAAATCAGATGGTAAGTGGCAGAATTAGACACGTAGGAGAAATTAATAAAATAAATAATTACGTAGCAAATCTAGCCAATTTAGTTTATAAGAATATAGATAATATCAAAGAAAAGTGGAAAAATCTTCCAGACAAGAAACTTTCAGTCACTGAGATATCTCGTGCATTCTTTTATTTGACAAAAATAGTGGGACAAAAACTAACACAGACCATAGCAGATGAAAGAACAGGCATCCTAATTTATAAGGATAAAAAGCCTACTATACAAGAAATATCAGCATATTCTTTCATAAACTCAATAATGTCATCTATTTATGACGAAATCAAAGATCAAGAAATTAAAGGGCGTTTAGAAGAGTACGCAGGAAGTTATATTTAAGGATTTTACTATGAAAATCATTCGTGTAGTTAGTTTGTTAAGTCTTTTGTGCTTCGGATGTGCAGAAACTCGAAATTTTGCGAAAGAAATAAAATCATTCTACACAACCCTAGAATATAAAGTTGTAAAAACAGATCCACGAGACGTAATAACGACTTATGAGAATGATACGTCAAATCATTTATTTATTCCTAAGTAAATTTAATAATGGCTGTAGATTTTGGGAGTTTATATGAAAATCATAACAGCTTTAATTCTATTAACATCTAGTTTGTTTGCCCAAAATTATTATGTAAATGCATTGACTGGTATAAACTCCTTAAAACAACCTGGTGATATTTCGCACCCTTGGAAAACTATATCTTATGCCGCCGAGAGAATAAGAGCTGGTCCAGCAAACATATATGTTGCAGACGGGATGTATGATTTATCACTTGGAGAAGTATTTCCTATAAGCATATATCCCAATATAAACATAATAGGATCTTCAAACTCGATAATTAGCGGTAAAAACGAAGATACTAGAATTCCAATATATTTAAGTTTGCCCACGCCACCCATTATATCTTTAAGATTATTTGTGCAAAGACCTGGTTTTACAAATTCATCTAGCATAATAAATAATTTTTTAATTCAAAATGCTCAAGAAATATATACTTCTGATTTAGCTCCACCAGGAGGATTTAATAGTGAACAAAAAATAATATTTATTAACTGTAGATTTCTTAACGCATCTAGAGCATTAATATCTATGGTTATGGATACATGCCTAGAAATATTTAATTGTTATTTCGAGAATATGACATCTGGAGCAGTCTGGGTCGGACCTACTAGATTTCAACATAAAATAATATCATGTCGGTTCTATAAAAATGCTATGGGGTTGAACATGGCCAATGCCAAAAATGTGGTGATAGATAAATGTTTTTTTGAAAAAAATGGAAATGCCATATTGGCTGGAGCTATTTTTGTTAGAACATCAAACAATATAATCATCAGAAACTCTATATTCAATAACAACATCATTGGCATTAATACTAATGCGATCTTTCCAACTTCTATGATTGAAATGTACGTTATAAACTGTACATTTAAAAAAAATGATATAGGAATGATATCGTCCTGGGATTATAATGGATTGATGGGTATTACTTCACAAATAATAGCTAATTGTTTATTGTATCGCAGTACATTATACGACTTAATAAATATAGAATCTACGGAACTATTTAATTGTTTGTTCGAGTCTGCTAACACTCCGTCAACCCCGCCCTATAGAATTCCAAATCCGAACTTATTCACTGACCCAGGCATAAATCAAGATTATAGACTTAACGACGATTCTATTCTTATAGATGCTGGATGGAACAATCAATATATCGGTGACAATGATTATTACGGGAATAGGCGCGATAATGGCTACGTAGATATTGGCGCTGTTGAATATAATCAATTTTTAACTTATGATAGGACACCAGTTAGCATTTTCCTACACGTAAGGAGAATAGACAATAATCAACCATTAATATGGGCTGCATCCCTTTTCGATTGGGGCCATATCTCTCTAGACGACAGAAATGTATACTTAACATGTGACGATCTGTTCTGGAATACAGTAACTTTAACTACAAATCATGATATATCCGTACAAATTCCCCCTGTCCTTAATGGTACTAGAGTTCTTTTTGGGTATGTTACGATAAATCCTGGAAGGTCTGCGTGGATAGAAACCGTGTCCAATATAATCGAGGTAATTTTATGAAAAAGAATCCTTATTCCAAATATGTATGGATGTTTTTTTGGTCAATATGGATAACTGGAATGTTAGTATATGGAATCTTTCCTATGTTGGGTTGTTCATCTATCCCAAAAATCAAGATAGATCTTCCAGCCGTAATGGTCGAAGATCCAGTTGGCGCAGGACAAATTGCTCATATCACTATTCTTAATAAAGAAAAAGTTAATCTTAACGTAACTATCTATACTGATTTAACCCCACTATTCGCTGAGTGTTACCAAAATGTAAAACAAGTTGACTTAAACATACCGATACCCAGAGATGATTCCAGAATACTTATAATTGACACAACTGACAATCAAGGACATGTATCTAGGACAAAAACCAGAATAATTGAGATGGATTGATGTCCAAGTGAGTTATTAGTGAAGGAGACTACTAATGCGCATATGGGATTTAGGCACTAAATATCTATGTAATAAACATCTGGTGGCGCAACACTTTCGAAATCCACGTCTTATACAATACCATAACTGGCAAATCTAACGGTTGGAAACACCACGTTGAAACCAAAAGATGGAAACCATACCCATATTTATTATATTTGAAACATGAAGAAGTTGTTCAAGAAATGCAAAGAAGAAACTTTAGACACAATAGTATTATTACTTATGATGATAGTTGGAATGCCACTTATGTTCATAGTGCTATCAATAATATATCATCTGATAAAGTTATTGTTGTAGGAGGAGTATTGCATCCAAAATCTTGGCAAAATATCGAAAAACAAATTGAAATCTTAAAGAGCCGCAAATGTAAATGTAAAATTGAGGAATATCTATGCGAAAAACAGGAAAATCCAAAGATGGAAAATATATAGTTTCGCCGCCAGGAATAGAAATACCAGAAAATGCTATAAAACTACTTGACCTTTTGCCCCCTAGAAATCCACATACAATAATGCCAGACTATTCTAAAGAGGAGGTATCAAGATATCACGTAACACCATTTAGTCTAAACTATGTTACGGCAGACGAACTTAACAATGCGTATAAAGGTATTTTCAGTGAAAACTTTCTGAGGGCTTGTAAAGAAATGAATGAAGATAGTATAGACTATAATAGGAATCCGCACAAAACAGATTCGGTAGAACAGAAGGCACAAGTTATTAAAGGAGATAACATGGCAGACGTAACGACTCCTCCAAATCAAGAAAAGCTTAATACCGAGATAGCAGCAGAAAATCTTATCAAAGATAGTGTCCAGTACACGAGTATTGAGGATTATGGCGCTAAGACTGGTAAAAGATTCAGGATGACAAAAGAACTTAAAAAACTAGGATTAACTCGTCAACAGGCGTTCGAGGTCATGTACCTTAATAAAAGCTTGGCCGACATTCAGAAAAAGTCATAGAGAGTATATTACAATGAAACAGACCGATAAACAATATTTAACCAATATGTACAGAACATTATACTTATACACAGACAAACTAAATAAAATGGTAAATGAAAGATATAAATTGAGCGATCAAGTCTTTTCTGATATTGCGGACAGACTGAGTTCTGTGAAAGAAAGTCTTGCGATTGCAAGGAGAAACCTGGCACCATTTGTCGTGGATATTAAATAAAGGATTAATTTATGAAAACAGTCAAAGAGCCTCTTCAAAAAGCCCATTTTATTGTCGATAAAACGTGGTACCATGTTGTTAATAGTAATAATGAAGATATAAGAATAGTTCTGCCGTGGCCAAAAGATGATGATAATTTCGATTTAGATATCCGTCCATATGGCGTGGAAATTAGATTTCATAGTAACAAAGAATTTCAGTCTTTCCAAAAGAAAATAATGAACTTTAGGAGATAAAGTAATGGACGCTGACGAATGAAAAGTAAACTATGGATGGTATGTTGCAATAAAGATGATCCATATCATGGATGTGATAAATATTTAATACTGGAAAATCCTAAACATAATTGTTTGGATCAGTTTGACTCTGTGATAAGAATACTTAATCTTGGATATCTCAAGTCAAGGTCCCATCTTAGGAGAACAAAAGAAAATAGTCTAAAAAATATAGACGATACGTGTAAAAAATGCAAGTACGGCTTACGATTTGTATTTAATAAGTGTAAACATACACATACGTTTACTGAGTTTAAGGAGAGTCCTAATGAACGTTGAAGAAATCACAAATCATATGCAAGAAATGGACAAACTAATTAACGATGCAAGTGCACTACTCGTCAAACTGAATGATATAATCGAAAATACCAATGATGACACCACTGGCCTAGAAATACTCAGTGATGAGCTAGTCGAAAAGAAAACTCAAGCCGAAATCCTCTTAGATAATATAGACGAAATTGAGGAAACAAAAAATAATCTTAGAGACTGTGTGGAAGAAGCCACCAACGAACTTAATGATTTAGATGTCAAGTAAAAAGAATTGGGCATTAAAAGTTTGGCGCTCTCAAGATAGTTGTGGCGCAACACTACTGCCCAAAGATATTCCGTTTAAGGATCGTTCCGAAATTCTAATTTTTGGGTTTTGTCATGATTCTAAAAATAAAACTTATAATTACAAGGAGTGCAAGTTAACCAAACAGGAATATTTTGAGTGGTTCCAGAACTTCAAAGATAATATGATTGCCCCACTAAGTATACATGCCATTATAAAGGAATTATGGCAATGAACGATGAGTTTGAAATTGATTTGCCGCCAAAAGCATATTATATTGCACGACTAGATACTCACCTATGCCCAAAATGTTTTGATTTATATGAAAAGGAAGTTGGTCCTGCTGGAAGAAGTATAAATGATTGTGAGGTATACTTTCCATCAGACGTACCTACGTATAAATTGAACATAGATAAAATAAAATCTTTTGCCAAGGAAGCTAAAGAAAATATAGGATTGGTCCCAATAGAGATATTGAATGCTGTCGATATGTTTCCTATGGTAAAATTCTATGCAATTTGGTGCGCGAAATGCAGGACTGAAGTGGTTCTTGGCAAAAAGTTAATGGGAGTACAAAATGCCTAGCAAAGACAAGGAATCTTTAGATTTATATCCTAAGTTAACTGATAAACAAATAGTGAATAAAATTAAGTTTTTGTTAAGCAATTTAAAAGAAGATCCAAATAATGATTTTGCAAGATCTGGTAATAGAATCATATATCATGCAGATTTACGCGCAAGTTATCAAAACTTGGTAGATTGGATTATCTCAAAAAACAGGGATGACTTAGATTTAACTTGATGGTATTTGGTTGGAAACTAACATGAAACAAGACATTTATTATTTAACAGTAATATCTACTCGCGGCATGGACAATGATAAGGAGATAGAAAAATTAATTAAGGAGTATGAAGGTCATTTGGATGGCGCTGGAACAAATTTAAGAACTGGAGAAAGAGATCTGGGGGCGGTATTTAAATATATTACTAACATGAAAGAATTTTTAATAATGGCCGAGGAAAATAAGTTAATAAAAAAGAGCAAGTCAACATTTTGGATAGAAAGTCAATTCTGCGATAAATCAAATAATATTCCAGTGAGATTTTTGGACTATTAAAATGAAAACTAGCATATCTAATATTATTACTAGGTGGATATCAGGTTGTGACTGTAACTTTTATGAAGATCTAGAACAAGTAGATAAAGATGGAACCTATCATTTTTGTTTAAGCGATTTAACAAGTAGTGGATTACCAATTTGTCCAGATTGTGGCGCAGACATGATTCTTGATGGAGTTGCTTTAATTAACTTAGAAAAGATTGGTTGCTAAAATGAAGAAAATCATGTTATTAACAATCTTATTTTGTCTTTGTGGATGTGGGCCAGAAGACTATGTTACTGGAACTGTAATAGAAAAATTTAATCATGGGCATGTTGGATTGAGGATACTAGGACATGATGGCAAAGAATATAATATAGAATTAATTACACGCGGACATATATCCCTATATGCTACTGCAATTGCCATAAACAAAGGATGTATAATGTCGTTTCCTAGAAGAAATAGTTGTTGGTCTGCAAATATAAATAGCGCGGGAATAGGGAGAGTATGTTGTGAAGATATCATAATAGTTAAGTCCAACAACTTGAATATAGAAAAATAGAATGATAAAATATTACTGTGATAAATGTAGTCATGAAACTGATAATGAAAATCTGATTATATTAAACAATCACATCGGCCAAGAGACTCCGATGGGCGCTAAATATAACTATGTTATGATATGTCACAAATGTTTTGGTAAACTTCCAGCCACAGTACATAAATTATTTTTAAATTTTGAATATTCCATAGAATCTTTACGGGAAAGAAATTTAATAATAGATCAATTAAGGCTAACAGCAAAATGATTCCCAGTTATAAATTTATATTAGATTCGTTAATAATTATATGAGATGGCTTAATAAAGAAATACAATTCTTAATAAGAAACTTTAGTATATTTCCGACAAAATATATATGTCAAAAATTACAAAGAAATTATGGACAAGTATCTCAAAAAGCCAACTTATTAAAGTTATTTAAATCTAAAAAAGTTCTTTCTGACAATTCTAGAAAATATAATATTAATCACAAGTTATTTAAAATTATTACACAAGAAAAAGCTTATGTTTTGGGATTGTTAGCTGCGGATGGTTGTGTAAGCAAAAACGTAATATCACTATCACAGTCTCATAAACGTGGATTACAGTTATTAAAATGTATAAAGAAGATCCTTAAAATTAATAATAAAATTTTTTTTAATAAAAAGACAGATTCATATAGATTTTATATTGTTTCTAATGAAATCGTGAAAGATTTACACTATTACAATATAGTTCCTAGAAAATCTTATAAATTAAAATTTCCTATAAATTTACAAAGCATTTTTTACAACTCATTTATACGAGGATATGTTGATGGTGACGGAAGTGCAGGAATTTATAAATATGATAAAAGACTACCACACCTAATTATTAGTTTTGTTGGGACAAAACATTTTATTAAAAAATGCCAATACATAATTCCCACAAAAGCGAATCTACGATTTATCCAAAACTCTCATTTATGTGAGTTGCGATTTACTGGACAAAAGGCGATAAAATTTGGATATTGGGTATGGAAAAATAAAAATCTTCCTAAATATTATAAAGAAAATATTTGGAAAACATTCATTTTAAAATACAGTCCAAGATATATAAAATATAATAGAATTAAGCATGAATTTATAAAATACTTGAATCAAAATATTAAAATTTTTAAAATAGCATCAATATTAAAAATACCTCAATCCACTCTTTATAGGTGGAAGAAATTAGTACAAAAAGGATTATTAACTTTAGATGATACTAAAAAATTTGTCTAAAATAGAAGATTACGTTTCAAATAGATTAATTCTAAAACAAAAACATCCGACAGAAAATCTTTTTATATATAATTATTCTAAAAATACGGCATTCAAACCAATCAGTGAATGGGATATCTATTTAAACAATGCTCGTGGATTAATTTTGAACAATAATTATAATATTATAGCCAGGGGTTTCAAAAAATTCTGGAACTATGATCAAGTTAGAGACCAAATACCAAATGAACCATTTATATTGACAGAAAAATTAGATGGATCTCTTGGAATTTTATACTGGATAGGATCAGAACCATTTATTGCTACAAGAGGAAGTTTTATAAGCGAGCAGGCTGTTAAAGCAACAGATATTCTTAAAAATAAATATAAAAACGTGATTCCTAAACTCAAAAAAGATAGAACTTATTTATTTGAAATTTTATTTCCCCAAAACCGTATAGTAGTTAACTATGGTAATTTAGAAGATATAATTTTATTGGCAGTTCTTGATAATGATTCTGGGCTAGATTTAAATATTCCAGATATAGGGTTTCCAATAATCAAATCTTTTAACTTATCTATAGACCAAGCATTGAACTATAAACAGTCAAATTTCGAAGGTTTTGTGCTTAAATTTAAGAATGGATTTCGTTGCAAGATTAAATTAGATGATTATGTACGGCTACATCGTTTAATTAGTTCATTATCAACCACTCGTATATGGGAACTTCTAAAAAATGATCAGACTTTCGAAGAATATATTATTAGTTTGCCCGAAGAACATTATGATTGGGCCATTAAAGTAAAAGAAGACTTACTTAAAGAATACAGAGAGATAGAACAGAAGTGCCTAGGAATATATGCGCAACTACAAGGTATTAAGGACAGAAAGAGTTATGCAGCAGCCGCAAAAGTACATTGCGACGTAGCTCCAGTATTATTTAAAATGCTCGACAAAAAGTCCTACAGCGATATCATATGGGATTTAATAAGGCCAGACTTAATTAAATATGGTCAAAATGAATAGAATATTTACCCATTGCGCACCAGGTATTTTTAGCAACATAAAATTCAGACCAATATATATCAACATAGGACGCAATAGAGCTATTGAAATAACTAATTCACGTCCAAATCCACGCAGTTCTTATTCAATTGGTGTACATCCATGTTACATAGAAAAGTGCAAAGAATGTAAATATGGACTAAGACTTGTTTTAGGTAAGTGTAAAACATCCAAATATTATGAGTCAATATGACAATTGTTGATATTCGTCCCAAAGATTTATTCTGTTGTTGCGGCAAAGAATTATTATTAAGGTGAAACATGAATATGAAAAAGTCAAAATTGAGATTAAATAGAGTGGCAAGAACTAGACGATTGGGTCCCAGTCCACAAAAATATATTATCAAAATTTATATTTGGAAGCTGGTCAAAATGTTGTGGTAAATTCTTGGTAATCAAAACTAAGAAATACGATGTACAATATGTAATATAGAAAGTCTATCTGCTAAAGTTTATGGTTGTTGTGAAGTTTGTGGCGGGAAAGCCAAGGATCTTTCTTCTTGGTATTACTCATGATTAAATATTTAATGTTCAGTGCCAAGTGTCCTGTCTGTAAACAAGATAACGCAATATCTATTCATTATAGTGTGTACTGCGGCAAACAAACTATTTCTGTGGCGCACGTCTGGGACATGAAATTTCCTGAAAAGAAAGGCTGCTGGAAATTATGCGAAGACATTGAGAATAGTTTTAAGCCAGAACTCTTGATAAACAATGTGATTGATTTTGAAAAGATGGCATTCGACGATGATAAACGAGAGAGGGTAAAAAATAAGAGTGGGCTTGAGATTTATGCCATTAAGGATTCTAAAAAATATTTCAAGGAGACAAAATGAAAAAGTTTCTTTCAGCCTGGTGGTATCTACTTTTTATTATTATTCTTTTCACAACAGTAGTTTCCTGTACCAAAAATCAGCGCGTCAAACATTTTGGTGGAACTTGGACGATCACTTTGCCCCAAAATCAAAAACTCATAGTTGCTACTTGGAAAGACACAAATTTGTGGTATATGTATAGACCAATTCGAGAAAACGAAAACCCAGAGACTTTAACTTTCCAAGAAGATAGTTCGTTTGGTATTTTAAATGGAAAAGTAATTTTTGTGGAGAATAAATAAGTGAATACTAAAAATAATAACAAAGAAGTTTACAAGTCCATCAAAATTAAAATTTCTGGAATCCCCAAAGGTTACATAATGGGAGATAGCACTGGAGACTACAAGTCTGGTTACTATCGACAAGATCTCAGTTTTCCCGACAAAGAAACCGCACGGAAATATCTAGCAAAAGTTAAAGTCACGCTTCCAAACTCTTACAGAATTTAAGAGAATATAATGGCAAATTTAATAACGAACAAAAAATTACTTCAAATAAATAAAATTATGAGACGTGCATATGATAAGATTGAAGAAATGGACGCAGAAAATATCAAATTACGTGCGCAAATAGTCAATAACGATGCTATCAAAGTTAAAATAAATAGTTTTATAGATAATTACCAATGGATGAACACAGAAATTGAGGAAAAGGATGTAGATATAGCTCTTAAAGAAGCGAAAGACTTAGGAATATAAATGTGTCTAGCCAAAACACTAAGTTAATAAAATCTGGTCTAGTTGATGTGCCAGAAATTGAAGGATCTAAGGGATGTGTATATTTTTCTAAAAAAATAGGAGGAAAGGAACTTTGCGAAAGTTGTTACGCGAAAGGCCTATGGTATGTAAGAAAAGATGCCTATAAAGGTATAAGAAGAACACCCAGTAGGGGAGTGTGCCGTTTGGGAGTTTGGTCTGAAATATTACCAGAAGACTACAACAAATTTAAAGAACTATTTCCCGCAAGAAAGTTCTTTCTAATAACTAGGGGTCTTCTGAGTCCAGATTTCTACAATAAAATTAACAAAGATATACATAATTTAAATATTCAAGTTAGTGTTGACTGGCACGAAGTAGCGGGTTATATTCCTAATGTACACAAGATTGAATGGTTTCTCTCGTTACCCAAGGTCCTATTAAGATTCAAGACAACGCACGAAAATGTTGAGCGATTTACATGCCTCAAAAGTATACTTAATATAGAGAACAACAGGATTTTAGAGACTCCTTTAAGAACACGATCTAACGGTATCAAACTATATCAGACTTCACCAATGAATAAGGTTGGACAGACTGGACATTTTTTATGCACTAGTAAATGTGCTGATTGTAGTTCAAATGGTAACAATAAGATACTTGTTTGTGCGCGTAAAATGATTGCATATAAGTAATAGGAGTATATAATGCGCAATAAACTTAAAGCTACTCAATGGAGATTGGGATTAGATCTTCTTAAAACTAAAACGAGATATGATATAGCTTCAAGTGGATCTGGAAATGAATCTATAGATCAGTGTATTGAGGACTCCTCAATAGATGAGTTATGGATAGACGACTGGTTTCACTTGGAAAGAATGGATGATGATTTTTTCTGGATTGGAATAGGTAATCCTAAAAGTGGCGACTATTATCACATAAAAATAATGAAAGAACGTGGTTTAATAGAAGTTCATGTAGACAATCAAAAATTATAAGAAATCCATACGCATGAGCCAGGAGGGCGTAGATGTTAAAGAAAAAATTGATCAGAATCAAGAATAGACATCCGCATTGCCCACGCGAAGAAGATTTTGAGGAGTACATAGAATTATATAGAGACGGAAACTATATTAAAATAGTAACGCGATTTAGAATGAAAAATGAATTTTATAAGAAAGATAAGTTTATTAAGAAATGGGTATGGTCTAATGAGTGTGACTGTTATCCAAAGATCAGTATTGAAAAAATGAGGAACATATTATGAAAAAAGAAGTTGTATTTACAAAGGACGAAAGTTATCTTTTGGAAGAAAATCCTTATGAGTTATTGCAAGATGAAGATGATGAAACTGAAGAATCTCTAACCATCCCTACAAAAAGTAACATAAATATATTAAAAGCTACTCAAGAAATAGATAAAATAATAGGAGAATTTGCCAAAAAACTTGCTAGAATAGCTAAAAAATATCCTAAAGTCGGCATTGGTGATACTGGAACTGACGAAGCAATTAGTAACGAATTATACAGTACCATACACTAATGTTTAAATTAAAAACGCGCTCACAAATTATTTTTCTATTCGGCTTACTACTAGCCATCTTACTTTTCTTTGACAACTGCACGAATATCTATAAAGTGTACTAAAATGAAAATTATAGAAACTCGCGCGTTTAAAACAACTGATGGATCATTAAACAGGTTTGTTTAAATGTCAAATAAACATATTATTGCGAGTCCAAGCGGAGTATACCATTATAATAATACTAATTGGAACAACATAATTCTGCCATCTTCTGGATCTCTAAGTGGTATAAATAATAGTTTTTGGCCTGGAATTGTGCAAAAATACAGAGAAAGACACATAGTTACCAAATATAACCATAAAAAAATGGAAGGTTTCTTTGAAAATATTGACAGGCAAAATCTCCCCATGAAATTATCCCGCGATGCGCTTGATAACGTACATCCCATCAAGGACTGTTATAGCTGTAAGTGGGGGTTGAAAGCAGTTTTAGGTAAGTGTGATCTTAAAAATAAGTACGAAAAAATTAATGATAGCAATGGTCACTCATCCAAAGTATTCATAGATAGTTGTAAGAAAACTAAGTCATGGTACGAAAAATAAAGTTTAGTACTGGACTATATTCTTATTGTAGATCTAACGAAGATATTGAGTTGATGCCATTTAAAGAACGACCCAACCAACTATATTTTATATCACCCAAGCACGAAGGAGTATGTAATATCTTATATTTTGCAGATTATTCACATGTATCTTGTAAACCACTTCCAATATGGCATAAAGTAAAGAAACTAGAAAATAGTTGTAAAAAATGTAAATGGGGCCTAAAGATGATACTTAATAATGGCAAAAAATGTTACAAAACATACGAGCCTTTATGAAACTTGAAGATATTGGATTTTATTCTCTTTCAGATGAAAGAGCTAAGAATGCTTCTGTACATAGTAAAATGATGCGGTGTGAATTAATAATTTTAGAACAGTGTAATTTTAAATGTCCTTATTGTCGAGGGCTCGATGCATCTATCTATGGTAATCGTAAAATAAAACAATTAAGTTTACAAGAAATAAAACATAACATAGACCTATGGTGTAAAAATGTCCCTCTGGAAAACATAAGATTTTCTGGTGGCGAACCCACTCTTCACAAAGATATTAAAGAAATTATTTCATACGCGGCACATAAGGGAATAAAAAGAATAGCAATTTCAACTAATGGTTCAAACTCAATTGAGTTATACAAAGAATTAGTTGAGAGGGGTTGTAATGATTTTTCAATATCACTTGATGCATGTTGCGCCGAAATTGGCGACAAGATGGCTGGTAATGTAAGGAATTCCTGGCACAAAGTAACAAATAATATCAAAGAAATATCTAAGTTATGCTACGTAACAGTTGGAGTTGTCCTCTTGGAAGATAATGCTGAAAGTGTTGTGGATATAGTTCATTACGCACACGATCTTGGTGTTTCTGATATACGCATAATATCCGCCAGTCAGTACAACAAAAATATCAAGTATTTAGAAAACATCAGACAAGAAATCTTAGACGCTCATCCCATCTTAAAATTCCGCGTACATAACTTTTTAAGTGGTATAAACGTAAGAGGATTGTCTGAAAATGATCCTAAACGATGTGCCATTGTACTTGACGATAGTGTGATAGCTGGTAATTTTCATTTTCCATGTGTTATTTATCTGAGAGAAAAAGGCCCTTCGATAGGCATGGTTTCTAATAACATGAGGGCGGAAAGAAAACAATGGTCTGACACACATAATGTTTTAAAGGATGAAATATGTAAAAAGAACTGTTTGGATGTCTGTCGAAATTATAATACCAAATACCAAGAGTTTCATAAATCATGAGTATCATAAAAGCGCCATTTACACAAGACCAAATTAATTCCATAACAGCGTTTCAAAAATCTCCACACAATCATCCGTTTACTTGTTGCAACCACAGCATTATGAACACTTATTCAGAAGGATTACTATGCTTGAAGTGTGAAAAATTACAGGATTGGTGTCATGATTTTATGGCGAACTGGCAATGGAACAAGAATCTTGAATTACGAGGATATAATGAAACTTAAGGGATATGCTGTAAAAACTGCTGGCGGAATGTACGTGTATAAAGATAAAATATGGGACACCACTAGATTATGTGAGTTTCCAGAACTTTTCCTTACTCTAGAAGAAGCAATAAAAATACAGAAAAGGGATGGTGAACCACTCACAAAAATAGTTTATTTTGATCTCGAAGAAACCGATGTCCCAGAAAGAGACTTTACAAAATGATTTTCTCGCCCATGTTAGCTGGTACTGTCAAGTCCATAGACGACATAAAATATCCAGTCCTGGCCTCCGTTAAATTAGACGGAATTAGGGCTCTCATGATAAAAGGAAAGTGTGTATCGCGCAACTTTAAGCCCATTCCAAACAATAAAATAAGAACTGCTATAGAGAAAATTTTCCCAGATAACGTAGATGGTGAAATAATTATATCTATGCCGAATGGTAAAGCGCAGTCATTTAGCAAAATAACATCCATAGTTATGACCGAGGATGAACAGGAACATAATTTTGAATATCATGTTTTTGATTATGTTAAAGATAAACTAAATAAACCATATCAAGACCGAATGAAAGATTTAGCAGAACTTCACTTTAAAATAGATAGCGACCATTTCATGCCACTTTTCCCACAAACTATTAATAATAGAGAGGAGTTGCTGGAATTTGAAACTCGGTGTATAAAGGCTAAATATGAAGGTGTCATAATAAGATCTCCAGATGGTCCATATAAGTGTGGGCGTTCAACTCTTAAAGAAGGATATCTACTTAAAATAAAGAGATTTAAAGATTCCGATGCCATCATTTTGGCGCTAGAAGAAAAGATGCATAATGCTAACATTAAACAAAAAGATGTATTTGGTCATTCTAAACGAAGCTCCCATCAAGATAATTTAGTACCAGCCAATACTTTAGGAACAATTGTAGTGCGCGATATTCATACAAATCAAGAATTCAGAATAGGGAGCGGATTTAATGATGACTTAAGGAAAGAAATATGGAGCAACAAAAATAAATATGTTGGAAAGTTGGTAAAATACCGTTTTCAATCAGCGGGAGTAAAATTACTACCACGCTTTCCATCATTCATTGGGTTTAGAGATAAAAATGATTTATAAGAGATGCCAAAGTTAAAATTGGGAATCATGCGAACTATGATATCTTTGTGCAGTCCACTTCATTTAATCGAAAACTAGTTAGGGGTACAAGACTTTTATTACATAGGAGTTAGTATGTCTAAAAATTTAGAACAGCTTGGAAAAAAGTTAGCCGCAAAGCAAAAGGAAATAATACTACTTAAAAATAAAATAGAAGATATAGAAAATAAAATGCTAGTTCCAGAACTCAAAAAAAGATATGTTGGCAAATGCTTTAAATATAGGAATAATTATTCTTGTCCACAAACTGAAAAAGATTATTGGTGGCTATATAGCCAAGTAATTGGCATAATAGGAAAAGATCAGTGTATAGTCAATTCTTTTGAAGTTGACAGTGAGGGCCAAATTAGAATCCATCCACAAAGAAATATGCCAATATGTCTATTGGGCCAAGAAACAACTAAAAAGGATTTCATGGATAGTTTAAGAATTGCCATTCGCACAATAACAAATATGCTATCACAGGATGAGGAATAAAAATGAAATATTGTCCAGAGTGCAAATCTAAAGTAGAGGATAATTCTACACAGTGTAATATATGCGATTATGAAGATGACGATGGTACTTCATTTCTAACTAGTCTAGTGATTGGTGCTGTAACAGATAGTGCTATATTAGGAGGATTATTAGGCGGTGACATAGTTGGCGGAATTGTGGGCGACATGATGGATGGAGATTTAATAGATTAAGTTTTTCTGAAAGGTTATATTATGGGCATAGACATCTATCTAAAATGGGACGGCCAAACAAAAAGTGAAGAGAAAGCACAACTTACTGGATTTTCTACATCACATGGTCATGTAGGTTATTTACGGGAAGCTTATCATGGTGGTCCATACGCTACTCGAATTCTCTTCAGTGAAGGATTTAATTCAGATAATTATACAATAACTTTGGAATCTAAAATATTAGAAGCAAGATTGCCAGATGCTATAAAAGCTACAATAGAAAGAGAGAAAACTATATACCACGCAACACAAGAAGAAGCCGAAAGTTGTCCAATGATTAAAAGTCTTAAAGATTTTGCAGCATTACACAAGAAACTAGAAGCTGATGGTAGAAATCCTAAAATAGAAATATCTGGATAAATTTTAAAAAAAGGATTAATCATGAAATATATTGCAATCGCCTTACTAGTTATAGTCTTGTTTCCCGTAATCGTGGTGGGAGGATTTGTCTTTAATTGGTTTGGAAAAGCAGTAAGTGTAGCTTCAGAACAAGTTGATCCGCGAGAACTTCTTCGTAAGTATATGTATTTTAAGGACTTAGCAACATCACTGGATCAGCAACGCGCCAATATAGATACTTATACTACAAATATTACCGATATTACAACAGCATACAAAGAAACACCACGCCAAAATTGGCCAAGAGATGAACGTGAGCGTCTAGATATTACTAAAAAGGAGTTGTCTGGTCTCAAAATGAACTATAATAGGTTAGCTGCAGAGTACAATGCTGCTATGTCCAAGATTAATTGGAGGTTTTGCAATGTAGGAGATTTACCCAAAGGAGCCAATGAGGTCTTACCACGAGAATTCAGGATTTACATTAATAACTAAGGAGTAGTGAATATGAAACATCTAGTTTTACTAATATCTATACTTTTTTGCATTGGGTGCGATGAAACTCAGCCCCAGTCAGCGTCGGGAGTTTCAAAAGCTACAGTACGAGTTATCACAGATCAAAATGGTCAAACAATAGAACAAAAAAATATTATAGAAAGGTTAAAACGCGATAATATCATTGGTTCAATTAAACACCTATACATAATTTCAGCATATAGCGGACAAGTCTTAATTTATTCTACGGTTAAAAGTAAAGTTACGTCAAGTGGGAAACGCCTAACACCAAGTACCGTAAATCATTGTTGGAATCCTTCCGAGTCAGAACCTAATATTGGATTTCCTATTTCTATAGGCAATAAAAGATGTACAACAGGCGAAGTACTGGGTGATGATGGTTCTTACGGCTCATCTATTGAATATCTGTACTGGTATGATTCGCGTGATGTGTACCACCAGCATTATGTAAGTTCGGGCCAAATTCTACACATTTCAGATCAGCCACTAAGTGTACCTAAAGTCATTATAAATATGGAATCAAATACTTCTAGTGATCTGGAAAAGAAATAATAGATTAACATGATCAAATGTGAAAAGTGCTACAGGCAAGTTAAAAATCTTGTGGACCAAGTTACGGCGCTATATTTTGAAGATGAATGGTGGTGTCAGCATTGTAGTAAAATTAAATTTATAGATGGCGTTCCAACAATTATAGATAAATCTATTAGCGGGAGATTAATATCTGACAATGGGGAACATGGCAATCTAGTTACTGAGACAAAATAACATGCACATCGACGACAAACTTTCCAAAGAACAGAATCTAGAAAATGCTCGTAAAATTCAAGAAAAGGCTAAAGATCTTATTAAAAGACATGAGGACATAATACGTGAGGCGAAACAACTATCTCCGACATTTGGTTATAATAAAAGAGAATACACAAAAAACAACGAACCTCAAAAGATTATGTCCAGAATCAATAATCTGGTGCATGCCGAGTTTGATTTAAAATCAACATATGACATGAGAGAACTCAGTCAAAAAGAAAAAGACGAAAAAATTGAGAAAGAGAAGAAAATGCAAGAAGCCGCTAAACAAAAACAAGAATATCTAAACAATGCTATTAAGTATTGTCTAGAAAATAATTTAGTGTTTGGAAAAGATTTTGCGACTGAAAACGCAACTCAAGTAGCAGAAGATATGGCCTTTAATAAAGAAGTTGAAAAACGCATCAAAGATAATAGTGGAGGATATTTTGAGTTTAATGGACAAAATTGTGATGGTCCTTGTAGGGGTTGGGACGGTGTAAGTCATAGATGTGATTGTGGTAACAGAAGAGTTTATTGGCAAAGTGATGGTGGTTTTAAAGATATATACATATATGGTGAGGCATATTAATGAGTCGTTCCAGAAAGAAAACTCCCATAAGTGGCATCACTAAGTCTGATTCCGAAAAACTTGATAAAAGAGATGCCAATAGGCGCGAAAGACGTATAAATAAAGAGCTATTAAAGAAAGAAAAGGAACTAAAACATATTAGGGAAGTTTCAGACGTATGGACGTTCAATAAGGATGGCAAAGTCGTATTCAATGAAAAGAAATATCCCAATATGATGAGAAAGTGATATGTTCAATTTTATTAAAGAACTTTTCAAACCCAAAAAAGATATTGTAGAATTATTAATGGAACCATACAAGCCTAGAACTGTAGACGAAGAAATCTTAAACTCAGGCAATATAAGGCACAAACATAAGTTTCATTACGCTGATTGGGAATATGACAGATTAGGAAAATCAGTAGAAGGTCTAAATAAGGAAAAAATTAAGTCATCGTTTATGCCCATGGTTATTTACAAAAATCTATATAAATGCAAATGTGGTGCCGAAAAAATTGTCAGAGAAGCTGGTCTATTATAAAATGGAGTAAAAACATGCTTTATCCACCAGACATTCATAAACCTAAGCGTGATATTAAAGTAGTACTAAATGAAACAATAAAAATAGAAAACACTAGTATTAGTACTATTTTTGATAAACTACAAGAACTAATTTCCAGAGATGACTATAAATGTATATGGTTTGTTTATGATGAAAATTACAATATTATCGCGGCATTTAAAAGAAGAGAAACAGCAAGAAGTTTTTTAAGAAGTATTAGATTGTGTAATTGTCTGGATATACACTAATGAATAAATACATAGCGCGAGTCATCGAAAATATTTCTAATGGCAAGGGCTATTGGGATTATACTAAAGTTGGAATATTTGAACAGTCGAAAGATAGTAATGATAACAAAATACAAACTCAAATAGGTGAATATATTAGAGATTATCATAGTCCAAAAGCTCCGTTTTATGCATTTCAGCACGCAAATGGTGATTATTACGCACTGTATAGCTCAAGTTATATGTATACGCGAATTCTCAGCCTACCTTCGTGTAAAGATTTGGGTGGTGAAGATAAAACAAATATTGAATATAAGGATCATTTCTGTCCAGTAGAATACTACGTACCCAAGCACTTCATGAAACCTAAAGATTGGTATCCCGAGCCCAAAAGACCAGATAGTTGGGGCAAAGATTGGGGTAAAGAAGGCGTTCCTTTGACTGAAGAAGAAAAATTATCTCATGAAAAGTGGCTAAAAGACAATCATGCATGGATAGATATGGCTCTTAAAAATAAATGTCACCTAAATTTTGGATTCGTGAGTGGATGCTTCTGGGGCGATGATGGAGGATGGAAAATTGAATATATCGACCTAAAAGATGCAGATAAAGGCGTTATCAGACGATATCCTAAGTTTGGATACTGGGAACTGCCAAATATCTCTTTGAGAAAGGCAATTCATTTAATATGCGTTAAAAATGATTATGATGACTCTAACGAAACCAGGATTGATATAGCCACGAATAAGTGTATTTCAGAACATGATGATAAAATGATGATTATGGAAGATGGATGGAAAGAGTTTAAGGGGGCATAAAATGCAAATTTTAATATGGAATGATCCACATGACCTGAATATTTATGATGTATCGACTGAAGAAAAACTAACAGAATCGCTGTGTATGATCTTTGACGAAAATGAAGACTCGGAGTCCTACGGCAATCTAGACTTAGATGTCAATGAGGAAAAGTTATATTTATCCGCCAAAAATGGAAATGTGCAAGATAAGTGTAAGTTCATTGAATTAAGAAATGCAAAGGGCGCAGAGTACGAGACATTTCAGGTAGTGGAGACTATAAATTAAATGAAGAAACAATATTGGTTTACTGTCAGCTCTGCCGATCATGATTGTCATTTAAATATCTTAGATTTATTGAAAGATCAATTTAATATAATAGAACAACAACGAGGATCTGGCCTATATAATCGTATGGAGTCTGATTTTTATGTAAAAAGTGCCCAGAAAAGAAAGAAAATAAAACAATTTATTAAAATTAATATTAAGTGTGGGTGGTTCTCTAAAAGTTTACGAATTCAATGGTAATAGAAGAAATTATATGAGAAAGAATAATATTGCCGACTACATAGAACATTGTCTTAACGATGCTATAGAAAGATCAAACCAAAATAGTAAAATACAATATCTCAGCAACGATTTCAATCTATATACATGGCCACAGACTTGGAGCGATACTTCATGTGGTTGGGGCGGAGTCGCTGGACAGATGATATCAAGCTCACAAACTGTTGTAATATTTAATACTGCCACATATGATGTTTATGTTTATCATGGAAGATTTGCTTATAAAGTTAACAAGCCTACAAGAAAATTTATGGAGGCCATGAGCAGTTTTAGTGTTCCATCAGTTGGGAAAATTAATAGTGAATACGGAGAAATTAGTCGATGAAAATAAACTGTGAATTACCAACAATATTTTATTGCAGTGACTATCACGAGTTCGATTGGATACAAATAACATTAACGAAATTAAATAAAAAATTAAAGTGTAAAGAAATAGGATTGACTAATAAAGACTACGTAGGTATTGTATATTATGATAAACTTGGGATAAAAGAAAATAAAATCATAAAAGAAGTGCAAGATAAAATTTACCAAGAGAATAAGGATTAATATGGAATTAAATAAAATAATATGCCAAGATAACCTAGAATTTCTTAAGTCCTTGCCAGATAACAGTATAGATATGATATTGGGTTCACCCCCATACTCGGGTATCCGTAGATATAAAAATTTATCTAAAAACTTTAATACCAGAGTACATTTAGCCGAATTGGGTCCAGAAATATATAGAATTTTAAAAGATGGTGGTGTTGCTGCGTTAGTTTTACAAGATCAAACTATCAAGGGCTGTAAAACTTTAAGTACATTTGGCGCTATTATGGATTGGTGTCAACACTTTGGTAATACGAGATTTAATTTGTTTGAAACATTAATTTATAATAGAAGAGGTGCTCCTGGTGCGTTTTGGCTAAAAAGATTTAGAGTAGATCACGAATATATTCCAATCTTCTATAAAGGTCCTAAACTAAACTATTTTGACAAGTCTCATCTACTTATACCAGTTAAAACAGCTGGTAAACATTTAGGAGGAACTAGACGCCAAACCTCAGGTGAACTACAACCTTATAACAAAAATTATATTGTTAAGGATAAAACTTGCTGCGGCACCATATTTAAATATAGTAATTCGAGCCAAGAATCAACATTAAATTATGGACTAGGCCCAGAAATTGGTAGACAGCTCAAAAAGTTAAAATTAACACACCCAGCATCCTTCCCTTATAAGTTGGCCAGCGATATAATTATGGCATTTTGTCCAAAAAATGGAGTTGTCCTTGATTTGTGGGTGGGATCTGGAGAAACTGCTATTGCCGCACAACTATCTGGTAGGAATTGGGTAGGCGTCGATATAGAACAAAGTTATGTTGATCTGGCGCAAAAAAGACTAAGTTTATTGCCCACAAATGTATACTAGTACATAGTAATATGTCTGTACAAATTAAGTTAGACAAAAAGGAGTCCGTTAAAATAAGGGCCATAGCCGAAAAAGCTATTAATAAACTTAAAAAACTGGGTAAATATAATAAACATATAGCTAATAAAAAATTCACACATCAGGAAGTGATGCTTAACGGACTTGGGTTTGAGTTCGCAGTCGCTAAATATCTTGGCCTAAAGCACTCAGTTATGTTTACCAATCACCACGATGATGGGCGCGATATATATTATAAAGAAATGTGGTGGGATTGCAAAGTCGTGCAGCCTAACCGCCCAGATGTGCTTATTCCGCTTTATAATTCTAAAATGAAGGCTGATGGATATATTTTTGGTACAGGTGTTTTCCCAAACTATGAGATTATAGGTTATTTTAATAGAGAGGACATCTTCCAGCCAAAATTTATAGGAGAAATATGGTTTAATGGTAAAAGTGTTACTAGATACATATATCCCAGAAAATTAGCATATCCTATAGAAAATTTAAGAAGTAGGAATAGTAGTAGTACGTTTTAATGGAGTTATTCTATGCATCACACAAGAAGTCGATCCGCCACATCTCGTCGAAATGTCAATCAAGGAAAATCTTGGAGTTATAATGATGAAGGAGTTCTTCTAGATAATGCTGGCTGTGAATCAGTAGTAAATATCGCAAAACGGTTAGGACGTACGCCCAAAGCAGTATCGCGGAAGGCGGAACGTCTTATGATTTCTACAAAAGTTTACTAAACAATAAGTACTACTACTATTTCCTACATAATTAGGTTATAAATATGAGAAAAATCTTAATATTGGGAGCATCTGGGCAACTGGGTAGCGAACTAATAGATAAATATTTAGTTGATCCCAACAATATTGTCTACGGAATGGTGCGTAGATCTGCTACTGGTAACTTTAATAATATACAACATAATTTTAAAAATGACAGATTTAACCTAGTGCGCGGCGACATAACAGATCCAACTAGTCTAAATAACTTATTAAAAGAAGTACAACCAGATCTGATTATAAATACAGCGGCACAATCTCATGTACATGTGAGTTTTGAACAACCAATTTTAACTAGTAAAGTGACTGGATTAGGTGTGCTGTACTTACTTGAATCTATAAGACAATTTAGTCCACAAAGTAGATTGGTGCAGCTATCAACAAGCGAACTTTGGGGTAATTCTAAAGCACCACAGAATGAAAAAACGCAGTTTGCGCCAGAAAGTCCATACGGCGTTGCTAAATTATTCGCTCACGAAATGTGCAAATTATATCGCAAGTCCTACAATTTAAATATAAGTTGTGCAATTTGTGGAAATATGGAAGGCCCAAGACGTGGACGTGAATTCGTAACACAAAAAATAGTAGAATCGGCCATTAAAATTCACCTGGGCAAACAAGATAATCTTAAATTAGGAAACATTACAACCAAACGAGATTGGTCTAGTGTACATGAAATTGCAGACGGTATTATAAAACTTGGAAATTCAGATTATCGAGAAGAGTTTGTTTTTGGATCTGGCCGCACTAATACTATAGAAGAGTTTGCTAGGCTGGCTTTTAATGTTTTTAACTTGGATTATCAAGAATATATACAAATAGACGATGAATTCAAACGACCATCTGAAGTCTACGAACTTAAAGCTGACAGCAGAAAGGCTAGAAAATTACTAAATTGGCGTCCTACAAAAACACTTAAGGAGATTGTACAAGAAATGGTAGATGCTGCATTAGATCGGGAATTTGTAAATGATAAATAAAGATGCTATCGTAGCGTGTCTACAAGAACATGGTTATGAATTAGAATCAAGATCCAAAAATCCACAATATCAGTGCATGGGATTTGAAAAGAAAAATAGTAGCGGAACAATAAATATTGATTTTATAGAAGAAAAAGAAGGAAACCTATGTAGATTTGGGATATGTTTTGCCCTTACTGAAAGCAAAGTTCCTCAAATACTTAATGTGGCCAAGGGGCTAGACTTTACTTCGACAATATGGCAAAAAAAGAAAAATGCTAAAAGGTTCTATTATTTTACATTCCCACTTATTAAAAGCGGCATAAATGTCAATTCGCTTACTGAAGGACTAAACCATCTAGAAAATTTTATTTATGAAATACATAGAATAGAATCATCTGAGGGCCAATCATGAAATTTAAGTGGAAAATAATAAATAAGTTGGCTGTACTATTTTATAAAACATGCTTAAAGTTACACTTAACTAAAAATTATCTTATTGTATATGCAAAAATTCCAATAACAGATGCTCCTGCACAAATGTATTGGGAAGTTTTAATCAATCCAATATTAGGTGATCATATAGGTTTTCATACAATGCTGTTATGGGACAAGAATCCTGGATACATATTCATTCCACAAATTATTCGCAAAATCACTAGATTTGAAGCAAACTATTACACACAAATGAACAATTACTATAAAAATCTCAATTTAACAAAAACCATGCTATCTGCGAGAGAAATAACAAAAAATAATAAAGATTCTCAATTGCCAAACTAATGTTCTTCAAAAGAAAGCTGAGGCCCAATTTGATAGATGAAGCCAAAAAACTCAATAACTATTATTTTGCAATGGCCATATTCCGTTCAATTCATCGCAAAATACATGGATTAAGTACTAAGTCTCGCGGCGTACTAGCAATATCTGGCGCTGGTCATGGCAAAAGCAGCACAATGCAGGAAATTTTTGATGGTTTAGAATTATCAAAATATAGTTCTGGATTTTATGTGCCATCTGGAATGGGAACTGGTATAGGACTATTACAGGTATTAAGAGATCATCCAGACCATATCATATTTATAGACGAGTTATTAGTTGATACTACTGCTCATCAAAATGCTTTAAAACAAATCATCAGCGGCTCGATAAGTTATATAAAGTACAATAATGTTAATATAGAGCCGTTTAATTCGGTGGTTATTGCTGCGACAAATGGAATAAAACTCAGTAAGAATTCTGAACATATTTTAGCAATGTTAGATAGATTCTCAATTATACGTATCGATAATCTGGTAAGTCCAGAAAAATGCTTTGATGACATGACAAATACTAAACAGAATATAGATTGGGATAAAATAAGAAAGAATTTATGTAAGAAAATTACTGGTGTTAGACTAAGTCAGGAAGAAAAGGATTTAATAAAGATATATTGGCTGGAAAAGGCCAAAGAATCGTTAGATCAAGAAAAGGTTTTGCGACGACAATGCGCAGATTATATTGATTGGTTCCTGTTTTTCAAACAAATGAACTTACCAGAATACATGAATGTTGCCAGAGAGTTAGCCGACAATACTGTGGTATGTAATCCAGTATACTGTATTAAGTTATCTCCAGTAGAAAAAATAATATATAAGTCTATTAAAAATAATGGTAGTGTGCTGAGATCTGTAATTGTAAATAAATGCCAACAGGAAGGATTGTCACAATGTAATAAAACAATAGAAAAGTCACTGGATACGTTAGTAATTAATAGAGTTATTAACAGAAATGTTGCTGGAGAGTATTCATTAAAGCGTTGATATAATTGAAGGAGTTGAACATGTCTGAAGATTTTCAAAATTATGTTATTAAGAATGGTAAAAAACTATATAAATTCTTTGTACAGGAAAATAATAGCGGAGGATATACAAAGGCTTTGGGAGTCCTTAGCGACGTAGATAAGTTTCATTACGTAGAAATTCACGCGAAGAATGCCGACGATGCTATTCATCAATTTGAAGAACATTTTAGTTTAAAAGGAGGATCTTGTAATTGTTGCGGAAGACGCTTTTCTTTGGATGCCCCAAAGGGCATAACAGAATCATCGTATAATGAATATGGTGAAATATATGGTTACGAAGAAAAACCATACTACGTAGATACGATATTTGACAAATATGAAAAACAAGAACTGAGAGGCGAAAGGAAGCCTGGTGGTCTTTTAAAAGACGCTCCAACTTCGAAAAATACATGAAAAGAAATAAACTATGCTGGCATCAGTGGTCGTGCAAGAGGATTTATACCTAACGAGGACCTTTTTTATGAATAAAGAAGATAAAATAGCCACAGACTTAGACAAGATGGCTAAAAGCTTATCTAGGAAATTTGCACAAACTCCGATATTTTCTGAAGAAGATGGTTATAATGTTTGTTTAAATGCCGTGTGGAAATCTCTCAAAAAATATAATAAAAGTAGGGGAACTTTCTTTGGTTTTATGCGACAATGTATGATATCTGATTTAATCCATGAATCTGTAAATACCAAAGGATTCAGGATTTCTAGGAGTCTCTTCGAAAAAAAGAACAAATATCTTCTTAAGAAAGTAAATAATATTATAAGTAAAATTCAATACCTGGAAGGTGGCGAGATAAATAAAATTGATCATAGATCTTATACTAGTGATATTGAGATGAATGATTTATTAGACAGCGTATTGGATCAAAATGAACGCATAATATTGAGAGGTAGAATATTCGAGAACTGCACATTAAAAGAACTGTCACAATTAACAGACATTCCAGTGTATAAAGTTAATGAAGTGTATAATGAAGCCATAGAAAAGTTATCATCCTATTATAAGGAAAATAACTTATGGCCCAAAACGATATGATATCTAAACAAGATATTAGTGAAGATAAAGAAAAGATAATAAAAATGTCTTCTTCAAAAGGGACTGTATTGCTTATCAAGGGAGAATCTACAGATAATAGACTTTTAATGCTCACACAGTCCAGTTTAAATAAAATAAAAGATAGCGACATATTTAATATTACAGAACCTCATGGATCTGGTATTTCAGAGATAGTTGGCAAATATATAACGTCAAAAAAACCTTTAAATCCATGGAAGGGGTGGCATCATATTAAATCTAGCGATGACGATGACTGGGAAACTGCTACGCTAGAAGCTATTTATTATTTAAGCTAAAGGCAATAAATGTGTATAATTAACTGGAGGATCATTTTATGGATAAATATGTTTTAATATCTAGTATAGCTTCAGTCCTATTAGGACTAGGAATAGTATGGATAGTGCGTGGAAGACTACTAATCAATCAGTTCCAAACTTTATTAAGCCATCTGAGCGGGTCGCTAGAAGACAACAAACTAACTGCCGAGGAGCTAGCCACGTTGGCTGAAGATGCAAAACTATTATGGAAAGTTTTAAGATATGGAAAAGTATAAATTTTATCTATTTTGTCAAAAAGTTACGGAGAAGTTTTGTGGAAAAATATAGTTTAGTGTGTGACGAATGTATGAAAGAAGTCACGGTGTCTAAAGAACAATGTATAGACTGGTTAATTATAACAAGTTATGAAACACAGATAGATCTATCTTCATTTGATGGCACAAAAGATACTGAAGATATTATTCAGGTAAATAAACATTTCTGTAGTACAAAATGTGCTCGTGCACATCTAGGAGATAATAATGGCTGAAGAAAGAAGTGCCGCACTTAAGTTCGCCGATATCATAGCTAAGGAAATCATAGAGGGCAAACTAAAACCTCGTGATGCAGTAGAAATATTGCGAGGAATAACAGATAATAAAGAAACAATAGTGGAAAATGGTTCAGAACGATTAAATGTAGGGAAGGAAATAACAGATTTATTATTAGAGGCTGTTGCAAGTTATAGTGACGGAAAATTAGATCCAGTTGATATAATTAAGTTGCTAAAAGAAGGCAAAGACGTTTATGCGTCCATTAAACAAGCCATTAAGGCTAATTAAGGAGATCATAATGGTGGTCAGGAAAAGTTTTTTAAGTTTGGTAGTGGGACTTTCACTTTTGGTCGCCTCATGCCGTAGCACGCCCAATAGTAATGTTGATCATAAACAACAAGCTGCTATACTAAGATTAAGTACCAAGATTGCCACAATGAAATATTATGAAAAAGACTGGGTGGCCAAAAAAGAAGATGCTGTTAATTTGAAAAAATTTCTTCTTGAAATAGTTTATGATGAAACATTCGTCCCTGGTCCTGGTAAAAGTCCTCCGTTTCTTAATGTTGAAAATATCACACCAACTGGTATTACTTTAGCTGTGGTTAAAACTATTATAGAGGAATCTTCATTAAAATATGCGGATAAAGAACTATCCAAAGAGTTAGTCAACATCCTTGCCGTATATTTAGATGACGCAATTAAGAACGGAAATACAGAAGTTCCAGTTTATTATTTAGATTATGCTAAAGCCGCAGTAAGTGGAGTTACTTCTGGCATAGAAGTTCTTGAACACCAAAGTCCATAAAAATGTTATATCTATTAAATCAAATCAGCGAAACTTCTCTCATTGAGTTACTTAATAAGTATGGATTTTCGTTTGTACTAAATATAGTATTGGCAATTTCAGTGCTCAGACTATATAAAGAATCAAGAAAAGATCGTGATAGTTATTTTGAAAAAGCCGAAAAAGATGAGAAGGCATATCAAGATCACATAGAGTCACTGTGGGAGAAACGTTTAGAAGAAACCAAGATGATACAGAAAATCATAGAAGACCAGGCACGATCTAATAATGAACTATCTTCATCAATAGAAAACATAATGTTGGCGATTAAGAAAGGTCAAAATAATGAATAAGTTGCAATGCAAAAATATTAACTTTAAGGACCTTTTACATAAAGATGAACCAGAAGTGAATAAACACTCGTTAATTAATTATCAAATAAGCACAAAGCGACTAATGTTACTGCTTAAAGAACTTGCAGAAGCATCTGAAAAGAAGGATTAGCGCATTACATAACTTTTACTTGACCGTCTTTAGAAATAGTTGTGACACCTATAGGTTTCTTTGGAAATCTTTTAAGGTTTTCTGCAAAATCCAAGTTATACTGTTGAACTGCCTTATCTAATTCAGCCACAAGCCTACTATTTCCTTCTACAGACTTAGTATCCTTGCCGCATTGGGCATTATAAGCTTCTACTGCTTTCTTTAGATAGTCCATTAGCTCCATCTTTTACTCCTGAAAACAAATCATTTCTAAAAAATCCTAGTTTAATATAATTACGCACACAACATTCTTTGCCACAAGTTTTCCTAAATGTCATATAGCTCTTAAAATTCCTAAAGATATCAGCCACGACTTGATTTTTCAACATATCATTAATAGTTACAAAGTTCCTGTCATCAATAAATTCTTTCTTATATTTCTTTTTTTCTTTTTCACTGAGACGCACAAACATTTTGATGCTCCATATATATATTATATTTTCGCGCCAATCTAATATTTGGATTCGAGTCTTGATAAATCCAATCACAAAACATATTAGCTATTTTATTTCCCGCATATGTCAAGTTATATATATTTTTATGTTTATACAGCGATCCGCGCTCTTTTTTAGAAAATTGCCTAAATTTCTCTAATAATACTGTTAAAAATTCTTTAGTTCCACAAATATGACAAACCAATTGTTTATTTTTATCAATTCTTATACAACCATCTCCATCAACATATCCTCGAACAAAATGAGAAATATACTTATCTGAGATATTTGGCCACTTTAAAGTTAAAGACTTGCGGGGAGTAATACCAATATCATTCAGTTTCTTACATATTTTATCACTTCTTATATCAATTGAACACTGATCATCCCATTTTATATTTCTCCTTTTTGAAAAATATATTTTACCATTAAATTGCATAATTTCCTTAATACTTTTTAAGATATCAATATCTTTTGCACCAATATGAATAAGTAATGAATAACTTATATTCTTATATTTTCTTAGATAAATGCATCCATCGGCGGCTATAAATCCAAGTATATACATTGATTCTGGAGTTTCAATCTCAAAAAAATCATGGTTTACTAACTTATTATACTTAATAACATCCATGTTGATACCAAGTCTTTGTCTTTTGCGTTCAACCGCACACAGTTTTCTATGTAATAAATTATGAATTTTGTTGGTATCTAGATCTGTATTATTTAATAATTCAACTTCTTCTTGAGTCCATTTCATAAAGAAATCAGCCTAACGAACATTATAATAACCCGCAGTTTGTTCAACTCGGAAACAGCCAATTATATTGTGTGTTTTATTCTTGATTATTAACCAATTTACATTATAACTAGCATATCCTTTAAACTTCATTTTTCGACCATCCTGTAAGAACACTATACATTTCATGTTAAAATCCTAAAATAATTGGAAACAGATATGTTAACAGAATCTCAATACACAACACTTCTTGACTATTTAGAATAATCCACGCTTTATTCACCTGCCCTTCCTTTGATTTGCTATCAAGATTAAAACTAAACCCACCATTTTCAGCATTATATTTTATTAGGAGATTCTTAGATCCATTACTATGATCATGATATAACTTAACTGGTTGTATATTTTCTATGTCTGGGGCATACTTCAAGAAATAAATTATCGGGCCTAAGTCTTGCTGTTTAAGTGACATCACTATGCGATTTTGATTATCATATACTGGTTTACCTTTATCATTCTTTTCGCCAGTAGCCCCTCGCATTACTAGCATGACAGACTGCTTATTATTTGGCAGTTCAAATCTCATTGCGGCCGAATTTCTAAAAAATGATAGTGAAGGCTGTGCATCCTTTCTCATCTCTTGAGATTTACTAAACGTAGTTTTGGGCAAATCATTTCGCGCAATAATATTTCCACTAACCACTTGATTATCCTCTGTAACTGGATCACCTATAACCATTTGTTAACTCCTTATGCACCTTTTCTCAGTTCTGACATCTTCTTATTAGATAAACTAGATAGGAACTGAAGAATCTTAGTACCTTGTTCCTCATTCAGATTATCCAGGACTTTTACAAACTGTTCTTGTCTTATGTCACTAAACTCCTTATCTTGAATTTCAGACTTATTTAGAACATCATCAAACGAAACTTCATACTTTTTAATAAGATTATTTATTGCAACTTTTTGTTGTTCAGAAATTCCCTTAGTAGAATGACCATTTTGTTTTTTACGTCTAACACCAGTTTTAAGTTCTTCTACCGACACATAGTTAATTTTAAGCGCAGTTCTTATACAAACGGCCTCGCTTCGATTATAACTTATAACGCTACGATATAGCCCAAACGGCTCTCCTGGAGCGTTAGCATCATTACAATCGGCAATACCCTCGTCAATGCTCCAATCATGCCAAGTATATCTACATTTAATTATAATATTATCGCCAGAACTTAATAAATCAAACGTACGACTTCTGTATCCTTTTTTGTCAGCAGCTAATCGTAACCCTTGTAATAGCACGAACTTATGTCCATCCTCGTCATCAACTAAATATTGTGGTAGTTCCTTTTCGATATATTCGTTCCAATTAATATTTTCTTTTTTCTCTTCAACCATCTTTAATTCTGGCAATTCTAGTTTACTAATCATCTCGTTCATTATTTGGCTCCTTTTTAATTATTTTGCGCTCAACAACTTTATTTTTAACTAATTTATTAAATGCATTAGCGGCATTTGACCTGTCTCGAACGGTTAGCCCTCGCCGTTTAATGAACCGCCTGACCGCATTAGGATACGTTTTTAGTGCATTGGCTATCTTTCGTGGAGAAAATCCCTCATGATACATCTGAAGTGCTTTTTCCGCGTCAAAAGTATTGTGTTTAGACCTTTTAATTTTCTCAATCGGCTGACCAAACAGATCCTCTAGTTCGCACATTTGTTTCCTTTCCCACTGTTTTAGGGTCTGATATTTCTCAAACTTTCTATCTAAATATATACTAGTACTATCATATATCCAATCTAAAAATTTAATAGCTGATTGTCTACTATGAATATCAATTCTATTAATATTGGCATTTTTATATTTCCCAAAGCAACACTTTATCTCCATGTTTCTAAGTATTTCAAATATCTCATGTAAAAAAATTTCTGATCCAACAATATTTATTCCAACTTTAGGTAGTTTGTCTTTATAGGATACATATATAGACCCATCTCCATCAAAATATCCTCTTATAAAATGGCGTAATAGTTTTTCATAGATATTAGGAAACACCCTCTCGTGAGGAACCATACCTAAATCATATAAATGAATAGCAATATTTTTATTATTTATACATAGAATGTATGGAGTTCCATTGCGTTTAAACCCACTAAGATTAGTACATCTAGATAGCGGCCTATCAGAATTTAATAATAATCTAAATTTCTCTAATATATATCCGTCTCTTTGTTGTAACCCCATACGAACTGAATATGTTTTTATATTTACATATCCATCTGCAAATAGAAAACCCAAAAAATATGCTTTTTCTTGAGAGTCTATATTATCAAAATAATGATCATTTATTTGGTATTTGCGTACAGATAATAAGTGGCTACGTAATTTAATATTTTGTTGTTTTAATTTTTTCCAAATAGTCTTATTACTAGCATTATATTTCTTAGCTATTTGAACAGTACTTTGGCCATTCAAATATTCTTGCGCGATATCTATTAGGACATTTGGGGTAAATCTAGGATCAATGATATATTGATTAGGCATTATTTAACTCATCCCAATCTCTTGCCAATAAACATCCTGCTGCAATTTCACTTGATATATGTGCCGCATCAAAATCTATAGTTCCTTTTATATAATTTATCTTGGGCGCTATTATATCAACAATTATATCACCATGTAATACGAACGAAAATTCATCGGCAATATCCACATCTCTGTTGTAAAGCGAGTTATATGTGATATCCAGGGTTCTTCCTAAAATACTGAGACCGCTATCATATAGTATACTTTGAGGCGCTAATTGTCTCACTGTCGTTAAAACTACCAAAATATTCCTGCAACCAGCATCAATAGCGTCCTGTAATGGTACTTGATGAATTAATCCGCCATCAACATATTGTAGACCATCTATAATAACTGGTTCAAATACAAGTGGAATAGCTGTGGATGCTAGAATGGCCTTATTAAAATCTTTATGATTATGATCAAATAGTTTATATTGGCCAGCTTGCAAACATGTAGTTCCTACAAATACATTACGTTTTTTACTATTTATAAGATTAACATCAAGATTATCATTAATTAACTTAAATAGTTTTTCGTTTCCAAATAAAGCATCTTTCCCTAATAATATCGTAGATGGCAAATTTAATAATGATCCACTAAAGAACGAACTAAAGTTCTTTATTTTTCTATATTCTTTTTCTAATATATCTAGTTGGTCCTGTGCAGCCATAAAAGCAGTAAGTGCGCCAGTAGATATACCATAATAGTTAGTGGGAGAAAAATCATCTTTATACTTATTTTTTAAGTACTGTAATATTCCTATTTGTAGTGCTCCCTTTGAACTGCCTCCTGATAACACCAATGCATCATATTTTCTAATTGGCATTTTGTTTGAACGCCTTTGATATCTGTTTTGACAAAGTGATCCCGTATTCTGGTAAATTACCCATCATTTTAGCAAATATTCTACAATCAATATAATAATCATGCTTATTTTGTTTGATATGCGGCATTATCTCATCTTTTCCTAAACCAGTAATCGACGATATTTCGACAGCAAATCTTTCTTTAAGAGACATTTTGAAGCTCATTAATAATTTCTTGTTTGCTTACTACACAAGTCCCAAAACGCTGTACCTTAATACCACCAGCTATATTAGCTATATATGTAGCATCTCCAATATCCCAATCGTTTGATAGACACCCAGTAAATGCTGCTAATGTTGAATCGCCTGCACCTGTCACATCAACTACATATTTTGCTGTAGCCTTGTGAAATCCTTCAACCTTCTTCCAATTAAAATATTCGATACCATCTTCTCCGCACGTCACCACAATATATCG
>ERZ1292629.207-Hain-H43-01um-R1-207-length-62200-cov-9_pt1 | contig 62200 bp, 88 predicted proteins | sample MGYA00564399_ERZ1292629 | MGnify/ENA primary metagenome ERZ1292629 (study PRJEB36523, sample SAMEA6512636) | groundwater metagenome | collected 2019-01-08 | study: AquaDiva: Metagenomics assemblies of 32 groundwater samples
GCCCTCGTAGTTAAATGGATATAACTGCGGACTTCTAAGCCGCTATTCGAGGTTCAATTCCTCGCGGGGGCACAAAACAAAAAAAAAGATAAACTTCTTTTTTCGTTTTGTGCCGATGAAAATAAAAATTTTATATGAAGATTTAAATATTCTAGCCATAGACAAGCCCTCCGGTGTCTTGGTACATCCCGATCTGTATAGCAAAGAAAAAACAATTTTTGATTTTTTTCTTAAAAAATATCCGAAACTTGAAATTGTGCATAGGCTTGATAGAGAAACTTCCGGCGTAATGCTTCTTGCTAAAAATTCAAAGGCTCATGAATTTCTGAAAAGACAATTCATGAGCAGGGAGGTGAAAAAAGTTTATCATGCAATTGTTTCAGGCTCGATGAAAAATGATCGAGGGGTGATAAACAAGCCGATCGGGCGGAGCCCGAGAGATTTTCGCCGTTATTTGTCTGGGAGGGGGGCGCGAGGGGAAATGAGGGAAGCCATCACTGAATATAGAGTTTCAAAAAGACTAAAAAATTTTACTTATTTGGAGGTTCGACCAAAAACGGGCAGAACTCATCAAATTCGAGTGCACATGAAATATTTGAATCATCCTATTGTCGGTGATTCGCTTTATAATCCGAAAGGATCAGTTCCCAAAGGAATTTCCCGCATGGTTCTTCATGCTAAATCCATAGAATTCAAAGATTTAAAAGGTAAAACAGTAAAAGTGGAATCTAAATTGCCGAAAGAATTTGCAAAGGTGTTAAAATAAACAAATGCAACCCGAGACCAAAATCTGTCAAAACTGTAAGCAAGACTTTACTATAGGGCAAGAGGATTTCAATTTTTACGAAAAAATGAAAGTGCCACCGCCGACTTGGTGCCCGGAATGCCGGATGATCCGACGGCTTGCGTCCGTTAATGTATGGAGTTTGTATTGGCGCGATTGCGACAAATGTGGAGATCGGACAATGTCAATGCATTCTCCTAAGAGTAAAATAAAAGTTTTTTGCAGTAAGTGCTGGTGGGCAGACGATTGGGATGGAACGGAATACGGCATAGATTACAATCCTTCGCGGCCTTTTCTGGAACAAGTCAAAGAATTAAGCGAGAAGACCCCTTACGCGGCGAAAGAAACTCTCTACACCAGCCTAAAAAATTCGGATTACTCCAACGGCCTTTCCTGGTGCAAGAATTGTTATATGATTTTTTGGGCGGATTATTGCGAAAATGTTTATTACTCTTCGATTTTAAACGGGCTGAAGTGGAGCTCTGATTGTATCAGAGGTTTCAATTCGGAATTATGTTATGGATCCATCGGCTTTTCAAAAAATTACATGGTATTTTTTTCCGATGAATGCGATTCCTGCGTGAATGTGTGGTTTTCCCGCAACTGCTACGGTTGTACGGATTGCGTTGGATGTGCGAATTTGCGCGGGGCGACTAACTGCATTTTTAATCAGAAATATTCAAAAGAAGAATATGCTAAAAAATTAAAAGAACTTAGGTTTGATTCTTGGAAAAGTTTGAATGATTTTAAAAATGAGGCCTATAATTTTTGGTTTTCTGCACCCTATCGCGAATACGATGGACACTCTTTGAATGTGAATGTGACCGGAGAGCATGTATACACTTCTAGAAATTCTAAAGAGTGCTACATTGTGAATGGCGCGGAAAATTGCAAATGGTGCCAGTTTCTCACCGTTAGTTCCTCAAAAGACTGCCGGGACTATTCAGGTTGGGGGAATAACGCAATGCTGATGTATGAATGCGCAACGGTAGGAGAAAATGTGAACAATACCATGTTCTCTTACCACTGCACTCCTGACATAATCAATCTGCAATATTGTCTTTTCAATATTGCCGGGAAAAACAATTTCGGCTGTGCGAATCTAAAAAGAAAATCTTATTGTATTTTAAACAAGCAATATGCAAAGGAAGAATACGAAAAACTGAAAGAGAGAATTATAGAAGATATGAAATTAAATCCTTATGTGGATAAACAAGGGCGTAAGTTTCCGTATGGGGAATTTTTTCCGCCGGAAATGAGTAAGTTTCCGTATAATAAATCGACCGCCATGAAATTCTTTCCAAAATCAAAAGAGGAAGCGCTGGCTATGGGTTATGCTTGGGATGATGAAGATAACTCTTCGACCGAATGCACGATAAAGTCAGCAGTTTTACCGGACACCATTCAAGAAACTAACGATGAAATTTTGAAAGAAATTATTGAGTGCGCCAACTGTGCCAGAGCTTACAGGATTACCCAAGGAGAACTTGGTTTAATGCGCAAAATCGGTTTGCCTCTTTCACATGAATGTCCAAAATGCCGGGAAAACAAAAGATTCGCCAAAATGACCAAACCGGGCATGCATCACCGAAACTGCGCCAAATGCGGAGAAACGATTTATACTCCCTATCCGCCAGACGATCCAAGAATCGTTTACTGCGTGAAGGATTATCAGGCTTTATTTGCCTAGTAAAATCCTTTATGTTAATGTGTGTGTTATGGCAAATACGAGATTGTTGAATAACATAAAGTGGAGCCCGGTGGATATAGAAGCCCGCAAAAAGCTTGATTTCAGAGCTGGGGATACTATAAATGTCTGGTCCAAAATTTTAGAGGAAAAAACAGAAAAAAAGGGGGAAAAGAAAAAGAAAGATGCAAAAAAGACAGAAGCCAACAAATTCCGTTTACAGGCTTTTGAGGGTATCGTGCTGGCTAGAAAACATGGCACAGAAATGGGAGCTACTTTTACCGTGAGAAAAATAGCTTCTGGTGTAGGAGTGGAAAGAATTTTCCCGCTCTATTCTCCAATGATTGATAAAATCGAAGTGACCAAAAAATCTCGCGCTCGCCGATCCAAGTTGTACTATATCCGCGACAAAGCGGTTAAAGATGTTCGCAGTAAAATGCGTTCTATCGCTAATCAAGAAGAGATCTTGGAAGAAACTCCAATTGAAGCAGAAGCCAAATAGTTTTGATATACTCCTCATATGCGCGGGTGGCGAAACTGGTAGACGCACTACCTTGAGGTGGTAGCGCTCGCAAGGGCATGGGAGTTCAAATCTCCCCCCGCGCACCAAGTAATTTTATGCAAAAGCATTTTCAAATCTCGCGGTATAGTGCATCCCTTGTCATGATGTATGTATTGTTAGTGCCCTTTCTTTTTATTTTTTCGAGGGGTCAATTAAAATATAATCTTGTTTCTGATAATTTTGCTTTGGTTTTTGCTATAACTCTTTCCACCCTCTTCATCTTTTTGTTTTTTGTATTTCGAAAGTTTGGCGTGCCTCGCTTCGATGTGTTCAGGGTTTTACCCGCAGTCTTATATGGGATAGCTTTCGCATTTCCAGAGGAAATTATTTTTAGAGGGGTGGTGCAAAACCTCCTTCAGATTTACTTTGGTGGCCTTTTTCTTACTGTCCTGTTTTCCTCAGTTGTATTCGGACTTGCCCATTTGCCGAATGGAGCCAAGTGTTTGAATCCAAAAGAATGGAATTGGAATTTTGTCGCTCTTACCTTTGCGGCGGGGATTCCGCTAGGATTGATTTTCGCTCTTACAAAAAGCCTGCTTATTCCCACACTGCTGCATGCCTTTTTTGTAGCATGTTTGCAGATGTTAAAAAAAGACAGTATGTGAAAATCTTATTTAATAGTTCCTTCTTTACGCAAAAGTGCTAATTTTTTGACAGTTCCTCCGCGATTGTAGTTTCCTAAAGTGCCATCTGATTTTACGACTCGGTGACAGGGGATAGAGGGATCAAAATTTTGGGCCATGATGCTTCCTACCGCGCGAAATGCTTTCGGTTTACCCGCCCTGCTTCGCCACTTCTTTGTAAGTCATTGTTTTGCCTCTTGAAATGGCTTTGACAATATCAAGAACTCTTTTCTTGAATTTTTCTTGAAGACTAAACATAACATTATATGTTATACTCTTTCCATGCAATTTTTAAACGATATTTTAATACAAATAGTGATTTTTGTTTTGGGCTTGGGCGGTTTTATGGTGGCGAAACATATTCGTAATCACAAAACAAAAAATATGCTCCTCGTTTGCCCTATCAGGTTTGATTGCAATACTGTTGTGAACAGCGACTATTCTAAATTCTTTGGCCTACCGGTGGAAATTCTAGGGATGGCATACTATGGCTTTGTCTCCGTTTCTTATCTCTTTTTTATTTTTCTGCCGAGCTTATTGCCCAATTTTTTAATCGGTTTTATGATCTTGCTTTCTATGACGGCGCTTATTTTTTCTATTTATCTTATTGGCGTGCAAATTTTTATTTTGAAAAAAGGATGCTCATGGTGTTTTGTTTCCGCTTTCATTTCCATTTTGATTTTTATTTTCACCGCGCTGACTTACGACTTTAGTTCTTTTGCACAGATTTTCGTGAAATAAAAAGTAGCCTTTGTGTATCTTTTTTGATATAAATACCAATGTATGGAGATATTGGTGTAGTAGTAGCACAGCAGCTTGTGGAGCTGTTAGCGAGAGTGCAATCCTCTCATATCTCCCCATTTTGATATTTTTATTTTTTTTCTGTCTCTGTTTCCAAATGAGTCTCCATATGGTCCAATTTCTTTTCTAGTCTGCTCAATGTATTTTGCAGATTTCTAATTTGCGCTTCTTCTGTTGCTATTTCAGTTTCTTCTCTTTCCTCTAACTTTTTTTCACCAATCAGGCCAGAAATAATAAGCCGGTTTCCAACAAAAGCGGAGACAAATACTCCTATCATAAGAAGAATGATCGATCCAATAATTATTGAAACAATACTGCTGATATTTATGTCATCTGCAATGTGCCATATCCCGCGCCAAAATAACACGATTCCAATGCCTCCTATAAACGCGTAAATAATAGGATAATGGCTTAGTTTTCCTCGTATGCGGTCTTCTAGTTTATCAAAAAATCTTATTATTTTTCTTGTTACAGTCATATTGGTCTTTATTATATACTAGTAGTAGAATCATTTCCATGAGGTCCAACAATATGTGGGATAATGAAAATCTTGTCAAAACTCTTCAAGGGAATGGCGTTGTGGTTATGCCAACGGATACTTTATACGGCATAGTTGGCAAAGCCGAGAATAAGGAAACAGTGGAGCGTATTTATGAATTGCGAAAACGTTCGCCCGACAAACCTTGTATTATATTGATTGGAAATATAAATGATCTAGGAAAATTTGGGGTTGTTTTGACTTCTGGACAGGAAGAAAAAATAAAAAAAATTAAAGAACCTACAAGTTTTGTTTTAGATTGCGAAGGTGAAAAATTTGAATATCTCCATCGTGGCACAAAAACTTTGGCATTCAGAATTCCTGCGCCGAAAGAATTGCAAAATTTATTAAAACAAACCGGTCCGCTTGTCGCTCCTTCAGCAAATATGGAGGCAATGCCTCCGTCCACTAATATTACTGAAGCAAGAAAATATTTTGGCGAGGAGGTAGACCTCGTTAGAAACCGCCCTCCCGAACACGAGAGTGCTACGGTCACCTCGGGGCGACCTGTTTCTAACGGGGTGGATTTGTATATAGATGGAGGAGAAATAGTCGGCAAAGCGTCGAGGGTAATTAAATTGCAGAAAGATAGTTCGGTGTCTATACTTAGAGAATGAAAGTAAAACTTGACTATAATTTATCCAAACTGAACACCTTTGGCATATCGGCTAAGGCTGAGTTTTTTGCTGAGATTCATAGCGAGCTTGATATTAAAGAGATTTTTGGGACTCAAGAATTCAAGAATAATAAAAAACTATTTCTTGGTGGGGGGAGTAACGTTTTGTTTACCAAAGATTTTGACGGGTTAGTTGTTTTGAATAAGCTAAAAGGGATAGAAACTTTAAGAGAGGATGCGGAAAGTGTTCTCATAAAATGCATGGGCGGGGAGATTTGGCATGATTTAGTGGTTTTTTCCACAGAGCGGGGTTTGTGGGGGATTGAGAATTTGTCTCTCATTCCGGGCACGGTCGGCGCCGCGCCGATGCAAAATATCGGGGCTTACGGAGCAGAACTGAAAGATGTTTTGGAAAATGTAGAAGCGTATAGTCTGGAAAGTGGTGTTAAGAGAGTTTTTAAAACAGAAGAGTGCGAACTCGGTTATCGCGATAGCATTTTTAAAAATGAATTGAAAGATAAATATTTTATAACTGCTATAACTTTAAAACTAAGTAAAAAAGAGAAAAAGAATATAACTTATAAAGCACTTTATGAATATTTAGAAAAAAATAAAATAGAGGTGAAAAATTCTAAGGACATAAGCAATGCCGTGGCAACGATTCGCAGAAGCAAGCTCCCTGATCCGGCTATTATTCCTAATGCGGGCAGCTTCTTTAAAAATGTTTTTGTCGAATCCAAAGAATTAGAAAAATTAAAGAAAGGTTATCCCGATGTGCCTTATTTCGAAGAGGACAGTATGGTGAAAATTCCAGCTGGGTGGTTGATTGAGCAATGTGGCTGGAAAGGCAAAAAAGTAGGGAATGTCGGCGTGCACGACAAACAAGCGCTGGTTTTAGTAAATTATGGCGGGGCCAGCGGAGCCGAAATAAAAAATTTAGCCGAACAAATTACAATTTCCGTCTCTGAAAAATTCGGCCTTAAACTTATTCCGGAAGTCAACTTGATTTAATGCAAACTTAATAATATTATATGAGTATGGAAATATTTAATAATGAAAAATCAAATTTAACCAAAACACTTCTAGTGCTGTCAGTTATCTTATCTCTTTATTTTGCGGCTAAGGTAGCAACTGAAATTAAAAGTTATCGTTTTGTTGGCGGAGGCGCTTCAGCTTCCAATGTTATTAGTTTTGAAGGCAAAGGGGAAGTTTTTGCCAAACCGGACATAGCGACCATCAGTTTTACCATCCGGGAGAGCCAAAAAGAATTGAAAAACGCTCAGGATAAAGTCACAGCCAAAGAAAAAGCAGTTTTGGCTTTCCTAGATTCCCAAAACATAGCCAAAAAAGATATTAAAACCGAAAATTACAGCTCTTACCCGAAATATGATTATGGAACTCCTTGTTATGGAGGCGTGGGAATTCCTTGCCGGCAGGAAGCGCCAAAAATAATCGGATATGAAGTTTTAGAATATATTTCGTTGAAAATCCGCGATCTAGCTAAGGCAGGTGAAATAGTGAAAGGTATTGGTGCAGTAGGAGTATCAGAGATGAACGGGCCGAACTTTTCCATTGAAAACGAAGATAAGCTAAAAGAACAAGCTCGAAAAATCGCTATTGATAATGCTAAGAACAAGGCCAAAGTTCTTTCTAGTGACCTTGGTGTTCGACTAGTGCGCATAGTTAGTTTCTCTGAAAATGGAAATTATCCCTATCCCATGATGTATGCTAAAGGGGCCGGCATGATGGATAGTGTTTCAAGTGCTCCCGCTCCGGAACTGCCCACTGGCGAGAATAAAATTGTCTCTAATGTCACTATAACCTACGAGATAAGGTAAACCTCACCCTTCGCCCTCTCCTGACAGGAGAGGGTTGGGAGAGGTTGCTTTTTGGATAACTTTATAGTACTGTTTAGAAAGCCCTGAGAGGGGCTTTTTTAAGAGGCTAATTAATTTTTTAATACTTTTATGTCAAAATTCACCGAGTATTTTCAAGAGACTAAAACTGAATTAAAGCATGTTATCTGGCCCAATCGAAGCCAAACTTTTTACTACACTCTCATTGTGATAATTTTATCCGTGCTTGTCGCCTATTATTTGGGAATTTTTGATTTCATTTTTTCCAAAGGCCTGGAAAAGCTTATCAGCTAGAACTAAATCAATGTCAAAACAGGAAGCGCAAGGAGCGAGAAACTGGTATGCCATTCACACTTATGCCGGGTATGAGAATGTGGTTTTGCGCAACCTAAAACAGCGCATCGATTCTCTTGGTATGCATGATAAAATTTTCAACGTTATTGTGCCGATTGAAAAGAAAATAAAAATAAAAGCAGGCAAGCGGGTGGAAGTAGAGGAAAAAATTTATCCTGGTTATGTTTTGGTGGATATGATCGTGACGGATGATTCTTGGTATGTAGTAAGGAATACTCCGCGAGTCACCGGCTTTGTCGGCGCGGGAGTAAATCCAGTACCCCTTAAGAAAGAAGAAGTTGATTATCTTTTCAAAAAAATGGATGCCGGTACTGCTAAACACAATATTGATATGGCTGTCGGCGAGAGCGTCCTTATTACTGACGGCCCGTTTAAAGATCTTGAGGGCAAGATTAACTCAGTAGATGAGGAACGTGGAAAAGTCAAAGTGCTTGTTTCCATGTTCGGTCGGGAAACTCCAGTAGAATTGGATTTCTTGCAAGTTAAGAAAATTTAATATAATCTACTTAAATGGCAAAGAAAATAACCAAAAAAATAAAGGTCAGGACAATCGGAGGAAAAGCTACTCCGGCTCCGCCTCTGGGTCCCACTTTGGGTCAGGCTGGCATAAATATCGGAGATTTTGTGACCAAATTTAATGCTGCTACTCAAAAGATTGCCGGGGAAACGGTCACCGTCCATCTCAATGTTTATGATGATCGCAGCTATGATTTTGTAGTTAAAACTCCGCCTGTTTCCGGACTTATTTTGAAAGCGGCCGGAGTGGAAAAAGGTTCGGGTAAGAATGTTGCCACTAAAGCCGGTAAAATCACTCGCGCCCAAGCTCTGGAGATAGCGAAGAAAAAAATGCCCGATCTAAATTCTAAAGACGATGAAGGAGCCATTAATATTATTGCCGGAAGCGCCAGAAGCATGGGCATTGAGATGAAATAATTTTCAATTTCTAATTTCTAATTTTCAAAATGCAACCACTTACAGAGCGCGACTACAAAAAAATTCTCATTTGCCTTACTCTGTATGTCACCTCTCTTTTTGCAGCCAATACTTTAGGTATAAAATTAATGCCTTTTCTCTTTGGCACTCATCTTTCAGTTGCCGTTTTTTCCTTCCCGATAGTTTTTATAATGACAGATGTGATAGGGGAAGTGTACGGCAAAAAAATGGCGAAGAATTTTGTGTTGGCTGGGGTTGTTTCTATTGCATTGTTTCTATTGTATTCTCTTATCTCAACTCTGTTGCCTTGGGCAGAAAAAAGTCTTTGGGTTAAAGAGGGGTATAATCAAATTTTCGGATTGTCTGCGCGCTTCGCGATAGCTTCGCTTATTGCTTTTGTAATTGCCGAATATCAGGATGTCTTTTCCTTTTTCTTTTTCAGAAAATATACTGGTGAAAAGAAATTTTGGCTCCGTTCCAATCTTTCTAACGCCTGGTCTCAGCTCCTGGATACGGTGATCTTTATGTCTATCGCGTTTTTAGGAGTGTATTCCATTCCTACTATTATCACTATCATTATTCCTTGGTGGCTTTTTAAGGTTCTAATGGGTTTTATTTATACTCCACTTTCTTATTTAGGAATTCGTTTGTTAAGAAAAGGAAATGACAATGCAAATTACCCCAATCAAAACCAGAATATTTCGCGAGAATGAAGATTTATTCTCATTTGTTTTAAAACATATAAAAAAACTTCCCGAGAAGTCTATTTTGGCCGTAACCTCTAAAATCGTTTCTTTGGCTGAAGACAGAACCGTAGAATATAAAAACGAGAGACAAAGAATTAAACTCATAAAACAGGAAAGTGAATTTGCTCTTCGATTGAAACATGTTTGGCTTAGCATAAAAGACAATATGGTGATGGCTAATTCCGGCATAGATCAATCAAATACCAACGGCAAGATGGTTCTTTTGCCGAAAAACAGTTTTCGATCCGCTGGATTTTTGAGAAAGAAACTTATGCAAAAATTTCATTTGAAAAACTTTGGAGTTTTGGTAACGGATTCAGAATTTATGCCTCTTCGTGTCGGAGCGCTAGGAGTAGCGCTTGGCTACGCTGGTTTTTCGGGTATTAGAAATTACATAGGGAAAAAAGATATTTTTGGCAGGATATTCAAATTCTCTAGAACCAACATTGCCGATAGTCTGGCAACATCCGCTGTACTTTGTATGGGAGAAGGAAAAGAACAACAACCGCTTGCTGTTATTACCAATGCGCCAGTAATTTTTACCAAAAAAGTAAAACGAAATGAACTTGTAATTAATCCTAAAAAAGATATTTATGCTCCACTGTTCAAAAATTTAAAATCAAATGCAAAAAGAAAATAAACTTCCGTATCTAACTAAACTAATTACGAGACTTGCGCCGAAAGTTGGCGCACGAGTCGTAGTGGAACCAGAATGGGGAATCGTCGCGCAGATTATTTATCCTAACGGCATTATTAGGTCGCTTCGCATGTATTCTTTAGATCTCAATCACATCGCCTCATCTGATATTGCTCGTGACAAGGATTACTCGAAGTTTTTTATGAAAAAAAAAGGATATCCAGTAGCTGAAGGGAAGACAATTTTTCAAAATGATTGGGCTAAAGCAATTAAAAGCAATAGAAAAATTCCTTTTGGAATAATTTATGCAAAAAGGCTGGGTTTTCCGGTTTTGGTAAAGCCAAATAGTAAAACTCAGGGGATTGGAGTTTCTGTCGCGTGGAATGTTCGAGAGTTGCGTAGCGCGCTAGTTACAGTATTTAAAAGTGACCGAGTGGCTATCATTGAGCAATATTTGCCCGGAAAAGACTATCGGGTCGTTGTTTTAGATAAAGAAATTATCTCTGCCTACGAACGCACTCCGCTTTCGGTTACAGGGGATGGGAAACAATCAATCCTTTCTTTATTGAAGATAAAACAAAAAATTTTTCGCGCAAGGGGGCGAGATACGCAGATAAATTTTAATGACCGGAGAATGAAAATGAAGTTGCAAAAACAAAGTTTTTCTTTTAAAAGTATCCTCTCGAAAGGTCAAAAGATTTTTTTGCTAGATAATGCTAATCTTTCTACAGGGGGAGACTCTGTAGATGTTACAGACAGGATTCACTCTGGATTCCGTAAAATTTCAATTGATCTCACTCGTGATATGGGTCTTCGAATCTCAGGAGTAGATATCATGGTGACAAAAGGAGATATAACAAAAAATCCAAGAGAATGTAAATATTATATTATTGAAATTAATGCCGCTCCCGGGCTGGATCACTATATAACGACTGGAAATGAACAACGAAAAATTGTAGAGGCGATGTATCTGAAAATTCTTAAAGCCCTTGGAAAGAGAGACTAATTGGGGTATATTAAAGAAGTGAAAGGAACTGCAAAAAAATTCGTGGCTCGTGAGCGTCCTTCTTGGGATAAATATTTTTTGAAAATAATGGACTGTGTCGGCTCCCGGGCTACTTGCGATCAGAGCGGAAGCGGATGTGTTGTTACCCGCGATAACAGGATAATTTCCACCGGCTATACCGGTTCCGTTTCAGGATTGCCGCATTGCAATGACGTTGGCCATGATATGAGGGAGAGTCATTGCATCAGGACCATTCACGCGGAACATAATGCCATGTCTCAAGCTTTAAAATTTGGCATTTCTCTGGAGGGTTCCACGATGTATTCTAAGAAAGCTCTGTGTTCGGCTTGCGCTAAAATGGCCGACAGTTTGGGCGTTAAAAGAATAGTGGTGAAAGAAAAATAAAAAATATTATAAACTGAGATTTTAACACCGGGATGATTGATTTAAAAAAATTGCAGGAAGAGGTGATGCGAAATAAGCTGGAAAAAGGATTCAACACAACCGATACGGCTTTAGAGTTTTGCCGAGCGCATGAAGAGCTTTCTGAAGCATTTTCCAAACACAATCGCGGACAGAAAGGCGTGGCGGAAGAATTTGCTGATGTAATGATATTTATTCTTGGGATGTGTGAAACTTTTGGTTTTGATTTGGAAAAGGAATTGACAGAGAAAATAGAAAAAAACAAGAAAAGAAAATACAGAAAAGAAAAATCTCCGGATGGAAAAAATGTCTTTATCCGGATCAGAACTCCTGAGGACCCTTAGCTATCGTAAGTTATAAAGGTTTGAGGCAGCGGGTTTTTTTCGTCAGGCTGGTGGTATTTGCGTTCAACCTCTTTCCATTTGTTTTGATCAATTTGAGGAAAGTATGTATCAGCACTTTCTTCAGTATCGTCAATTCGGGTTATATAAAGTCTATCTACCTTATCAATAGCCTGCTTAAAAATCTCTCCTCCACCAATAATAAATACCTCCTCTTCACTATTTTTGTATGGTTCTAAGGCTGAATCTAAAGAATTAACTACTCTCACTCCGGTAGGGGTTTTATAGGTGGTGTCTCGTGTGATTACCACATGTTCTCTATTTGGTAAAATACCAGGTAAAGACTCGAAAGTTTTGCGGCCCATAATGATCGGGTGACCTAAAGTTTTCTCTCGGAAAAACTTTTGATCAGCAGGCAGTTTCCAAATTAAATCATTCCCTTTACCTAATTCGTTATTCTCGCCTATGGCTGCTATAATTGAGCTTCTCATTTGACTATATCCAGACCCAAGATAGGATCATTTGGTTTATAAAATGGAGCGAAAGATTCGTAAATTTCATTCACCAATTTTTCATCTTTTTTTTCTGCTCGGTCATACATATTTTCGGGAAGCTTGGGGAAAATATTCGGATGCTCATTTTTTCTTTTAATCAATTCTCTGGCTCCTTCGTAGTGATTGTCATAAATGTGGGCGTTTGAAATACTGTGAGTATATGTTCCGGGTTTTACTTCCAATTTTTGCGCGAGTGCATACATAAGCAAACAAAAGCCGAAGGTATCGAACGGGCAACCAAGCATCATGTCATTCGAGCGCACGATATTATGCAAATGAAGTCGTTCGTTGATTATATTGGCAGTAAAAGCGAAAGGGCACGGCGCATTTTTTTTGTAAGTTCCTTTTAAATTTTTCCCATACAATCCATCATCCGCCGGATCCCAAGTGACGATGATTCCTTGTCTGGAATGCGGCTCTTCTTTTAAATGTTTTACCAATTGATCAAGCTGGTCTCGTCCGAAATGATGCCTCCATCTGTATCCATAAGCGGAAGTGATGGTACCGTCTTTTTCAATAAACTCGTCCCACATTTTTGTATACTTTCTTAAAAAATTAGTGTCTTTATCTCCAGTGATGAACCAAACTTGTTCGGCAATTGGTGATTTAATCGGATTTTTACGCAGAGTTAAGATTGGAAAACCATCTTTTTCAACATCTATTTGGAAACTTATCCCTGGCAACATTTTCAATTTATGTCCAGTACGCTCATTCAGTTCTTCAACCCCCTCTTCCATTATTTTTTTGATGATATTTTGGTAAATTGTGTCGAAAGTAGTCATATAGTAGAGTATACCCATACACTTATCGATAATCAATAAGTGTGTTGGGTGTACAATATAACTTTATGGAAACAAGAAATATTAATTATCCGTATTTACCAGAAGATAGAACTATTTTATATGTTCCGGAGGACAATGTTTATATGGTGCTAGCGAAAGAAAATGCGAAAAAACATCGAAGTAACCTAACTCAATCTCACTGTGCAGTCCTTGTTAAAAACAATAAAGTTATAGGTTTAGGTGCTATCGGCAATAATCCTGTGCACATCAAGGGATGTTTGAGGGTAAGTCTAAATGTGCCGACCGGAACAGGGTATGATCTCTGCGAGGGTTGTAGTCCAAAATTTCATAGTGAGCAAAGCGCAATAAGGGATGCAAAGGCAAAAGGAAACGATCTGAAGGGGGCGGATTTGTATTTCTGGGGACATTGGTGGTGTTGCGAATCTTGCTGGAACACAATGATACAGGCGGGGATCAGAAATGTGTACATACTGGAGCATGGCGAGACACTTTTCAACAAAGAACATCCTCATAATATTATCGGGAAACAATTTAATTATTATGGAACATAAAGATTTGCAAATTTTAATCGAGGCTGCTCATGCAGGGGGAAAGGTACTACGAAAATATTTTGGTAAGATTTTGAAAATTGTCGAGAAATCTACTGTTGCAGATTTTCAGACCCAAGCCGATGTGGAGTCAGAAAAAACAATTCTAAAAATTTTAAAATCTAAATTTCCTACATACAACATTATTTCAGAAGAAGAAGGTAAAACATATAATGATTCCGACTATACTATCGTCATAGATCCTTTAGATGGGACAAACAATTTTGTGCTCGGTCTACCTATTTTCTCTGTGTCTATAGGCCTTTTATATAAAGGAGAAGCTGTTGCCGGTGTTGTGTATCAACCGATTATAGATCAAACATATTATGCTACCAAGGGTGGAGGGGCTTACTTAGATGGAACCCAGATTATGGTCAATAAAATAGTTGAACCATCAAAATTAAATATTATATATACATGTGCTTATACGGTAGGTCGTGATTACCTTGCTCGGTTAATGAGCACGTTCATACGTAGTAAACATAAAAGGATACTCATGAATTGGTCAGCAGCTTTTGAATATTGCATGATTGCTTCCGGAAAAGCCGAGTCGATGGTAACTGATGGAGTAGAATTACATGATTTTGCTGCTGGAAAACTTATAGCTCTCGAAGCGGGTGCTAAAATTATTGATTTCACTGGTAAAGAAGAAAAGGACTATAAAAATAATAAATTTATCGTGAGCAATACCGAGGAGATAAATAAATTTGTTTGTGACCTCCTAAAACCTTCACAGAAAGGTGTACGAGAGTAACATTGACAAGTTATCACCAAAATGCTATACTTTATGTATCATTCTCAACTACTAAATAAGCGAGAGTGACCCTCCCGCCAGAGGCGGGCAAGTATGTATACACGGCACTCTAAATCTCCAAAGAAATTTGTAGGAGTGAGAAAATTTAACAATTCTAGACCTCGAACTTTTAAAAGAAGTGGAGGAGGTAACAGAAGTCCAAAAAGAGGGAGATTCGGCGGCGAGCGGATAGATTTTTCCCGTTTCATTAAAAAAAGTACCCATGTGGAAGAAAAACCGTATGTCTCCAAACATAATTTTTCTGATTTTCCTTTTAATGCACAGCTTCATAAAAACATAAAATCGGCTGGATTTGCCAAGCCGAGGCCGATTCAAGATCAGGCAATCCCGACGATCATGCATGGAAAAGATATTTTTGGCATGGCCAATACTGGCACAGGCAAGACCGCCGCCTTTTTACTGCCTTTAATTGAAAAAATTTATAAAACCAAAGGACAAGGCAAAAGAGAAATGGTTTTGATTATGGCGCCGACTCGTGAGCTTGCGTTGCAAATAGAAAGCGACTTTAAAATTTTGGCTTTCGGTTTCGGGATGTTTTCCGTCGCTTGCGTGGGAGGGCTTCCCATCATGAAACAAATCAGAGAGATAAAGCTCGGAGTTTCTTTTGTCATCGGCACGCCGGGACGTTTACGGGATTTAATTGATAAAAAAGTTTTGGATCTTTCCACTTGCCACAGCGTAGTTCTAGATGAAGCTGATAGGATGCTCGATATGGGATTTAGAGACGATATGATTTATATTATTGGCAAAACCGCAAAAGAACGCCAAACACTTTTCTTTTCAGCCACTCTTTCTCCCGATATTAAAAAATTGACGGGACAATATTTGAAAGATCCTGTTTTTGTTTCGGTGATTTCCGGCGAAACATTAAAAAATATAGATCAAGATGTGGTTCGTTTTAAAACTAAAGAAGAAAAGTTAGAAAAGTTGCATGAAGTTTTGAAAAAAGACGGTTCAGACAAAGTTCTAATTTTCCGAGAAATGAAGCACAGCGTTGATTCTTTGGCGAAAGATTTACATAAATTTGGATTTAAAGTCGGAGGGATTCATGGCAATAAAAGAAGTCGAGAACGCATCCGGATTCTTGATTCGTTCAAAAAAGACCGCGTCAATATATTGATTGCCACAGATGTAGCCGCGCGAGGTCTGGATATTCCGGATGTTACTCATGTTATCAACTACGACGTGCCTCAGACTTATGACACTTATATCCACCGCATTGGCCGAACCGGTCGCAGCGGCAAAAAGGGAACCGCGCTGACTTTCGTGCCAGCATAGTATATAATTGTTTTATGCTAGAAAAAGGATCAGAAAATCCAAAACAAGAAACAATAGAATCTATTCCCGGAGAAAACATATTTGTTTCCGCTATCAGACATGCAGTAAATGAAGGAGGCATGACTCTTGATCAGGCGCTCGCTAAATTTAGAGCGGATGCCAGAGCGACAGGACCCCACGATCTCCCTAATATCGACCAAGCTGAAAATTTTATCCGCGCATATTTGGAGGCAAAAAAGAAAAAAGCATAGCTTTTTCTACGCTTTTATAAGTCCGGCTTTGAGGAGAGTGGCGTAGGCGCCATTTTTTTTCATGGTGCGCATGCCTTGGGTGGAAACTTCTATGTTTACAAATTTATTTATTTCCGGCACAAAAATTCTCTTTTTTTGAAGATTCAGATGTTTTCGCACTCTGCCGGTAGGATTAAATTGAGTGGCGCGGGTTCTGTTGGAATATCCGCCTCCCATAATTGAACCTTTTTTTGTTATAGCGCATATTTTCATATTAGTTACAAAATGCTAACATAGAAATAAGATGAATGCAACCAATGCTGTTTTCTATATAGCCATACTTGTGATGTCGATAGTTATTCATGAAGTGTCGCATGGTTTTATGGCTGAACATTTTGGTGATAAAACGGCGCGTTTTGCCGGCAGGCTGACCCTGAATCCTCTAAAACACTTGGATCTTTTCGGCTCTGTTTTTTTACCGATAATTTTGGTTTTGTCGAATTCTCCTTTTTTGTTCGGTTGGGCCAAGCCGGTGCCTTTTAATCCGGATAATTTAAGCAATAAAAGATGGGGAGCGATGTGGATTGCTTTGGCCGGAGTGCTGGCAAATTTTTCTATTGCCATTTTGTTTGGAATCATTATTCGTCTTACTTCCGGCCTAGATTTACCAAGCAATTTTTATTTTATAACTTCTATCATTGTTCTAATCAATCTGGCCTTAGGCATATTTAATCTAGTACCGATTCCACCACTGGACGGTTCCAAGATACTTTTCTCTTTATTGCCCGAGTCTTTTTCTTCAATTATTTTCAAGCATGAGCAATACTCTTTAATTCTTCTTCTTGTTTTTATTGTTTTCTTTGCGGATTTTTTATCACCCATATTGGTGTTGCTTTTCAATTTGCTGACCGGTCTTGCGTTTTAGGTTTTTCTATAGTAGATTAGGCGCTAGGCTTTAGGCCCTAGCTAATTGCCTGGAGCCTGGTGCCTGTTTTAAATTAATGCCGACTATTAACCAATTAGTTAAGAAAAACAGAGTTAAAGCCCATCCGAAAGATAAGACAGTCGCTCTGACGCGGGGGTTTAATGTCCTGAAAAACAGGCCGGTGTTTTTCTCGTCGCCTTTTAAGCGTGGTGTTTGCGTAAAAGTTTCCACGACGACTCCCAAGAAACCCAACTCGGCTCTGCGCAAGATTGCGAGAGTGCGTTTAACGAACGGGATGGAAGTCACCGCTTATATTCCAGGCGAAGGTCACAATCTGCAAGAACACTCCGTGGTAATGATTCGCGGAGGACGCGTGAAAGATTTAATCGGGGTCAGATACCATGTGGTGCGCGGAGTTTTGGATACGCAAGGAGTTGAAAAGCGCAGACAAGGCCGGTCGCTCTATGGAAACAAAAAACCAAAAGATTCCAAAAAATAAATATGCGAAGAAAAGTTAAAAATAGGAATATCGTTGCCCCTGATTTTATTTACAATTCTCAAAAATTAGAGAAGTTCATCAACTACATCATGTGGTCCGGGAAAAAAGAAACTGCGCGTAAAGTAATGTACGCGGCTTTTGATGTGATAAAAGAAAAAACTGGCAACCCAAATCCGTTGGAAGTTTTTGATTTGGCTTTGAAAAACGCTGGTCCGATGACCGAAGTCCGTTCCAAGCGTATCGGGGGCGCAAACTATCAGATACCGATAGAGGTCCGGCCGGAGCGCAGACTGGCTTTGGCGATGCGCTGGATTCGTGACGCGGCTCGAGGCGGAAAAGGCAAGCCAATGCATTTGAAACTTGCTGATGAATTGATCGCCGCTTCAAAGAATGAGGGTTCTGCCATCAAAAAGAAAGAAGATACGCACAAAATGGCGGAAGCCAACAAAGCCTTCGCCCATTTTGCTTGGTAGCGATATCATTAAATTATGAAACAAAACGTATCAGAGAATTTCCTAGAGCGACAACAGCAGACACTAAAGAAATTTGAAGAGATAGCTAAAATGAAAACCAAATTTATTGGCAAAGAGATGGCTATTTCTATACTTGGTGCAGAAGGTACCGCTAAAATAAAGGACATACATATGTCTGAGAATTCTAGATTGTTGATTATTGAATGTGACGAAGAAATAAGATATGAACTATCCTCAATTGATTGTGAAGTTTTGGTAAATAAAGACGGAAATTTTTCTATGAAATCTGGCGGTCGTACACTTTCTGTTTCCAAATAAACATCATTTGCAAAAAACATAGGTTTGGTTTAATATAAGGGGTATGAAAATAGAGCGACCTGTAAATACTAAAAAGGAAGGAACAGTTGAAATCTTAGTCTACAAAAATAAAGGTGTTTTTGTTGGTGTTTGTCTTACCTTTGATATTGTAGAGGAAGGAGATGACGCTCTATCTGTTTTGAGGAGTATAAAAGAAGCTACCCAATTACATCTTAATACTGTAATAAAAAATAATATGTCAGACGATTTGCTTAATAGATACGCTCCCAAAGAATACTGGGAAAAATATTTTGAAACGACTAAAAAAATACAGACTGCTTCTCTTAAAAAATCTACAAATTACGCTATTGTTTCTCCTTATCACAGTTCTGTAGTTTCTGAATTTGCTTAATAAAAATGCCAAACGGTTTATTTAACTGGAATTACAGAGACGTTATAGAGTTTCTAAAAGAAAATAATTTTGAATTTGGCAACCAAAAGTTTGGTTCTCACGAAGCTTGGATAAATAAAAAAACTCAAACTGTAGTTGATATTAATTTTCACGGGCAAAAAAGTTTTCCGCCAAGGACTCTTGAAACTATGATTCGCCAGTCAAAGATTGATAAAAAAATTTGGCGCAATTGGGCTTCTCGTTGATTTTTTAATTTGCAAAAAAGACATTAATAATATATATTACTTCTAGCGCGCAAGCGCATTTTTTAATAGAAATAAATAAATTATGGACCGAGATTATCCGCTGGAAAAAGTTCGCAATTTTGGAATTATCGCGCACATTGATGCGGGCAAGACGACCACGACGGAGCGTGTGCTTTTTTATACCGGGACCAAGCATAAAATAGGGGAAGTGCATGAAGGAGAGACGACCACTGACTGGATGGAACAAGAAAGAGAAAGAGGTATCACTATCACCGCCGCCGCGGTGACTTGTTTCTGGAATCCGACATACGCGCTGACTGACAAGACCAAGACTCATCGTTTTAATATTATCGATACTCCCGGACATATTGATTTCACAGTGGAAGTAAAAAGATCTTTGCGTGTATTGGATGGTGCTGTGGTTGTTTTTGACGGAGTAGCCGGCGTAGAGCCACAGTCGGAAACCAACTGGCGTTATGCTGACGAGGCAAAAGTTCCACGTATTTGTTTTATAAATAAACTGGACAGAACCGGCGCTTCCTTCGAACATTCTTATGCGACTATTTTAGACAGACTTAGTAAAAAAGCTGTGAGAGTACAGATTCCTATTGGGCTAGAAGACAAGTTTGAAGGGGTTATCGATCTTCTTCGCATGAAGGCTTACTACTTCGAGGGAGATATGGGTAATAAAGTTATTGAAAAAGAAATTCCGGAAAATTTGAAAGCCGATGCAGGAAAATATCATTCTGAACTGATTGAAAAAATAGTGGAGACCGACGATGCCATGATGACTGAATACCTAGAAGGCATGATTCCCGGTCTTGATGTGCTGAAGAAAACCCTGCGCAAAGCTGTTATTGCTAATGAAATTTTCCCTGTTTTCACAGGCTCAGCTTTAAAAAACAAAGGAGTGCAACTCATACTTGATGCGGTGGTGGACTATCTGCCTGCGCCGACAGATATTGCCGCTATTGCCGGCATTAATCCGGATAATGAAGAGCATGTTGTTCGTCATGCTTCAGACACCGAGCCCTTTGCAGCGCTTGCTTTCAAGGTTGCCACTGACCCGTTTGTTGGTCAACTTATTTTTTTTCGTGTTTATTCCGGAACGCTTGTCGCCGGCAGTTATATTTACAACCCGCGAACTAGAAATAAGGAACGTATCGGCCGAATTTTGAGAATGCATGCGAATGACCGAGAAGAAGTAAAACAAGTTTTTGCCGGAGAAATTGCCGCCGCTGTCGGACTGAAAGATACTATCACTTCCGATACTATTTGCGATGAGAATGATCCGATTATTCTGGACAGAATCGTCTTTCCAGAGCCGGTTATTTCTTTGCGTATTGAGCCTAAAACTAAAGCCGACCAAGAAAAAATGGGAATGGCCCTCAATCGTCTCGCGCAAGAAGACCCTACTTTCAAAGTGAGCACCGATCAGGAAACAGGGGAGACCATTATCGCTGGCATGGGAGAATTGCATTTGGAAATCATCGTGGATCGAATGAAGCGCGAGTTTACCGTGGAGGCGAATGTCGGCAAGCCGCAGGTGGCCTATCGCGAGACGATTAACGGCAAGGCCGAGGCTGAAGGCAAATATATCAAGCAATCCGGCGGACGCGGAAACTATGGACACGTGAAAATAAAAGTAAAGCCGATGGAAATGCTGACCAAAGAAGAGTTGGAAGATTTGCCGAAAAATACCAAGAGATCTCCGGGTTTTGAATTTGTAAACTCAATTAAAGGCGGAGTGATTCCACAAGAATATATTATTCCTTGTGAAAAAGGGTTTAAAGAAGGACTGGATAGAGGAGTACTCGCTGGATTTAAAATAGTAAACGTCTCTGTGGAACTCTGGGATGGGAGTTATCACGAGGTTGACTCAAACGAAATGGCATTCAAGATCGCAGCCTCAATGGCCGTGCAAGACGCATGCAAGAGGGCGAACCCTGTTATCTTGGAGCCTATGATGAAGGTAGAAGTGGTAACTCCGGACAAGTTCATGGGAGATGTGACAGGTAATCTTTCCTCAAAGCGCGCACTCATCGAAGGCATGGAAGACCGCGGTATGAACAAAGTCATTAAGGCAATCGTGCCTCTTTCTGAAATGTTTGGCTACATGACCGGCCTACGCTCGATGACCGAAGGCCGCGCTTCATTTACTATGGAATTCTTCCGCTACGACATGGTGCCTAATAATGTGGCTGAGACAATAATAGCTGGTAGAAAATAATACCTAAACAACTCCTGCCCCGTAGGAAGCTTTGCTTTCCTTCGGGGTCGCGGAAACTATTATTGCAGGGAGAGGAAGTAAGCTTGCTTGTTGTTAATAGCTAGGCAAGACCTAAATGCACGAGGGGAGTCCTCGTGCACAGTTATTCGGCTTCTTTTTTTTGATTTTCAATAAATAACTGCTCATAGGTGTCAAAATTCAATTTTATTTCTTGAATATATTCAGGTATTAAAGAAAAATCAAGGATTGGTGATTCTGTTCTATTACTTTTTTGAAAATCCAAATAGCTTGAGAATTGGTACATTTCTAAAAAATCCCTGGCTTCTTTTTTATTTTTTATACCTTTCTCTTTCCATTCTTTTTCAATAATTGAAATTGGGTTTAAATGTATGTAAGAAAATATATACATGTATTGTGGTTCGTTTTTAATATGCTCTGATCGAAACGGACGGGTAAATAGGGGACCGCTACGTTCATATTTGGTATTGAAATACATTGAGTAAGCAGTCAGAAGTTTGCCCATAAATTTACTTATGCCGCCCTCTGTATGTTCATATAAAATCAGATGAAAATGGTTTGGCATCAGGCAGTATCCCAAAATTGAAACGAGAGTTTTTTCTCGTTTTTCGTTGAAAATTCCTTCCAGGGTATTATTTCTTAGGAAATCAATCATTCGGAATGACGTATTTTGGTTCATTATATATAAAAGGGCTACAAAACGACGGTAGTCTTTGATATTTAGAAAAATCTTTCGTTTTTCTACCCCACGTGAGAATATGTGATAATGTTCGTTTTCAATAAGTGGTGTTTTTCTGTACATATGAATATTATATAAAAAAACCAGATTCTGCACAAGGGGAGTCCTTGTGCATTTATAAGTTTGCTTCTTTTTTAAAGAGCGGCCCAATACATATTCTTCCCGAAGAAGATAAAGGTAAAAAGTAAAGACTGTGCATAACTTTTCTACTTTTGTTTTGTGAATAATTTATAATTAATATTGGAGGTGACTTATGGAAAAGGAAATCGCAGTCATACATTTCTCGAAAAAGGAGTATGACTTCCTGCGATTCATGGAAATTTTGGACGGCGACAACCCTTATTATGCCGGTTTGGAACTCAATCATCCGCCTACCTTCGATGAATGCGTAAGGCATTTCAGAGAACATGGCGGTGAGGAAAGTTTCAGGGCTCGGCATATTCTAAGGGAAGAATCCGGTAACTTTTCCTAGGATCGCAGGGAAAAGGCGGTCGGGGATCTCGGCTACTTTTTTATCCTTATTCCATGTTTGACAACGATTTTTAATCTGCTAATATATTAGCAACTGCACTTTTGCAGTTTTTTCCGCCCAAGGCGGATCAGCCTAGGGCTGAGTTTTTTGTTTATAATCATTATTATTAGTTCATTTAAGTTAGTAATTAAGCCTTAGCAGCTGGTTCTCGTATGTTAAGTCTTAGTTATTAAAATCCGCCAATTGGCGGAAAAAAATATGTCAGAAGAATTTAAGAGAGACAAGCCACACGTAAACGTAGGTACTATCGGCCACGTGGATCATGGCAAGACCACTTTGACCGCCGCTATTTTGCATGTGCTGAACATGGCCGGAAAACAAGTGCGTCTTCGAGGAGTGGATCAAATTGATAATGCTCCGGAGGAAAGAGCTCGCGGAATTACGATTAACATTTCTCACAACGAGTACGCTACTGACGCCCGACACTACGCGCACATTGATGCTCCGGGACACGCCGATTACATTAAAAACATGATTACCGGCGCCGCTCAAATGGACGGAGCTGTTTTGGTGGTGGCTGCAACAGATGGAGCTATGCCCCAGACTCGCGAACACGTTCTCTTAGCCAAACAAGTCGGTGTGCCTAAAATTATTGTTTTCTTGAACAAATGCGACATGGTGGATGATAAAGAAATGATTGACCTAGTCGAAGAAGAAATCCGCGAGCTTTTGACCAAGCAAGGTTTTGACGGCAAAGGCGCTCCGGTCATCCGCGGTTCGGCTTTGAAGGCTCTGGAATCAAAATCTGTTGACGATGAGTGGGCGAAGAAAGTTCTCGAATTGGCGAACGCTCTCGACACATACATTCCGATTCCAGTACGAGATTTGGCCAAGCCCTTCCTTATGCCGGTGGAAGATATTTTCTCCATTGAAGGCCGCGGTACAGTAGTAACTGGAAAAATTGAAAGAGGAGTCGTGCACGTTGATGAGGAAATAGAAATCGTCGGAATCAAGCCGACCCAGAAATCAACAGTTACCGGTATTGAAATGTTTAACAAAAACTTGAAAGAAGGTATGGCCGGGGATAATGCCGGAGTGCTTTTGCGAGGTTTGAAAAAAGAAGATGTTACTCGCGGACAAGTTTTAGCGAAGCCGGGTACCGTTACTCCGCACGATAATTTCTCCGCGGAAATATACGTTTTGAAAAAGGAAGAAGGTGGACGCCACACCCCATTTTTCAAAGGCTATAAGCCTCAATTCTATATCCGAACTACGGATGTGACTGGAGACGTAACTTTGGCAGAAGGCACAGAAATGGTCATGCCGGGAGATACGGTCAAAATTACAGTTAAATTGGTTACACCGGTGGCGCTCGAAGAATCACAAAGATTTGCCATCCGCGAGGGAGGCAAGACAGTTGGTGCAGGGGTGGTTACGAAAATTCTTGGTTAATAAAACAAATTAAATTGGTTCCATGACAACAACAGAGACAAAAGTTAGAAAGGCCACCACCGCCATAGGCGGGGTCCCGAAGAAAGCGGGAAAAGCTTCCACTGCCAAAGTTGCGCAGGCGGATAAAACTGCGGCAGTAAAAGTTGTCAAAAAACCAAAAACAATAAAGACACCTAAGGTCTCTATTAAAAAAGAGAAGCCTGTTTTGTCTGCGCGGGCAAGCCGTACCAGCGGAGAAGAAGACAAAGTGGTGCTTCGCATCCGAGTTCGCGCTTACGAGAGCAAGATCTTGGATGCTTCGGTGAAGCAGATTATAGATACCGCTATTCGTCATGATGCGACTATCGTAGGTCCTGTGCCTTTACCCACCGAAATTAAAAAATATACCGTCAATCGTTCTCCTTTTATTTACAAGAATACTCGAGAACAATTTGAAATCCGAGTGCACAAAAGATTGATTGATATTGTAAATCCAAATGCAAAAACCGTGGAAGCTCTGACCAATTTATCCCTTCCTTCCGGAGTGGATATTGACGTAAAAATGTTATGAAATTTATTTTAGCCACAAAAGAAAACATGACAGAGTATTTTTCCCCCGAAGGAGCGGTTATTCCAGTGACCATACTTTCAGCCGGTCCTGTGACTGTGACTCGCATTTTTGAAAAGTCAAAAGACGGTTACAATTCTGTTCAAGTAGGTTTTGGAACGCAAAAGAAAGAAAGGATAACCAAAGGACGAGCCGGAGCCATGAAAGGCGGATTTTATAAAACTTTGAAAGAATTCAGACTAAAGCCTTCAGATACGGTAAAAGTAAAAGAGGGCGACAAGATAGATGTTTCTGTTTTTGCGCCAGGAGATAAGCTTCAAGTTTCCAGCATTTCCAAAGGCAAAGGTTTTCAGGGTGTCGTGAAGCGCCACGGTTTTCACGGCGGTCCGCGCACTCACGGACAGAAACATTCGGAAAGAGAAGCGGGAAGCATTGGAGGAGGTTTGCGAACCCACGTTCCTAAGGGAATGAGAATGGCTGGCAGGATGGGTTCCGACCGTATCACTCAGAAAAATTTGAAAGTTGTTTCCGTGGATAAGGAAAATAATATTATGTTGGTGAAAGGAGCGATAGCCGGCAAACGGGGAACTTTAGTTGAAATAGTAGCCAGATAGAGGTTTAGACTCTATCTAGAGTCTAAACCTCTATCTGGGAAACAAAAACATGGAAAAGATACAAGCAAAAATATACAACCAAAAAGGCGCCATAGCGGGGGAGATAAATCTTCCGGAGAAAGTTTTTGGCGCAAAATGGAGAAGTGATCTGGTGCATCAGGTAGTAGAGAGTATGCGGAGTAATAAAAGAGCTGGTACCGCCGATACTAAGGATAGAGGAGAAGTTCGCGGGGGAGGCAAGAAGCCTTGGAAGCAAAAAGGAACCGGACAAGCTCGCCATGGATCTTCCCGCAGTCCCATCTGGGTTGGTGGAGGGGTGACTCATGGTCCGTTGGCCGAGAAAAATTACAAGAGAAAAATTTCTAAAAAAATGCGCGCCCAGGCTCTTTTTTCTGTCCTTTCTAAAAAATTAAAGGATAATGAAATAATTTTTGTGGAAACGCTTTCTGTGCCTTCCATAAAAACAAAAGATGCCGTAAAAGTAATGCAGAATTTAGCAAAAGTTTCCGGCTGGAAAACAGTGGATGCTTCCAAGAAACCTCGCATACTCACCGCTATTTTTGAACGCAACGAAAAAACAGAAAAAAGTTTCAGAAACATACCGACTTTGGAAATAGCTTTCTTAAAAAATTTGAATCCATTTGATGTATTAAATCACAAATATCTTTTGATAGAAAATCCGACAGAAAGTATTAAATTTTTGGAAAGTAGAGGATAGAAAATAAATCCAATTACATGAAAACAATTATCAAAAATCCAAGAATAACCGAGAAAGCATCTTTACAACAAGAACAAAATGTTTACACTTTCGATGTTTCCGCGGGAGCAAACAAGACTGAAATAAGCAAAGCTATTTTTTCGCTTTATAAAGTAAAGCCAATCAAAATTAATGTCTTGCCAGTGCCGAAGAAAAAGACTTTTTCTAAAGGCATTGTTGGAGCCAAAGGCGGAGGCAGGAAAGCATTAGTATATTTAAAGGAAGGAGATAAGATAGAGTTCGTTTAAAATTTTTATGAAGACATACAGACCTACAACCAAATCAAGAAGACAAATGAGCCATGTTCCATACAGGGAACTTTTGACTCACACCGAGCCGACCAAGTCTCTCACTTATGGTTTCCGCAGGAATGTTGGGCGAAATAGCGCCGGACGCATTACTGTGCGACACAAAGGCGGAGGGCACAAGCGTCTTTTCCGAGACGTAGACTTTTTATATAATAAGAAAGAAATTCCGGCTATTATTAAGTCTGTTGAATATGACCCAAATCGTTCAGCTTTTATCGGGCTGGCTGTTTATAAAGATGGAGAAAAGAGGTATGTAGTTTTACCTAAGTCCGTTAAGCCGGGGGATACCTTTGTCGTTTCGGAAAAAGCACCTCTTGTTTCTGCGAACAGACTGCCATTAAAGAATATTCCAGTTGGAACTTTTGTTTATAATGTTGAAATACAGCCGAATGGTGGAGCCAAAATCGGCCGCTCGGCCGGAATTTTTGCGCAAGTGGTTGCCAACGCCGAAGGCTACACGAACCTTAAAATGCCTTCAACAGAAGTCAGAAAAATAAATGAAAATTGTTGGGCATGTGTCGGAACTGTTTCAAATGATGAGCATCACCTAGAAAATTATGGCAAGGCGGGGCGCAGTCGCTGGAAGGGAATCCGTCCGACTGTTCGCGGAACCGCGATGAATCCTGTGGATCATCCATATGGAGGCGGGGAAGGTAGACAAGGCCGTGGCACCAAGCGTCCAAAGACGATGTGGGGTAAGGTGACTGGCGGTCGCAAGACTCGCAGTCCGAAGAGGTACTCGCAGGTGTTTATTATTTCTCGTAGGAAGACTGGGAAGAATAAATAGTTAAACCCCTCCCTAACCCTCCCCTTATCAAGGGAGGGTTTTTGAATTTCCCCCTGATAAGGGGGATTATGGGGGTTGTATTTATTTTAGTTTTTCAAACGCCAGTTTCACAGCTTTTTTTGCGTCAGGAAACATGGCTATAATTTCATCTGTTACCCCGGTCTCTCTGTCGATATTTTTTAGATCAACGATTTTCTCTATTTCATTTTGCCGGATTATTTTGAATCCCCCGAAAGAAGAATTTTTTTTCTTTTTCATCAAAATATTAAAAACATTTTCTTCTACAATCGCGCCGTAAATGACGATCTGTTTTTCCGGAGTTTCATAATTGTCTATTTCTTTCAACTGTCCGGCATCTTTTAATTTTTTAATAAAAGGGACGATTTCATTGCCAAGCTCTTCTTGCGCTTCTCGTAAAAGAGCCTGCATAAAATCTTCGCCTTCTTCCAATTCGCCGAAAGCTGTAACTTGACATATGCCCGGATAGGATTCCGGAGAATTTTTTTCCGTATTCCATTTTCCGCGAACTTGCAGAATAGCCACCAATTCTCCCGCCGCATTTTTGGCGAAAAGTTGTATTCCGACAAATCTCTTTTTGGTATCCATATTTGCATAATATCATATAATTGGAACTCGCAAGAACCGTTCTTAGGAAATACTACGGTATTAAGACCTTTTTACTGTTAAGTCTTGTAATAATATCAATATACACTAACGACTCATCCTGATCTCCATTAACGGGGAAAGACGATTCTGACATATTTGAAAGCAATTGGATTGCCGAAGTAGTTTCATTCAAATATTCATTAATCCTTTCCTTAACAATATTTGGTTCATCAGCAATGCGTCTTACTAATTTGCCTTGATCAAAATCGCATATTCCTTCTTTTTTTGGCCTTAAAATATCATTAAAAGATCTCCCGCATTCTTGACAGTATTTTCTACTCTCAATCCTTTTAAACATAGTCGCCTCGGTGCATGCAACACTAATCACACACTTTAAATGTAAATCCAGTTCTTTAATAATTTCTATGCATTCTTTTACTTCTTTGGTTTTTCTTGGAAATCCATCAATAACAAAATTTTTAGTGCCTGTTTCTAATTCCTGGGTAAGATTTTGCAGTATATTTTTCTTAATATATTTTTCTTAATATATTTTTCTGGAAAAGGGAAATTATGCTTTATATTATTAAGCACAATTCTTTTATCGTCTTCCGAACCGAATTTTTCATTCATTATATTTCTTATAATTTTTCCCCAGGAAATATGTTTGTATCCCATTTTTTTTCAAGTAGCGCTGATTGCGTTGATTTGCCAGACCCAGGCGGACCAAAGATTATCATCAAATTACCTTTGTATATATGTTTATTCTCAGTTTTATTCATTTTTGTTGAATTCGGGGATAAGAATATTTGTATTAAAACATTTTTGATTATTTTTTCTTTAATACTAACAGTGCAGAGTTACCAAGAAGCAATATTGGAAATTTTGAATTCGTAAATATGGTTTGCAATACCTCAACTCGCTCTTTGGGGTATTGTGCGGAAATTGCTCCAGTGAAGAAATTATGCAAGATATTTTTTTCTTTGCCTGATGCGATTACGGACGCAACATCATCTAAAACTCGAAAGACCTTTTTTATGTCTCCCTGCTTTAAAGCGCTAAGTAATGCACGATTCAGGCCATCAGAGTTTATTTTAGAATCCAATAATTCATCGTATTTTGATAAAATACTTTTTACCTCTTTAAAAAGTCTGCTTTCCGACGTATGCGTTTCAGCGCCTGAAACCTCCCTCCTTTCTGGTATGAAACATTCATCTATCCATGTAAGGTAAGAAAGGCCAGAAGCAATTCCGAAAGGTAAACTGCTCTCCTTATCAACCAAGAAACCTTTTTTTTCACACATAGATATCCATTCATCCACCGTTGTCTTTTCTAAGTGAGAAGACTTTCTTTTTTTCTTTATGTGATCAAAGTCTGCCATGTCTAATTTATACATGGAAGGTATCACTACGAGCGCCATTCCTTCAGGTGCCAAGATTCTATAAATTTCTCCTAGTGCTTTGGAAGGATCAGACGTGTGCTCCAAGACATCGGCGCAAACTGCCATCTCGGCAGAATCTGATTCTATAGGAATATGCAATATGTCCCCTATAATTCCATGAATTTGCGGGTATATTTTTTCTTCTGGAATGCCTTGCGCCCTAAGGAATTCTTTATCAAAATAATCAGAGGAAAGATCCATGCCGACATAATCGATCCCTTTTTCATTCATCTGAAAGCGTAAAGATCCTCCCATTTTTACACTTCCATGAACATTGCTTCCTAAATCCAATATTGCATGAACCCCGAGCTTGCTTGCTACGCTCGCCAATAACTTACTTTTCCGCACCGTATAAGGGGCCAGTAAAGTTTTTTTCAGATATAATTTAGCATACCCTCCATTATAGTGTTGGTTTGGATTTCTTGGTCTTTCTTTCATAAGAAAATTTTATCACAATTCCATGCTTTATACCAAAACTTGTACAGTTACCAAAGAAAGTTAATTAAAATTTGACTTTTTAGCTTAATTTGCTATTATAAAACCAAGCTCGATTCGAGCTTTTTGTTTACCCGCACACTTAAGTTTAAGTGTCTGGGTTTATCATTTTTATGACCAGAAGCGTTAAAAAAGGCGTATACGTCGACGAAAGACTCTTAAAAAAGATTGTCGGCAAAAACCCCCTCTCGACTCCATCCATCAAAACTTGGAGCAGGGCTTGTGTCATTTCTCCGGAGATGCTCGGTTTCACTTTTGGCGTTCATAATGGGAAAACTCATATTGATGTTTTGGTAACCGAAGACATGGTGGGACACAGATTGGGAGAATTTTCTCAAACTAGGAAATTTACCAAACACGGCGGTAAGATGCAAAAAGAACTTGAACAGAAGAAAAAAGAGGCGGAAATTATCCAAGCCAAAGGGGCGACGGCCGCCGCCGCTGACGCAAAAGCAGTCAAAAAATAATCACCACCCCAAACCCCTCCTAAACAAGGAAGGGAGGAAACAAAAAAAACATGAAAGCATTTTTAAAAAATTACAGACAGGCTCCCAGAAAAGTTCGCTTAGTGGCTTCTTTGGTTAAAGGGAAAAATGTAGCCCAAGCTATTGCGGAGCTTGATTTTTTAGCCAAACGCGCAGGGTTGCCGATAAAAAAACTTTTACTCTCTGCGGTGGCTAACGCAAAAAATATGGGAATAGAAATGGAAAATTTATATATTAAAGAGTTAACGGTGGATAAAGGCATCACCATGAAAAGAATGATGCCGGCGGCGATGGGTAGCGGACACAGAATAAACAAGCGCACCAGCCACCTGAACCTCCTTTTGGCGGAAAAAGTTTTACCAGTAAAGAGTACGAAATTAAGAAAGAAATAACATTACCCCTACCCAGCCTCCCCCTACGTAGGGGGAGGAGCAAGGAGGGGGTATAATCACCTAAAAATAATAATATGAGTAAAATAGTCCATCCATACGCGCATAGATTGATCATCCTCCGAGACTGGAAGTCCCGCTGGTTTGCCGAACCGAAAAAATATGTTTCCTATTTGAAAGGCGATGTTCTGATCCGCCAATATTTGGAAAAGAAATTGCGCGGGATGTATATTTCCACAATTGAAATTGAGAGAAGCAGAAAAGCCACCAGGTTTATCATTAAAACTTCTCGTCCGGGGCTTCTCATCGGCAGAAGCGGCGAAGGAGCGACAAAGCTTAAGGAAGATATTTTAAAGAAAATGGATTACTTGAAGCTAGACAGACCGGAAGATTTTAAGCTTGAAATTATGGAAGTTTCAAATCCAGAAGCGGATGCCGCCATTGTGGCCTATATGATTGCTGAAGGACTGGAGAAAAGACTGCCTTATCGTCGAGTCATCAAAACAATTATTGAAAAAGTCATGACCGCCAGAGGTGTGGAAGGATCGCGAGTAGTGTTGGGAGGGAGACTAGGCGGAGCAGACATTGCCCGCACAGAAGAACTCAAACGTGGAAGCATTCCGCTTCAGACTTTCCGCGCGGACATTGATTTTAAGCGCGAGCGCGCGACCTTGTCTTACGGCGTTGTCGGAATAAAAGTTTGGATTTATCGCGGTAAAATTTTTGCTGACAAAAATATGAAAAAAAACAAATCATTAGAAAACAAAACCAAGTCTGATTAATTTTATGCTAACTCCCAAAAAAGTAAAATTTAGAAAATGGCAGACAGGACGTAGCAATCCGAAGGCAATTTCGCCTGACACTCGCGGCATAAAGCTGGCCTTTGGTTCTTTCGGTCTGAAATCTCTCTCTCAAGCGCGGGTGAAGTCCGTTCAGATTGAAGCTGCTCGAAAGGTGATATCTCGGACACTCACCAAGGCTGGCAAGTATTGGATTCGCATTTTTCCGGACCGTCCTTATACTTCCAAGGCTGCCGAAATGGGCATGGGAAAAGGCAAGGGAGATCCGCAGGGATATTGTTTTGACGTTTTTCCCGGAAGGATCATTTTTGAAGTGGACGGAGTAGAGGAAAATATCGCCCATGAAGCATTGCGGAAAGCTGGTAGCAAACTACCGATTTCGGTAAGAATAGTTTCCCGGGCGCACAAACAGTGAGAACGACAGCGCTTTAGGCGCTCAGAGCGCCTAAAGCGCTGTCTACGAATAAATATTATGAAAAACAAAAAAGAAAATTTAAAGGGGATAAAAAAAGATGAGCTTTTCAAAAAACTTGCCATTTTACAAGAAGAAGCAAGAGTTATAAGATTCAAGGCTGAAGGCTCGAAATCAAAGAATGTCAAAGAGCTGGTTGCTTTAAGGAAAAACATGGCTCAGATTTTAACGGAAATAAACCGCCAGCAGCAGAAAGTTGTAAAAAAATGAAAACGAAATTGCAAAAAGAAAATACAAAAAATAAAGGCCGCATTTTAAAGGGAGTGGTTGTTTCGGACAAAATGGACAAAACGGTTGTTGTCGCTGTGTCAAGGTTCATTAAGCATCCATTGTATGGGAAATTTTATAAGGCGAGCAAGAGATACAAAGCACATGACGAGGACAATAAATATAAGGTGGGAGACAAGGTGGAAATAGTCGAAACCAAACCAATTTCACGGGATAAACATTTTAAGGTTATATGATTCAACCAAGAACATTAGTAAAAATCGCAGATAATGCCGGAGGTACACTCGGAGCTGTGTTCAAAGTTTTAGGTTCTTCTAAAAAACGATACGCAACTCTCGGTGAAGAGGTAATAATTTCCGTAAAAGTGGCGACCCCTAGGAAGGGAGTTAAAAAAAAAGATGTGCATCAAGCAGTTGTTGTGCGCACCAGGAACGCTTATCGCAGAAAGGATGGTTCTTATATCCGTTTTGATGACAACGCTGTAGTTATCCTAGAGAAGGGGAAAAAGGATCCAAAAGCCGGGCGCGTTTTCGGGCCAATGCCGAGAGAGCTTGCCGAAAAGGGATATCAGAAAATAATTTCTCTGGCGCAAGAAGTGATTTAATTACCACCCCTAACCCCTCCTAAATTAGGAGGGGAGGATTAAAAACAATATGCATATAAAAAAAGGAGACAATGTAATAATTATAACTGGTAAAGATAAAGGCAAAAAAGGAAAGATTGCCCGCTCTTTTCCCGAGCAAAGTAAAGTGATTGTGGAAGGGGCGAATATGATGAAAAAACATCAGCGTCCCCGCAAATCTGGCGAGAAAGGGAGTATAAAAAGCATAGAGATGCCTATTCATGTTTCTAATGTTAAAAAATTAGATTAAAAAATTCCAATGAAACATTTAACGGTAAAAGAAAAAGAGAATACAGCTTTTGAAAAAATGAAAAGCGCCTTCCATTATAAAAATGTTATGGCTGCGCCTAAAATGCAAAAAATTATGCTGAATGTTGGCACCGGTACGGCCATGAAAAAGGACAAGAATAAAAATGAAACTATCTCCGACCGTCTTGCAAAAATTACTGGTCAAAAATCTACTACTAGGGGCGCCAAACAATCAGTGGCCTCTTTCAAAACCAGACAAGGCGATCCCATCGGAATTGTGGTAACTTTGCGTGGTGGAAGAATGTATGCTTTCCTGGAAAAATTTATTAATGTTGCTCTTCCGCGCACCAAAGACTTTCGGGGCATTTCCCGTAGTTCGGTAGACAATATTGGCAACCTTACCATCGGCATCAAAGAACATACTATTTTTCCAGAAACGGCTGATGAAGATATTAAAGATGTTTTCGGAATGTCCGTTACTCTTGTTTGCACGGCTAAAAATAAAAAAGAAGGTACGGCCTTTTTCGAGTTTCTCGGTATTCCTTTTAAAAAGGCGGAAGCGAAGAAAAAATAAATTATTCCCCTCTTGAGGGGTGGCTCGCTTGCGAGACGGGGTGGAATATTTGTCCACCTCCCCCTAAAGGGTACTCGGGAAGAGGAGAATTAACTTCTTTTTACACTTGTTGTATAATGTATTCATGAACGAAGAAGTCAACATTCCAAACAATCTCGAGATAGACAAAGCTCTCAAAGAATTTGAGGCAAAATCAAGTGCTATCCCGCAACCACAAGTAGGCCAAGTTCCAATAGCTTATGACGAAACCCCTAAAATGGTCAGACTGGTTATGAAATTCTCTGGCGGAGCGATTAAAGAACAAAGACAAGCGGAATATGTGCTTTTGGGGTTTGTGGTATTGATGATAATTCTTTCTTTCTTCTTATTTTTTGGTGGTAATGATATAAAACCAAAACCGTCTGATGAAGCATTAGAAAGAATGAAGCTGGCTCCTCTTGGTCAATAGGAATATTATGAAACTGTATAAAAGAAAAAATAAAGGTTTCACACTTATTGAATTACTTGTCGTAGTGGCAATTATCGGTCTCTTGTCTTCTGTTGTACTTGCTAGTTTGAATAGTGCTAGAGGAAAAGCGAGAGATGCGAAGCGCAAGCAAGATATGGTGCAAATTAGAACGGCTCTTGAGTTATATTACCATGATTATGGATCATATCCACTAGCTTATGGTGGTGGTTGGGCAGGTTATTCTGTAAACAATTGTAATGGAACACAGGGTACATTGTCCGGAGCAACCGGTTATATAATAAATCTTGCTCCAACTTATATTCCTAATCTTCCCATTGATCCATCCGGATCGAGTATAGGTTGTTCTGGGTATCTATATTCATCCAATGGTACTCATTACAAATTGCTCAGTCATAGTAATAATGGCGGCGGTCCCGAAAGTTACCCAAGTGCTGGACAGTCATTCTATGATCCTGTTCGTCCTACATGGGCATTGATGTTATGTAGCGGGGAACCAGCATGTTCTAATAATGGTGCTAATAATGCTTGGTGAACCGGAAAAATTTGACTAATCAAGCTCAATTTGCTAGTATAAAAAGGTCCAAAAGATAGGTCTGATCTGTGTTTCTCCTCCGACGCTCTATAGAAAACCCTAGAGGATCGGAGAAAAGACACAAGATATCGCCTATAAATGGACGATATTTATTTATGGCAAAAACATCAGTTATAGCTAGATCACTTAAGAAACCGAAGTTTTCTACTCGGCAAAAAAACCGCTGTTTTAAATGTGGTCGAGGGAATGCTTTTATGAGAGATTTTGGTTTATGTCGTATTTGTTTCAGGGAACTGGCTAACGAAGGAATGCTTCCGGGTGTTCGCAAGTCAAGCTGGTAGGAATCAATTAACAATTACGAATTAAGAATTTCAAATTAAAACTCAATTCGTAATTCGTAATTAAAAATTCGTAATTTAATTAAGTGGATTCAATTTCAAACATGTTAATAGTAATGAAAAACGGTAGCCGAGCAGGCAAAGAGTCCGTCTCTTTCCCGTATTCCAAAATAAAACACGCCATCCTTGAATGTTTGAAAAAAGAGGGGTACTTAATGGATGTTTCTAAAAAAGTTAAAAAAGATCAGCCAGTTCTAGAAGCGGGCTTGGTTTATGTGGATAAAATACCAAAGATTATGGAAGTAGAGAGAATTTCCAAACAATCAAAACGAATTTATTTCGGTGTGAAAGATATTCATAGAGTGCGAAATGGATCAGGGCTTTTGGTGCTCTCAACTCCGAAGGGAGTTTTATCAGGTAAAGAGGCCAGGAAAGAACAAGTCGGAGGCGAAGCTTTATTTCGGCTCTGGTGAGCTGAACCGATCAACCCTGATATAAGCCGATGGGCACAGATATCAGAGTTTATCAGGAATTATCAGAGTAAATCAGTATATTATGAGCAGAATAGGAAAACAAGAAATAATAATACCCGAAGGAGTAAAAGTCACGCAAAGTGGCGATGTTCTGACAGTAGTTGGTCCCAAAGGCGCGCTGAAGAAAAATTTCAAAGATGATATTGCTATTATTATTAAAGACAATGTTATAAATTTAAATGTTAAGAGAAATGATAAATTTTCTAAATCTCTATGGGGCACTTATGCCGCGCACATTAAAAATATGATTGCCGGCGTACAAGCGCCGTATCAAAAGAAACTAATATTAGAAGGTGTGGGATTCAAGTCCGAAGTAAAACCTGCCCGTTCTCACGATAATTCGGGAGCAGGCGGGGGCAAAGAGTTTCATTTCGCTTTGGGATTTTCCCATCCTGTTATCATTAAAATTCCGGACACGATCACTGCTACTGCTGACAAAAATAATATAACTATTACTGGAATCGATAAAGAGTTAGTGGGGAGCTTTACCGCAGCTGTCCGCGCCTTGAAGAAACCAGAGCCTTATAAAGGAAAGGGTATGCGCTATGAAGGCGAGGTGATCAGGCGTAAGCAGGGCAAGAAGACAGTTTAACATACGAATATACGAATTATGCAAATCTACAAATTATTCGAATACATTCGCATCATTAGTAAGATTCGTAGATTGGTATAATAAATTTATGCAAAACAAAACTGATAAAAGAATAAGGTTAAAGAAAAAAATTAGGGCAAAAATAAAAAGTGTGGCAGAGCGTCCGAGACTAACCGTTTTTCGTTCCAACAAATTTATTTACGCGCAGGTCATTGATGATAAAACAGGCCGAACTCTGACCCAAGCGAGCGATATAAAACTTAAAAAAGGCACTAAAACTGAGCGCGCAAAAGAAGTCGGAAAAATGATAGCGGAAGCTTGCAAGAAGGTGAAAGTTAACAAAGTGGTCTTCGATCGCAATGGATTTAAATATACCGGTCGCATAAAATTAGTAGCGGATGAAGCGCGAGCTGGGGGATTGCAATTTTAATTAATATGGAGAAAGACAAAGAAAAAAAGAATAGCCATCGCCGATCGTCATCTTTTGGACGAGCCAAGCCGGAATTTGACCAGAAGATCATAAATATTCGCCGGGTGACCAGAGTCGTCGCTGGAGGACGCCGATTTTCCTTTTCTGTCGCATTGGTGGCAGGAGATAAAAAAGGATCTGTTGGTTTAGGCTTAGGAAAGGCAGGAGATACGGCTTTGGCAATTAATAAAGCTGTCAGAAATGCCAAAAAAAATATGATTAGATTGAATCTGACCAAAACTATGTCTATTCCTTATGAACTCTCCGCTAAATTCTCAAGCTCAAAAGTTATACTGATACCTAACAAAGGTCGCGGACTGGTAGCGGGTTCGGTCATTCGTGATATAGTGAAGTTGTCCGGCATGAAAGATATTACGGGGAAAATTATTTCCAATAGCAAGAATAAATTGAACAATGCTAAGGCAGTCATGGAAGCGCTTTCGGTTATTTCTTCAAAATATACAAAATCCATACCTGAAAATGCCATTATTCTAAATAAAGTCCCGATGCTTGAAGAAGTCGGGATCCCGACCGAAAGCGTCGAGAAAGTAAAAAAAGAAATTGAAAATTAACTTATTTAACCATGCAAATACATAATTTAAAAAGATTACATAAGAATAAAAAAGACCGGATAGTGGGTCGCGGGGGAAGACATGGAAAGACGGCCGGTCGCGGAGGCAAAGGTCAGACAGCTCGCGCCGGCAACAAACGCCGTCCAGAACTTCGTGATATTATTAAAAGATTGCCGAAAAATCGCGGATATCAATTTAAGTCTATTCAGAGCGCTTTTGTCGTTCAAAGTGACAAGCTCATCGCCAAAGGGGAAAAGTTTTCAGAGATTCGCAAGCGTCTGGGGATAAAAGGGAATAAGATTAGAATTAGATAACCTCTCCCCCAACCCCTCTCCCGACAGGAGAGGGGCGAAGGGGTGAGGTGAATTTCATGCAAAATTTTTTAAATAAAATGAAATTAGTTTGGACAGATATTACGTTACGCAAACGAGTTTTGTTTGTGCTCGCTGCGTTGATCGTATTCAGACTGCTTTCAGCTATTCCCATTCCGGGCATTGATACTGTTGAACTTAATCGATTTCTCTCCAATAATCAATTTTTTGGCATTCTGAATATATTTTCTGGAGGCGGGCTGACAAACCTTTCCATCATCATGCTGGGGGTTGGTCCATACATCACCGGTTCAATCATTATGCAGCTTCTAACTATCATGGTTCCCGCCTTAAAGAGAATTTATCACGAGGAAGGCGAAGCGGGCAGGAAAAGATTCACTCAATATTCTAGACTGCTGACTGTTCCCTTGGCGGCCATTCAAGGCTTCGCTCTTTTAGCTATTCTGGAAAGTCAGAATATTTTAGTAAATTTAACCGCTTTTGACAGAGTGACGAATTTAATTATTGTCATCGCAGGATCGATGCTCTTAATGTGGCTCGGTGAACTTGTGTCGGAATTTGGAATTGGCAACGGCGTGTCACTCATCATCTTTGCGGGTATTGTGGCCGCTTTTCCCGCGCAGGTGAGCCAAATACTTTTCACTTTTGATGTTTCTCAAATTCCGCTTTACCTTGTATTTGCGGTAGTTGGACTCCTTGTTATTGCGGGGATTGTCCTGGTGACGGAGGCCGAACGTCCGATTCCGGTAACTTATGCCAAGCGGGTAAGGGGCATGAAAATGTACGGCGGCGGTTCTACTTATCTGCCGCTACGGGTGAATCAAGCGGGAGTGATTCCAATAATTTTCGCTCTCTCGATTCTTCTTTTCCCGCAAATGATCGGCACTTTTTTAGCTAGATTTGGCAATAGCATAATTGCTAAAATTTCTGGCGCGCTTATTTCATTTACCCAAACCTCAGCGCTCTATGCAGTGCTCTATTTTATTTTAGTGTTTCTTTTCACTTACTTTTACACCGCTGTTACTTTTGATCCGGAGGCGCTTTCCACTAATTTGCAAAAAAATGGCGCATTTATTCCAGGCATTCGTCCGGGAGCGTCAACTTCCGAATATATTTCCAAAGTCCTGACTCGTATTACCTTGCTGGGCGCGACCTTTTTAGGATTTATCGCAATTTTGCCTCTGATTATGCAATCTGCAACAGGCATCACCGCGTTGGCTTTGGGCGGCACCTCGATTCTCATCGTCGTCTCAGTTGTCCTTGATTTGATAAAAAAAGTAGATGCCCAAATCTCCATGCGGGAGTACTAGCTCCTTGCTATCCACCTTTTATATTCTCCGACGATAATCCCGACAACCTGTTCCAGATTATTTTTGTTTGTATCTATCACCAGATCAAAATTTTTTTTATCGGCATGATCTACTTTATAAAGATTCCAATATCTTTTTTTTTCGCTTTCAAATCTCTGGATTATTTTTTGATAAACTTCTTTGGCGCTCATTTGGCCTTCACTGTCCTGCCTGAATTTATTTATTTTCAAATTGTTAAAAATTCTATCCTTGGCGATTTCCGGCGGGAGATCCAGATAAACTTTAAAAGAATCCGGTATCCAATGAAAGGCCAGACGAGAATCAATCACCACTTTTTTCATTTCTCCGGCTTTTCTGACTGCGTTATCTATGCTTATATCTACTTCGTCATTTTCTTCAGCCTTCAGGCCGAGTTCATTTAAAGATATGCCTCTCTCCAGAGCTATCTGGCGCATAAAATCTCCGGAGGAAAATCTTTGGAAACCAAGTTTTTTGGCTACCAAATTAGCCGTGCTGGATTTTCCGCTTCCCGGGAAGCCGTTAATGGTGATGATTTCTTTTTTCATATTCCGTGCTATTATAGCACATATGCAACCGCAGGCTTTTGTATTTTTCGGGATAGTGGGTTCCGGTAAAGGCACTCAAGTGAAGCTACTAATGGACTTTTTGAAAAAAAAAGACGGCAAAGAAGTTGTTTATGCTTATCCGGGCGATGAATACAGAAAAATCATACAGTCCGGCAGTTACACGGGGACTCTTATGAAAGATTCTGTTTCCCGGGGCGAACTCCAGCCCGGCTTTTTTTCTGATGCGATTGTTTTGAATATTTTAATTTCTTCTTTAACTGCGGAAAATCATTTGATAGCAGATGGGTATCCCCGCGAAACGACTCAATCAGAAAGTTTTGAAAAAATGATGAAATTTTATAAAAGAGAAAATATTAAAATCATTTATATTGAAGTTGGAAAGAAAGAAGCGATGAAACGAAATTTGTTACGCGGCAGGCATGACGATACTCCTGAGGGAATAGAAAAAAGATTCGATGAATACATCAATAAAGTGATACCATCTATGAATTATTTTAAAAATAAAACTGGCTACAAAATCTATACTATCAATGGCGAACAGACGGTAGAAAATGTGCATCGGGATATTATTTCCGCCATAGGCGGATCCGCCTCGGGCGGAAAAGCTAACCTCTAATGATTATCATCAAAACGCCGGAAGAAATAGAAATACTGCGCGAAGGGGGGAAAAATCTCGCCACTGTGCTTTATAAATTAAAGGAGATGGTAAAACCTGGCATTTCTACCGAAGATTTGGATATGTACGCGAGAAAATTAATTCGTGAAATGGGTGATTCTCCGGCTTTTTTGAATTATCGTCCAGAAGGAGCAAAAATTCCCTTTCCGGCTTCGTTGTGTGTTTCGGTGAATGACGAAGTAGTGCACGGCATTCCGAAGAAAGATAAAATTTTAAAAGAAGGCGATATTGTTTCGCTGGACTTGGGCTTGAAACACAAAAATCTTTTTACCGATATGGCCATTACCGTAGGAGTGGGTGAGGTAAGTCCCGGCAGTCAAAAACTTATGGAGATTACCGAGCAGGCGCTTCAAATAGGCATCAGTGCCGCGCAAGCTGGAAATACAGTGGGGGATATCGGCTATGCCATAGAAAGCTTCGTTCGTGCTCAAAAAGTAAAATTGGGCATAGTGGAAGTTCTTTCCGGGCACGGCGTAGGCCGCGCCATTCACGAAGATCCTTATATTCCAAATTTTGGCAAAAAAGGCAAAGGAGAAAAATTAGTTCCCGGCATGGTTGTCGCCATCGAGCCGATGTTGAATAATGGCACAAAAAATGTGACTCTCGATGCCGATGGGCACACCTTTCGCACCGCCGACGGCAAAAAAAGCGCTCATTTTGAGCATACTATTCTTATTACCGAAGGGGAGGCGGAGATATTGACTTTTGTGTAGAAATGTGCTATACTGTCAGGGTATAGAGGTAAGTTCTTTGAAATTGGTTACTTCTCCGAAGGGATAGGGATTTAAGGGCTTTTATGAGCTTTTTAATCCCTATCTCCTCGGCATTTCCGCTGGGGTTATAGGGTTTTCTCTATGAAAACTACCAGCAAAATTCTCGTGGGAGTGCTTGCACTCGCCACTTTTGTCAGCTCTTATGCTCAAGGCGCGGCACAAGGTGCCGCCTCGGGAGCGGTATCACTTGCCCCACTCCCAGATGGTGCTACCCAAAATGCTACCACTTCGGGGATTCCAAAAATCCCCAAGCCGGTGAACACCCAAATCGTCCCCGTCAGCGTCGCCCCGCTGAACAGCACTTCCGGTGCAAACTGGAAGATGCTCCTCAGCTTCGGTGGTCCCAGGACCGCGAGGTTCGTGATCGCAGCGGTCGGATCGTCGCAACCGGGTTCGAATCGCCTAAAGGATCCGGTGGTGGCAATCCTTCGGGTCCGGGACAACTACCCGGTGAGCGTGGGTGACGGGCCGTGGTCGGAAAAGCAGTCTGCCAAGATCCCCGTCCCGCCGTCCTTCCCATTCATGTTCGACGCCGTGATGGTGGTCGACCTTGAACCGGACGAGGACTACCTCGTCTACATCATGGGACCGACCGGGGGCGAAACAGGGAATGCCACGCTCGTGGTGTTCCAAATGCCGGAGTAGTACCCCGGCGATGCAGACGGTCGTACCGTCGCCTCCGACGTATCGTCGGAGCATCTTTACGAAAAGACCGCGGCTTGCTGCGGTCTTTTTTTGTTTCTTTATTGAATGTAGCCAGGATATTGACTTCCCTAGACAATAGTCTTACTATGTAAACAAGATTATTAGTAATATTTTTATAAAAATATGATATTCAAAACACCAGACAATACTCCGCAGAAAGATTTTAAAAAAGCTATAAACGAGCGGATTAATGATCCACTGCGAGAAGGAAGAATGGTCACAGTGAAAAGGACCGACGGCACTCTAGAGAAGGGCTGGAAAATTACCGGATTCGAGGGTGATGGGCAGCTTGTTGTTGTTCAAAAAGCAAAGGATGGGCAAACGATACAGAAAAAAATAGCGATTGAAAAAATGGAAGAGCTTAATCCTCCTTCCGAATCTCCTTTATTAGTTAATTGAGCAAGGGGAGTCCTTGCTGGAATTTATGGAGAACCCTCTAGGAAAAAACAAAGAACAGAGTTTTATAAAAAAAGCTAAAAAGTTCGTCAACAAGACGGCTGCTTTGACGACTGCGGCAGTTGCTTCCGCAGTAGCGGTGTCGGAGCACAATAAGGTGGTCAGAACCGAAGATGCTCTGATAAATCAGACGGTCGAGACAATTGATAATAAAATCGAAGCCACTAATTTCAAGAAAGAAGCCTCTCACTTTCAGTCCATGTTCCAAAGTGCGGCTTTGGGTGGGTATTTAAATAATATAACAAGGGGAGAGCATCCGGCAGGAGAGAAGGAGTCCATGGCCAGAGCTGTTAATCTCGCGATTCGATATGGCGGTATCCCTAATACTTATTTTCCTAATTTTTTGACTATGGATGACTATAAACGATTCCAGTTCAAAGTCGCTCCTGAAGGGGTGCCGTTCGATATAACATACGATTCAAAACCGATTGTACTAGACGAAAACGAGGCATATACGGCTGAAGAAAAGGTCTTGGTCAAAAAAGAAAGGGAGTGGCTTGCAAAGAAAGAAAGAAAGTAGATAGACCTGCCTATTCTTTAATCATCTGGTATGAATGGACCCTCGGGTCCTTTTTCGTTTGTTTTGTTGTATAATTAACTCATGCCAGGGTCCTTTTTTAAGGAAACGCCGAAATTCAAGACTCCGGAAGAGGAGCTTAATTATTTACGCGCGCATGTTGCCAAGAGGGAGGAAGAACTTATTCAAGCGGGACATTTGGAAAATGCAAATGAAAATGCGATTCGCGATGTCGTGGGAGCATACAAGGAGGTTCCGGCCGAAGAAGTGGTGCACGGGAGCCACATTATAAATGAAAAAGAAGCGCAGAGAATCGTCTTGGCGCTCAAGCCGGAGTCGCATGACAGTGTCATGGAAGAACTTTTAGGAATTGTTATTACTAAAGGAGTGAAGAACGCGCTTAGCGTGGTGGAAGCCATGAATAATCCTCATGTGGATGATGATTTTCACAGATTTTTAATCCAGTATTTGAAAGCAGGCCAAACTGTTTCCGGCGTTAAAGAAGGCACTTCCTTGTATAAATCTCTCGACATGACCCTTTTTGAAATAACCCTTCCGCCGCCGACCGATGAAGCCGATAAGTCTAAAGGTTTCAAGGAATTTATCGGCGCCATGGAGCAATTTTACGCCGGCATGCAGTCTATTGCCACCGACAGGAAAAATGAAAAGGAAATTTATTTCACCCTGGAAGTAGCGCTCAGCAATGAGAGCGATGAAGTGGTTGTTTACGCTGGAATTCCGAATAAATATATCTCGCTTTTTGAAAAACAAATTCTGGCTTTTTATCACAATGCAAAAATTCAAGAAGTCACCGATGACTACAACATTTTTAATCCCTCTGGGGCATCAATCGGGGCTTACGCAAACCTGGCGGAACGCAGTGTCATGCCCCTTAAGACTTACGATACCATCGAACATGATCCGATGAATACCATCCTGAACGTTTTTTCCAAATTGAAAACTAAGGGCGAAGGCGCCGCTATCCAACTAGTGATCGCTCCGGCCGGCGACAAATTTATAAATGAGTTCCAAATGATTTTGAATGACGTAAAAGGCGGTATGTCCGTCAAACACGCCTCGGATAATTTTTACAAATTCAATAAGGCGTTCATGAGAGTGGGCAAAGAGCTCCTTTTTGGTGTTAAACAAAAAGAAGAAAAGAAAGACGCGAGCGCCAAAAGTGGGCGTCCGGTGGACGAAGGGGCGGTAGAAAAGATAGGCAATAAAATGAAGAGTACCATTATGAAAGCCAACATCCGCGTTATTGCTTCCGGCGAAACAAAGGAACGCGCAGAAGTCGTCTTGCAGGAAATAGAATCTTCCTTCAACCAATTTTCCGAAGCGGCCAGCAATTCTTTTATTTTTGAAAAAGTCCATGGCGGAAATTTAAGAAAACTTTTTCACGATTTTTCTTACCGCGCCTTTTCTTCCGATAAGGCAATGCCGTTGAATTTGAAAGAGCTTGCTTCTGTGTTTCATTTTCCAGTCGGTATCGGCAGTCAGCCTCAACTGAAAGAAGCCAGAGCAGGCATGGCGCCAGCGCCTTTAGAGTTGCGAAACGAGGGAATAGTCTTGGGAGTAAACAGCTATCGAGGCAAAGATACCGAAATTCATCTGGCGCGCGAAGACAGGATGAGGCATTTTTATGTAATTGGTCAGACCGGTACCGGCAAGACTAACATTATGCTCAATATGATTACCCAGGATATCGAAAATGGCGATGGTTGCTGTTATATCGACCCGCACGGCACAGACATACAAACTATACTCTCTCGGATTCCCAAAGAACGTATTGACGATGTCATATATTTTGATCCGGCTTATACCGCTCGGCCGATGGGGCTGAATATGCTGGAGTATGATCCGAAATATCCGGAACAGAAAACTTTCGTGGTGAACGAACTGATGGGAATTTTCAATAAGCTTTTTGACATGAAAATAGGGGGCGGGGCGATGTTTGAGCAGTACTTTAGAAATAGCGCCTTTTTGGTGATGGAAGATCCGGAATCCGGTTCCACTTTGCTGGAGATTACCAGAGTGCTGGGAGATAAAGCCTTTCGTGATCTGAAACTTGCCAAGTGTCAGAATCCTATCATTAAGCAATTCTGGGTTTCCGCCGAACAAACAACCGGAGACCAATCTTTGGCTAACTTTGTGCCATATATTTCTTCCAAGTTTGATAATTTTATCAGCAACGATATCATGCGTCCGGTGGTGCTCCAGCAGAATTCTGTTTTTAATTTCCGAAAAATTATGGATGAGAAAAAAATTCTGCTGGTGAATCTTTCCAAAGGCAGGCTGGGGGACATAAATGCTAATTTAATCGGACTAGTCTTAGTCGGTAAAATTCAGATGGCAGCGCTATCGCGAGTAGATATGTTTGGTAAACCGATGAATGATTTCTATTTGTATATAGATGAGTTTCAGAATGTTACCACTGATTCCATCGCTTCTATTTTATCGGAAGCGAGAAAGTATAGATTATCACTCAATATTGCCCATCAATATATCACCCAGCTGGAAGAAAAAATTAAGAATGCTGTTTTTGGCAACGTCGGCTCGATGGCAGTATTTCGTGTCGGCACCGAGGATGCTAATTTCTTGGAACCTAGATTTAAGCCTACATTTACCGCGCAAGACATTACCAAGCTGGATAATTACAACGCTTATATGAATATGTTAGTTTCCGGCCAGCCGGTGAAGCCGTTTAATTTAAAAACGCTTGCGCCAGAAGTCGGCAACCCCGACATAGTTGATTCCTTAAAAGAACTTTCCTACGTGAAATACGGCCGCGACCGGGCCGAAGTGGAAGCGGAGATCATGGGAAGGTATAAGACTCTCGAATAGGATATTCGAGAAGATTTAAGCATTTAAATATATAAAAATTTAAAGATGGCTACCATTTCAAAATTTGAAGACCTGATCTGCTTCCAGAAGGCTAGAGAGTTGACTAAATCTATCTATAGAGAATTCAAAGAATGTAAAGATTTTGGTTTCAAAGATCAGATTACCCGGGCTAGTGTTTCTGTTTTAAGTAATATTGCCGAAGGCTTTGAGCGAGGAACTAAAAATGAGTTTCTGAATTTTCTGTATATTGCCAAAGGTTCGGCGGGGGAAGTGCGTGCGCAACTCTACGTCGCATTAGATGCTGGGTATTTAAATCTTGAAACATTTAAATATTTAAATAATCTTGCCTCCGAATGTTCTCGGTTGATTCAAAGTTTTGCAGAAAAAGTGAAAAAGGGCGCAAGCGCTGGTACTCAATTTAAAAAGATTGAAAAAAATGATCCAATGAAAGAAGTTTTGCGCGTTCAAGCGCCTGATGTGTATAAACGTTTTTATGAGAATTAAATTTTTACATTTTTAAATCTTTAAATATTTACATTTTTTAATACTAAATTATGTGGAAGAATTTGAGATAAAATAATAGCGTAGAAAGTAAATATCGATATGAAAGAAGAAATAAAAATAATAAAAGGTCAAACTCGAGAAATAGCCTACTCGAATGATTTTAAAAATTGGGTAAGAGAACATCCGCAAGCTTTAAGTAAAGTTCTGGGGTGCATAAATCAGGTGTTAATTTCAAAAGAAGAAGGTACATATAAAGTTGATCATGCGGAGTTTGATGATACTAGCGTTGACTTAATAAACCACGGATTCGGTGACTCTTTTAAAGTCAGAGTCAGAAATGATAGCTTTTTTGTTAAACGAGATAATTTTCGAGAAAGTGGCGGTGTAAAAGAATTTGAAAGTTCAATGAAAGCCAAAGATAAATTGAAGGGATTGTTTAACGTTGAAGTTGTCGAATACCAACTGGGTTATACAAACAAAAAAACAGGTGAAAAATATTATGTTGCTAGGTGGGTTTCAGGAATGGAAAAAGCTGAGAAACACGCTTTTATCCCTGACGTGAATCCAAATGGAAACAGAGAACTCTCTAATCGCATTGATGTTATCAAAGAAAGATTAAAAGGTTTTTGGGACGTTAACGCAGGAAATATGTTTTATGATCCAAAAAGTAAAAAAATTCTAGTTTTTGACCTTGAAAATAGAAGTGGTGCGTTGGAAGCCTAGAGATTTACAATAGGCATTAAAGGTGTAATATATACATTATGAAGCCACTAGACGCTCTAAAAGCGGTAGGTAATGCTGGCAAAGAGGCATTTGTTAATGTAGGTGATGCTATAGCAAATACTAGCAGGGATGCTCTGCGAGCTCGCGAGGCGAGGGCAAAAAGCCCGGCTTTTCAGGCCGAAATGGCACAAGAAAATGCTGAGTTTGGAAAAGTTTTGGGCAATCTTGCCGGTAATACATTTGATGCAGGAGTTGGTATCGTTCTAAAGACTCCTTACAAGTTTCTTACAAATTCATTAAGGCTTCTTTATGACAAAAAATACCACGGCAAAGATTTCGGGAAAGACACTCTCGGACTTTTTCTCGGCAAAGATGGAGTGGCACATAATGCGTTAAAAGTTACTGCGAATGCTGTTCATCTTGGTGCGAAAGGAGCTAAAATAGGCGTTAGACAATTATTCGCAAAGTAAAAGATATGGAAGAAATTGACCTAGAATTGCAAAATTTAATAAATGAATATGTAAAGCAAATAGAAGCCAAGGAAGATGACCTTGTAGGTTTAAAGCGCAACATTGACGGTATAATTTCTGTTTCTAAACAAGAACTAAAGAAAGCAACAGCAGACTTTGATAAAAAATTTGATGCTAATGAAATAAGCGAGGAAGAGTATCTTGTTAAATTTAGAACGGAGAAGGAAAACATTTTAAGTAAAACTAAAGAAAAGTTAGATTCTCTCTTGAATAAGTATCAAAAAATATATACTATGTAGTAGGTTGACTTTAAGTTTAACTTAAGATAAACTTATGACATGGATAGGATTATTGGTTTGAAAGAGTTTAGAAATAACGTCGATACCTATGTAAAGCGTATCAATCGCGGCTATAAATTTGTAGTGCTCAAGCGCGGCAGGCCGGTTTTTGAAATTTCTCCAGTTGGTCCTAATGCGTGGGAGGAGGTTATTGATTTTACTAAAATTAAAAAAGGCGGCGTAGACATTCAAAACTTGCTAAAAAGACTCTAAAGATGGACAGAATCGAGAAATCTCTCAAGAGACTTACGGAAAAAGAGCGGGAACTTATAAAAAGCATTTTGGAACGGCTCGCAGAAGGTGACACCTTGGGACTAGATTTGCAAAAGCTCAAAGGCAACGAAAATGTCTATCGTGTCAGAAAAGGGGATTTGAGAATTATTTTTCAACGAAGAGAAGAGAATATTTTTGTTCTGGCCATCGAGCGCAGATCAGAGAAAACTTATAAGAAATATTAATTTTGCAAAAATATTTTTATCTGATATAGTACCTCTAATGAAACACCCAAAAGAAGAAGTCACATATGTCATGTTAAAGCCTGATGGCGTCCGAAAGGGGCTTATCGGCGAGGTTGTCAAGCGTTTTGAACAACGAGATCTCAAGATCGTTGCCTTAGAAATGTTCCAGCCGACGCACGAGCAAATTCACGACCATTATCCAAAGGACGAGGCTTGGATCACCCGTCTTGGCGAAAAAACCAAAGGTACCTATGAGAAATACGGCTATGATATGATGGCGGACTTTGGCACGACAGATACCGCAAAAATCGGGCCCGAGATCAGGAAATGGCTGGTAGAATATATGAAGTCCGCTCCTCTTGTAAAAATGATCGTGAAAGGCACTCATGCGGTAGATGTAGTGCGAAAGCTCGCTGGCGATACCCTTCCCTATAAAGCCGATGTGGGCACCATCCGCGGAGATTTTTCGATTGATTCTCCAGCTCTCGCCAATAAAGAAAAACGCGCGGTGATGAACATTATCCATTGTTCGGAAACTCCGGAAGAAGCGGAACACGAAATCAAGCACTGGTTTGGCAAAACAAAAATCCTGGACTACAAGCGTTTCGGGGTAGATGAATAGCGTACAAAAAACGGAAGCAAGGCTTCCGTTTTTTGTGATACTTTTTGAGAAATTTAAAAATAAATAATTTTATGAAGGAAATTGAAACAAAAGTTCTCGAAGTTGACCCGAAAATTATAGAGAAGAAACTTTACGGCTTTAACGCGGAAAAAATTTCAGATGATATACTAGTCGTTGATTGGTACGGCCCGAAGGGAATCACTCACAACGGAGACGATCCGTATTTTTTGCGCGTGCGTTCGTACGGCAATGAAAAAATCGAGATTACCTGTAAATGGAATAAAAAAATTATCGGCAAAACAGTTCAGTGCGACGAGGTAGACTTGCTGGTAGACAGCCATGACAAATCCAAAGCGCTTTTTGAAGCAATTGGACTGGAAAATTACGCGCATCAGGAAAAAAAAAGGACTTCTTGGAAGCTTGGAAATGCGCGATTTGATCTTGATACTTATCCAAAGATGCTCCCGTTTCTAGAAATCGAAGCTGAAAGCGAAAAAGATATAGATGAAGTGATAAAAAAATTAAATTTAGAAAATAACGAGACCTGGAATGATGGCGAGAAGTCTCTAATTGAAAAAAAATATAAATTAAATTGGTCGGACATGCGTTTTTAACATAAATTAATTCAGAAACAAAAAATTGACTCTGTCTAGTTGTCGGAATTTTTTTAGGGCGTATAATTTTGGTAGGGTTATTTCCGATTATTACCTAGAACACTAATTTATGGGAGTCTCGATCGTGTTTGACCTTGGTCTTTTACGTCTGACACCCACCTAGCTATGAGCTATGGTAATACATCTGAAATAGTCCTAAGAAGAACTCCGCATTGTGGCGGATTTTTTCTTGGCAATAAGATTTTTTGGCAGTACAATACTTTAATGGATAAAAAAAAGCTTGCCGGACGCTTGGTATGTCTTATTCTTTTTATTTTTTTAGTGGATTTTTTCGCGAATAAATTCTACTGGTATTCTGCTGTCTGGTGGTTTGACATGCTGATGCATTTTCTTGGCGGGTTTTGGGTTGGGCTTCTCTTTATTTATCTTTTTTCACCCAAAGATAACTCCGTCAATTCAATTTTTAAGATATTATTTTTTGTGCTCACGATCGGCATTGGATGGGAGATGTTTGAAATATTAGTTAATGGGGCGATCATGCGAAATTCTTTTAATTTTTTAGATACTATTTCAGATGTTTTTTTTGATCTCGCCGGTGGCTCTTTTTCAATTTTGTATTTCTTGAAAAGAATTATGTTACAATCAAAGGACGGTTCTTTGGGGAGCTCTCTTAAGGACTGTCCTTGAATAGATGGAAAAAACTGCAGAAAAAAAAATCAGAATAACATTCTGCGGGGGAACTGGCTCGGTAACCGGAGCTAATTTTCTTCTGGAGGCAGATAGAAAGAAAATTTTGATTGACTGCGGATTGACCCAAGGATTGAAATTGGCGGACGATATTAATTGGGATCCTTTTCCATACAACTCAAAAGAAATAGATATTCTTTTTGTCACTCATGCGCATATAGATCATTTGGGCCGCGTTCCGAAGCTTATTCATGAAGGATTCCGCGGGAAAATTTATTCCACTGAACCCACCCGTGGCCTTGCGGGTCCAATGCTTGAAGATACTGCCGGAATATTGTCAAAAAATACTGATTTGAATCTGGACAAGGTATACGCTGACGAAAATATAAAATTAGCGCTCTCGCTCTGGCAAGGGTTTAAATATCACGAGAAAATAAAAATTACTGAAAATCTGGAAGTGTCTTTTTTGAATGCTGGACATATCTTAGGTTCAGCGATGATTAAATTCGTATACAATGATAAGGTCATTCTTTTTACCGGAGATCTAGGCAACAGTCCTTCGCCCATTCTTCCGGATACTGAAAAAGTTACCGATGTGGATTATTTAATAATGGAAAGCGTTTATGGCGATAGAAATCATGAATCTAAAGATGATCGCCGGAAATTTTTGGAAGAAACAATTGAGGATAATTATAAAAGGCGCGGCACGCTTATCATACCGACTTTTTCCCTAGAACGTTCCCAGGAATTGCTTTTTGAGTTGAATGCGCTGGTTGAAAATAATAGGATTCCCGTGATGCCTATTTTTCTTGATTCACCGCTGGCTATCCGTTTGACGGAAATTTTCAAGCAGTATAAAAATTATTTTAATGAGAGAGCGCAACAAGCTATGAAAAGCGATAAATATTTATTTGATTTTCCGGGCTTGCACAGCACTTTGAAATCGGAAGAATCAAGAATGATCGGAAATATGCCCAATCCTAAAATAGTTATTGCCGGCTCAGGGATGTCGACTGGCGGACGGATTGTGCATCATGAAAGACACTATTTGCCAGACCCCAATAACACTCTTCTTCTCACTGGCTATCAAGCGGTGGGCAGTCCCGGTCGCTTAATTCAAGAAGGAATTAAAACAGTGCGCATAACGGGTGAAGATGTGATAGTCCGAGCCCATATCGTGACCATTACGGGATATTCCGGACATCGAGATTCCGACGGACTGCTTAGTTTTGTGGAAGATATGGAAAATAGAGTCAAAAAAGTTTTTGTGGTCATGGGCGAACCGAAGTCGGCAATGTTTCTGGTGCAAAAACTTCGCGATAATTTAGGCATTGACGCTCACGCGCCGGAGATGGGGGAAAGTGTTTCCATTAATTGTTCATAAAGTTTTTTCATTATGATATACTAATTCAATGGAATCTACATTCAATACTAAACATGGTCATAATCAAATAAAAATCTGCGTTTCCGGCGCGGCGGAAACCGGGCATTGCGGGATCGGGGCGCTGGATAAGGCGAAAGAGCTCGGACGCGAGGTTGCCCGGCAGGGAGCGGTTTTGGTGACCGGAGCGACGACAGGATTTCCGCTTTGGGTAGCCATGGGAGCCAAAGAAGCGGGCGGCATTTCTATCGGCATATCTCCGGCAGCATCGGAACGGGAGCATATAGAAGTTTATAAACTCCCGATTGATTACTTGGATCTGATTATTTATACGGGTTTTGGATACGCGGGACGGGATATTTTGCTTTCTCGTTCAGCCGATGCCGTTATTTGCGGTTGCGGGCGGGTGGGCACTATTCATGAATTTGCGATTGCTTTTGAGGATGATAAAACTATCGGCATTTTCGAAGGGCCTTGGGAAACAGGAGAAGAACTTAAAGAAATTATACGAAAAGGGCACCGTCCCAACGCTAAAATAGTTTCAGGTTCCGATCCGAAACAGCTGGTAGAAGATGTTATTGCCACCGTCAAAAAATATAAAGTGCCCGAATATAAAATTGTGCCGGGTAACAGTTTTGAGGCGCCGATCAAATAAATTATTAAAGGCTTTTTACGATCCTAGCAAAAACTCCCGAATGATTTTGAGCTAAATCGGATAAAATTTTTCTGTCCAGTAATATTTTTTTCTTGGCTAATGTCCCTATCAATTTAGAGTAGGACATGCCTAATTCGCGCGCTCCGGCGTTTATTTTTATATTCCAAAGTTTCCGGTTATGCGATTTTTTGTCGCGTCTATGTGCAAAAGCGTAAGCTCCCGCGTGCAAGAGCGCGTCTTTGGCTTGGCGCTCTTTTTTGCTTCGTCCGTGGCGGAATCCCTTCGCTTGTTTCAAAACGCTTCTGCGTCTTTTTAAGGCATGTACTCCCTTTTTTACTCTGGTCATGTGGATTAGGTTATGGGTTCTGGCTTCTAGGTTCTAGTCACTAGCCCCTAGACTCTAGCAACTAATTATAAAAATGGCATCAAGTAGCTTCTTGGTTTGTTTTTAATAATAAAATTTTGTCTCCGGTGACCGGCCAGCTGTTTCGTTCGCGATTGTTTTGCGTTAAAATGGTTAAAGCCGGGCTTGCGGGAAATTATTTTTCCATTCTTCGTGACTTTTAATCTTTTGGAATATGATTTATTTGTTTTCATTTTTTTTCTATCGTTGTAATCAAGCCTTTCGGTCCCTTTTTGTATGCATCTGATATCTTGTAATCTTCAGTGATTAAGTGAAGTACTCTGTCCAAACGTTCTCTTAAAAATTTTTCATCCATATACTTCGCGCGTCCGGCAAGGAAAAGTTCAACCTTGACTCGATGTCCCTCCTTGATCCATTTGGAAGCGGTTTTCGCTTTTAATTCCAAATCGTGGTCTCCGGTTCCTATTTTAATCTGGATTCCTTTTGTCTCTGTTTTGTTGGCGCCAGCTTTGGCTTTCTTCATTTTCTTGCTGGCCTCATACTGGTACTTGCCGAAATCCATTATCTTAGCTAACGGGGGATTAGCATTCGGAGCTATCTCAATTAAATCTAAACCCTTATTTTGCGCCAATTCCAAAGCCTCTTTTATGCTTAAGATGCCGAGATTTTTGTTTTCACTGTCCAAAACCCGAAGTTCTGTCGCCCGTATTTGGTTGTTTATTCTTTCTCGCAATTGATATGAATGAAACTTTGACTAAAGAAATATAGCCTATTTAAGCCCTAAAGTCAACAATATTGCAGTCTCAAGTTTCTCCGGCTCATCTGTTCCGATCCGGTGGATTTTTCCGTTTTTCATACGAATTTCAACCGCCTCAAGGCCAGAAACATTATAAATCCACATCCTCGGCCAAAACCACAGCCGTATGCCCCAGCCGTAATACCAATGATTTTTTACCCGCGCCACTGACGCAATCTCGCTCGTCGCGAATTGTTTGCGAAAAATGCCGTAGCCAAACTTGATGGCCACGTGCCGTTCATCAACGCTCACGGTAAGCGCTCCGAAAGACACAAGAATGAATACGACCAACGCCATGATGGCAGTAATGGCAAAATTTGTACCGGAGTCAACTGAAGGAGGCTCGGCTCTGGCCGTAATCTGCATCCACACGAAGAGAACCAGCACGGCCAGCGTAACAACCAGTATCAGATATCCAATTTGAATGTGTTTGCATGAAATCATCAGGTGAGATTATTTTACCAAATTTTTACACCAAAATCATCTGCTCTATCTCACTACAACGATTTGAGTGGAGTAATGCTATCCTTTGCGCGAACTTATTTTGAAAATCAAACGAACTAATGCACACGCTCCGCGTGCCTCAAAACTTGAAACAAATTACTACGCTCCGATAATGTGGTAACTCAATGAACTCCGCCACGACGAGACAAGTCTCGTCGTCTGCCCTCACCATATCGCATTTCCATTCTATTTTAGTTTGGCGGGAAGATTTTTTAAATTTGGTATGGGCGATGGGGCTCGGTCAGGTTTCTTCAAAGAAGAAACGGCAGAATTCAAAATACAAATACAAAATTCAATCGGTGCCTTCGTTCATCATATCATTGTGTTTGGTCTAAAGAAATACACCCTCGGCATCCGCCTCGGGAATTTCCGCTAGGGCTACGAGCGCCAGTTCTAGGTATGGGAACGGCTCAAATACCGGGTAAATGAGCCGTTCCCATTTCTAGTTGGGGAGAGGATTCTCCTCTCCCCAGTGCGTTGCCTCGGTTCGTGACTAGCCCGCCAGTAGGCGGACTAGTCATCCCGCAGAGCGGGACAGGGCTCACCCCACCCGGCCGCACCAACCCCTCTCAGGTTTTTCATGTCCGTGTTTGTGGTGTCGCTTTCGCTATTAGATTTCTGTATTTCATATTGCTCAGGCGCTCGTCTTTAGCCCAGACACCCTAGCAGAAATTCCCGAAGGCGCAGATGCACTCGTGCTTGCCCCAGTCCGCGCGATTACGCGCGGACTCCCACCCGTGCGTGCACGCAAACTCACTCCCTACTGTTGTACATTAATCTACACTGACCACTCCAGTAGCCCAAATTGTAATAATTTTAGAATAATTTGTTGTGGAAATAGTCACAGTGCCACTGGTACTGGGGCTTCCAGAAAGACGATTAAAATAAACATTCGCAGGCACGGCAAGTGTGCCACTAGATATAACAGCAGGTGTTACAATATTTATTATTTCATCTTTTGTTGTATCACGAGTGGAAAAATCTATACCTTTAAAAATAACAATTTCATCCGCTTGAAAATGCACTCCGTATTCTGAAGAGTTTAGAGATGCGAGAGTTTGCGAACGCGCTTTGTCTAGAGAAGATAAAATATCTTGCACTCCGCTTTTCAACACTTGATTTTCTCGTATCTTTGAAAATTGGGGCATTACAACTGAAATTATAATACCCAATACAGCCAACACCACCAGTAATTCTATGATCGTTATTCCTTTTTTGTAAAAATTTTTCACGATAATAATTTATTTTACTAAGAATTATCATAAAAATGATAAAGTAAATGTTTCTTTCTATATTTCCATTCTTTTTGGTTATCCCATATTAGTAACTGCATATCCTACAAAAAAGATAAACAAAAGAAGTATTAGAATTAAAGTAGTAATTATGGTTAAAACTATCTTATATCTATGTTGATTAAATTTAATGTTATAAATTAATAACCCCAACATTCCTAAACATTCAATACTCAATATAATAAATAAATAAATCGGATTATCTATAAAAAATTGAGGATTAATAAAATGTTCATACAAAAAAGAAAAATTCGTTACACCATACAAGCTTGCAAAAAAAGATATAATGGGTGAAAAAAATATTTCAGGAATAAAAAACATTGCGAGGGATATCCAAAGCCATATTTTTTGTGTTTTTGTCATAAGTTTTTAATACCGTTAAAATAATTTTCTTAATTCTAATAACTCCAACTTAAATCTCCCATTTTAGTGAAAACTTTTAATAATACCAAGCCAGTTAAGGTTTTGGAGATTTTTCCAGTCTGATCTTGCCCAGTAATTTGGGTAGAGCTACCATTATAAGTCGCACTTATACTAAAGTTTGACCTTGATTTTACTATCTGCTTTAAACTCGAAAGCTGGCCAGCTTTGTCATAACTCCAGCTGAATTTTAATGTGTTTGAACCAAGGTTTGCTGTCTGATTGTTATAAACCAAAGATTGTATTTCCGCCACCATTGCCGATCTGCGGTTTCTATCTTTTAAAGTCATTTGAGAAGTATTCCCTGCCTCATCAATAAGAGTAACAAGGTTATCATTGTCAATAACTTTAATGCTTCCTGGGGTAGAAATATTATCTATGCCGGTAAATTGTAAATCTTTCGCGGCAAGATTAAACTGCACCGAAAATTCTGGAGAAGTTACATCTTTAATTATTGAAGTTGGTTGAATAGTCTGATCAATCGTCCCGTCGCCATTAGTATCTAAGGATAATGTTGTTGTGGGACTATTTATGTCCAAGTTGACTTGGCCAGTTAGACTGGCAGTAACTGGAATATCACTAAAAATTTGAGTCTGCTTTATATAATTATTACTAATTTCATCTTCTTTGAGGGTAAATGTCCCTGCGCCTGTGCCTTTTATATTTATGGTATAAGTCTGTCCTTCGTCATTAGGCAGATAAACAAATTTATGCTCACCCATAATTTCAAAATCAGCGTTCGGAATATTATTTTCTATGCTGACTCCGTCAGAGGAAAGACCGGAATGATTGCCAGATTGGTCAACCACATCAATGTCTAGCGGACTGAAAACAGAAATAGCCTTGCCATTAAGTTTACATTTCGCAATATCTTGCGTAATTATATTACTATCAACATTCAAACTACCACCAGAAACAATATTCACAATTTCCTGCCTAATGCTAGCTTGGCTTAACATTTTACCATGTTCAGATTTTAGCGCGTAATATTTATTTGCTTCGTTAATTGGCAGATTAGTAGAACTTTCCAAAGGCACAGTGCCATCGCCAGGAGTGTATTCGAGCTGATAAGAAGGAGTTGGGTCAGGATTATAGTAGGGAGAAGCAGGGTCATTAAAGGCAGGGTCTTGGCGAACTTCTACTATTTTACCTATCGTGCCAGCCTTACATCCATCAACGGCATACAAATCTACTCCAGCTGTACGCATATCATAATTGTCAAAGCTTGCTGTATGTAAATTATGAGCATTAGTCAATGCTTGAGAATTTAATTGCTGATCATCAATCAAGAAACTATTAGCTTGATCAAAATTCAAATCTTGAATAGGGTGCGCGAAGATGGGTTGCTCAATAATTTTCACATAACTACCTTTAGTGTTGAAATACTGCTGGCTTGGCGAGAGATCATAAGCCACAGGTAAATTTTTGGCAATTTTTTTCATTTCGCTGTCGGCAAGAAGAGGATTTCCAAAATTATCTCCTTGTATAAACGCTTTGATGGCTTTCGGCGCGCCAGTATTCGGCACGCCGACGAATACGGCTTTACCGATATGATTATCTGTCGAATGATCCATAACATATTTTTTTACCAGTAGTCCTCCGGTGCTATGGGCTATCACATCAACTTTATCACTTCCTGTTTGTGTTCTTATTTGATCTATTTTTTCTTTCAATAAATCCGCTGTGGTTTTTCCTGTATTTGTATCTACAATCCCACTTACTCCATAACGCCAATCGTAGGGGAAAGTAAATAAAGTGGCATTTGAACTAATTCCTTCGGTGTAACCTTGATTCTTAAATTCTTGAATCAGACCATTCGTGTAATCAAAAGAAAAAAACGCAATTGTTGCTTTTTTGACTACATCACCAATAGTCAAACTCATATCCAAAGGAGTCAAGTTAGTATTGAACTGCAAAGGATCCATAAAAGTATCTCCGATGTCTGTGAGATTATGCACAAGATCAAGCCACAACTTATCAATGCCTTTCTTTATATCCGTTCCCAAAACCCCGGGGATTATTAACACTGGTGTGGGTTTAATAATTGGATCAGTTGTAAGCCAAGGGTCAAATAAAACATTACTTGATACTACATTACCTAAATCATTCGGACCCACAGAACGATGTGTTCCTAGTGAAGAACCCCAATAAACATTTCTTAAATCAAGGGCATATGTTGCTTGGTTGTACGCACCATATCGAGTATTATTTTTGATAGTTACATTATTTACAATATACTGTGAGGGATTAGCACTTGTATTATTTGCTACGAATATACCATAATAATAATTATTAGAAATTTCAGAATTAGAAATATTAACCGTATTCCCTCCGTTATCATAAATACCAGCTTTGTTATAGTGGAAAATTTTAGTGTTTTGTATAGTGGTATGGCTACCATTAGAAAGATTCACGCCTCCGCCCACATTTGAAAGACTATTCTCTATAATGGAATTACTTAAAATTAAAGTTGATGCATCATTATAAACAGACCCGAATGCATTCTCAGATATAAGGCCAGATACGCTAACAGAACTGCCATTGCTTGCTCCTAAATCACTCATATTAGAATTTGTTTCTAATCCTTCAATCATAGCAATAGAGTTATTAAAAGATAAACCTATTAAGGCATGAGAAATCACAACATTTTTAAATGATTGTTGTCCTTCAGCAGAAATAAAATTAATACCACGCCAATCTCCATAAAAAGTATAGGGGTCAGGAATAGTGGCATTACCATCTCCATTTGTATCTCCACCAATACTATCATCCCATAAACTAGTAAAATAAATTTTATCCTCAGCCGTGCCTTCAGCAATTATTTTTCCATGAATCGATAAAGCAGCAAAATTTGAGCCGCTTGCAAGTGCTTTGAATTTAACAATCGTTCCAGGCTCAACTGTCAGAGTCACGCCTGCAGCAACATTAATTGGAACGCTTACAATATACGGACTGCCAGCTAAATTCCATGTTGTATCTCCGGTAATGTCAGTATCGACAGGAGTTGAAGCAAAAACTTTCGGAGTAAAAACAAAAACACCGAGTAAAATAATTATAAAAAAATACAAACGCAAGCTTTTAGTTTTTAACATGTAATAATTATATAACTAGACATTTGAAAATTCAAGGAATAAAGAGCTTTTATATCCTCTTTGTGTTCTGATACTCTAATAATTTCTCGGCTGGAGATAAGCCGTTGATGATTTTATGAGGAAAATAATTCCATGCGTCGCTTGCTAATTCAAGAATATTGCTTAACTCTACAATATTTCCACCACGATCAAACATTGCAATAACTTTTTGCATATCGTCATTGTCTTCCTCATAGAAAATAACATCTTTGATGTGATCCAGAGAAAAATGACTCTTAGTTTTCTTTAGCATGTCCACGAGTTCCTGTTCAATTTCTTTTCGTCGTTCAAGAATTTGTTGTTTTGATTCAATTTCCATAAATAATTATTTATAAATCAGTAGTAATTTTTTTCTTGATTTCATCTAATACTTTAAAAAAATCATCGATGTGGTCATAAAATATAACAATGTTATTTCTAATCCATTCTCCATTTTCTTGTCTTGATTCTGTGATATGAATGTATTTCTCGTTAGATTTAGTTTTTCTTATATCAAAAAAATATGTTCGGTTTCCAGCTTTGATGTTTTTTGAATAAATAGATTCTTGCATATTATTTTTCAGTACCATTTCTTTTATAACTACGTACAGATTTTTCAGGTAGTGAAGGTGTATCTAAATTTAAATTATTTATATCCAAATCGAGTAATTCTTTTTGCTTCTCAAGATTATTTCTTTTAGTAATCATATCAACCACTTGATCTAAGTTTTTGCTAAATGGCTTTCTTGAATCAAGTGTAGCTAGGATAGCGTCAATATCGTCAACCATATCGTATGCTTTTTCAGTTTCTACGGTAGAGCTAGCCTTATTAATACTACGAAGAACTTTGCGACGCATTGCGAAAAGATTGTTTTTAACAGCCTGATCCTTTGCATGCTGTTTATGCCACTGGAAAATTAATAGCAGGGATAGGACAACTCCAAATGTTGGAGAACCGAGAACTTGAATAAGTTTTTGCATGAATATATCCATATTATTTTAATGTTTTATATCTTTTGGTGGATTTGGGTCATGCCCCGGTGCAACAGTATCACTATCACGAATAGGACCACCATTCGGTTTATGAATACGCACTTCACCACCACCTGAGTTAGCTGATAATTCTTTTGCTAGTTTTTCTGCTTCTTTTTGTGTATCTACAATAGCAGCCGCTCGATCTGCACCCTCTTTTAGTACTTTCCATCCATCTACCCCCTTCGGGTTTGTTACATGATAATTTGACATAATTTTATTAAAGCTTAATTTATAAGGGTTTTAAATGTGGATAACTACGACTTGTTTAGGTTACCTTTAGGTATTATAATCTAAGTATGGATAAAAAGTCAATAGGGGGAAGTAATCCTTCAAAGAGACAGGCGGAAATCCTTCAATTCGCGAGAGAATCTCGTAGAGAAAATGGATACTCACCTTCTTTAACCGAGATTGCAAAACATTTTGATATTTCTGTTCCAACTGTCCATCAACACGTTTCATCTTTACGAGAGAAAAATCTATTAACATTTGAAAATGGTAAGAAACGATCGATTGAAGGATTGCGTGATTACAAGTCACCAGTGATAGAAATCCCGCTAATGGGAACTATTGCAGCCGGTGGTCCAATCGAAGCAATTAGAGTTCAGGAACTAATAGAAGTTCCACGGAATATGCTTTCGTCAGGTTCAGAATATTATGCTCTTAGGGTTAGTGGTAGAAGTATGATTGAGGAGGGTATTTCAGATGGTGACATTGTAATTATTCGAGAACAGCAAACAGTAGATGACGGTGAAAAAGCTGTCGCATATATGCCAGACAGAAATGAGGTTACACTTAAAAAGATTTATAGAGAGAAAGATAGAATTAAACTTGTTCCTGCAAATAAGTACATGGAGCCATTTTACGAAACGAATGTTGAGATACAAGGAAAGGTCGTGGGGGTACTTAGGAAAGAAATTTAATAAATGTTAAAATAATTTTATGTCATTAGTAACTATCCCCGAAGCATCAAAATGGGCATCAGATTTTCTTGAAAAAGAAGTTTTGCCGACAAATATTTCTTATCTCGTCCAATATGGAAAAGTAAAAAAACACGGAGAGAACGGCTCGACCATGGTTGATTTAAATGATTTAAAAAAATATTACGCTTCATATAATGGTAATCGCGAGGTAAGTTGGAAAAAAAATCTAGGCAATGACTTAAACTGGACTCTTTCTTTTGATAATTTAAGAGAAGTAGATACTACAAAGCATGTCCACCGACTCCACCCATACAAAGGGAAATACATTCCCCAGCTTGTTGAGTACTTTATAGATAATCACACTGATGATTTTAAAAAAGAAGTTTATTTCAAAGCTGGCGATATTATTCTTGATCCATTCTTAGGTTCCGGAACAACAATTATTCAGTCTTTAGAGATGGGTATTCATTCTGTTGGTATAGATGTCTCGGAATTTAACTGTATGATCTCAAGTTGTAAAGCAACCCATTATGATGACGAGTATTTACAAAAAGCGGTTAAAAAATTGATTACCTCGCTTGATTCTTTTGAGCATGATAATAAAATTCAGGATTTCGAAAATGAGCTTCTTGTAGAACTTGCTAAATTTAACCTTATTTATTTTCCCGGTTCTGATTTCAAATACAAAATCAATCAAGGAAAATTTGATGAAAAGAAATTTTCTATCGAAAAAGAGCGTGAGTTCTTACCTATTTATCAGAAATTGGTCAAAAAATACTCAATCAAATTAAAACAGGATAAGTCAGGCTCTTTCCTTGATATTTGGTTTATGGATAATGTTCGCCGAGAGATAGACCATGTTTTTCAAACAATAAAACAAGAGAAAGATGTTAAGACTAGAAAAATGCTCGCTCTTATTTTGAGTAGAACCATTAGGTCATGCCGTGCAACTACACATAGCGACTTAGCAACTCTTAAAGAACCCCAACTCACAACTTACTATTGTTATAAGCACAAAAAAATCTGCAAGCCTCTTTTTTCTATAACAAGCATGCTCAATCGCTACGCGCTTGATACCTTAAGTAGAATCAGAGAATTTAGAAGATTGCGTAAGCCGGTTCATTATTCTGTATTAACTGGTGACTCAAGGGTTGTAAATATTTTTGAGAAAATAGAAAAGCAGAATCCAGAGTTTTCTAAGATTCTAGAAAAGCAAAAAATAGCAGGTATTTTTTGCTCACCCCCATATGTCGGACAAATTGATTACCACGAACAACACGCTTACGCATATGACCTTCTTGGATTTAAGCGTAAGGATGATTTAGAAATTGGTCCGCTCTATAAAGGGCAAGGAATGGAAGCTCGTCGGTCATATGCACAAGGGATTGCGGATGTGTTAAATAATTGCAAACAGTATCTCAAAACGGATTTTGATATATTCCTTGTGGCAAATGATAAATATAATCTCTATCCAGAAATTGCGGAGAAGGCGGGAATGAAGATTGTGAATCAGTTTAAGCGACCAGTATTGAACCGTACGGAACGCGATCGAAATCCGTATTCAGAAATTATATTTCATTTTAAAGTAAAATAACTATATGGCCTTATCTAAAGAACAAATCAATAGTGTTGAAGAAGTTTTGAAAGCGAGTTTGCGCAATAAATTTCAAAATTATAAACCGGAACCAGCATCAATGCCTTTTCATACTCGATTGCTAGGCAAGGATCGTCTCGCTTTGTACTCTTTTATTCATTCCCTCAATACCAATTTCGGTACGAGTATTTTTGAGCCTGTTGGTCTTGCTTTAGCACAGAAACATTTTAAAATGGCGGTCTCGCAAGCTACAGCTGGAAATCAAATAAGTAGCGGAGCACAAGCGGAAATTCAGAAAATTATTGATGGTCTAATTACAGCAACAAGCACTCCAAATAAAAAAGAAGAAATTGAGAGAATACGAAAAGTCTGTCAAACTGGCGACATGATTAAAGTAAAACCAACGAAAGTTGATCTAATGTTTGAATCAAAAGATGGAGCATATTTCTTGTTTGATATTAAAACCGCAAAACCCAATGCTGGTGGATTTAAAGAATTTAAACGCACACTACTTGAATGGGTTGCTGTAGTCTTAGCAAATAAACCCGATGCAGTAATAAATACTTTTATAGCAATTCCATACAATCCTTACGAACCAGAACCATATACTCGTTGGACAATGCGAGGAATGTTAGATTTGGAAAATGAGCTTAAAGTAGCAGACGAGTTTTGGGATTTTCTTGGTGGTAAAAATACCTA
>ERZ1292629.209-Hain-H43-01um-R1-209-length-61775-cov-15_pt1 | contig 61775 bp, 100 predicted proteins | sample MGYA00564399_ERZ1292629 | MGnify/ENA primary metagenome ERZ1292629 (study PRJEB36523, sample SAMEA6512636) | groundwater metagenome | collected 2019-01-08 | study: AquaDiva: Metagenomics assemblies of 32 groundwater samples
GCTGGCAGGTAGCCACTCCATCAGGTCGTTGTGAATCTCGGACCCAACCATCGACTTGGATCGCCTCCAGCGCCACGACCTGATCATCGGAAAGCTGCGTCACACCTTCTCCCCCGCCAACGCCGCGCCCCATTTCGCCCACCCCACTCGAAGCGCCTCGTCGACATGGAGCGAGGCATCTCCGCGCGCCGCCTCACCCGAGGCCCACGCGCGCCACCGAGATTCGACGACGGCCCACGGCACGAGCACTTCGACGCGCTCGCCGTCGACGTGGAAGCGCACGAGCAGGGCGGCCCGATGGTGCGGTGCCTCGGCTTGCCACGCGGACAGGTCTTCGGCCTGATGGGGTTTGACGGCCGACCACGGCAAACGAGCACCGGCCGTAGACTTCGCATCGAATGCCCAGTTCAGCCCCGCCGCCGACACCGCAAAGTCCGGCGGACCCGTGAACCCGTCGAGCAGGACGAAGGCGAGCCTACCCGCGATCTTCGTGGCCCTCATCGGTGGGTACTGCTTCGCCCACGACCCGATCCGGCCCCGGTTTTGGAGCCTAAGCAGCCCGCCCGCAATCCATTCCTCGAAGGAGTCGCCGGCCGCCTGGGCGTCGTGGCCGCCTTGCTTGCGGGATGCGGCTTGGATGTGTCGAGCGCGAATCATCGGTCCTCGCCTGCCGCATGGGACACCGGCACCACGATCACCCGCGGGTGGCGTTTGATCGCAAGAACCAGCCCCAACGCCGACTCCAAGGTCAAGCCAGCCCGATAGGCCGACTCCAAGGCCCACTTCGCCCACGCCAGCTCGTTGCGCTCCGCGGCGGTCATCGGCCGGCCCTGTGGTCGCCGCGCTCGATGGCGTCAGCGAGTTCCGCGCGCATCGCGCCCACCGTCTCATCCCACGCGGCGGTACCACGGCCGCGGTCAGCGCCGAATCGAAGCCACGCCACGACCGCCGCCCGGTCGCCTGGGCCCTGCCCGCACGCCGGGCACACCGAAGGCGCCGGCGCGGTTGCTCTCGCCGGATCTCCGGGTCGCAGGGGGCCCGCCTCACCGCCGCACGCCGGGCAGGCCACCCACCCGACATCGCGCAGGACGATGCCGGTGTTTTCGCAGACACGGCAGATCATCCCGCACCCCACCACCAGGCCCCAACCGCGAGCCCGGCGAACCATGCGATCCCAGCACCCGCCACGAACAGCAGCACGACCTCGTGGGGCTCGGCATGGTGGAGGCGCAGGGCGAGCCCGAACCACGCGCGCCGCCAGCGCCAGGGCCGGGTCACTCGTGATCTCCGCGCTCGATCTCGTCGGCCAGGCGTGTCACGCAGTCAATCTCGTAGCCCTGCCAAACACACGAATACCCGCCGCGGGCGGCATCCTCGTATCGCCTCCATAGGCCGGGCAGCCGCGCCCGGAGCCCCGCCACGATCTTCGCGCGCTCGGACTCGGCGCGGCTTGCGGCGAGGGTAGCGCGCAGTTCGACGACCTCGGCTTCGAGCGCTTCGAGCCGGTTGGCCTGGCCCGTCAGCGCGTTCCACGCCGCAAGCCTCTCCGCCGCGCGCTCTGGATACAGCGCCTTCGCCAACTCCAGGCGGGCCTCGTCGCGCTCGCGCCACGCGACGAGAAGCGCGACGGCCAGATCGGGAGACGCGCGCCACAGGTCCAGCCTGGGTCCGTCGAGCAGGGTTTGGACGGTCTTGGGGGTGAGGTCGCTCACGACCGCACCGGTGCGGCTTCGAGCGCCGCAACCAGGGCGGCAGCCTCGTTAGGGCCCTCGGCTATCAGGCGCTCGCAATTGCCGACGCGCCATACGACTTCGCGCGCCCCACCGGGGGGGCGGACGATCGAGGGGGCGCAGGCAGCCAGCGGCCCCCATGCCTCCCGCACGAGTTCCAAGAGACGCCCGCGGGTTGCCGCGTCGTCGAAGTCGGGCAGGGCCCCCCATGTCGGATCGGCCGCCCAGGGGCCGGCAACGCCCCTCTCGAGCACCCGCCACGGCGGATAGCACTGCGGCGCCGATCGATCGTCGTCCTCGTGGAAAGGCAGGGCCAGCATCCCCGGCATCCAGCGCCACCCGGCGAGGATGGCCCGGCGCCCGAGGTCGAGGTCAGCCACGGGGCACCCCCGCCGCTCGAATCAACTCGCCGGGGGCCAGGTCGAGCACCACTGACAGCGCGTCGAACTTGTCCCCCGTGGGCGCGGTCGTGCCCGTGAGCCACTGGGAAACGGCGGATGGTTCCGCCTTGATCTCCCGAGCCTTGAGGGCCTGGGAGATTGCGGCAGGGCCCATGCCGAGCGCATCGGCTCGGGCCCGTAGAAGGTCGGATAGCGCGGACATGAACCACCTCTCGCGAAAGACTACTCCAGGCCCCGCCGACGCGCAAGCCCCGCTAATCGTTCGCCCCGCTGTATCTGTCGACGCATGCGCTACGATGTCGATCACAACGGCATCTCGTATTTTTTCTGCGCCTCGTGATCTGGAAGTCGCTTGACTCGATTCGTTAGCGGGGCTAAGCTCCTGTCGATACCAAGGAGCCCCCGATGCCCCTGCACCCGAAAGACCAGGCCCTGCTGCCCGCCGCGATCGTCTCGATCGTCGGCCTCGCCATCCTCTGCGGCGGCCCGGCGTGGCTCTACGTCTGGACCGTCCAGACCATCGCCGCCGGAGTATGCCCGTGACGCATGTTTCCTTCGCTGAGTACCGCGCCATCGAGGCGCACAACTGGAGCAACGGGAAATGGATCCTGGAGTCGCCGCTCCACTACCGTTACCAGCTCGCCCATCCGAAGCCGTCGACCCCGAGTCAGGTGGCATTCCAGGCGGTGCACACCGCCGTCCTGGAGCCCGACCAGTTCGCCCGCCGGTACGCCCTCTGTGACGTGCGGCGGGACAAACGGACCGCCCCCTATCAGGAGTGGCTCGCGACGCACCCCGACGCTGCGGCCCTCAACGCAGAGGAGTGGGCCGCTTGCACGGGCGCCGCCGACGCGATCCGCGCGCACCCCAAGGCCGGCCCACTGGTAGCGCCGGGCGAGGGCGTCGAGTTCGAGTGCTCGATCGTGTGGACCGACGAAGCCACGGGCTTCCGGTGTAAGGCCAGGCTCGACATCCTGCGCCACCTGCCCGATCGGGTCCGGGTTGTCGACCTCAAGGACGTCGGCAGCACCGACGAGCGGCACCTGCGCCTCCTCGCCGAGAAGCTGCTGTGGTACGGCCAGCTCGCCCACTACTGCGCGGGGGCCGAGTGGCGCTACCCGGGCCTGCCCGTGGAAGCCTACCTGCTCTGCGTCGAGAGCAAGCCCCCGCACGACGTAGCCGTCCTCCACCTCAATGAAGACGGCGCGTTCGCGAAAGGCCGCGAGATGCGCGCCAGTGCCTTCGCCCGGCTCGCCGAGTGCCTCGAGTCGGGCAAGTGGCCCGGACGGCACGAGGACGTGATTCCAGCGCCGTTCTACGGCGACGGCGACGACAACGAAACAACCTACACCGTGATCGAGGAGGACTGACCATGGCCGACTGGCGCATCTACTTCGCGGGCAAGTACCTGAATAACGTCGAGGTCACGAGCGATTGGACCCTGACCATCGACCGTGTGATCGGCACGGACGTCGAGAATCCGGACGATCAGACCGTCCGCTTCAAGCAGGTCGTGCACTGGAAGGAAGACGTGAAGCCGTGGGTCACCAGCAAGACCGCCGCCGAGTGCATGGCGGCCATGTTCGGCGACGACGACGAGACGTGGGCGGGCCGAAAGGTCACGATCTACCGAGACGAAAAGGTCAAGGTAGGTCGCGACGAGAAGGGCGGGATCCGGGTCCGAGGTGCCCCCGGGATCAAACCCATCACCATAGAGATCAAGCATGCCCGCAAGAAGGCGGTCCGGATCAAGCTGGCCGACACCGCATCAAGCCAAGCCCAACGGCCGCCGCCCGACCTTGACCGCGTGCTCACCGACGCCGGCCTGACCGTCGCCGACCTGGACGCCTACCTCGTCGCGCAAAACAAGCCCCCCGTCGCCGACCTCGACACCGAGAAGCGCGCCGGGATCGCCGTCTGGCTCGCCAACCCGGCGAATCAGGCGAAGGTCCGCCCCACCACCCCCGAGGAATAGCCCATGGCCCGCATCACCGAGATCAGCGCCCACCCCCAAGCCGGATCGTCAGAGTCTACCGGCCTACACCGCCAATTCTTCCGGCTGGCCCTGCCATCCGCGATCACCGTCCTCGCCGGCCCCCAAGGCGGGGGCAAGACCACCCGCCTCGAAGCGGTAGAGCTGGCCACCGCAGGCCCGGCGACCACGAACACCGACCCCGCCCGCGTGTGGCTGGGCACGGGCGACGACTTCCCGGTCGATACCGCCGTCACCGTGCGGCTCGACACCGGCGACTCGTGGACCCGGCCGCTCGTCGTCGACGGGCCGGGCTCCCGGGCTCTCAACGACGCGGCAGACGCCGATGCCGCCCGTCTCGTCGGCCGCGCCCTGGTCCGGTGGGACTTGGGCGATCTCACGAAGGCCCCGCCGCGCACGCGCGCCCAACTGTTTCAGACGGTTGCGCGAGCAGGGAACGCCATCGAGGCATGGGACGTGCCCCGCGCTATCGAGGAAGTCCGCCGCTTCCTCGCGACCCCAGGAGCCGACGCAGACGCCCCGCCCCCTGACTACACCCTGGTCGACCGCCTCGCCGGCAAGCTGGACAAGGTCGTGTCAGGCGAGCAGTTCTTGACCTCCGGCCGCACCCAGGCCGAGACGTGGGCGAAGGATGCCCGATCCGACGGGGCAGTCAAGGCCGGCGCGGCCAAGACCACAGAGGCCGAGGCGAGCAAGGCGCCAACCTGCCCCGTCGCCGAGACCGACGACCGGGCACGCGAGCAGGAGCTACACCAGGAGCGCGCCCGGCTGGCCGACATCGACGAAGCCCGCGCCCAAGCCGACGAGCGCCGCACGCAGCACGAGGCACACCTTGCTCGCCTGCGCGACGGGCTCGCTGGCCTGGTCGAGCAGGGCAAGCGTCTCGGCACGCCCATCCCCCCGCCCGTCCACGATGCTGCGGTGCTGGCCGACCTGGAGGCCCGTGTAGCCGCCGCCCAGGCCGAGGTGAGCGCGCCGATCCCGGCCCACGACGGCGCCGATCTGGTCGCACTCAAGGCGGCCGTCGAAAGCACAAAGGCCAGCCTGAAGACCGCCCAGGAGGCAGAGGCGACCGCCCACGCCGAGGTCACACGTCGGGAGGGGGTCGCCGAGACGGCCCGGGGCGGGGTCGGGACCGCCGACCGTGGGGCATCCACAGCGCGTGGGGCGCTCGACAGTATTGACGGCCGGATTGCCGCGCTGTCGGCGATCGTCGAAGGCGACGATGCTTGCGTGCAGTGCGGCACGCGCCTGAGCCTGTCCATCGAGAGGAGCGTTGCTGACCTGCAGGCGCGCCGGCAGGAGTTCGCCGACGGATGGTCCGCGGCCGGATCCGCAGCGGCGAAGGCTATCGGGGATCTGCGTTCTGCGGAGGCCTCGATTCGTGTCGCGGCCCGCGCCTACCAGGCCGCGACACAGACCACCGGCGACGCATCACGCGCGAGCTACCTCGCCCAACAGCGCCTCACCGACGCGACCCAGGCCAGCGCTGGCCACGTCGACCAAGTGAAGGCCCAACGTGCCCGTACCCTCACCGACGCGCAGGCGGCAGTCACCCGCGAACAGGCATCCCGCACCCGAGCCGCCACCGACCATGAGACGCGCGAGACGCAGCGCAAGGCCGACCACAAGGCAGCACAAGACCGATACAAGGTGGCACGCGCGGCAGTCAAGGCCGCAGAAGCCACCGCACTCCCCGAGGTCCCCGACGCTCCCGATCCCGCCCGCCTCGCCGCCATTGACACGGAGCTGTCTGAGATCCGCGCCCGCGACGCAACCCGCGCCAGCCGGGTAGCCACCATCGAGCGCGCCCGAAGGGCAGGCGTTGCGTTGGCCACGGCCATCGAGGCGACCCAACGCGCCGAGGCCCTCGTGTACGCAATCCGGATCGCCCAGGCCCGAATGGCGAGCGCGGCCTACGACCCAATCCAGACGGCCGCACGTCGCCTGGTAGCAGGCATCGACGGCTTGCCCGTGCCCTTCTTCCACGGCGTCGACCACATGGGCGCGGTCATCCCCGGTAAGGGTCGCGTGCCATTCCACTCTCTCTCGCAGGGCCAGTCCGCCATCGTCGCCGCCTGCCTCGCCTACGCAATGCAGGTCGTCGCGCGGAACCCCGCCCGCGTGGTCCTTCTCGACGAGTTCACCCGCGCCGATAAGGTGCATCAACCCGCCTTCCTTCGCGCTCTCGTCGCAGCGGCAGAGCGTGGCGACGTCGACAACGTGATCCTGACGATCTCCGCCATCGAGCCCGCCGACGTGGACCACCTCCGTGGCCTCGGCGCCGATGTGCAGTGGGTTCCCTTCGAGCGCATCCCCGGAGCCGACGACATCGAAGACGAGAAGCCGGCGCCGGGGATCGAGCCCGCACCGACGCCCGCCCAAGAGATGGCGCCCGAATCCCCGGCCGACGAAGAACCCCTCCCCTTCTGACCCCCGGTCCAGGTCCGTCGGGGGCGGGCCTTCGTGGCTATTCCACCGCTTCCCGGCCGACCCTGGACCTCTTCCACCACCCACCCAACAGGAGCCCCACATGCCCGACCGCCACATCCTCACCATCGACGAGGCTATCTCCGTGCTTCCTGACGGTGATTACCTCCACACCACGATCGCCAACGGCGTGCCCCTCGGAGCCGATTGGTCCCGAGATGCCGTGATCGCCCACATCCGCAAAGCTGGCAGCGCGCAGATCAGTGGACCCATCATGATGGGCATGCGCCACGGCCTGTGTCTGGACGCTGGACGGCGGCTTTTCGTCGTCCACGATCCCGCGCGAATGGCGGCGCTCGAAGCCGCAATCGCAGCCGAACCCCAACCCACCCCCCAGGACTGACCCATGCGCCAATTCTGCCCCCACCACGCCCCCGCCGACGTGCTCTTCGACGGCACCGACTGTCCATTCTGCGCCGCCATCGCCGAACTCGTCGCGTCCGTCTCGACCCGCATGTCGCTCGAAACCCAGGTCCGCGACCTGACCGCCGAGCGCGACGAGCAGGCCCGTGTCCTCGATGCCGCATGGATTGCGTCCAAGGCGCTGGTCGCCGTCCTCGACATGGCCGACCGGGCCAACCCAGCCGAACCCCCTCGGGGTCGCGCCTTCTTCGACGGGGCCCTTGCCGGGCAGGCCGGCGAAATCAAGGTCACCACCGAGTACGCCCCGGAGCCCCCCGCCGAAGCCGCCGTCGCCAACGAGTCCGAGCCCCCGCCCGGCACCCCGACGCGCGAAGCGATCAAGGCCGACCTGCGCGCCGCCCACAACGCAGCTCACGTCCGCGGCGCTGGTGAGCGGGCTGACGAGCTCTGGCGGTTCGAGTTCGGCGGCGTCGCTCTCGAGTCCTCGAAGGCGCGGATCAAGACGCTACTCGACCTCCTCGCCCAACTCCGCGCCCTGCCCGCCGTGGCACATGCGCAACCCGAGCCCCCGGCCGAACCCGAGGCGCCAGCGGTCGAGGAGCTGTGCCGGTTCTCCGGCCTCCCGGAGCGCCTGTTCGCGCGCGACGACGAGGACGAATCCGCGCCCGGCATGCAGACCGAGGCGGCCCCCGAGGCCGAGGCCCCGGCCACCAGGCACCCCGCCGTCTACGCCGAGCCCGAGCCGACCGCGGCAACCGGATTCCTCGCCGGGGCCACCGAGGCCAATCCCGCCAGTGACGAGCCCGCCGACGAACCCGAGCCCACCGAGGCGCAGGTGTGGCAGCGCGACCGGATCGCCGAGTTGCGCCAGGCGTTCGAAACATGGGGCGAGTTGGCGAAGATATACGCCGATCTCACCGGCGGTATGCCGCATCTCACCGTGGGTGCCGTTGAGTTGCGCCAGGGCATCGCAGCGAAGGAATGGGAGAGGCGCCGGATCGCCGAGGAAGACATTCTCCTCTGACCTGCCAACTTGGCCCGGCTCGCCTGTCCGCTCCCTGGTGGGGTCTCAGCGGTCAGTGCGAGCCGGACCTTTTCGCGACCACGCCGCGATTTTTGCAGTCGGGCACCAGGGGATCACAACTCCTCCCGCAGTCGCGCAACCTCGGCCCGCGCCTCGTCACGATCCCTCAGCGCAGCCGCCAACGGGTCGACGTCGGCATGCAGCGCTCGCACGTAGATCACCACCCGGTCACGCTGCGCCCGCCACGCGACTTGCTCCGCTTCGAGCTTTTCGCGGGTCAGCCGGTAGTCGGCGGCGACATCATCCGCTGCCAGCGCCCGCGATTCGGCGTCCTGCGCCCGACGATGTAGGCCCGCGTTCGTCGCGCGGGCCTCGATCAGCTCCCGCTCGAATCGCGCGGCCCTGGCTTCCGCCTCCACCGCGCGAAAGTCGAGGGTGTCGTGGATGGCTGCCAGCGCGCTTCGGGCCTCGAGCAACTCCCGCGCGAGCTGAATCAGCAGGTCCCGGTTGTCGTCGCCCTGGCCGGGCGTGGCGAGCACCTGGAGTTTATCGCGGGTGAGTTCACTTTCCATCGCCCGTATCCTTCGGTTGCATCTGCACTACCCGCGCCATCTCCATCGATGCCGCGGTCACAAGTTGCTGCGCCCGGTGGATGGCGTCCCATCCGGCCAGGCTCCCGACGCCCACGACTTCGAGCGCCCGGAGGTCGGCACGCAGAGCGAGCAGGCGCCGGAGGATGTCCTGGGAGGATTCGGCTGGGGTCACAGCAGGTGCCTCCCGCCAGCCCGCAACTGCGCGCCAGGTGGCATCTCGTAGTAGTTGCCCTCGTCTTCGCACGAGCAGCAAGCGGGGTCCTCCCGGTCGTTGTCGTCGCACTCTTCGGCGCATCGAGGGCAAGTCCAGAACACCGCCGTAGTGCCACCTGTCTTTCGGCTCACCAGGCGCTCGTAGTCAATCATCGCGCGCTCACAGCATGGACAGATCATCGGTGCCACCTTTCCGCCAGCCACCCGGCCCACAGCCCCAGCCGCACCCGGACGGGCAGCGGCAGACGGTGTACCGCGCGGCCCAGGCGTCGGGCGAGGCGGTGGATGTGGAGGCGGAGTCGGGTCAAGTGTCCTCCGAGCACAGCAATCCGGAGGGCATTCGCGCCCACCACCGAGCCGGCGCCGAGATGGCCTGCCGGCATTCCTCCGGCCGCGAACCAGCAAGCCACGAGAGCCCGTGACAGCGCACGGTCACGATTGCTGTACGCATGTCGCAGCCGGACTGCTCAGCCTCGCGTAGTGCGTTGCGGATGTCGTCGGGGCACTCGAATCCCACCTCGATCCGCTGGTAGTCGGGTACTTCCTCCCAGCGCTCACCCGCAGCCTTCAGTTCGCCCACGCAATCGGGGTCGGTGGCTTCCGCCCACACCTCCCAGGCGTGTTCCTCCGACTCGGCGATCACGGTGTCGGGGCCGTCGGCTATGCGGAAAAGGTGGCGAGTCACCGGGCACGCTCCTTCGCGTCGACCAGCGCCGCCACCCGCGACGACCCCCAGCCAATCGCGCCCGTCAGCGGCGACACGTCAGCGTTAGGGAAAACCCGCCACTCCGCCGACAGCGCGCCGGGCGGCAGGACGAAGAGACGGGGCGCCTGGAGACGGGCACGTAGCCGGGCCTCCAGGACGCCGATGGTTGCATTGTCCTCGGTATCGGGGCGCCACAGCAGCACTCTCGCGGCCGATGCCGCGTGCGGCGCGCACCAGGCGATGCCATCGTCCGACCTGGGCGGATTCTGCGGCAAGCAGCCGCCGGGGCCGGAGAGGTCGAAGGCGGCCATCGCCCGCCTCGCAAGCTCAACGTCCACGGGCCACCTCCACCGCGGCAATCAGCGCCGCCGCCGCGATTCGCAGCCCCCTCGCGTGCCGGGTCGCATCGCACCATGCGTCGTGCTCGACGAGATTCCCGGGTGTCAGTGCCCCGAGCAGGCCCACGGCCTCCTCGGCATCGCACGCCGCCCGGTGAGCTGCGCGGGCCAGGTCCACGGGCGCAGGTTCGGCGTTAGGGTCGGGCGGCAGGAAGTCAGTCATCGTCGGGCTTCGGAGCCGGCCCCTTCCACGCGCCGAACAATTGCCCCTGCCCGCGATCGTCGACCTCCCAGGACCGCATACGGATCGGGGTCTCGGGGTGTTGCGCCACAGCCTGCGCCAGCCGGCATTCGTCGGGATGAGACGGGCCGAAGCGGGAAGCGGTCGACACGAAATCCTCGACGTCGTGGGCGATCACAGAGGGATCCCCGGCGTCGGATACCCCGCAGTGGCCCATCTCGTGGTGGATCAGCCGGTATCGCGCGTCGTCGTCCATGAGCAGCCACGCCGGGAGCGACAGGGTGATTCGGTACCACGGCGGGGGGCCGTCTTCTGGTGGCCACGTCGCCCGCTGGCGCTTCGGCACGGGGCCGGCCTTGCCTCGAACGACCATCCCGGACGATGCCCACTTGCCCGTCCGCCACTCAATCAGGATCCGCTTGCCGAGCAGGTATCCCCGCTCGTGGCAGGTGCGGATGATGTCGGTCACCAGCTCGGCCGCGTCAGGCAAGGCGCCATCCGCGGCCAGCATCAGATCGTCGTTGCGAACGAAGGCGGGCAGGTGCTTCAGGGCCTTCGCCATGCGATCGATCCCGTCGGCATCTTCGCCGAACTTCTCGCGCACGGTCTCGACGGCGTCAAGCGCCTCGATCAGGTCTTCAGCCCATTCGGGTGCTTCACGTTCCATCGCTTCTCTCCTTTGTGAATTCACGTTCGGCCCGGCGCAGCATGCGCAGTTGCAGGATGATCGAATCCGTGGGCCCCAGGTGCGCCACGAGGTGCCGGTAGGCGGCGAGGACGCCAGCCGCCTGGAGTAGTTGCTCTCGGGTGGACTCCCCGTACCGGAGTAGGTGTTCGAGGTCGGCCGTCTCGGCAACGGTCGGCCAGAGAGTGCCGTCGGGCAGTCGGCGACTCACGGTGTAGCCCCCGGTCGGTCGATCCGGAGCCACCGGTGTAGGTACACGGAGCCCGAGACATCCGGATGCTTCGCCAGCTTTCCGCCCTCCAGCCAAACCACGACCAGCGAAACGCTGGTCGATGGAGACTCCCGGATGAGCCACAGCCCTGGGGCGTTGGGCGCGCGGAGCCAGGGGAGAGCGTCCGTCTCGCGGATGAGCAGCGCCTCGGGGGAGATCACGACGGGCGCGCTCACAGCGCACCCAGCCATGACCCGCGGATCTCTGCCGCAGCGATCAGCGTGCGCCCAAGGGTGCGGCCCTCGACTACGCGCGGACGGGCCCAGGGGCCTTGGAAGGATGCGCGGAACACGAGCCCCGAGCCCTGCGACAGCACCGAGACCTGGACCGGGCCGAACAGCGCGAGCAGGACGCCCGCGGTGGCGTCGTCGTCGGGGTCGGGCGCGCGCGGGCCCCCATCGTCGGCGCGGACCTCGAGTAGATCGCCGTCGCTGTCGTCGACGACGAGCAGATACCCGCCGCGCCCGACCTCGTGAACGCGCTCCCTGTGCTGGGTGAGCATGCCAGGCCGCCACTCCCAGCCGGGGATCGCGATTGCCACCGCGCCCCACTCGGCCGCGGTGCGTTCGGGGGCGGGGATCACAGCGTCACCCGCAGGCCCGCGACGAGGGCCACAAGCCCGGCGACAATCTCCGCCTCAACATCCGCGGGTAGGGCGGGTTTCGGCATCCGGCTGATGTACGGCTGCCATTTGGCGACCGGCCGCCACTTGTGCCGCCGCGTGGACCGCGACTCGCGGGCCCACCCCATCAGCCGAATCGAAACCCCGCCGTAGTCGATGCGGATCTCGGCCGACCAGACCTCGCGGGCGAGGTCGGTGCCGCGGACGACGGCGATCATGGCAGCATCTCCTCGCCCTGCGCCACCAGGGTCGAGACGTCGACCCCGACGGCGACGGCGACGGCAACCAGCCGCTCGAAGGCGATCGCGGGGCGTACACCGCGCTCAAGGTCGGATATCGTGGGCTGCGACGTGCCGGCGGTTGCGGCCACCTGCTCCTGCGTCAGGCCTCGCGCCCTTCGCGCCGCACAAATCCGGGCACCGATCATCGCGTAGTCCATTGGACCTCCTGCCCACCGTATACCCCAGGCGGATATCCGTGGCACGAATGCTTTCCTGACCTGCGTCAGTATTTATCCGTCCCCCGGATATTGACGGGGCCGATAGCTGGGGTAAGATTCCCCTCGTCACCACGAAGGAGCCCCCACCATGACCGCCACCGACCTGATCGCCTTTCTTGCCACCCTCCCGGCCGACTGCCGGGTCAAGGGGGTTTTCGAGCCGCAGAACTCACAGGAGGGCCCGCTCGTCCACACGGACGCCGACGACATGGCCCGCATGAACGTCCAGCCCGATCGGTACCATCGGGCCATCACGCAGAACGTGGTCGTGATCCTCGGATACGGCGTGACCTGCGACGGGATCGAGCTCATGGCCGGATTCCGGGAGGCCGACGTTCCCCCCGGCCATCGGACCGCCGCCAACGGGTGGCCGTCGTGACCAGCCTCGACTGCCAAGACTGGGCCCGGCAGCAGGCCCAGGCCCGCGCCGACAGGGCGGAAAGCGGCGACCCGTCACAATTCTCCTCGCGCACCGTCCTGTGCGCGCACCCTGAATGCCAGGCACTGCTGTACGCCGGCCCACTGTGCTCCACCCACCGGGGGCCGTTGTTCCCGCGGCTCCCTTCCCGCCTCGTGCCCGCCTGACCCCCTGGTCCCATCGGCGCCCCTCGGGCTGGGGAGCCTTCGCGAGTACGCCGCGCCGGTGGGACCTTTTCCCTGGAGATACCATGCCTCGACACCTGACCCCCGCCGAACCACCCGAGGTCGAGTGCGACCGCTGCGCCGGCACCGGCCGAATCAACGTCTACGGCATGCGCGGCCACCGCGACGGCATCGAGCACGGCGTGACGTGGGACGAGCGCTGTCCCGCCTGCGACGGCGAAGGCGTCGTCGCGCCCGAGGACTGCGACGACGAGCGCGGGCCCACCACCTGGGAGCCCGAGCCCCCGGAGAACGGGCCCGACGAGGCATTGGAACGTCGGGGCGTCGTGCCGCAGGGTGACCTGTGACCGCCGTCGGAACCCGCTCCACTGTGGAGCGCCTGGTCCTCGAGGAGTGGGACCTCGTCCGAATCGCCCGGCAAATGGGCACGGACATCCCGGAGCACGCGAAGGTCCGAGTCTCTGTGACCGTCCGGGCCGGGACAAAGCGCTACACCGGCAAGCCCGAGCAGGGCGTGATCCTGACGTGGTCCGCGGCCACCGAACCGCCGCCCACACCTGCCGACGATCCCGGCAGAGACGAGTGGGCCGACGCAGCAGCGCGGGGTGACCTGTGAGGCGCATGCCCATCCTCCTGCTCGCGTCACTGGCCGACCCAGGATCGCCGTTAGTCGGGCCGAACGTGGACAATTGCTTCTTCGACGTTCCCGGGCAGCCCCGAACCAATCCCACCGGCACGCGGCCCACCCCGCACGAGTTCCGCTACCGGTCCTACAGCCCTGAAGAAGCCGCCGAGAACATCGCGCGGGCCCGGGAGAAGCGGGAACGGCGGAAGGCCCGGAACCTGCGCAATCGCAAGGAGCCGACGCCATGACCGACGGAAGAATCCCCCCTGATGCGGTCGGTATCGGCGAGGCGTTTACGGCCGCGAGGCAGCGGGCCCCGTGGGCGCTGGATGCCGCCATCGAGATTACTGAGCAGTTCGTCGACGGCTTCCCAATCTACAAACTCCCGGCAGGCCGTAAGTTTCGGCTGACACTGGAGATTGCCGACGCGCTCGAAAAGCACGCCAAGGAGGCGGCAGCATGACCCGCCCTGTCGGCCATGTCCCCACCTGGGGTGCGCAGGCCGTGATCGGCTCGCTCCTTCTCCTGCTCTTCGTGGCGCTGTTCGTCGCATTCGGCGGACTGCGCCCGATGCCCCAAGCAATCGAGGTAAGCCAATGAGAAAGCCCCCTTACGTTCACCCGGTCGATCTGTCGCCGGACGAGATCGTGGCCCTCGAACCCGGTGGGGTGGTACGCGCCGCCGAGCGGGCGGTCGAACTCGGTGCCACCGGGGAGGAGGTATGCGATGCAGCGTCGGAGGGATGGCGCGGCGAAAGCCCAATGCCTCCGGCGCCCAGTGCGGATCGCGCGGCTCTCAACAGCCTGCGTATCCGCCTCGCCTTGGCCGTCGCCACCCATGATGCATGCCCCCTCACGGTGACGGCCGCGGACGACGACGACCTGATAGAGCACGTCACGCGGCTGCGCGAGGAGGCTAAGCACTGCGGTGGCGTCGGGAGGGTCCTGGCCGGGCTGCGCGGGCGCGTTGCCATGGCGCTGGGACGGCCCGCCGCCGAGGACGACGACGCCGATCTCGTGGTCGAGGTCGAGAACCTGACTCGATTGGTCCGGGAGGCCCACGACATCCTGAGTCTGTACGGCGCGCCGGGCATCGGGCCGAACGGGACCAGCGAACCCGTCGACCGAATCCGCGCCTTAATCAACGGCTCCACCGCCAAGATTTGCGACCTCGAGGGCGATTCGCGGGGCCTCAAGCAGGCCAACGCGAGACTCTGGGGGCGGATGGCGGCTGCCTGTGTGGTCTTCGAGGCGGCAGAGGGAGACGACCTCTGCGACGAGATGCGCGCCGCCGCGATGCGGATGTTGGAGGTGGACATTGGCCGATGAGCACGCCGCCGGCCGCCTTCTCGACGGGCGCGAGTGGAACGAGATGCCGGAGGTGACCCCTTGACCCCGCCAATTACATACCTCGTCGTGGACGAGGCCAACTTCCGCTGGAAGCTGCCCAGCAAATACTGGGACTACAACCGCCGGCATTCCCACCACGCTACACTTGAGGCGGCTACCGAAGTCGCCGAGGGTATCCGCGAGTCGGGTGGTACGCCGCGGATCATTCGCGGGTACATCGACACCGCCTCGCTTGGGTCGTGGTTCATCGAAGTGCCGGAGGTGACCCGTGGCTGAATCTCGATACAGCCTCGTGGTGGCCGGCATTCTGACCGCAGAGACTGCGGTTCTCGGTGCCGAGGCGGACGCGCGCAGGTTTCGACGCGAGCGCGACGAACTGCGCTGCGGTAACGCCCCGTGCGTGGACGACGACGGCACGCCGTTCGCTGGCGCCCGGACATGGCGCGCCGCTCATGCGGAGGTCACCCGCGAGCGCGACGAAGCACGCGAGACCAACCACGGGCTGCACCGTCGCGTCCAGGAGGCCGAGGCCAACGCCGACCGGAAGGCGGACGAATGGCAGGCGAGGTGCGACACCTGCGAGCAGCGCATGGCCCGCGCGAAGGCATGGATAGACGAGCACGCGCTCGTCGCCGATTGGGTGAGTCCGTCCGACTCCCCGTTCTGGACCATGACCAGCCAGGACAACCGTGCGGCGCTTGCGGAGTTGATCCACCAGCGGGATGGGGCATTGGCCCTGCTGCGCCGGTGGCTCGACTACGACGGCACAAACGACGCATTCGGCGCCCTCCTGACCGACACCCGGGCTGCCCTCGGGATCGGCAGGGGCAAGCCATGACCCGCCCCACCCTGCACCTGTGCAATTTCTCGGGTCGCCGACTCCACGGCCCCGGGCGCCTGCTGTGTGCGATGGCGGCGCCGCGTGGCTTCGAGCGCGGCGTCGGGAAGGTGCTCTTGGCGATGCCGGCGGTTGACGATCTGCGCGACCTCCAGGCCGGCCGAATCGCCCTCGCCGAGTACCGCGCCCGATTCGAGCGGTACTTGTCGGGGATGGAGCGGCTCAACCGGTACCGCCCGGGTGACCTCTTCTTCGTGGGCCGCTCGGTGACCAGCCCTTCGCGCGCCAGCTCGTCGAGGACGGCAGTACTCTGTTCTGCTCGTGCGCCGCCTTCGGTTCGCCTCGCCGCAAAGGCCCGTGCCATCTCGAACTCCTCGCGCCATACCTCGTGCGCGGCGGATTCGACGTGGTTTTGTGGGGCCGACGAATCACGCTGGATACGACCACCGCGGCATCCTGCTGTGGGCAGGGAGCCCCGGACGGCTACGGCGGGCGGGAGTGCTGCGGTGGTCCCGAGCCCGTCGAGGTCGACACCGTGATCTACGCCGACACCGGCGAACCCTTCGACCCCGCTGCCTACGGGTGGGAGGTGCCCCGTGGCTGATCGTACCCGCTGGATAGTCGAGCTTGAGCCCTACGTTTGGCTTGCGCCATGGCCCGGAGATCCCGGCCGGACATGCCAAGACGGGGATGCGCGCCGCTTTTCGACGCGCGCAGAGGCGCAGGCGGCCCTCGAATCCGCCCGTGCCTACCGCGCTTTCGGGTCCGGCCGAGTGATCGGGGAGGTGCCCCGTGCCTGACCTCCTCCCCCGCGCCCTCTTTCTCCGGTACCGCGCCACGTCCGACCGCAAAGGCTTCGAGGTCGTCGCTCGGCTACTCGATCTCGTCGACCGCCAGCACAAGGCCCTTGCCGCAGTCACCCACCCCGACGCGCTAACCGCGGAGCGCGGCGTGGCGGCTTGGGAGGAGGCCGATGCCCTGGTCGCGGAAGTCGAGGCGCAGCGATGACCCCGCGCCCACCCCTCGGCCTGGTGCCCCAACTCCCCCTCGCCTGCGCGTGCGGCTCGCGAGACGTGGTGGTCGACGGCGCCGCCTCGGTCTGCCCCACGTGCAGGGCACTCGCTCCAGTGCTCCTCGGGTACCGCCGGGCGCTCGAGGCGATCGGGAGGGCGGCAGATCGGCTGGCACTCCGGGGTGCCCGGTGATCGTCCCCTGCCAGATCCCCACCCAGGCACAGGCAGCCGAAGCCCGGCGCGTCCTGGTCGCCGCGCTCGAACGCCTACGCCTCCCCCTCGTCGACGGGCGCCCTGGTCGTGGTGCTCTCGCGCGGCTGGCGGCGCGGCTCAAGGTGCGGTCGCACGCGGTTCGGACCTGGTGGTCTGTCGGCCAGATCCCCGTCGAGCAGGTCGCGCGGGTCGAAGCGCTGGGGCGGCCGTGAGCCTCCGCATTGTGCCAGCATCGCGCGCCCAAGTGTCGGCCTTCGTCGCGCAGGTCCACCGCCACCACAGGCCCAGTGTGGGCGACGTGTTTCGCCTCGCTTGCGTCGATGCGGCCGGGCAAGTGCGGGGGGTCGCTTCGGTCGGTCGTCCGGTGGCCAGGAAACTCGACGACGGAACAGCCCTCGAGGTCACACGGGTAGCGACAGACGGCGCGCGAAACGCCTGCTCGCTCCTGTACGGTGCCGCGCGCAGGGTGGCCTTCGGGCTCGGTTATCGAGCGATCATCACGTACACGCTGCCGGCCGAATCCGGAGCGAGCTTGCGAGGCGTGGGTTGGGAATGCGACGGCGCGGGGCACGCCAGCGAAAGCGGCTGGAAGTCGCGCGGGGCGAGCCGAAGCGCCCACCAGGGCGGCAAGGTGCGGTGGATCGCCCGCAACCCCGAGGCGTACAGCGGGCCCGTTGTATGGCCCGAGGTGGCCACCATGCAGACGCAGCTATTCGAGGGTCGCCCGTGACTTGGCTCTGCCCCGGCCGCTACTGTGGCCGCGAAATCACCGGCGACTGGCCACAATGCCCGTGGTGCTCGACCGAGCGCCCACCCGATGCTCACGCCCGCGACTGGGCACCGCCGTGGGTACGGGACCACGTCGTCGTCGGCGACCTCGGATCCGCGGTCCGGGCGATGATCGAGGCTGACCCCGACCCCGACCCCGAGAGGCAACCATGACCTCCCGCCTCCCCGCCTGCCGTCACTGCGGCCGGTCCCTGCGACGACAGGCCCGCGCCACTGTGCAGTACCGCGCCCTTCCCGGCATGCCTACGATCGGCGCGTGCGAACCCTGTCTCGAGGCGGGGCACACCGCCGAGCTGCCCCGTGGCGCCGGCCTGGCCTGGGACTATCTCAGCCTCGAGCGCCCGTGGGCCCTGTGCCAGATGGCCCACGTCAACGTCCGCTCCGTCGTCGCCGGCCCCGCGTTCTGGCGCCTCGCTGACGAGGTCGGCATCCGACGCCGGGTGAGGTGCTGGGTCTGTGGCCACCGTGCCCAGCGCGTGCCTGTGGGTGTCGTGGGCGTCGTCGGCGAGCGGGCCCTGGTGCTCGACTACGGGAGCTGCCCGAACATCGGCCTGGGGTACGACTGCGACGGGCACTTCTTCACCCTGGCGGACTGCCGGCGCGTGGTGCGGCGGCGATCCGGCACGAGCGGGGCGGCGGGAATCGGCGATCGGAGTTCGATCTCTGACCCGCAGCGCGAATCGCGTAGGATCGCGACCGGCAGCGCGTTGCCGACTTTTCTTTCGGGGCGTGTCGTTTTATTCGGGCCCGGCTATTGCAATCGTTCCCGGGCCCGATTGCTATAGCTATACCAAAACGGAGAACCCCATGAACAACGCAAACACCCCCAACCGGTTCGCTCCCCACTTCACCCCCTCTTCTTCCATGCTCACCGACATGGTCGCCTCCGCGATGGCCCGATTTGACGCCGCCGCGAAGGAAACGCGGGCGGACGCGCGCATGGAGCGCGCCATGGTAGCCGAGGCAAAGGCCCGCGGGCTGATGGCCCGCTGGGGATAGCGCGGCCCCTCCGCTCGACTCCGGATCTCCCGGGGTCGAGCCGATGGACCGAGCCCCCAACAACGACAGGAGAACCCCATGTTCAGCGCCACCCACCGAATCCACCTCCCCAACAGCCCCCCCAACAGCACCATCCTCGTGATGGAGATCGACGGCGCCGCCTACACCCAGGCCGAGTTCGAGGCCGCCGACATGGCCGACTACGAGGTCGACGCCGACGGCGCCTGGACATGTCAGGGCCGGGCCTTCGGCGGTTGGGTCGAGCGCCTCCCGTCGGCGACCCCGAACGACGGGCCCGCCGTCGACATGGATGGCCCCGCGGGGCCTGTCGTCGACTACTCGGCGGAGTGCCGCCAGGAGGAGGTAGACGCCGCCCTCCCCGCTGGGTGGGCCGCAGACTACTCCTCGCAGATCGCCGTTGGGTCGGGCGATTGGCGGCGCTTTCGCGCACCCCTGGTCGAGATGGCGTCGTGACCCGCGCATGCTCCTGCCCCCGGCGCAAGCGTGGGCGCCCGGCCGTCGGTGCCCTTTTCCGGGTTCGGCTGACCCCGGAGCTTCGGGCCCGCCTCCGGGACGCCGTCAGGCCCGGGGGGACCGAGGCTGATGCCGCCCGGCGATTGCTTGCCGCGGGGCTCGCGGCCGAGGCGTCGTAGCCGTGGCAGGAGGACGCCCTCCTGGCGACACATGCCCCCCGAGCCTCGTCGCTCGGCTCGGCCAAGTGTCCGACCAGATGCTCGCCGACGAGGCGGGCGTGCACTACGCCACGATCGTCGCCTGGCGCCGTCGCCGCGGCATCCCGCCGTGGCGCGAGACCAGGGTGTGCCCTGCCGGGCACCTCACGCTGTCCCGGGCGCTGGCTGACGTCAGGCGGCGATCGTCCTACGCGCTGCATCGCGTCGGCGGGTCGTGGACCGACATCGCGGCGGTCCTGATGATCGATCGGCGATCGGCCGTCCGCGCGGCACGGGAGCACGCGCAGCGCAACGGTCTGCCGTGGCCTACGCCGCCGCCGACGGACGGCTGACCGCGGCACGATTCGTGCACTTCCCCTGTCCGGAGGTGTCCCCGTGCCGTGTATCTCTCACCCCCTCGTCGCTCTGCTCCGCGAGCAGGGCCGCTCGGTCCGGTGGCTCTGCCGCGAATTGCGCGCCCCGTCCCGGACGATCTACCACCGGCTCGCAGGCGAACGCGGGCCGAAACCCAGGGGGCCGCGGGCGACGTGGCCCTCGTCCGACCGGCTCGAGTACGTCGCCTCCCGGCTCAGCGTGGAGCCTGAGGTTCTGGCCGGCTGGCTACTGTGCCACAATGGCACACAGCCGACAATGCCCACCACCACTGCATTCCCGGTGGTTTCGGCCGAAACTGTGCCATCATGACACACTCGGCGATAACGACCCCTGATACTACGTTATCGCCGAATCTGGCGCTCTACTGTGCCACTATGGCACACTCGGGACCCCGGGACGGAAACGGATGGAATGGCGATAAGGCCCTTTCACCCTCGATAATGCGGTAACTGGCACACTTGGCACGACTCATGCACTACATACTGGTACGAGGCGGTCGAACCCCCGCCCACGGAGCCGAAAATGACGACCACGACCACCTGCCCCGACACCATCATCATCGAGATCATGCCCGCCTACCTCCGCGAGACCCATCGGGCCGCGGGAAACTCTGGGTCCTACCCGCACAACGGGTCCGCGCGGTACATCATCCCCGCGGACCTCTCCGGCTACGTCGAAGAGGATGAATGGACGCGCGTGGTCCGAGTGGCAGTCACGGCCGATTTCGAGCGGTACGAATACCGCGAAGAAATCCCCGAGGAGTAGTCTCCGCGCCGGTCCTTCGGGGCCGGCACCGGTCCGGGGCTATTCCGCCCCGCTGACGATGGCCCGTGGAGGGCCGAAACCGGAGACCCCACCATGGACCTCACCCCCATCCGCGAAGCCTCCGACGCCCCCATCGGCTCCTACGTCGTGGAGGTCGACCCCGACATCGAGACCGGGACTGAGCCTGAGTTTTTCCTGGTCGCAGAGGCGACCGGGGAGACCCTTGATTCGCTTCTCGTCGAGTTCCCCGGCCGGTCGGGGTCCGTCTGGACTCCGATAGACGAGGAGAGCAGCCGGACCATCGCCCGGTGGGGCCCCCGGGGCTGGTTCTGGAGCCTCTAACTACTTCACCGAGCCCGGCCGGTAGCCGGGCAACAGGAGAGACCATGACCAACACCGACACCACTGACACCACCGACTACGTCACCCTTGCGGGTAAGTTGTTCGCAATGGCGAACGACATACACCACATCGCATCGGGTTCGGCTAGTCGCGTCCGCGCGGGGCTTTATGCCCGCGACACGGATGAGGAAGAAGAGCAGGAAACCCGGAGGGCATTCCGGGTGTGCGAGCCGTACCTGACTACGGGTCAGGTACGGGAGTTCGAGGACTACGCCTCGGCGGTCACCCTGTGTCTGAGCCGGGCAGCGCCCGGCGTGATGGTGAGAAAAGAAGGGAACGAGCCCGGTGGCTGCTTCCTTGGGAGCAGCGGGCGATGGTGCGCCTTCCTGGTCGACCACGTCGGCCAGGACGAAGACGGGGGCGACGTGTACGGGGGGGCTGCCGTGTGGCAGGCCCCATGAGCGTGGAAGAGTTCGAGGCCGCCTGCCTGGCAGTCGAGGGGGCAGTCGAGATCGACCGCGAGCGCAACTCGGCGTTGCGCGCTAAGGGATGCACGCTGGTAGACGCGGCCCGAGCCGCCGGGCGAGATGACCTTGCCCGCCGGGTGGGGTCCGCGATGGCCGGGGTGTACGACCCCGGCACCAAAGAGTAGCGGCCGGCTCCCCCGCGGAAATTTCCATCCCCCTTGGAAATTTCCACGCCGGCCAACTACGCCTGAGTCCCGCGCCGGGCGAACGCCGCACGCCGATCGTAGTCAGCGGCGATCTCGGCCTCCGAGCGCTGGTCGACGACCACCGCCAGCGTCCGTCCGGCCCGAACGAGCCATCCCCGGGCCCGGCTCCCGTCGGGAAGGTCGACCCACGAATCCGGCAGACGGTCGCCGACGGGTGCCACGTGGGTCGCCAGGACGCGGCCGAGCCACCCGCACGGGGCTGCCTCGAGGATGACCGCGGGAAGGGCCCGGCGCTCGGTCTGGCGTCGCTCGGCCTGGTCGAGCAGTTCGCGCGCCTCGCTGACGTGCTCGAGGACCTCCGCGATGGCCGCGCTACGCCCCACCTTCGAGCCTCCTCACCCCGGCGGCGATGTCGTCCAATTTGCCGCGCAGGGTCGCAGCTTCGGCGGCGTGGGCATCGAGGTGCTCCTGGTGGCGGCGTTCGAGCGCCATCACGCGGACTGGCAGGGGCATGGTGGTCTCGTCGACCGGCTTGCACAGGATGCTTTCGTGCTTGTCGACCTTGTTCCGGATCTCCGACCACGGCGACGACAGGCGCCCGAGTGCAGCGGCAACAACCCCGACGCCACCCGCAATCGCGATCACCGCGAGCCACGCCTGGGCAAGGGCTTCAAGCGTCGTCACAGCATCAGCCAGAGCAGGACGTAGCAGCCGAGCCCGGAGCCGACGACGATCACGGCCCACCCGAGGGACACCGCGGCGCCGACGAGCATGTCGAAGGCCACCAGGCGGCCGGTGGGGGAGGTCACCGGGCACCCCTGCGAGCCGCACGACGGGCCCGGCGCTCGGCCCGGCGCTCGGGCGCGTCGTGGCGCCAAGCTCGAGCCTGGGCCCCGACGAGTGAGGCGATCACGCGGATCCCGCGAGCCAGTCCGCGCAGAGCTACCTCGTCGAGGTCGGCCGACTCCGCCAGCGCGCCGACGACAGCGCCGCCAGCTACCCCACCAGGGCCCGCTACCACGCCGCCGACGATGGCGCCCAGTGCTCGGCAGTCGAGCGCCGCGGCCAGCGCGTGGATGACTTCCTCCTCTTCGACCTTGCCGTCGCCATCTTGGTCGAGGGCGTCGAGGGCGGTGTCGAGGTCGAGGACGTCAGCGAGTCGCATTGGCCACCTCTGCCTCCCACTCTACCAGCCCGGCGACGATGGCGCCCGCGGTGGCCGCAAGCAGGTCTACCAGGGTTTCGCCGTCGAGGTCCGCTGCCTGTTGGACGGTCCAGGGCTCGAGCAGGATGCCGCACCCCTTCGGCCCCGAACCGTTGTAGCTCGGCTCCTGGAGTCGGCGCCCATTCCGCTTCCACGCTTCGGGCCCGTCGGCGGGGAGGTCACGCCAAGCGCGCAGGTAGGCCAGTGGTCGGGTCGGGTCAGCCATCCGATCAGGCAGGCGATCGGAGAGGTGCTCGGCGAGGATCAACGCCAGCCGGCCGCCCGCGTGCGACTCCTCGAGATGGCCCACGAGGGACGGCCGCCCGGCACACGAGTTGACGTGGCAGAGGCCGATCACCGTCAGGGGCGACCCGGCCGCGACCCGGGCGGCCTTTGCTGCGACGTCTCGGTCCGGATAGTCGCCGGTATCGCGGGTCTCAACCTGCCACCCTTCGGCGCGCACGCCCTCGCCGACGAGGGCGGGGTAGGCGCGGCAGAGGTGGGCTTCGATGGCCCGGCCTGAGACCGCGCCCGGATCCCAGTGTGGGCGCCATCCGTGGCCGGGGAGGAGAATCAGGAGAGGTGTCATGTGGCCCACCTGTAGCGCAGGCCGGGCATCGCCAGCCCCGCGCCTGCGCCCTGTTGGGTGGCTCCGGCCGGAAACGCAGCAGGGAGTGTGCCGTCCCATGCTCGGGGCACGTACCAACCGACTCCTGGGCGAACCGTCGTGGTCGAGGGTTCGCCCAGAATCGGTACCCACCCGGGATCGTCGGGGCCGGACCATGTCATCGAGGCGCTTGCGACGTGGACCACCCAATACAGCTCCGTTTGATCGGTCGCGAGGGCTGCGGCGAAGTTCCCCTCCTTCCACCCGTTTGCAGTGCAGTTCATCGCGGCGGATTGCACTGCAAGTAGAGCGTTGGGGTAGAGCGTACCATCGGTAAGCGCCGAATATACGCCCATGATTGCAAGGTTGCCCGCCACACCTCCGGCCGTCTGCCTTGCGCCCAACCCGCTGATCGTGCCGTCCCGAGGACACACGATCGGGTAGGCGCGAAGTACGCCGGCACTCGTGACGTAGCCGACCGCCGCAGTAGTGTCGATAGCCCCCGCAGCGTACCACGAATCGACGCCTGTCCGAACATGCTGCGCTGCCCACCTGGCCGCGGCACTGCCCACGACGGTGGCGCCCGACCGCCGGAGATACTCCCCGTCGGCGACGGCGCCCATTGCGAGCGTGGTGGGCGTGCCGGTCTCCCGGAGTCCGCGGGCCTGGGTCACCGTGGGCGAAGGATAGGTGCCTCCGAGGTCGCCTGACGCTGGGCCCGAAGGCGGGCCACCACCGAGAGTGGCCGCCAGCCGGCGGAGCTGATCGCGCACCCAGGCGCGGTCAGACATGGCGCGCCCCGCGTGCTTGCGTGCCGGCACCCACCGTGCTACAGTCGCCCCACAGAGGTGCCCCATGGACGATACCCGGTCGCCCGTACTGCAATTCCGAATGCCTCAACCACTGAACGCCGCGATTGCCGCCGCCGCCAAGGCGACGGGGCAGAACACCTCGGAGATCCTTCGGGAGCTGATCAAGGAGGCACTGACCACCCGCGGCTACTGGCCGCCGAATAAACAACGCTCCGAGTGAGCCGAGGGAGGCACCATGCGTCAATTCTTGCTCCTGCTCCTGTTCGCCTGCGAAGGCACCGACACCGAGACTACCACGGAGACCGTCACCGTCGCCGAGTCCGTCGAGCACCACGAGGTCATTGTGACTTCGGCTGCGCCCGGGGAACTGTGCCCCGGCGCGAGCCCGTACCAGTTCTTGATCTGCGACATCGACTTCGACGGGCTCGGAACAGAGGCGTGCTACGATATGGCCGGGTCCGCCGGAACTTTGCTCGATGGATGCTTCTGCTGGCAGCCGGACGGGGCCACCTGGGATTGCACCGCCACCGCGCCCGAAGGCTACGAGTACCGGCTCTCGTGGTGGCAGGCGTCCGAACCTGCGACCGAGTAGAGGCCGCCAGATTCGGGCGAGGCTCACGTTCCACCCGGAACGGCCAGCGCGTAATCCCAGATGCCGCCGCTGAGTGTTCGGCGCATCACGAGGGCGTAGCGGGTCGCCCCGCTCGTCTCGATCAGTTCGACCCACTCGCCCGCCCTGACGAGGGCGTGGCACGGGGCCACCTGCCAGGCCGAGACGCGCCAGCCGAGGGCCTGGGAGCGAGCGAGCCACGCGGTCGCGTGGTGGGCCGCGGCCGACTGGATGGCCCACGACAGCGATACCGACGCCTCAGAGGGGCGCGGTAGGTGCCGCACCCAGGCATGCGGCCGGGGCCCGTCGAAGGCTGCTCCGGCGCCCACCCTGACGGCCACCTGGACGTAGCTCACCTCGACTCGGGCCACCCGGGCGGTCCCTTCCTCGGTCTGCCACTGCGAGGCCCGGCGCCAGCAATCGCCCTCGCGCACCCGGGCGACGACGCGGTCTCGCGCGCCGTGGGGGTCGAGCAGCACGGGCGCCCACCCGCAATCGCCACGATGGACACCGATTGGGAGGCCCGCAATTAGGTCTCTCGCCGGCTCCCAGGCCCGCGCCTTGGCGTCGTCGGTGTACCCGGCGACCGAGATCCGAAGCGCGCAGCCGATCCGAATCCACTCCGGGAGGTCGAGGTCCGCGCCCCCCAAGGCGAGGAGGTAGGCCGCGAGATGTACCGCCGTTGCATCAACCGAATCGAAGGGGCACAACGCGGGTTGTCCGGCCAGCCAGAGCGACTGGAACGAGCCCGTCAGGGTCATCGCGCCGCCGTATGCGGTCAGGTCCACGACGGCGCACACCTGCCCGAGCCCGTCGGCCCGGTAGGCGATCGGGAAGGTGTCGCCAGTCCCGTCGGAGGCGAGCAAATATACTTGGGTCCCGACGCAGTACCCGGAGCTGACCAGCACCGTTATCGGAACGCCGGCCGCCTCCTCGACCACGGGAGCCTGCGGGTAGCCTTCCTGGTTGCCGTAGAGCGGGCCGATCCGCCCGAAAACCAGCGGATACCGGGCGCCCATGTCGGGGGAGCCTGACCACGTCGAGGCGGAGACCTCGGCCGACTGCGCGACCAGGGGCACCTCCCGGACGTAGGGCGAATCCTCCACCGTCGCCGCAATCCAGCCCGCCGGCTTGTCCGGGGCCCCGTAGTGCCCCGCCCGAAGGTCACCGTCGGCGACGACATGCCGGGCGGCCCAGGAGTGCAGGGCCACCCCGCCCCGGTGCCACACCAGGGACACCTCAGCTTGAGCGTCGATGAGGTCGAATCCGGCGGCAACCAGTGAGGCGATGTCCTCGGCAGGGAGCGCCAGGGAGAGCGACACCGACACGGCATCAGCGCCGCCGCCGGACAGGTCGATGGCGTCGGTGATCTCGGGCACCTCGAGGAGCCCGGGGAGGATGTGCCGCTCAGTGCCGACCACCACCTCTATATTTCCTATAGACCAGGTCCGGCCCGCCCACGCCACCGACACGATCACGGCAACCTGTGCGTCGCGAATGTCCGTCAGGTCGATGTGTGGGGTGCTGCTCACCGAACCTCCAGCATCTCGATTGACGCGACCCGTTGCACCTCGTCTTGCAGTTCGTCGCCCAAGAACGGCTGGAGTGTCGGGCCTGTGGCGATCGTGGCCAACAGATGCTCGTCGCGGCGCGTCATCGTCCAGGTCGTAGCGGCCGTCCTCGGGATCCTCGGCAGGTAAACCGCCGGGCGGCCACCGTGGCGGCGCAGCGCATGGAGCAGACTCCCGGGCGTGGCAGCCAGCGCCGCGTTCGGCTCGGTCAAGGCCGCAGTGGAGGGAGTCACGTAGCGCACGACCGCCGAAGCGTAGATTTCGCTGGTGTCTACGCCATCTTCCCACGCCACCGTAATCACACGGCGCGGCGGGGAGCGGTCGACTCGAACACCGATCCGGCCCTCCATCTCGGGGAATTCATGCCCGGCTTCCTGTTCGATCCCACGGCCCCAACTGGGTTCGAGGCCGAAGATGTGGACGGGGCCGAAGAATATCTTGGCCCGGAAGTCGCCTTCGAAGGTCGGATAGGCGATCTCCAGGGTGAGGCGCCACGCGGTACAGTCCACGCCGCGGATGATCCCCGTGAACTGGTCGGGCCAAAGGAGCAGGGACTGGCCCGCGCCTCCGACCGGATCGGTCGTGACCATATTATCCAGATAGATGCGGCACATGGGTTCAGTGCCTGCATTGCTCCACCGGCCCTCGTCGTTGCCCTGCACCTTCCGGCGCCGGACCGTGCCTGCTCCGTTGTCGAGTTGGACGTAGAACCCGGCCAACTCGTCGCGGTGGAAGTACAGCGTAGAAACCGCGTCGCCCGGTTCCGCCACGTTGCCCAGCCGGGCGAAGGCCACGGAGGAGAGGATAGCGGTGCTGGTCGCAAGCCGGGAGGTCCACGCGCCGCCGGCTGCCTTGGATTCGAGCTTCACCCGGCGGGCGTTGAACCCAGCGAAGTGGATGCCGAGTAGGGGTGGCTGCGCGCAGTCCTCTACCCCTGGATTGTCGGGATCGTTCGCCCACGCGATCACGGCGTTGGCGACGAGGCCGACCGTCCGCCACGGGATTCGGGGCGAAGGGGTGATGAGGTCGAGGCCCCGGGCGAGGGAGTATTCGCCGGTCGGGGTCGAGGTCCAGGTGTCGCCGATCAAGCCGGGGCCGTGACGACCAGCGAGGGTCACGCCGTCGAGAGCCCAGATTGCGGCGGTGCCCAGGGGGCGGCCGGGGAGCTTTCCAGGGTTGTCGCCTCCCGTTTGGTTGAGATCGTGCCAGGTTGCATGTGTTCCCGCCGCCGTTCCCACTGCTGAATACGGGATTGTCATCCATGGCCCGATCCAGTTCGACTGGTTCTGCGTGACGTTTCCGCCGGCTACGATGTGAAGCCATTTCACCCATGGCGTGATACCGCCGCCGCCCGCATCGTCCTGGAGCGTCCAGGCCCCGATCCGCGTCCATCGGCGGTTTGGCTCCCGGTCCATCGCTCGATACCAGACTTGGACGCCGCGCCCCGTGCCCGCGTCGGAGGTCATCGCCATACCGAGGCGCACCTGATAGAGCGCCCCTGGGGTGAGCCCGACCGCCGAACCGAGGGCCGCGCCAGCGACGTAATCCCGGACGTAGATCCCTGTACTCGTGTGGCACACCTCCACCTCACAGCCATGTGTCGGGCTCGCAAGGCGCATTCGCAGCCCAATCTCGGCCTGCACCGACGATCCACCCTGCACTACGCCGGCCTGCCATTCAGCGTCGCCGTGCATTTGGCCGCCGTTGTCGACGCCGACCCAGGTACAGAAGTCCTGCCCGGTCGCGCCGCCGCCGTCGCCGGTCGTGTGGTGCTCGTACCCGGGGGTGACGATCGAGCGGGTGAAGGTGCCCGCGGTTGCTACCGTGTAGTCCCCGCTCGCAGCGACCTCGATCGGCAGGACCGCCCGAAGCCATCCAACGCGATCGCCGAGCTTCGCGCCGTCCTGCTCGTAGGGGAGAGTCAGGTCTGACCAACCACCGAGGTAGGCCACCGCGGCAGTACAGCCCGCCGTGGTGGAGTACCCGACGTGCGCGGCAGCAAGTCGCCCAAGATGCCAGCACGCCCGCACCTGATTCGGTCGATGGCCCTGCGTTCCTCCGACGCCGGCCGCGCCTGTGTCGTGAGGCCAGTACCAGCACCCCGAGACATCCGTTACGGCCGGGATCGTTCCATGTCCCGGCGTCCAGGTAGTGCCGCCGTCCGGGGAATAGTAGGCGTATTGGTTGCCCGCCCCGATGGCCACTTCCGACGCGCACAAGAGCAACCAGAGAACACCTGCCGGATCCCATGCGACGGCACATTCAGCGGCGTCGTTGTCTTCGTAGGTTTTCGCTGTCCCGGCCCCAACGGCCGACCATCCACCGGCGGGAAGGATGGCGTATGGACCGGCCACAATCACGCTTGATGCGGTGGTGATTGGCTGCCATGCCGATCCTATCCTGGCGACGTGGGCGCCCACGGACCCCCCGGACCGAGCCAGCCACGCCACCACAAAGCCCGTCGGGGTCGCCGTGACCGAGGGGAGACCCCAACCCACACCACCGGATCCCTGATAGGTGCCCACGAGGTCGAGGCGGGCGATCAGGCTTGCGCCACACCATTGCCGGACCCAGTCCAGATCCCCATTCAGTTTACGTTCCCGCAAGTGAGCAAACACGCTCACCTGTCCGTCGATGTAGGCGGCCTCGATGCGCCCGCAGGAGAAGATCCCGCCGGTGCCGCTGGGTGTTACCGTGTCGTCGTAGGTATCCCTCTCAATCGTCGCGAAGTCCTGTACCAACGTCCACGTCACGCCCGAGTCTACCGAGCGCCACACGCCGATATATCGGCGAATCGCGGTCACCACGGCACCGGACCACGACGCAGCCGAACGCCACGCGAGGCAGTAGATGTCCGTCCCAATCATCATCAGCCAGGGGTACGCCAGCCACGCGGCATACCCCGGAAGCACGCCGCGATCCGTCCAGCTCGCGGCGCCCAGTGCGCGGGTATAGATGCGAATCTGGACGCCGTCTTCGACGGCCGCAACAAGGATTGTTCCGATGCTCGTGATTGACGGGCGATCTCCTTTGGCGAAGTCGATTTGCTCCCATCCCGCGAGCGCGCCCGGTTGCTCGGAGCCTTGATAGAGCGGCTCACCGAGGCGCCTACACGCCATCGAGGGCCCGTGGTCGACCTGTCCCGGTGTCCCGGCATGCTGGCACCGCACTTCGAGTGCCGTGGTACCCGTGGGCGTCCCGCTGGCGATCAGCCGGAGGTCTGTTGCGCGACCGGGCACGGGGTAGCCGGGGATCGGCGACTGCTCGGTGTAGCTGCATTCTGAGGTCCAGGGCGTGATCTCGCGCGCCAGTAGGATCGCCCGCAGGTTGTCCCTGGATACGTCGCCCATCACACTTTCCCTGGAGTTCGGCCGGTCATGCGGTTGATGTCGCCCGCCGCGCCGGGAGAGCGGACCGCGTCTCGGGCGCCGCGTCCCGTGGCTATGTGCCGATACCCGTCGAAGTTGACGACCGGCACACCACCCGAGCGGGAGGATGCCCATCGGCCGGCGGCCTGTTGCGCCTGCCTTAGCCCCTCCTCGGGGTCCTTCGAGGCGATCACGGAGTCGCCTGGCGCTACATTGATCGGCCCGCCTTGGGGCATGTAGACCGCGCCGGGTGTGTCGCCGAACGTGGGCGTTTGGTTCGCGATCTGCTGGACCTGCACGGCCCCCGCCAGCGCCGCTGCCCCGGCCACGACCAGCGAGGCCGGGAAAGGGTAGTCCATCCATGCTCGCGCTACCCCCGCGGCCATCGAGATGACCGCATTCGAGTAGGCGAACGCTTGGGCGCGCTTGTACTGCGTGGCGGCGGATTTATTCGCAGCGGCGGCGGCAGCATCGCCGGCCGCTATCTGTTCTTCGGCCGACTTGCCGGCTGCCTTGGCCGTAGCCTCGGCTGCGGCGCGGGCGTTGGCCGCTTGCTCGGCATACGCTTGGCCCGAACCCTCCAATAGCGAGCCGATCGAGCCGAGGCCCGCGTTGGCTGAGTCCACCAGTTCAAGGGTCTGTCCGAACGCCGCCTGTGATTGTTGGCTCTCAATCTCGGCAAGCGTTTCGACGCTTGCGCCGAGATCCCCGGCCTTCTTGATCTGGTCATCGTAGGCCGCGAGTTCCTGCTCCCATCTGGTGAGCCCTGCGCGGTGCACATCCGCTTCGAATGCCTCCAGTTCCTTGAGTTTCTCCTCCGCTTCCTTCTCCTTGTCCTCTCGGCCCTCTCGGATCTTTCGATCGGCTTCGATGGTTGCATCCGCCCGCTCCCGGTCGGCAGCGGCCATGGCCTCGTTGGCGGCAGTTTCGACCTCAGCGTTGTAGCCCGTCGCCTTGGCGATCTTGTCCAGCTTCAGGAGGCGCTCGGTCAGCCTGGCGTCGATTTCCGCCATCTCCTCGTCGGTGGTCCCGGCGACTTCTGCTCGAAGTGCGGCGAGGTCGGTTTCCGCGCTTTCCTGGTCCCGGATACCTGCCAGCATGGCGGATCGGGCCGCGTTGTCAGCGGTCTGTCGTTCCTTGATTTTCTTGACGGCTTCGTCGTGACGCTTGGTTTCCTCCTCTTTCCGCTTCTTTTCCTTTTCCGCCAGCTCCTCTTCCTCACGGTCGATGTCCCGGAAGAACTTCATCACGGCGCGCTGCTGCTTGTTGAATGCCTCGGTCGCAGCGTCCGCGGAACTCTCCACCTCGTCCAATGCGTCGTCCTGGCGCCACAGTGCATCGGTGACCTTGTCGAGCAGCACTGGCAGAGGGCCCGCCTTCCACTTCCAGGCTGTTTCCGCGTAGTCGGCCATTTTGCCAAGCCAACTTACGAGCAGTGCGACCTGGTTGATGGACTCGACCACTGTTGGCGTGAACTCGGTACCCCATGCGGACGTTGCACCGGTCACGGACAGATCGAGGCGGGCCATTGCCTCGTCCAGGTCAGCGCTTGCCTTGGTTGCCGCCGGGCCAACGACGGCACCGAACTCCTCGGCCACGTCGTTCCAGTGATCGAGCGACCCGGAACCATCCTTGAAGGCGGCCGCCACTTTGCCCCCGCGGGTGCCGAACATGTCTATGGCGGCGGTGGCGCGCTCGGTTGGATCTTCAATGGCAGCCAGAGCATCCAGCGTGTCCCGAAAGGCGTCCTCAGTCGAGCGGATCTTGCCGTTGATCTCGAATGCCACCCCGAGCTTGTCGAAGGTGGCCATAGCCGTCTTACTGCCGCCAGCCGCCTCCCCGAGCTGAGAGGTGAATTTCATCAAGGCGCCTTGCCCAGCCTCGATGGACAGGCCTGCCGCATCAAGAGCGGTGCCAAGGGCGATGGTGGCGCTGGTCGAGATCCCCAACGTGTCGGCCAGCAGTACCGTCTTGTCGACCCAATCGCCGTTGGCCTGCACTAGTGACCAGATGCCCGTTGCCATCGTGCCAATCAGCGCGCCCGCGACACCCAGGGGGCCGAGGAACGCGGACATCATGCCGGTCACGGACCCACCGCTTGAAGCGAGGCCCTGGAACGACTTGCCCAATGCGGAGGTTTTGACCGCTGCTTTGTCCGCGGCCTTGGCCTGCTTCTTCAGCGCGGCATCGACCTTGTCTGCGGCCTTGGCTGCCGTCGTGGCCGGTTTGCCCAGCGCGGCATCAGCGCGACGCGACGCATTCTCGAGCGACGAGGAGTCACCGATGAACTCATACCGGACATCGCCGCCTTCAGCCATCGCCTACCTTCTTTGCCTGCTCCGCCAGCCAGGACCGCTGCAACGCGGTCTTGCGGGCGGTGTCGCGCTTTTTTCCGTAGATGTTCATCAGGTAGTCCGCGATTCGAAGGGCCCTTTCCCGGTCCGACATCTCAGCGAGCGGCGGAATCGGGGTGTGGTTGGCGCGCTCCACCGCCCAGGTCAGCCGTTGGATTGAGCCGAGGCGGTGGAATCGGAGTTTTTTTCGGCGTCGTCGATCTCCTCGTCGGAAGGGATCATACCGCTCAGCTCCACCACGAGGTCCACGCCCGCGGTGTGCACGGTCCACGGGGACACGCGACGCTCCATCAGCCAGCGCAACACGGTCCCACCGTAGGCGGTGAGCGCGCCGGACCCGAGGTCGTAGCGCGGGGGGCGGTCCCTGCCGTCGCGGGCCCAGCAGATGCCGATCGCGGCGGCGCTGACCCGTGCCTGCCGGTTGCGCTCGCCCGCGGCCGAACTCCAGGCGAGCACCACGTCGGACGCGAGCAGGAGGTCGCTGGGGGGCTTGATGTCGATTTCCCCCAGTGGGGACAGTGTGATCGTGTTCATGTCGACTCCTCGATTACGACCTTGCGGTCAGGATCAGGCGGGCTTGGTGTCGGTGGAAACCACGCCGTCGCCGAATCGTACCATGTCGCCGAGTACCTCGATGGTGACCGACGCCTTGGTGGGCTCGCCCTCGGACGTCGCGACGCCAACCACGTTGCAGATCCATGCCGTGACGCCGTGAACCGCGTCCGCGCCTTGGCTCGTGGCGTCCGCGGTGAATCTGACGTGGAAGTGGTGGCCCTCATACCCGGCGATGGTGGCCCACGCGCTGGCCGCGTTGGTGCCATACAGCACGTCGTGCAGATTGAGGTCGCCGGAGTCCGCGAAATTGCGAACGTCCACGTCGAACGTGACCTGCCGCGGCTCCTCCTGGCCCCGTCGCCGCCCGACGATCTTCTCGCGATCGTGGATTACGATGCTGGCCCGGTTGGCGATGTCACGCCCGAGGTCGGTCGAGAAGCTACCGGCTCCCTCGTACTTCACCTCGTACTGGTTGGCGTTTCCGGCGTCGAAGCCGCTGTCGTCTGCGATGGTGATCGTTCCGTCAGCGGGAACGAATACGATCGTGTTTTCTGCCACTTGTCACCTCAGGTTGCAATCTGGCTAAGAGCGTGTGCTCCGGAAACATCGCGCTTGGCGATGACCTTTTTCCGGGGGCCGGGTTGAAGCGCCGCCCGAATGAACTCGATCATCCGGTCGCGCAAGACGGGCACGTATTGGCGGGTCAACAGGTCGAAGACCACCTTGTGTTCAGGCGTCGAGTTGCCCGCCCGGTGAACGTGCGCGGCGTAGGATTTGCCGTGCTGGCCTGGGTAGATGGACCTGACTTCGTTCAGAAGCACGATTCCGAACGGGTTTTCAGTCGCCTGCACGCGCATGGTCCAGGCCCTGCCGGACTCGCCCGTGAACTGCTGCGACCAGACAACTGGCGTGCCGTCCTTGCGGACGTAGCGCACGTAACGCCAGTCGCGCCACTGGCCTTGGACTGCCGAGAGCATTTTCTCTCCCTCGCCCTCGAGCACCCTGGCGCCCAAGCGGGGGAGCATGCCGTTCCAATCCGGGATCCGGATGTTAGTTGTGATCTTCACGTCGGCCATGCGCTTTGACATCAGCCGGCCCCCACCATGCGGGCAACGGCCGTCAGTAGGTTTCGCGCCGGGCGAATTTGCAAGCCATCCTCGATGGACAGCGGCGGAATGAAGCCCTGCTCAAGTTTGCGGCGCAAGGCAGCCTCGGTGCGGTCGATGGCGGCCCGCAGCGCCGCAAGCATGCCGGGGGCTACGTCCTGGATTGCGGCCGGAACCAAGATTTCCCACAATGGCGGCCCGGCGGGCTCCCCGGAGCGGTGCACCCAGCGGGCGTACCACATGTCGTTGATGATGCGGAAACCCACCGCGCCGGGCAGTCCAAGCGAGCCGACGAATCGCCATTCATCGCGACTTGTTCCGGTGTCAACCGGCCATCGGTCCTGGATGTAGCCGATGATCAGGTTGGCATAGACCACGAGCACGTCGTGTTCTTCGGGCGTCAGGTTGCGCACGTCGCCGTGAACCTGGAGAATGTACCGCTCGATAGATTCCAAGCGTACAGGCTGGTCGATACTGAGGAGAGCTTCGGCCATCAGGTCTGATCTCCCCCCGCGGTCAGCGGCACATGGTGGATGACCTGGAAGGCCATGCGAGCGACGTGGAAATCGCCGTCAGCGAGGAACTGGCGCGAGGTCCCGCCGTACCCGACTCGTGTGTTGCCCTTGTTGAGCGCCGCGGCTGGGTCCCAAACGGCTTGGAGCACGGCCACCTGGTCGTCGAGCGCAACTGCCATCGCGTCGTCACCGCGGCCACGAGCGGCGGTCATCTTGTGCACGATCTCGACGGTGAAGTCAGACTGAAAGACCATGTGCCCCGAGGCTTTTTCTCGGCTGCCCACGGTTGACCGGTCGGACACCGGCAGGACGTTGAACGCGCGGTGCGCCGCGGTGCTCGGCTGCAACAGCACCGACACCGGCGAAGCGGACCGGGTGAGCCCCGCGGCCTCGCAACAGGAGATCAACTCGGCTCGGACCTGGGAGGGCAGCATCAGTAGTACCCTCCCTGCCAGCCACCGCCGCCGAAGATGGTGCCGACTGCGGACGTACTCGAGTCGCCCTCGCCGTCTTCGTCGGCGTCGTACTCGATAACCACGCGCCCGAACTCGGCTTCCCACCGCTCGCCCGAGGTGTTGCGGCGGTCGACCCAACGATCCTTGTCGCCCTGGATGAACGTCACGCGGTTCGCGTTGGCCAAGTGGTCGACGAGGTAGAGAAACGCGGTGCGCAGGGCGGAAGGCTCGACGACAAGCCAGGGGCGGCGGTCCTGCTGGAGCAGCTTCGTCTCCATCTGCCGGATCGCTTCGTCGATGAACTGCTGATAGAACGCGGCGCATGTGGCGTAGGTGCTCGGGATCAGCGTCTCGTCGCGGTAGTCGTCGTAGAGCCCCTCGAGGTCGGTCTGGCCGATGCCGGGGTAATACCGGTACAGCACCAGGGCAGCCGAGTTCCGGAAGGTGTAGGTGTCGGTTCCGACGACGACAACCCAAACTTCGCGCCACTTGGGGCCCACCACGAGAGCCGTGGTCACCGCGGCGAGGATCTCATAGGTGGCGGTGTTGCCGCTGACGACCAGGATCGCAGCATTGACTACCGTTGTCCCGGCAGAATCGATCAGCGTGTAGGTGCCGCTGGCGATGGTGGGGTTCCCGCTGCCTAGCTCCAACGCGAGCGACACGGTGGAGTCCTGACCTTTTTCGATCAGGCTCCGGCCGAATCCTTCGTTGAAACGGGTCGAATAGCGGGGCACGTCATCTCCTGTCCCGGGTCACGCGCTGCGGATGCCAAGGCCGACCTGGTAGGTCACCGTTGCCGCGCCGGAGTTGTTCAGCACGTACAGCTCGTCGGTTGCGCCCGCGCCGATGGCCCACCCTGCCGCCTTACCGATGAACAGGCCAGGCATGCCGTAGAGGTAGCCGCACTCGACGCGGTCGGTGGCGGCGTTGAACGGGCCAACCCAGCCCGCGGTAGAGTCAGGACCCACGTCGACGGAGCCACTGGCGGTGATGACCTTGACGACGAGGAAGACGGCCTCGACGCCGACGATGGAGGCCCCGAAGGTATCGGTGAGCGCGCCGGACAGGTCGAGCACTTCGTTGGCGCCGATGCCAAGGGTCCGCTGGTCGGTCCAGATGATATCGATTTCGTCGTTGTCGGTGCCATCGGCGAACGTCATGGAGCCCGAAAGCTCGTGCTTGATGGGCAGGCTTCGCAGATCGCCGGAGTCCAGGCGTTCGTGCGCCTCCAGCTTGAATTCGAGTCGGGCAGTCACGGACATGGGGTCACCTCGAACGGGAAGGCTGGCGCCGGACACTTCGCCCGGCACCACCGAGGAGTCGACGCAGGATGCCGGATGGGTCCCGGCGCCAGCGGGTGGCGGTCACAGGGTTCTTTCGACTGGTTGCTTGTGGACAACCATGACGACATCTCCGAAGGATCAGGCGACGTCGCCGAGATTCACGTAGGTGATCCGGATCGTGCCGTTGCAGAGGATGTTGGTCGGCGTCGTGGTTACGTCGTGGTCGGCGTCGTCGACGAGGAGGTTGAGGTACACGTCCACCGCCGCAGAGGTCCCGTTGAACACGCCGGCTGCCAGCTCGGTTGCCGTCGACCACGCCTTCGCGGTCGTCGCGCTGGCGACGGCCTGCGGGGTGGCCGTGTTGGGGATGATGTTCTGCTCCGTGGTCGCCAGAGGGGTTGCGCCGTTGTTCGCGGCGACGGTGCCAAGGCCCACGTCACCGTCCCAACCGGCATTGATGCCGGCGGCGGACAACGTCAGGGCGAGATCCATCACGGCGCCCAGGATGGCGATGTTGCCCTCGGGGAGGTCGACGATCTTCAGCGAGCCGTAGGCGGTCACGGCCGGGTTGTCCGCCATCACGACCGGCGTGTTGGTCAGCGTCAGGAGCAGGGTGCGAACCTGGAGCTGTTCGGAGGTCGCCACGACGCCGGTTCCGGACGGGGTCGCTGTGCTGGTGACTGCCGCATTCGCGAACGAGGGCGTGTCACCGGTCCCGACTCCCAGAGTCGTGCGGGCGGTCGCAGCGTTGGCGTCGTCGAGCACGGTGAGGGCGAAGGGAGACAGGGCGAACTCGGCCCAGGTGTCCACGCCGGTAGAGACCAGGCCCTTGTCAGCGGCGGTACCGAGGGCGGCGAGAGACAGGAGGGTCGCGTCGTATGCCTGGAAGATGCTCCCAGAGTCCGAGACGCGCACCAGGTTGGAGTAGGCGATCCCGGTCTGCGAGCCGGAGCCGACTTCCCAGATTCCGTCAGTCCCGTTCCGAAGAACCGTGACGGTCACCTTGGTGATGCTGATGCCGACATCGCTGGCGTTCGCCGTGAGCTGGTCGAGAGTGAAGTCCTCCACCCGGTTGGAGATTCCGTTGCTCGTCGACTTGAACGTCAGCACGTTGCCCGCGTGGGCCTGGACCTCGTAGAGCCCGTCGTTCTCGCCGTCGTTCTCGCTTCCGGAGAGCATCACGAAGTCGGTGATCGCGAAGGTGGCCGCACCTGCCGTGGTGATCGTGGGGTCGCTCACGCCGTCCACACCGGCGACCACGACCCCTGCACCTACCGTGGTGTCCACCGTGGCGGTAGGCAGGTAGTTGACTACGAGGCCGCCCGTCTGGCCAACAGCCGTGGTGTAGTCCATGTTCCCGAGCAGGTAGTTGCTCCGCAGGTCGACGTGCTCAGCGTCGACGAGCACCGGAGTGCCGGTCATCGCGAGTTTGCCCGTGACCTTCAGGTTCACGAAGGTAGGCGACCCGAGGTTCACGTCATTGTCAGGCATCGTGATGACACGGGTGTTGCCCGCCACGATGCTGCCCGCGTCGAGTCGCACGATCTTCGTAGGAGCCGCAGCATCGTAGAAGCCCACCGAGTCGACGATGTGCGAGTCCTTGATCAGCACGCCGTCCACGGTGACGCCGGAGCCGGCGGTCGTCTCGTTGACGGTGTCGGTCTCGATGGAGCTTCCGGACAGGGCCCGAAAGATGTTCGCGATCATCACGAAGTCGTCGGCGCCGTTGATCTCGAAATCGATCTGGTTGTCGGTGGGGGCGGAGATGGTGGTGTCGCCGTCCGCGTCGAGGATCAGGGCGTCAGCGCCGCCGTTGAGGTCGAGGTTTGCGAGCACGGAGCTGACGGCAACCGACCACACCGTGGATTCACAGGCGAAGTGCGCCCACTCGCCGGGGTCCAGCGTGGCGATGGTGGCCCCGCTGTCGTCGTTGTGAATCAGGGCGTTGGTCGTACCCGAGTTGCGGACGAGGTAGTGGATGCCGTCGCAGTCGGCCTCGGCGGGCAGTACGATCGTTCGGTCCGCTACGCCACCGTCGAGGATCTGGATGGTGCTCGTCTGGCGGGTCCAGGTCTCGCCGGCTGCGATGGTCGCGACGCGCACGCCACCCTTGTTCTGGATGGCCCGTGGGATCGTCATCGGTGCACGGGAAGCGAAGGTCTCAGGCATGTTCTTTCCTATTCCGCCCTTTCGGGAACTTCAGGGGGTTGGCAGGTTTTCAGCTCCGGGGTTTCTCCCCGTCGCCGAACCAAGTGGAGGCACCGTCGCGGTGACCGTCCTGTGCGCGCCCGTCTTCATGGCGACGGGCTGCGTTGCGGGAGATGCTCTCGGCTTTGTCCGGGGGCATGCCCTGTTCGCGGAGCTGGCCTTGCAGCCGCTCCATTGCGACTCGGCCGCGGGGGTCTTCGCCGGTCATGCGGCCTCCCCGGGCGCCTGCTTGCGCGGTTGAGCCTGACGCTTGGGGGCGATCTGGTCGGCCGTTGCGACGGCCGGCATGTCGTCCACGTCCACTGCCGCCGGGGCGATGGACTCTTCGACGATTCCGGCGTCGATGGGCCCGACCGTTGCCGGCCCGTAGCCTTCGACCATGCCTTCGTCTTTCATGCCCTCGAAGGTTCTGCGCATCGTCGCGATCTCGCGGTCTACGCGGGCGGTCGCGGCGTGGAGCGCTTCGGGTGCCAGGTGGCCGCGCCCCATCTGGGTCTGCATGACTTGCACGCGGCTGTGACGCTTGGCGATCTCTTCGTCGAGGATCTCGGGCGGCATTCGGCCGATGACGCCGGCGGTGACGAGGTGTCGCCGGAAGGCGTCGTGCTCGTCGCGGTTGAGCACGACCCGGGCGGTCCGGCCGTTGCGGGACAGGAGTACCCGCGCCCAGCGGTAGATGTAGCGCTTCCCGTTTTCGCACGAGACGGCGCCGAGGTAGTTCCGAAACCGCCCAAGCCGCTGGTCGGCCGGGTCGATCAGGATTCCTCGATTCGCCGCGATTCCCACGGACATGCGCGTCAGGTCGAGCGTTCGGCCGTCCGGCTTGAGCCCGACGCCATTGGCGCCGAGTACGCACCGGGCCTGCTTCAGCTCGGGAACGAACCTCCCGCCTCCGTCGTTGTCGTCCTCCCAGGCCCACTCCCCGTAGCTCACGAGGAACCACATGGGACCGGGCTGCAAGGGAAGGGACTGTCGGGCGGTGACCTCGGAGGGGGCCACCGGCTCGGGACCGATGTGCCTGCTCCGAGTGTCGGGGGCGGTGGATGCGGCGTCGACGCGCATTGATTCTCCTGGGTAGGCTCGGGATCGATCAGGCGACCTGCGAGCGCAGCTCTACGCACCGGTTGTTCTCGGCAAGCACCACGGACACGGCGAGGTGACCCACGAGGGCCTCCAGTGCGTTGTCCGGGTCGTAGTCGAAGACCATGAGCAGTTCGCCCATTGCGATGTACGCGACGTTCGCCGCGCGCGGGGCGCGGGCTTCGGCGGGTCCGGCCTGGCGGGCAAGGCCGCCGGTCTGGAACATCGCGCCCTGGTAGTAGGTGCCGCCACCGTCGGCGTCCACGTAGTCGGTCGCGTGGATGTCGGTGCCCAGGAAGTTGCCTTTGTAGGCGGCTCCCTTGCTCGACAGCATGGCCACGGCGTCGGGGCTGTACTGGAGCGCGCCGGCCTCGGAGCGGAGAGACTCCACGAACTCGTTGAACGACTTGGGCCGGACCACCATCACGCGGTCGGCGGGGGCGTGCACGAGGTTCAGGGCGTAGTGAGAATCGAAGAAGTAGTCGACGCTCATGTCCGTCGTGGTGCTGCCGGCGGTCGCGGTGATGCTCGCGAACACGTCGCAGGCGAGCATCGTGTAGGTGAGGCCGACGCCGTTGCTCAGCACTATGGCGAGCAGGTCGAGATTGATGCCGCCGCGCGGGGCTACCAGCTTGTTCAGGTCGGAGACCTGGAAGCGCTTTTTGTAGTTCGCGAGCGTGTGGAGGAAGCCGCCCGCGCCGATGCTCGCGTTCGTGACGTTGCTTCCGACGATCTCGGAGGTGGCGGCCTCGAAGGCGTGGTGGGCGTCGTACTGCCCCACGCGCGTGGCGCCGGCGCCTCCGCCGATGGCGAATGCGTCCTCGGGGATGTAGGCCCGGAGGTCGGTGGGGTCGCCCAGGAGAGGGCGGACGGTGGCGGCGAGCGCCTCCGCGACTTCGGCGGTACCCGTGAGGGCTGCCCAGGAGATTTCATTGGCCATCGGTGACTCCGACAGGGGTAGGGGGCACCGCTTGCCCGCTTCCCATGTCGGAGGGATCGCCGTTGTGAGCCCCCGCGGCTGGGGTACTCACGGTGCGATGTCGGACGCACCACCGAGGGCTACTGGAGGGAGGCTATACCGGGCGCTGACAGACTGTCAAGCGCCCCAAAGATCAGGCCGACTTTTTGTCGGCATTGAGTGCGCCCGCGCCGTACTTGCGGCGCATGTACTCGCGCGCCCTCGGGTCCTGCATCGTGAGGGTGCCCGCCTTGATCTCGGCGATGAATCGCTCCCCGGTCATCTCGCCGTCGACGTGCAGGGGATCGTCGCCGGTCCCGCGGTTGAGGTTCTTCGGGGGGAGCCTGGTGCCGCCCTGGCCCAGCCTCTCGGCCAGCAGGTCGAGGAGCTGTTGCTCGGGGGTGCGGGTCTCCTGGTTGCCCTGCGTGGGGACCACCAGCTTGCGCACGTCTTCGATCGACAACTTCTTCGCGCCGTCGCCGGTGAGGATCGTGCGCAGGTTGTCGACCAGCTTTTCCGCCTCGGTCTTGGCTGCCACCGGAGCGGTCAGATACGGCGCGAGCAGCACGCCCGGGGCCTTGCGTTTGGCTTCGAGCCACACATCGAAAGCCTGCGCCTTGTCGCCGGCCTCGGTCTGGTGTCGCCCGTAGAGGTCCCGCACAAGCCCACGCACCTCGGGATCGTCGAAGGCCGGCAGCCTGGTGCCGACCATGGCGAGGTCCATCTGAGTCGCGCTCAGGGCGCGCTGGAGTTGGGGCCCCCCGCTGGTAGCCTTCGCCAGATCCTCCTCGAGCTTCACGAGGCGGGCGGCGTCTGCCTCGCGCTGCTTGTCGTAGCGCGACTTCGGCAACCAGGGCTCGAGGTCATCCGGCGGCTTGCGGCCCATCCACACCATCTCGCCGTTGGCGTCGGTGACGAAGTGCCCCTGTGGGGACAAGTCGGCGCCCTTTGCCGGCGGGTCGGCAGGCGGGGGCGGCGGCTGGCGGGACGTGTTGCCGTTGGCGTCCACGTGGATGTCGAGGCGGGCAGTCCCGGACGGGATGGGGGCGGGCGGGATAACGACGGGCTCGGGCATGGGGTCGACTCCTCGGTGGTTCAGTCTTCGGCGGCGTTTTCCACCATGGGATGCTCAATCGAATCCGGCGGGGGCACGGTGGGATCGTCGCCGGTGTCCTCGTCGTCGTCGAGCGCGGGCATGCCCACCACCGCGTCGCGGACGGCGATCAGGATCTCGATCTTCCGGCGGCCCCGCTTGGCGATCTCTGCGATGGCGTCGGCGTCCGACAGCTCCGGCCGGAAAACCTGCATCACGTCTACCTGGTCGGCAACCCCGCGCTCGACCATCGCATCGACCCGCTCGACTTCGGCGCGACTCTCGTCGGGCGTCTTGGCGATCGGGGCGTAGGCGATGCTGTAGGCGCGCGGGTCGGTGGGGGCCTTGGTGCCGAGGTAGGCGTTGGACATCCGCGCAAGGGTCGCGACCAGAATCTGGTCAGACTCCCGAGCAGGTTCGCGTTGCTCCTGCCAGATTCGCCGCAGGCTGTCTCGGCGGACCGTGATCGCGGCACCGCTCTCCGGGGAGCGCGTACCGATCTGGACGTCGGAGGCGGACAGGCCCGCGAATGTTGCGAGCCCGGCCATGTAGAGCGTCAGCGCCTCCATGCCGGCCACGGGGTCGAGGTGGTTGGCGAGCTGGATTAGCCCGCCGCCGTCCTTGACCCGTCGCCAGATGTTGATCGCCGTCGGGTCGTCGAGAATGCGCCGGATGGATGTACCAGCTCCGCCCACCTTCTCGTTGAAACTGGTGACCGGCTCGATGTCGACGGCATGCGTCCGGGGATAGCTGGCGTTGCGGTAGCCGTGGCCCCAGAAGGTGCGGTAGGCCGCGATCCGGAGGGTACCAGCGACCATCTCCACGCCATCGGCGACGTTCCACAGTCCCGCCTGAAGCCTGCGATGCCGGGCGATGTACGGCAGGATGAGCCCAATGTCGTCCTCGTAGGGGTACTGCCCGCTGTACTCGGGCCACCACCGGGCGGTCTCCTCGATGACCTCGCTGCGCTCACCGATGCTGTCGATCCGGAAGATCGGGGCCTTCGGGTTGCGCGGATCCCACGTCTCCCGGGTCCATGTGCCGCCGGAGTCGTCCTCTCGCCACCTGGTCTCGCGCACTGCCGCGAACTGCCGAGGGTTGGAGCGGTGCGGGATGGCCTCGATGAAGTTCGGCGTGATGTTTCGGATCCGCGGGCCCGGTGAGGCGAGCCAGTCGTCGGAGTCGTCGTCACCCAGCCAGTCCACGCGGACCACGCCGTCGTTGAGCCCGGCGACCGTCCGCCAGCCCTCGCCGAGCGTCGCCCAGAAGCCCAGGGGGAGGATCCGCCCCATGTCCTCGTCGGTGACGTTGGGCGCCGTGATCCGGCCCGCCTCGTGGTACAGGATTGCGGTTTCCTGTGCCCAGAACTTCAGCGGGTTCAGCGTCAGGTCCGGGTTGTCGGCTCGCATGTTGCCCGCGACTTCGGGGTGCCAGAAGTCGCGGATCGCTGCGGTCGCGTCGTCGCGCCACTGCCCGGACATGATTCGATGTCGGAGGTCGTAGAGCGCCCACAGGGAGCGGGCTTCTCCGGAAACGGCGGGCGGGCGTCCCTTGCGCATCAAATCGCGTGCGAGGTCGTCTGCCAGCATGTCGCGAGAGTATGCCCACGGTGACAAGGTGTCAACGACTATAGGATCTATAGGACGTAGACCTGCTCCACTCCGCCCGTGTGCGTGCCGAGCCATTCCTGCGCGAGATAGGTCACGGCGTCGAGCGGGTGGCTGTACTCGTCGTCGGCGCCCTCCCAGTAGCTCAGCGCGCGGCGGAGAAAGACGCAGGACTCGTGCACGTAGAAGCGCCCGGACAGGCAGGCGGCGCTGAGCATGTTCGCGCGTAAGCGCCGGCCGTTCTTGCTTTTGACTGCGCCCTCGATGCGGAACGGCGGCGAGGTCAAGTGTGCCCGCCGCGCGAACGCCTGCTCCAACAGGGTGTTGATGCTCAGCCCCTGGGCCAAGAAGCCGCCGCTGTTTGTGTCGCCGCGCGCCTCGCTGATCTCGTGGAGACGGACGCCCCACGTATCGAGGAGGGCGATGGTCCCCTCGACGTGGTCCGCCGGTCCTGACCCGGGCTCGGAGATGTACTCGCCCAGGACCCACACGCGGAAGCCATCGAAGGCGGCGAGGTAGTTCGCCTCTGCTCCCGGGCGCTCACCGTGATCCCAGCCAAGGCCGAACACCAACGACGAACGCGCGGGGCCCTGGGTGTCGGTGAAGAGGTGGCCGGTCGGCATCAGGTCATCGTGGAAGGCGGGAATCCACCGGCCGATCGAGGTCCCCTCCCACTGCGCGTAGATACGCTGCGCCTTCTGGTGTGGCGGGCATTCCGCGCGCCGCCGGTCGACCTCCTCGCGGCTTCGGTGCGGGGCGTTGGCGTAGTTGTACTCGGCGTGCCAGACAACCCAATCCGGTTCCAGAGCCTCTTTGCCTTCGTCCGGGATGCCCTCGAGCGTCAGGCGCAGGAACCGGCACGGACGGTTTACCGCGGTGAACGTCAACCAGGTGCGCCCCATGTCGACCAGTCGGGCACGCGCCGCGTTCCAGTGTGGCTCTTTCGATGGCTCGTCGACCCAGAGCCAGCCGATTTTCGAGCCTTCGAGTGCTGTCGGTGGGTGGTTGCACCCGCGCCCCATCATGATGTGCCCGCCCATCTTGTCGCGGATCTTGACCATCTGCCTGGAGCGGTAGGTGTAGCCGATCCCGTCGATGTAATGGCAGTTCGGATCGAGCCATCCGCGGGGCTCGAGTTCGCGCATTGCGTGGCACGCGGTCTTCCAGCCGATGGTCAAATCGGGGAGGAGCGCCCAGCCGTCGGAGCCACCAGCGGGCAGGTCAACCCACGGGTGCCGCCCGGCGAGGTGGCACCATGCCTCGAAGCTCCCGGCGTACGTCTTGCCGGTGTCGTTGCCCGCCACGAGTCCGCGCTTACGGGCGGGCGACATCGAAAACTCGCGCTGCGCTTCACTTGCGCCGCCTTCCCCGGGGTTGCCGTGGGCGTAGCTCAGGAATCGCGACCGTTCGATCCTCCGCTGGACGGCGTCGAGCTGGGCAAGGACCTCGGGAAGCTCGGCAGCATCTGACGGCAGACGCCCGGTTCCCTGTGCTCGTAGTGGCCCACCTGTCGCCATTCGCCCTCAGACCCGACGTGAAGGGTGGAGGATATCCGCACACGCAGGCGGCCGAAGAAAACGCGGATGACCTCGGCCATTCAACCGGAGACCTCCCATGCTTCGACCAGCAGGTGGCCGTCCGCAGCGTCGCGCGTGATGGCCGGCGGTCCGAGCTTGACGCCGTGCTCCTGTTGGGTCTTCTCGACCAGCGCACGCGCAATGGTCTCGGCGTCCAACCACGGCGGTCCGGCCTCGATGGCGTCGAATGGAATGCGGATGGCGAATCTCCGCGGTCCCACCGGGGGAGGTTCGGGCTGCGCTGCGCCGCCGTCGCCGAACTCCATCATGGACGGTGTCGCCGGCGTTCCCTTCTTTTCGCTGCCGTCTCTGTCCGTGGCCAGCCTGCATACGGCGAGGATGCCGGGGCGAGCGCGAAGGGCCCACAGTTGCTCGATCACGCTTCTGCGGATCACGTCGGGAATCGGCGGACTGTGTTCCGGGTCGAGAGCCTCGGCCGCGAGCGCCAGGATGGCCCGATCGTTCTCGTCAATCGCCACCAGTCGCGGCTCACGCCTGGACACGTCCCGGAAGCGCAGCCTGTCGAATTCCTGGCCGGTCATGCTGCTCTTCACTCCCAAGGTGGAAGGGAACGGCCTGTTGGCGGCCTGCGGTGGGGGAATCTCCCCGGTAACCACGGCGACTATCCGCCGCAGGGCCGCTCGGTCTGCGGGGTCAATGTCGTCCAGTTGGGTCGAGTCAGCCATCTTCGCCTCCCGCGTTGCTTGCTGCTTTCTCCAGGGCGGCCTCTACCCGGTCGTCCAGCAGATCGAGCATGTCGCCGGGGTCCTTGATTCGCAGGATCTCCGAGTCGCGGAAGTCGACGGCCGTCCCGGAACCACCGGCCAGACGCCAGCAGGTGATCGGGGCCTTGCCGACCATGCCGCGCTGTCGAGGCGGGCGCATCGGGTAGAGCACCACGCCCCATTCGGGATCGAGGTGGTGGATGATGGCCAGCGCGCGGAGGCGGGCCAGGCGGACGTGCCAGGCGTCGGGTCGGTCGGTGTCCATAGTGTCCTCGGTTCATTCGCTGTCGCGGAGTGCCTCTCTAAGCAGGTACGCGGGAAGTCGTGCGGCAAGGGCCCGCGCGGTGTCGACGTCGGTGAAGTCGTCGGGCTCTTCGTCTTCGACGACGTGAAGCCCTGGGAATTCCGTCTGCGCCTGGACGGCTGTTCTCGGGATCCCGCCCCTGTCGAGAATCTCACGGGCCGCGGCAATCGCGTCCGAGTCCTTCGCCTTCGGGTCGCGCAGGATGTCGCCCAAACGACGCACCGCCAGCGGGAGCAGGTTGTCTATCGTCTCTTTCGCGGCTTGGACGCGGGCGGTTCGAGCTGCCGATAGCGCGGCCTGGAAGTCGGGGCGCTGGGCCGTGCGCCAGGCCGTCGCCCTCGAACAGTGCGCGAGGATCTCCGCCTCGTGGAGTGTGGCGCCGACAAGCATTGCCTCGAAGAGTATCTGCCGATGCCCTTGGAACACCACGGGAGGCGGGGCGTTCTCGGAGATTGTGGCGGCGCGCTGGAGGACCTTGCGCGCCTCGTCTGGGGTCATGTTGCGGCGGGTCATGGGCGCATTCTACCCGCGCGAACGCTGGACGTCAGCCGAGGGGGCCGACCATGGCCTCGATCTGCGCGACGATGGCGGGTCCTTGGGGCCTCCGGATCACACGCCACAAGCCCAGCATGCCGTGGCAGGGGATCGGCGTCTCGAAGGCGACCGCATGCGTCACAGGGAGGCACACGGGGCCTTTCGCCCACGCGAGGTCGGTCGCCACATCGGCGAGGGGCACCGCCGGTGCGAGCCACGCCAGCCCGAGGATCGCTCCACGGGGCGCGTCGGTCAGGTCGAGGTCGGGCGCCAGCACACGGGCCTGGGCCGCGGCTGGGTGCAGGTCGAGGCCCGCGTGAATCGCGACCCATTGGCCCCCAGGTCGAATCCCTGGGTCGCGCGGGCGATTCTCCCAGGGCTTTCGGCCCTGGACTACGAGCGAGGCCCACGGCTGCTGGATCGTGAGCCCCCGCAGGTCGTAGGGCACCCGCACGGGCGCTGCGAGGTACTCCGAGCGGGTCAGGTCGCCGCGGCGTTTGTCGAGGCGCGATACCTCGATAGCCGACAGATATACTCGCTCCTCGTGGGAACGGCGGGTGGCGGGGGGTAGTGCGGGTCGGGCCATCGAATCCTCCTCTGTGGAGGATTCTACCGCCCGGTGAAACGCGCGTCAAGGCCCGACCCACTCGAATGTCGCAGTGATCTCGCCACGGGCCGCGGCTGCCGTGCCACGTTCCGCGATGGCCGTGCGCGGTGTCTTCCGCGCTTGATTGCGGCGGGTGGAAGGCCCCATTGAACGGACGCAGCGCCACAAGGGGGACCGCTCGAACGAACGTGCAAGGCCCGGGTGCCGGGTCGGCATGCGTACCCGGTGCGGCTCGCGCTGCTGGTACTCGCGGGCCACGAACTCCACGAGACGCAAAGCAACCCCGAGGCCCTGCCACTCCGGCAGGGTCACGAGCCGGTGAAACATCCATCCCGGCACGCTCGACATCGGCTGGTAGCGGATGGCGACGAAGGCCACCGGAGTGCCGTCCACCTCGCCCACGAAGCAGGCCGCCGACGGGTTCAGGTCGCGGGTCAGATAGTGGTGCGGCGCAAACGTTGGCCATGTCGCCGAGGTCGACTGGAACACGTCGAGCCGGACCGCCGGCCGACCTGTTCGCTCTCGCCACCGGAAGGCTACGGCCATGACGGCGGACCTTCTTCGACCGCCGGGCCGATGTAGCGGAACGATGCCGTGGGGCGAACACCGGTCTTGCCGCCCACGTAGTTCCTGGTCTTGCGGTTGATCGTGCCCGTGCCTCGGATGCAGTCCCAGCGCGGAGATCGGGACATGGCCTTCACGAGCCCCTGGTGACTTGTGGCCGTGCTCACGCGCTGCCCCACCCACTTCCAGCACCCCGCGATGTACTCGCGCAAGGCCATCCCGATTCCGAGGCCCTGGTACTGCGGGAGCACCACCGTGCGGCACAGGCGCCAGCCGTTGGGGGTTGTGCTGGCGCGCATGAAGTCCTTGGCCAGCGAGCACCACGCCACTGGCTCGTCACCGATGAACGCGACGTAGCAGACCGCTCCGGATGGGTGGGAAGCCGTCAGATAGTGATGCTCCGCGAAATGGCTCCAGGTCGACGGAATCGCTCTAACGATCGTGAGCGGGATGGGCGGCCTACCCCGAAGTAACCTCCAGACAAAAGGGCGCTCACCATCGGCCTGCCCGAGGTCGAGGACCCAGTCCGGATCAAGCCAGGGCTCGACATCGTAGTGGCAGGTCACCGCGACGAACTGCCTGCCTTCCATCCGCCGCACCGCTCGGGAGACGGCAGCGGCGCACACCTGCGCCACCTGGCGATCTACCACCGAGGTGAACTCGTCAACGCACACGAGCCCGTCATTCTCGGCGAGCGCACGCGCGAGCGTTGCCCGGAACTGCTGGCCCGTCGAGAGGACGTGGTACGGCCGGAGCCACTGGGGGACGGAGCCGAACCCCACCGCCGACAGGAAGCCGGCCGCGGTGTCAGTGGCCATCTCGTCGGGGAAGGCGTCCACGATGCACCGGTCGGCGGGCCAGTCGAACCCGGTCACCACCTTGGGACCGAATAGCTCCCGGGCGATTGTCGTCTTGCCGGTGCCGGACGGGCCCACGATGAGCCCGACAGTCCAGGGCTTCTCCTCGATGGGCACGTCGAGCGCCCATTCGACCCGATGGCCGGCTTCCGGTGCCACGTCGAACAGGCTCCCAAGCTGCATCACGCGGCCCGTCTTGCGGATCGTGGTCTCCCTCACAAATTCCAGGCGCGGCATTCCAGGCCCTCCTCTGCGAGCTGTTCGAGGATCGAGCGTTGGTGCCGTTCGTCAGTGCAGGTGATCAGGACGGCGTAGGTGCCTTGCATGGCTTGCTGCCCGCCCCCAGACGGATTGTCGGTGTCCTCGTCGAGCCCGTCGATGAGCGCCTTCAACTCGTCGTCGGACCACCCGAGCCCGGCCAGGGGTTCGCCTGCCGCGTCGAGGTCGCGCAGGATAGCGGCCAAGGCGTCGTCATCCCACTCCCCGCTGATGCGGTTGTCCGCGAGCGCCAGCGCGCGGGCCTGCGCCTCGGAGAGGTCAAGGAACCGCACCGGCACCACGGGGTGATCGTCGGTCGCCAGGGCGCGGGCATCGGCGGACCACATCGCGCGCTCGGCAGGTTTCGTCTTCTTCCACAGGCCGGGCAGGAGCGCTACCGCCTTCAGCCGCGTGTGCCCGGCGATGAGGGCACCACCGGGACGGGCGAGGAGCGGGGCACCGAAGCCGAAGCGGACGATGGATCCAGTTACTTCGATTGACGCTTTGTCGTTCTTTCGGGGGTTGCGGTCCCAAGGCATCAAGGTGTCCGCGCGAACCCATGTTGCAGCTACCTTTTCGGCAGGTGTATCAGAATGTTGCATATCGCATTACCCGTCACCTTTCGCGACACACTCAGCGGAAACGGCGGCGGTGACTGCCTCCGCCATCGTCAGCGCCGCCCACGCCACCCACCTCGCAGTCGGCATCGACCCTGCCGCGGCACGGACTTTCTCCAGCTCGGCAGGCGAGAGGGAGAGGTTCACACGGCGTCGGTCTCGAACCATTAGGCCACCGCCCCGAGTCTCCGCCGCTGTGTCGGGCTCATCCGGCAGAGCATGTCCGCCAGATCCTCGGGTGCGTCGTAGAGATCGGCACAGAAGCGGTCGTGCACGTTCCCGTCGTCGAGTACGACATGAAGCGCGCCCCATGCCAAGTGCAGGTCGTGGTAGCGCGCGAACCGCGTCACGACGTCCGGAGTCAGCCGGATGCGTTCGGGCGCTATTCTCCAGTTCGGGGTCCGCGGCCTTGTCGGTGTGGTGCTCATGCGCGCAGGGTACCCAATAGGTCACCCGGCGTCAACCGCTGCCCGTCAGGCTGCCCCACGTTCGCGCCTGACTCGTCGGGCAGCCTACCTGTCAGCTCCACCACCACCTGCCACCCCTTCGCCCGCAGGTGTGCCGCCCGCCGCCTGGCCTGCGCGTGGCTCGCCAGGGTGCCCGTCGTTCGGTAGGGGTCGGCCAGCCCGCGGCGGTGCGCGACGTGCCAGGATGCCGTAGGACTGCGCCGACAGGTGCGGTGAGCCTGGTAGCCGGCGCAGGTCTCCCACCTCGGGCATACGGGATCGTGGGGGCATGCCGGGCAGGATGCGGCGGGGGATGTCGCGGGCATCGGTGGCTCCTGGTGGCCTGATTGTAGCCTATCGCTGGGGCTTCTGGTCGTGGTGGCGGGCATGGAGATGTGGAGCGGGCCCACAAGCCCGGTCAGCATCAGTGGTTCCCGGTGAAGCGTGTAGGGTTTGGTGTAGGGTACATCTCCGCGAGAATGCCGATGAGGGCTCGCAGGTGTAGGGTAGTGTATAGTTCGGGGCTTCCTAACACTACGCAAATTTTCATCCGTGACGATCATATTGACTCGTCAACATCATCGCCACGGCAACATTTTGCTATATGTGCGCGAGGTGAAAACTATACACTACCCTACACGATCAAGTGTTCATCGATGTTTGCGTATACACGAACTATACACAAACCCTACACCAAACCCTACACGCGAAAACGCCAACCCGAGGCTGGCGTTGGCTCTCGTGAGTGCCGGCGCTACCAGGGCGTGTATTGCTGCCTTGGCTTGACCTCGACCAGGGGCATCTTGAGCAGGTAGAACATGCCTGCATTCGTGCGCCTCTTCTCGAACCCGCATCCTTCAGTGAGCCGGCGTCCAAAGTTCGTGACGTTCACCGGCTTGAACCCGTAGTCGGTGCACCACGCCGAATAGGCGCGGTACACCTCGGTGGCCGGGGAAAGTGTTGCGGGGTCCTTCGCCAGCCGCTCGCTGGCGAACATGGCCACCGAGTTCGATTCCACCTTCCAGGCGTCGAGGATGCCGGTAGACGCCGCGAGGTCGACGTACCGCTTGCGCGCGATGAGCGAATGCACTCCATCGGTGACCCAGCGAGCGATTCCGGGCAACTCTTTCAGCACCTTGTCGAGGATGTCAGGGTCGTAGTCGAGATCGGTCTCTGCGAATTTCCGGGGGAAGTCGAGGGCCATCCACCGGCGCCAGAAGCCATCCGAATGGTCGGTCACCGGAGGCAGGCTGTTTGCGGCGAACATGTGGGCCGCCTTCGCCTCGAAGGTGATTGGCGCCTCCTTGATCCGGCGGGCCGAAACCGTGCCGCCGTCGACGATGTCCTTGAACCCGCTGGCCTCGTACACGTCCGCCGCGGGAAGCTCGCCCACCACGTTGACACGCGAGTTCAACAGCATCTCCGTGTAGTATTCGTGCCCCATTCGTTGGATGGGAACCGAGGTACAGACGGACGGCGGGAACAGCGCTCGAAGCACCTTCGAGACCACGCTCTTGCCGTTCTGCCCAGTACCCACAAGCACGAGCACCTTCTGGTACTTCGTGGCCAAACCGAACATGGCCGCCCCGAAGAATTCCTGTAGCATCTGTACGCGCAGCACGAACTCGGCAGTCGGCACACAGGGGGTTCCATCCGGCCGCTTCTCAGGCCAGATCCGACGGAGCATATGCATCCATTCGAGACACGCAGCCCCACGGTCGTAGTCGATGTGGAGGCGCTGGCCTTCGCGGATGTAGTCATCGAGCCGGAACGGGCGGAAGGTCCCGTCGAGTTCGAGAAGCCCGTTGGCAAACGGAACCCCTGTCGGCTGCGGGAGCAGAAGGAACTTGCGGCGCACCGTCTTGTCCTGGAGCACGGACACGACCCCGCCAGCGAGACGTGACGAGAGTTTGACCGGCTTCCACTGCTCGATCGTCGCGCCCGTCTTCTTGTCCTCGACCTCCTTCCGAATCCATGCTCGCTCGTACTTATGGAAGAACTTGCCCCGAAGCCAACCCTGGTCAACCTCGTCCCAGGTCCCGACCGCAGGGTCGAATCGATAGATGCGATCGGCCTCTACCGCCACCATGTCCTGCCCGCCCATGTCGCCCATGAGCCGATCCGCGAACTCCGGCTCATCGCCCCACTCGAAAACCGGCGCGTCACCTCGGTCCGCGGGATCCTCAGATCGGGGTGCCCGAAGCTGCGCCTCAACCTTCTCCGCGTCGTCGCGGATCCGCCGCTGGAGTTGGCTTGCCGCGGCCTGGGTGAGGGCACACCCGAGCCGAAGTAGAGCCCCCTGGATGGGCCCGGGGCATGCCCGCCAGGCGGCCACCACGAAGGCGAGGCGCTCCGGGTCGCTGTAGAGGTCGATAAGCGGTTGCTGTCGGGCGAGTTTGTCGGCCGGGTCCGCGGCTTCGATCTGGTCGACGAGGGCCGACAGGATGGCGAGCCCGTCGGGCCCATGCTGCTCGGATCGCGACCCGGCCTCACTCGACCGGGGATCCGTCCAGCGCCCGAACTCCTCCGGAGCCTCAGCCGGCGGCATGTCCCGCCAAGGCGCGTCCCAGTCGTCAGCCGGCGCAGGCCCACCCATGGCAGGACCAGGCGCCCGCGCCCCGTGCAACGCCACCGCCCGCTCCACACACCGGGTCAGGTCTCGCGCCCGTGGCGACCGCCCCACGGCCCGCTGTCGAGCAGCCAGGGCGGAGAGCAGCACTTGGGGATCCGTGATGCCCTTTGCGAGCAGGGCAAGCGTGTAGCTGAAGTCGTAGCCACTCCCCGACACATCCCCGCCCTGCTTGCCCCGCCCGCGGAACAGGTCCTCGAGGCGCGCGAACCGGGCATGAAGGTCCGCCACCACGTCGGGCAGGTCCGCGCCCGTCGCCAGCGTCGGATCGAGGTCGAGGGGCTTGCCCGCGATGCACCCCGAGGTCCTGGCTCGCAGGCGTTCGCCCGCATGCCGGAGGTCGTCCTGGTGCATCTCAGCGAGGTCCGGCCAGTGGTACACCCGCCGCTCGTCGAGGTCCTCGATCGTGACCTGGCGTGGGTGGGCCCGGTCCTTGACGTTCCAGCTCCCCGGCAGGCGCAGGATCCGCGCGGCATCGAAACAGGCGTCACCGCCCACCCGGAGCTGTAGCGCGTCGGAGAGCAACGACAGGTCCCCCGGCCGCTGCTCCTCGCTTAGGACCCAGTAGAGGTGAAGGCCATGCCCCGACGCGACAACGACAGTTGGCGGCATCGGCAGGTCGGCGACGGTCGCGCGGGCCTGGGCCTCCGAATCGAAGTCCTTGAAGTCGACGTCGACCCACGCCACCCGGCCGGGCGCAGCGTGCTCAGCCTTCCCGCCGCCGTCCTTGAGGCGCGGGAGCACCCCGAAGAAGAAGGCCCACCCTTCGGCCTGGAAGCGGTCCCGCATGCCCGCGCGCCGCTCGATCAGCTCGTCGAGCGTGAGCCAGCACCTCTCCGCAGTGACCGGTTTCCCGCCCTTCTTGTCCTCGATGGGTCGGATCTCGATCAGTCCGCCGATATCCCCGAACAGCAGGCGCAAGAACTGGTCAACCACGACGAGCCTCCATCTCAAACGGCGTAGCGCACGCGAAGCAGAACCACGCAACCCGCCGCCCGGAGTCGTCGTCAGAGACGACCTCGAACAGGTGCCGAATCGGCGTCACGCTGCACTTGTCGCAGACGCCGGGCCTCTGATCCGCGATCGGCGCCTCGGTGTCGAAATACTCGCCCGTCCGCACCCACGCGCAAGGCGTAGGTATCCGGGGATTCTTGCCGTCTGCTGCCATGTCAACTCCGTGGGCCATCTCCCGAGGCTTAGGAATCCGGCGAGTTGTCGACCCTCGCCGGATCCCGAAGACACTGCCACGGAGGATGGCTGAGATCACTCTACGCCGCCCCTCCCGCGGCGTCAACCGCCTCGATCCGCTCCAGCCGGGCAGCACCACAAGCGAGGTGAAACCTCGCGGTGGCCCTGGTCTTCGGGTTCTCGACGAGACACGAGCCGCACTTGTTGGTCGTGCACTGGAGCACCACAACCTCGTCGCCGAGGCTGGCGAACCCAGGCGCGCCGATCCAGGTGATTCGTGGCCTGTCTCCAGGCTTTACCGCTGCATAGTCGATCATGATGTATCTCCAGGCGGCTCGGGATCGTCGATGCCGCCCTCGTACCCGTCGACGTAGACCTCGGCATCAGCGGGCGAGATCCCCGCCTCAGCGCAGGCAGCAAGCATCGAATCAATCAGCGCTTGAACCGTCATTTCTTCGTCTCCTGTTGTGTTGTTGGCCACCGCGCGAGCACCGCCCAGGCCCACGCCGCACTCCGGCCCCTCTTCCACCCGAGCACCAGCCGCGCCTCGTTGTCCCGCGCAGGCTTCCTGAATCGCGCGGGCGAGGCGGGCACAAGGAACACCGCGCCAGCCGTCCAGGTGTAGTGCCACCCCGCCGCGTTCGCCAGCACCTGGGTTCGGTTGTCGACCAGGATGCGGTGAAGGCAGGCGAAGCCGTCGGGCCGCACGCTCGCCGACAGGGCCAGCTCCCGGAGTTGCGCCGCGTCGGGCTGGCGGTCGAGGTTGGGCGCGCTCACGGCCTCACCTCCGGCGGCGGCACCGAGTAGGGCGCGCAATCCCGGTAGTAATGCCGCTCCCACGCGCCGCGGCCCTGGTCGTTTCCTGTCTCCCCACCGAGGAAGTCGACGCGAAGACGCTCGATGTCGAGCCTTCCGCCGCGGGACATCGCATAGGCCGGGTGAATCGGCAGATCATGGCGGAGGAGGTAAGCGAAGACCTCGGCGGTAGACCAGTGCAGGATGGGCCGGCAGACGCGCTCGGTGGCGACACCGTGGACCATCGCCGAGAGCATTCGGCTACCACTCTCGGTGGCGCGAATGCCCATGATCCGCCGGTCGCCAAGTTGCTTTCGGACGTTGCCCAGCGCCACATTCCAGGCCCACCGATTGCCCTCAGCGGCCCCGTGAATCTCGACGTAGTTGGATGGCCAGCGGTCGAGGAAGGCGTCGCGCACGGCCAGGCAATCGGGGTTGACGGCGCCTTCTTGGAGCCCGTCCATCAGCACCCAACACAAGGGTACGTCAACGTCCATCCCGCGGGTCAGGTGCGCCACGGTGATCGAATCCTTGCCCCAACTCACAGCGACGTGGGCGGGGCCCTTCGCGAGGAATCGCCGAAGGTGCCCTTGCGCCAGACGCGCCCGCTGGTCGACCTGCCACGCGGGCCGACGGAACCGCCGGGACAGCGCCACCCACGCGGCTCTGTCCTCGTCGGTCAGCCGTGGCGAGTCAATCAGCATGCGATCCTCGTCAGTGCGGCGTGCACCTCCGGACGCAACTCGACGGGCACCCCGAGCCACGGCACGGCCTCTTGTCGCTCGGGGTGCCAGTAGGGCGGCCGCGAGGCCCCCCGGCGCCACCTGGACGCGCTCAGCACCCACGCGGCAGGCAGGTGACGGGCGGCGCACCCGTCGCACAGCAGACACCGCTCCGGGGCGTGCGTGCCGATGTCGACGCGCCACTCCGTGATCTGCCCGGCACCCGCGCGCATCATACTACCCACGAAGCCGAAAGGGGCATCGCTTGGGCCCCACAACTCGCACAGGAGGTCCGCGGTCGGCCCTGCCTGTCCCCACGCATGCCAGCGCAGACCAGCGGCAACGACCGCCTGCGCGTGGACCAGCCGATCCCGTTGAGGGCCTGCTACTACGGTGACCGGGTCTGCGAGCCGGTCCCAATCCTCCGCATCTCGACGTTTGACTATGTGCACTCGCTCCGGGGCCGCGGGTCCGATGGGCTCCGCAGCGGAGCACAGCCACGCCGCAGCACCATTCACGCCCAGGAGATGGAGGGGCGGTTCTGGCGCCCGAATCTCGCTCAGCTCGTCGAACCGCGTCAACGGAGGGAGGCCCTCCCGCTGGCACGCCGCGAGAATCAGCAAGCCATCGAGATGGAGCGGATTCCCACCGTCGACAAACGGGGATCCCAGGTCGGCGGTGACGACGATCGGGCCGACGGCAAGCATCAGAAGAGATCCTTCTGTTCGGCCGGTTCGTCCGTCCTCTCGGGCTTCGCCTTCCGCTCGGGCTTCGCCTTCTTCTTGCTGACCGACAGATCGGCAGCGAGCTTCACCAGGGCCTCCCGCACGGCGTCCTGGTGCTCAGCAAGCCACCACGCATAGGCCGCCCCGTCGCCCGTGTGCTCGACATGGACAGCCCCGTTGCCCTGTCCCGACTTGCCACCGACGTGCTCCACGAGGTCGAGCCCGTGAGCCCAAGCGCTGGCCTCGAGGTCCCCGGCAATGCTGGCGCGGGCGCGCATCGTCGCGCCGGCCACGACGACCTCCACCGTCGTCGGCATCGGCCCCACGCCGGAGACGTCGGGGTCCTGCTCCTCAGCGTCGTGGTGGCGGACGGTGGACACCTCCGCGAGGAGGTCGTGCATCGAGAGGGTACCGGTGCCCAGTTCGGCGCAGTCGAGCCAAGCATGCGAGAGCTTGAGCCGCCCGGCCATGTGCGACGAGTAGAGGGCCGACCCGAGCAGGGAGAGCACGGGGAGCGCTTCCCGGCGCGCGCGGATCACGTCCGGCGAAACGCGCGTTTCGGCCGCCTCGATGGTGCCGCCGTTCGCCAACGCCGCGTACAGCCGATCCCAGGAAGGCGATCCCACCGTCTCTCGGGACAACCCCACGAGGTCGAAGGTCTCCCGCCAGAGCAGCCGGCGAACCACGCCGCGCAGGGCGCCCGCAGAGATGCAGGGCACGCGGATCACGCGGCCGTCAACCACGCGAGCCATGCGGCGGAACAGGGTGACGTTGCCCATGTCGGCACCGATCTCGTTGTGCGAGGCCGGCGCGTCCAAGTGAATGACGAGGTCGAGAGTCATACGGTCTCCTGGTAGCGTTCCCGGCTGATCTGCCGGGCGAAGGCGACGACAAGCAGGGAGCGATCCCGCCACAGGCTCAGCGTCTCGGTGGATTGTTTGGCGTCCATGGACTCGATCAGGGTGAGGGCGTCGCCCATCGTGGACGGGTTGACGCGGACTTTCTCGGCGAGCCACCCGGCCGCGTCGAGAAGGCTGGCACGGGTTCCGGCCGCGGCAACGCGCCGCGGGAAAACAGTTGCCCAGAAGGCGATGGGGTCAGCCTCGCGAAGCGTGCTGGCCTGCCCGATGGACAGAGCCAGTTCAGCCGCGCGGCGCTCGGATTCGGCAAGGGGCATCGGTGGTATCTCCGTGTCGGTGGGTGATTCAGGCCGGCGCACCAATGCGACGGCCATCTCGAGGGCAAGGGACGGGCGGTAGCGGGCCACGATGGCCTCAGCGGGCTCCCAAGCGGAGCCCAGGGCGAGGATCACGTGAGGCGGGTACTGCCCGGTGAGCACTTGTTCCTGGCGGGCGGCTGAGCGAAGAGCGAGGATCGCAGCGCACAGGACGCGCCCCTTCTCGACGTCCCAGGCGATTGTGCCAGTCTCGGCGCCGACCATGAGCAGCCCAGGCGAGCACGGCCCGCAACGGAGCGAGGCGTGCCGCTTCCGTGTGGCCGTCCAGGCAATGGCCTGAAGGTCGGCCGGCGGGTCGAGGATGAGCGCCAGCAACTCGGCTCCGTCGGGTCGAAGCATGGCGCCGCCTACAACGGCGAAGTGCCCCATGCGCAGCGGCATGGGCATTGAGCCGGGTTTGCCGCCGAGAACCGAGCAGCACCCCACGCACTCGTGCGTCGCGCCCGGCGCATGGAGCGCGTCGTAGTCGGTGAAGCCGGGTCCAAGCAGGTCGTTAGCCTCCCGGCCGGACGCGAACGGTGATGGTCCGCAAACGACGCAGGTTGACCCGGGTTGCGCCGGGAGAACGCCGCGAGATACCGCAATGAGATGCAGTGTGTTCATGTCGTTGGCTCCAGTTTCCTTCCGCCTCGCCCAGCCGCGAGGATGGTCGCATGGTCGGGCACACTCACGTCCGCCCCCCGAAGAGCGAGCCCTGCCGGTGTCTCTCGACCAGGACCCGGTGAGCCACCGTCACCCGCGGCACCCCGTCCGGGGATGTCATCGGCCGCTCCGTGCTGAGTGTCCACTTTCCGCAACAACGAGCGAAGCATCGAACTCGCGCACATCGAACGCTGCAAACTCTGTACCGTCACCGTTGCTGAGCACCCGATACGGAGCCTTCTTCGACTGAAGGCCGAACCGGATGAGTGCAAAGCGGAATTCGTCGAGGTCGATGACCCGCCACGCCGCAAGCGTGCCGTCCTCTCCGAATCCGTAGAACAGCCAGTTGGCCCATCCCCGCGCGATCTTCGCAAACTCGGTTTGTGCTCCATTGTCCCGCTTCCACCGAATCGTGAACTCGTCGGGAAAGCGAGTCAGATAGGACGCCTTTCGGACTCTTGCGGCAATCCGAAGGTCCCTCGCCGTAAACACGAGCAAGTCGGTGGCCTCTTCCCTGTCGACGTCGATCGATGATTCCACGACCAGGAGCGGCCCCACGACGGCCCTGATCGCCGGAATGAACTGATCGGACCAGGTGCGGTCATTCCTGTACGCCATCGGCGGCCTCCTTCCCCCATCCGTCGAAGCCCTCGATACGGCGCCTTGAGAACATGTTGAGGCGCCGCCCCGCCGTCACCCGGCGCACTACGTCGTAGAACTCGCCAGGCTTCTCACTGTGAGCCCCGCGTGGCGCGTCGAAGCACACAGGAAACGCCTTGGTGTCGACGAACACGGGTGAGCCGCGGCGGGCATACAGGGCGAATTCGGCGTTGTACTGCGGCAGCCCGATCGGCTGGAATCCACCCGGCTTGTGCCACACGAACACGCACACGTAGCGGAGCCCCCAGACGTCGAGCAGGCGGAACGCCATTAGGAGAAACCTCTGCGTCGTCCACAGCCAAACGTGGCAGTCATCCGCAACGGGAAGCTCCAGTGCGCCCAGTTCGGTTTCGTCCATCGTCGGGTAGTCGAACTCGCTCTGGTTCGGCCGGCAGTCCCGCTCAATTTTCTGCATAGGCCACGGCGGGTCAATGACGAGGACGTCGTAGACGCCTTGAGCGGCCTTGGCTTCGACCGCCTCGACCGCCTCCAGCCGCTCCACGACCTCCGCGCGCTTGGCCTCGCGGGTGGCATCGGCAAGCGACATGTCGCCGCCCCTCACCCTTGCTGCGAGGTCGGGGCGCTCGCGTTGAACCTTCGCCGCCTTCTCGACTTTCTTGCGGCTCACCCCGCAGGCGTCTGCCGCCTCCTTGCGGGTGTCGCGCTTCGGAGGTGGGGCGGGTGTCGGCTTGTCCTCCTTGGCGCCTGACGGGGGCGGCAAGGAGCCCCGATCGTGCCTCACCGCGTTCGCCTTCTCGGACCGCTCCCTCACCGCGCGCTCGGAGAGCTTGTCCCGCAGCGTCACAGCGTTCATGGCCCGCTGATCGTCGGTGAGGTTGCGCCGGGCCACCTGATTTTCGAGGATCCAGATCTGCGCGTCGAGGCGGTCGATGACGCCTTCGACCTCGCGCGCCTTGTAGGCGATACCGTGGGCCGTACAGATCTCCATGCGGTTGTGCCCGTCGAGAAGCACACCGTGCCACGTCACCAGCGCGTCTCGGCACCCCTCGGCCAGGATTGATGCCTCCAGCGCCGCGCGCTCATCAGGCCGGAGGGGTGGGATTAGCGATCTGAACTCGGGGTCGACCTTCAAAGTGGCCTCGCGAATTTAGCCTGCCCTCCCCGCGATCTGGGTAGAGACCACGAGGAGGGCGGCAGAGCCCGAAGGCTGCGGAGGAGGTCGCTACCCACGACCGGATACCGGATATCTACATGATTCGATCGGGGTCGTCAAGCTCACGACCGCCCCCCGAAGAGCGAGCCCTGCCGCACAGGTTCAGCTCCGAGGCAGTGCGGCGAAAGCCACAGCCGCTCTCGGTGCTGCTGCGAGGTCGTCTCGCCGTCGTCATCCCGCGCGCCCTGTTGCGCCATCCCGCCCTTGAGGAATCCCGTCCGAAACCACTCAACCGCGCGCCAGCCGTCCGCCGCCAGCGATTCGTGCTCACCATCGAATCCGGCCAGCACGATCCGAGTGTCCGCGTCCTTCCCGCGTTCGCGTGCCCACTCCCGAACGGCGTGGGCAACGTCGATGTCCTCGCTGGCGTACAGCTCGTTATCCCGCTTCGCATCGGCCGAATACGGAGGATCAACGAAAATCCCGCACGTCCCGCCGTGCCGCACCGACAGCGACCGGGTAGCCCCGCCCGTAACCGCGCGTTTCCAGTCCCCGTTCAGGATGCGAACATGGCGCAGGCGAGCCGAAAGGAACTGCATCCATCGGCGTAATTCCGGCATCGTCATCGGGTGGTACTCGCCGACACCCGGCTCCCGCAACTGCGGGCGGTTCACGCCCTGGCCGTTGTCGGTGAGGTGCGGAAGCTGCCGCTTGACACCGTTCGGCCCCTTCGTGATTCGCCCGTCGTCGCCGACGACCCATGACCCACGGCCCGAGCACCAGCCGGAACCAATCCAGGCCGACTGACCCCACAGCCACCACCCGCCCATGACGGGGTCATGCCATGCCGGATCGCCCATCAGGTGTTCGAGTTGCCTTTCGGATCGCCACCGAACGAGCGCCAGATGTCTGGCGTGGAGGTCGCATTCCGCCACGGGGTACGATGCAGCGTCCGCCAGGGCATCGGGCGAGAGCTGAATCGACCTCCAGGCGTTGGCGAGCAGCCCGTCGAGGTCGTTGACCGTCTCGCTGTAGTACGTCCGGTTGCACGGGTGCGGACGGCGCAAGAGCACCGCCAGCGACCCAGCGAAAGGCTCAGTGTAGTGCTCGACATCGCCGAGCGCCGCCCACACGTCGGGCGCAGCATCGACCTTGCCACCGAACCACGGGAAGGGCGCTTTGATGCAGTCAATCGACATGCCTCACCTCCGGCTCAGCCTTCCTGCCGCCCCTTCCGGCGGCGAGGCAGACATCATGCCCCGGCACGTCGAGCGTTACCGCTTCGGCGGGCCACTGAATCGGGGCATACTGGTTCGCCCACCTCGGCCGTAGCTCAGGGTGTTCAGCGTCGTAGACTCTCCCGAACCGGAGCAACTCGAAGAGGTCGCTCGCCTCGCCCCGCTTCAGCGCGTGCGGCAAGTTGACGAGCGCCTTGATCGGCTCCCGGTAGTCCGACGGGATGTACTTCGTATTCTTGCGGACCTTCGCCAGCAACTCGACTTGCTTTTCGGAGATCGGAGCCAGCCGCCAGCCCGTGCCCCACACGGGATCGTCCTTGCGTGGGGGCTTGATCCCGGCCGATTCGAGCTGGCGGATCATCTCCTCCTGGTAGGAGATCAGGAGGTCGAGGGCCACGGCCTCCTCCTCGGTGGGTTCGCGTGCTCCCCGTGCGCTGGCCTCCCGCGTCTCCGCGTCAGCCATCTCGTCGAGCACCTTGCCGATTCGCTCAGCGGTGTTCAGCCCGAACTTGCCGGAGGTACAGAAGGGATCGAGGATCAATGCCTCTGTCTTCGGCCCCCACTGGTCGGGGTCGCACGTCCGCAGGAACCTCCCAAGCCACTGAATCCAGACGGTCACCGCGCCAGACTTGCGCGGAAAGGCGCCGAACCGCAACCCCGGAACGTCGACGCCTTCGGTGAGCATGTTCACATCCACCGTCGTCAAGCCCGCTTCCATCGCAGCCCACCGTTGATCTCGGTCCGCTTTGGGTTGCCGGCTATGCAGCGATTGCGCCGGCCAACCCTGACTTGTCAGGTAGGCAGCATAGGTGTCAGCGTGGGCAATGGATGCGGCCTTGACGAGCCCCGGGCCGCGAGCGCCGAACTCCCGCAGCATGTCCAGGGTGACCTTCCCGGCCAGGTCCGTCTCCAGCCCCTTGACGATCTCGATCCTCGGTTCGACGAGCACGCCGTCACGGATGGCGTCGAGCATGGAGTACCGGTAAAGCACACGATCGAAAAGCTCGAGGTATTCCTTCGGCAGTGCCCGGTACGGCGTCGCGGTGAACCCGACGATAAGCACCGGATCGAGCAGGAGAATGCTCGCTTGCATCGGGAGTGATCTGTGCGCCTCGTCAACGATGAGCAGCGCCACCCGCCGACGACGGGCGGCCAACTCGAGAATCAGCGCGTCCAGCGACTTGTTGCAGCAGACGATCACCGCGCGATCGGCCTGCTTCCGCCGCCCGTAGAACACGCCCACAGCGGCACGCCCAAGCCTCGCCACTGCCGACCGCTCCATCTGCGTCACGAGGTCTTCGGTCGGCACAAGGATCACGTCCGCCCGACCGCCGAGTTTGTCCAGCGTCAGGCGGAGAAGCTCGATTTCCACCACGGACTTTCCCACGCCTGTCGCAGCCGCCACGATGCCCCTTTCTCGCCGTCGCATGGCGTCCACGATCACCGGCAACGCCTCCGCCTGCCACCGTCGAGGCGGCCGGGGAGCGCCTTCCCAGGCGATC
>ERZ1292629.212-Hain-H43-01um-R1-212-length-61536-cov-16_pt1 | contig 61536 bp, 71 predicted proteins | sample MGYA00564399_ERZ1292629 | MGnify/ENA primary metagenome ERZ1292629 (study PRJEB36523, sample SAMEA6512636) | groundwater metagenome | collected 2019-01-08 | study: AquaDiva: Metagenomics assemblies of 32 groundwater samples
GAAAAAGCAAAACTACTTTCCGAAAAGAAGTCGCTGGAAGAGCAAATGGCGCGGATTGAACAAAAGCGGACTGGCTGGCTCGAACCGATGGCGGAATGGATAAAAGAGGCAGAGAATCTGCCTAAAATCGCACGGGAGAGTAACCTTTTTGGCAAAAAGGTTACTGCCAAAGAAATCTTTGGCTCGAACCTCGTCTTGGCGGGCAGAGAGGCGCGCGTCAGCGCGCCGAAAAGCATTGCATTCCCCCCACAAAATCAGTGGACGGCGCTTTGCGCCGCCAACAAAAAAGTCGGTCAATTTTCTGAAAGTCAGATTTTGGTGCGCGGGACAGGAGTCGAACCTGCATGCCTTGCGGCACCGCCACCTCAAAGCGGCGTGTCTGCCATTTCACCACCCGCGCTAAACTATGCTGGTGTTTCTTCTGTTTTTACTGTTTCTTCTGGAACTTCTATCGGTTCCCGCTCTTCCGGGGCGAGGCTCGTCCCGTTCTGCGGGACGGCTTCCTCAGCAATAGCAACTGCAAATTCTTTTTTCTTTAAGCGGGCTTTTTTACCTTTGGCTGTTCTTAAATAATAAAGTTTTGACCTTCTTACTTTTCCGCTTCTTACAACCTCTATTTTTTCTAAGGAAGGCGAATGAATAGGAAAAATTTTTTCAACCCCGATGCCTTCAACAACTTTTCTAACAGTTATTGTGGCAGGAATTCCTTTTCCGTGTTTTTTGGCAATAATTAAGCCTTCAAAAATTTGTATCCTTTCTTTGCTGCCTTCTTTAATTTTTTGGTGCACTTTAATTGTATCCCCAGGCCTTAAATCTGGCAATTTTCTCTCTTGCGCCTTATTAAATTTTTCTAATAGTGTTGTCATTGCGATAATTTTCAATTTTCAATTCTCAATTTTCATTAAATTTTCAATTTTAAAAGTTAGAAATTTAATAGAAATTAGAAATTATAAATTAGAAATTTTTAGATTATCTAATATTTTTTGCAATTCTTCTGGCAATTCTGATTTAAACTCTTTTGTCTCTCCGTTTGGCAATTTTATTCTTAAATATGCTGCGTGCAGGAATTGGCGCGTTAATCCTTCTGGAATCGGCGAATTTTTAAAGCCGTACATTTTATCTCCAGCAATCGGGTGCTGTAAATAAGAAAAATGACACCTTATCTGGTGTTTTCTGCCTGTTTTTATTTGTACCTCTAAAAGAGTATATTCTTTAAAACGTTCCAAAACTTTGTATTCTGTAATTGCCTCTCTTCTGCCAGTTCCTGTTTCACTTAAAGAATATGCTTTTTGTTTTCTTTTATCTCCCGGAGCTCTCCCAATTAAAGTTTTAATTTCGCCATTATTCTCTTTTATAGTTCCTTCAACCAAACAAATGTATTTCTTTTCTACCTCTCTATTTATAAACTGTTTTTGTAAAAAAATCAAGGACTCTGTAGTTTTGGCCACCAATAAAACCCCCGATGTGTCTTTGTCTAACCTATGCGCCACTCCATAGCGCGGCGGGTGTCCGACACCCGCTAACTCTGGTTTTTTTTCAATTAAATAATCAATTAAAGTTTTTTCTTCGCTTTTTAAGCTTTCTCCTTCCGGAAAAACAATCAATCCAGCCGGTTTATCAACAACCAATAAATCATTATCTTCATAAATTATTTTTATATCCATTTTATTTTTCTGTCGGATAATGCCCGAATTTCTTTTTATACTCTTCCCGCATATGTTGTAATTTCTGTTCCAGCTCTTTTATTAAAAATTCTTCGGCCCCTTCAATTCTTTTTGGGTCTAATTTTTCTGCCAATTTTTTATCTATGTCTATATTCGGTTCTTCAGATTCTGATTTAAATTGTTCTCCCATATTTTTTATTTTTAATTTTATTAAACTTGTGGGCGATACAGGGTTTGAACCTGTGACCCCTTCAATGTCAATGAAGTGCTCTCCCAGGCTGAGCTAATCGCCCGTATTATTTATAATTTTTCTTTGCTCCCCGCCCAAAATCTGCGAAGCAGATATTGTGGCGGGCCCGTCAAAATGCCTTTTAGGGCTTTTGTCGGGCGCCATTGAGCTACGCGCCCGTATTTTATCAAATTTTAATTTTGTGGGCCTGGTTGGAATCGAACCAACAACCTCGACCTTATAAGGATCTTGCTCCGCCGTTGAGCTACAGGCCCTCTAAATAATTTTTTAACCTTCTCTTTAAATATCCTCTGCCAAAACCAGTTTTTAGTTGTTTTTCTCTTTCAACCGCATCTTTTTTTGATAAACACGCTTCGTAATAAACCAATAATTTATCTGTCATTCTACTCGTTGTTTGAGTTTTACCTATTTTATGTTCTCTTACTCTTCTTTTTAAATCGTTTGTAAATCCGACATAAAATACTTTTCTAATTTTATCATAAAAGGCATAGATATAAAACATAAAATTATGCTCCCCGCCCAAAATCTGCGAAGCAGATATTATGGCGGGCCCGTCAAAATGCCAGCGAAGCTGGCTTTTGTCGGGTACCAACTGAGCTAACCGCCCAGAAAAATAGAGATCGGGTCTCTATTTTTTGTGGATTAATTTTTCAAATTCGGCTCTTTCAATTGTTTCTTTTTCAACTAAAGTTCTTGCAACTTTATCTAACAAATCTCTCTTTTTGAGCAAAATAACTTGAGCCTGCTTTTCTGCATCTCTTATAATTTTTTCAACCTCTTTGTCAATTTTTGAAGCAACCTCTTCAGAATAATTTCTCTGCTCTGAAATTTCTCTGCCTAAAAACACCAGCTCTTCTTTTTCTCCAAAAGATATTGGGCCTAATGGCGACATTCCAAACTCTTTTACTAATTTTCTGGCTAAATCCGAAGCCCGGCTTAAATCGTTTGAGGCTCCGGTTGTCATTTCGCCAAATTTTATTCTTTCTGCGCAATAACCGCCCAACAAAGTTGCAAGCTCTGCAGAAAACTGTGTTTTTGTGCGCATTTTTCTTTCTTCGGAAGGAACTTGCAAAGTATAACCTGCAGCCATTCCTCTGGCAATTATTGAAATTTTTCTAACAGGCTCGGTTCCTGCTATAAAAGAAGAAACTAATGCGTGGCCTGCTTCGTGGTAAGCTGCAATTTCTTTTTCTTTTTTTGACAAAATATGGCTTCTTCTTTCCGGACCCAATAAAACTTTTTCAATTGCTTCTAAAAATTCAATCTGGTCAATTTGCGTTTTGTTTTGGCGGGCCGCCAACAAAGCGGCTTCGTTTGCAATATTTGCCAAATCAGCTCCAGAAAAACCCGGAGTTCTTTCGGCAACTTCTTTAAAATCTACGTTTGATGCCAATGGTTTTTCTTTTGAATGAATTTTTAAAATTGCTTCTCTGTCGTGCACATCTGGCGGATCTAAAATTATCTTTCTATCAAAACGGCCAGGCCTTAAAAGCGCTGGGTCTAAAATATCGCCCCTGTTGGTGGCTGCCATAACAATAACATTTGTTTCTCTTTCAAAGCCGTCCATTTCAACTAAAATCTGGTTTAATGTCTGCTCTCTTTCGTCATGGCCTCCGCCAATTCCAGCTCCCCTGTGGCGGCCAATGGCATCAAGCTCGTCAATAAAAATTATTGAGGGGCCTGATTTTTTTGCCGTGTTAAATAAATCCCTAACGCGGGCCGAACCAACTCCAACAAACATTTCAACAAATTCAGATCCAGAAATTGACAAAAACGGAACATTTGCCTCGCCAGCCACTGCCCTTGCCAGCAAAGTTTTTCCAACGCCAGCAGACCCCAAAAGCAAAACGCCTCTTGGAATTTTAGCTCCCATTTGCAGATATTTTTTAGGAAATTTCAAAAAATCAACAATTTCAACAAGCTCTTCTTTGGCCTCTTTTAAGCCGGCAACATCTTTAAAGGTAATTTTTTCTTTACCGTGGCCTTCTGCTCCAAAAATTCTTGCCCTGGCTTTAGTAAAATCAAAAACCTGCACTGCTCCTGACTTTGCCTGTTTCATTATTGTCCACAGAAAAAACCCTATTACAACTAATGGTAAAATGCCATAAAGCAAAGCAGGTAAAAGCCACGACCAAACGCTTTCTTTTTGAGTTGTAATATCAATTTGAACTTTTTGCAAATTGTCTTTATTTGCCCCTAAATTTATCAATAAATCAGACAGCGTTGAATTTGTTTCTTTCATAGAAACAGCTGTGCTTTTGTCGTTGTAAACAATTGCCAGCTGGTCTCCTGAAATTGTAATCTTGCTAACTTTATCTTGATTAACATCGCTTACTAATTGGGAAATTGATATTTCATTTGATTTTTCTGGCGGCAAATAAAGCAAACTAAAAATTCCTCCAATTACAAGAAGAGATAAAATTACCAAAACAAAATTTTTAAATAAAGGATTCATATAATTTTTATATATTTTAATATATGTAATTTAACATAATTTTTTATATAATTCAACTTTTAAAAAAAGAGACGTTGGAGATTGCCGCCTTTTGGGCAACAATACTCCAACGCCTTTACAGCCTTTACCAGCTTAATGCTGGACATTCGGCTTGATCTCGCCTGACTCGCAAGCGAGTTTGTAGCGAAATGACAGGATTCCAGGCAAAGGACTGGGCAATCCTACCCAACCTTTTCTACCGGTTTCCAGCCATTCCACTCCGGGAATTCCGTTAGTATGCAGTTCAAAGAGAACTACAACGTCGTCGCAACTGTCCAGAACAATCTTCGGCTTTCCATCGACAATCAAGCGGCGAATCATCACAGACGCTGGCTTTTCCAGTTTGACCTCGCGGGCAGGAGCGATAACCTCTTGCTGTTCGTTCTTCACCTCGTTAAGGCTGAGAACAAATCCTTCGGGCAGATCAACCGTAATGGTTCCTGCTCCTCCGTTGACTGTCCGGAAGTAAAACACTTCCGGACTTACGAACTTCTTGCCCTCGTCATCAACAAGAACAGTTTTTTGCACAACCGTTGGCTTTCTGCCATTGGAAGCACAAACTGTTCGAGTATCGTCGTCGGGCAAAAGCCGGTTTGGCAAGCACTCGCCAGCGGCGGTTCTGATCCAGCATGCGAGAAAAAAGATTTTGTCTCTTAAAACCATGCCGAAATCGTATCGCGGCTTATTGTTGACCAACCTGCCCCGACAAAGATGTTCCTCATCTGTGTCAAGGATAAAGTTGAGCGAAACGAACGGCTCGCTAAGCTCTTCTTGAGCCTTTTTTAAAGCATCGTTCGGTTTCCCGATTGCGCTGACGATGTACAGCCTGCTCCCAGAACGCCGGAGCTTAAGCGCGTTTTGATGACCCTGAAAAGTCCAAGCAAACAATGCTGTCTTTTCATTAACTTGATCGGCATCGCCGAACAGAAGGTCGTCTGGAAAAACGCTGTCGTCGGTTTCGGCAAAAACTTCCTGTTTTTGCTTTTTGATTTCAGCTTTGTGGGCTGTTGCCAGCTCGCGAGAACGGGCAGAAATTGCCTCCGCCAACTTCTCATCGGCAAGGCCGTTAAAGTGTCCGAAGACACCATCAACAACCTCGTAATCTACGCCAAAGGCACGAATACGCCCAGGTTCGTTTTCCACAAAGACTTTCTTGCCGTCGTACTTTGACTCGAGGAGCAAACGCTCCAGGCAAGTTTTGCTTTCTGCGTAACGCAGGTCATCTGCCAAACAAGCCAGTCGCGCCGCATCGTTGACGCGGCGGCAAAGCTTTTCAAACATCCCCCTTCTCAGAGGAAAATGTTCAAGCTCATTGCGAATGACGTCGTCCTGGTTAGGACCAAAAGCCAGCAAAAACTCAATGCCGGTTTCGTAGTCATGCTGGCGCTCAATATTGAGCTGGGTTCCATCCGGGCAGGTATCGTCGAGAATCTCGTTACCGACCTCTTTGACCTGTTCAGCCAATCCCCTTAAAAAGGGACGGGCAACATCGGCAATCCAGTTGTAGCCTTTTTCGGCGATGTCGTTGATGTAATTTGCCACTTCAGCGGCATCAAGACGAACATCTCTCGCCGCTGCTTCCTTTGGCTTTATTTCCAAAAAGTCCAAAGAAGTTTTTTTCTGAACAGCCATTCGTTTGCGCGCAGCCTCTAAGACCGCGCCGTTATCGCTTTGACCATTCAACCCGCCATTCAGTTTCGTCTCTTTCACTTGACTCATGATTTTACTCCTGCCCGAAGGGCAAAGGGAGAAATGTGTCTTCACAAGCGGCCAGAAATAGGCACATATTAAATTGTGAAGTGCTAATTAAACTTTATCATAATAAAAATAGTTTGTCAATACTAACAACTGCTATTTTAAAATAAAAAAAAGACGGAAAAATTCCGTCATTTATTGTTCTCTCGGCAAAAAATAATGAATTAGTTCTTTGCCAGTTGAAGGATGTTTTGCAACAAGGTTCATCTGCCTATATGCTCCTGAAAAAGATCTTTCACTTCCAATGGCAAAAGCAATTTCAAGCTTTTCTTTTCTTTTTAGTTCCCACAGTAATGGAGAATAATCAAGGTCTCCCGATGCTAAACAAAAAAATGTGACTGCGGGATATAAAAGGTCTACCATTCTTTTTGTATGGTCAATTAAATGCTGGTCTACGTCGTCTACCAGCTTTCCGGTTTCCTGCGACCTTTTTTTTGGGCAATAAATAAGTTCAAATATAAATTCTTTTCTGTACTTCTCCCAAAGTTCCTGAAATAATTCGTCATTTTTTATACATTGGTCCATTGGTAAATACAAATAAAGGCAAACTATATCTGCAAATGTCCTAACCCATGCAAACATATTTTCAAAACCAGCCCTTAAATCGTACCCAAAAAAATCTTGGCCAGCTGCAGCAGAGGAAATTAGCAGATTATCAACATCAACTGCAATTATTGCTCCAGGTGATGATTCCATAATTTTCTTCTTATGCAAAAGTGTGAAATGTAAAAGAACAATGCAGGCTAATCATATAGATTTGTATTGATTTTGTCAACTCTAATTTAAAAAAACGCAAACAACAAAAAAAACGGGCAAATACCCGTTTTTTTGTTGTAAGTTAGCTATTAGTTGTTTGTTGCTAATTTTAAGCTCATTCTGTGCTCTTTCGGCTCTACCTGCAAAACCTGAAAATCATAACTTTCGCCAATTTTTAAAGATTCTTCCATTTTAGCTGCAGATCCAAATTCAGAAATATGGCAAAGCCCCCTTATTTTAGGAAGAACATCTATAAATGCCCCAAAGGCGCTAAACTTTATTACTTTCCCATTTATAATATCGCCTTTTTTGTATTTTTCTTCAATTTCTTCCCAAGGATTTTTCTTTAAACTTTTTAAAGAAAGAAAAACCTGATTATTATTTATATCAATTATCTGGGCTTTTACAACTTCGCCCACTTTTACAACCTCTGATGGATTTTCAACCAACTGCCAGTCTAATTCTGAAATATGAATTAAACCCTCTATCTGCTCTGCTTTGCTGTCTTTTTCTGAAACTTCTAAATGGCATGGAAATTTTATAAAAACGCCAAAATCGGCAATTCCTGTTATTTCCCCGTCAATAACATCGCCCTTTTTATAATCTTTTAATATCTCTTTTATTTTTTCGTCTGATTTTGCTTTTTCAGACAAAATTAATTTATTTTCTTCAGCTAAAAGGTCAAGAACTTTTACTTCCAACGTTTTGCCGATAAACTTTTGCAGTTCTTTTAAGATTTTTTGCTTGTCAGCATCAATTACGCGCGGGTAGTGCTCTGGAGCTAATTGAGAAACAGGCAAGAATGCAGGAATGCCGTCTAAATTAGTTAAAAGTCCGCCTTTATTTACGCCAACAACTTTAACTTTTACAATTTCTCCGCTTTCTTTCATTTCTTTAAGCTTTTTCCAGCTGGTTTCTTTAGTGGCGTCTCTTAAAGACAGCTCTCTGTATCCGTCTTCGTTTTCCAATTCTACTATTTTAGAAAATACTTTGTCTCCAATTTGCAAATTTTTGATAACATCTTTTACTTCGTAAAATTCTCTGCCATAAATTATGCCTGTCCCAAGTTGGCCTAAATCAATAAAAAGAGACGATCTGTCTCTTGCCACAACTATTCCCTCTACCGTTGAACCAACAGAAATAGGATTTACCGAGTCTATTTTCTTAATTATATTTTTTAACATTTTTTAATAAAAAAACAACGGTTGTTTTTTCCCGATAAATTTATTCTAAATTTATCGTGGATCCTCGATGGCGAAGCCATCGGGACCCCTGCTGCCGCCCAGCAGTGTTAATTACAATATATATAATATACACTATTTTATATATTTTGCAACCCTATTTCGCAAAAACAAAGGTTGAACTAAAAAAACATTTGTGATAAAATACATAATAATTCAAAATTAGTTATTATCTATGGCTAAAATAACATGGGCAGGGCAATCCTGTTTTCAAATTTCGGTTTCTAATTCAAAAAATCACGATGCAGATATCGTGATTGACCCTTTTGACGAAGCGCTAGGATTAAAAGTTCCTAACCTTTCTGCTGATATTTTATTGACTTCGCACGACCATGCAGACCATAATAATATAAAGGCTGTAAAAAATGAGCCGTTTTTAATTTCAGGGCCCGGAGAATATGAAGTAAAAGGAGTTTTTATTTATGGAATTCCTTCTTTTCATGATTCGGCTGAAGGAAAAGAAAGGGGCGCAAATACTATATATACAATTGAGGCTGAAGATATGAAATTTTGCCATTTAGGAGATTTAGGACAAAAACAGCTTACTGACGAACAGGTTGATAAAATAGGGGCAGTTGATGTTTTGATGATTCCTGTTGGCGGAAATTATACTATTTCAGCTGTTGAAGCGCAGAGAATAATATCTCAAATTGAACCAAGAATTGTAATTCCCATGCATTACAACCTGCCAAAAATAAAAGCTGAATTAGACGACGTAAGCAAGTTTTTAAAAATAATGGGCAAACCATCTATTGCTCCTGTCGATAAATTAACAGTAAAAGCAAGCGCTCTGCCAAAAGACGGAATGGAAATAGTGGTTTTAACTCCGTAATTTTTAATTTCTAATTTCTAATTTTTAAATAATGTCTAAATTTATAATTTTTAAAAATTTTATTGCTAAACTTCAAAATTTGCCCGAAAACAAGAAAAAAATTATTCTATGGACAATTGTTGTTATTTTAGGATTGATAATGGGATATTTTTGGATAAAAAGCGCAATGAATAATTTGCAAAAGTTAAGTGAAAATGTAAGCCAAATCAAACTTCCAGAAATTCAGACGCCGGCAACACAAGTTACAAATACACAAACTCCAGCAAACCAAACTGAAGATTGGAAAATATATAAAAAAGATAGAGCAGGGACATATATAAATGATGTTTATAATTATCAAATTAATTACTTGGCCGAGACAGAAATTAAAGAGTACTTGCCCGATAATCCAAAAAGTTGCGTATATTTAAATTATGGCACTGGATTCATTGTCATAAAATCTCCAGTCGACACTATTCTCTGTTTAAGATCTTCTGCCGGTGTATATGCAAAAAAAATAACTCAGAATATAATAGTTAATGGCAAAGAATATAAAACAGAAGGCATTATTGATGAGGGAAGAAAGTATTTACAATTTACATTATATGGCGGAGGCGCAACAATTGGTTTTGAAACTAATTCGACAGACACTGAAACTGAAAATAAAATTGAACAAATGATTTCTACTTTTAAATTTATAAAATAAAATTTTGTTATGAGCATTGAAGAAATTAAAAACAAAATAAATCCTATACTAAAAAAAAATGGCGTTGAAAAAGCCGCGATTTTTGGTTCTTATGCAAGAGGCGATCAAACAAAAAAAAGCGATATTGATATTTTGATAAAATATAAATACGATGACAAAAGCTATTTTGACCTTGTTGGGCTGCAATTTGAATTAGAAAAGAAACTTAAAAAGAAAGTGGATTTATTGACTTACAGCGGAGTTCATAAAAGATTAAGGAAGGAGATTTTTGGCAGTAAAAAAGAAATTTTATGAAAAAAGATGTTAATATATTTCTTTTACATATTTTTGATAATATAAAAGCGATAGAAAAATTCACTAAAAATTTTAACTTTGACGATTTTATTAAAGATGAAAAAACAATTTATGCTGTTATTAGAGCAGTTGAAATAATAGGAGAAGCAGTAAAAAACATTCCGATGGACTTTAGAAAGAAACATAAAGAAATTGAATGGAAAAAGATAGCCGGAACCAGAGATAAGCTTATTCATGAATACTTTGGGGTTGATTTAAAACTTACTTTTAAGATTATAAAAGAAGACATTCCAGAGTTAAAAGAAAAAATATCAGAATTATTAAAAGAATTAAAAATAGACAAACTAATTTAGCAGTTTTATGGCAGAAGAAAAACCTGCCCGCAATGCTTCGCATAACGATGCAGGCGGGGAAAAAACAAATAATATAGGAAGAATAAAACAGCGGGAAATTGTAACAGAATTAAAAGAATCATACATTGATTACGCAATGTCGGTTATTGTGGCTCGCGCGCTTCCCGAAGTAAGAGATGGCCTAAAACCAGTGCACAGAAAAATTTTATACGCAATGAATGAGCTGGGATTAAGCAATTCAGCAAGATTTAGAAAATGCGCCGCGGTTGTTGGAGAAGTTATGGCAAAATATCATCCTCATGGAGATATGGCTATTTATGACACCTTGGTTAGAATGGCCCAAGATTTTAATATGCGATACCCCTTAATAACTCCTCAAGGAAACTTTGGTTCAATTGACGGCGATGGATCTGCGGCTTCAAGGTACACAGAATGTAAATTGTCAAAAATTGGAGAGGCAATGTTAGAAGACATAGAAAAAGATACTGTAAATTTTACCGATAACTATGACGGTACAAGGCGAGAGCCAACTGTTTTACCTTCACCAATGCCACAATTGCTTTTAAACGGCTCTTTAGGAATTGCTGTTGGAATGGCAACCAATATTCCTCCCCACAACTTAACTGAATTATCAGATGCGCTTATTTATTTATTGGCGCACCCAAAAGCCGAAACCGAAGATTTATTCCAGTTTATACAAGGTCCTGATTTTCCAACAGGGGGCATAATTTACGACCAAAAAGAAATAATTTCTGCTTACTCGCAGGGCAAGGGAGCTATTTTAATGCGCGGAAAAGCAGATGTCATAGAAAAAAAAGACGGCTCAGAGCAAATTGTAATCACAGAAATCCCCTATCAGGTTTTAAAGTCCAGTTTAGTTGAAGAAATGGCAAATTTGGTTTCAGAAAAAAAGATTGAAGGCATAAGGGATATAAGAGATTTATCAGACAGAGAAGGAATGAGAATTGCCATAGATGTTAAAAGAGGTTTTCAGCCGCAAAGAATTTTAAACAGGCTTTATAAATTTACTAATCTACAAAAAACCTTTCATTTAAACTTGCTGGCCTTGGTTGACGGCATACAGCCTGAAATTCTTTCAATTGCTGATGTTCTTTCTTATTTTATTGAACACAGAAAAGAGGTTATAACAAGACGGACAAAATTTGAGCTTAAAAAAGCAGAAGAAAGAAAGCATATCTTAGAAGGTTTAGTTATTGCCTTAAAAAATATTGACGAGGTAATTAAAACAATTAAAAAATCTGCCGATAAAGAAGACGCCAAAAATAATTTAATAAAAAAATTCAAACTTTCAGAAAGGCAGGCAGTGGCTATTTTGGAAATGAGGTTGCAAACATTAGCCGGCCTTGAAAGAAAAAAAGTTGAAGACGAACTAAAAGAAATTTTAGACAAAATTAAAGAATTAATGGCTATTTTAAAAAGCCCTGAAAAACTAAAAGAAATTATAAAAAAAGAATTCCAAGAAATTAAAGAAAAATTTGGCGATAAAAGAAAAACAAAAGTTATAAAAGGAAAACTGGGCGAAATTACTGAAATTGATTTGGTTCCCTTAGAAGAAACAATCGTAACTTTAACAACAGGTGGCTATATTAAAAGAATTAACCCGTCCACTTATAAAATTCAAAAACGCGGAGGAAAAGGCATAATGGGAATGAAAACAATGGGAGACGATATTGTTGAGCACTTCCTTTGCGCCTCTACTCACGACAATCTTTTGTTTTTTACAGATTCTGGAAAAGTTTTTCAAACTCAAGTTTACGAAATTCCAGAAGGCAATAGGGTTGCCCGCGGCAGAGGGCTTTTAAACTTTTTAGAATTATCTACAGAAGAAAAAGTTTTGTCTTTGGTGCCAACCGTAAACACAGGAAAACCCGACAAAAGCCCCAAGAGGCATTTTGACGGGCCCGCCGCAATCTCGCCAAAGGCGAGTTTGGGCGGGTTTTTGGTGATGATTACAAAAAACGGCAGAATTAAAAAAACTGCTTTAGAAGAATTTGAAAATGTCAGAAAGAGCGGAATTATAGCTATAAAATTAGAAAAGGGAGATTTGTTGAAAAAAGTCGTTAAAACTAGCGGCGAAGACGACATAATTTTAACAACAAAAAATGGAATTGCAATTAGATTTAAAGAAAAAGATATAAGGCCAATGGGCAGGGGCGCAGCTGGTGTAAAAGGCATTAGGTTGAAAAAGGGGGACGAAATTATTGGAATTGATGTTATTTCCACCTACGCTTCTGCTGAAGCTTCGGTGGACAAAGGAAAAAAACCAAAGCAATATTTATTGGTTGTTATGGAAAATGGCTACGGCAAAAGAACAGAAATTTCTCAATACAGGCTTCAGGGCAGAGGCGGATCTGGCATAAAAACAGCCAATATTACAAGTAAAACAGGCCCTATTATTATGGCTTGCATATTAGAAGATATAAAAGAAGATGAAGATTTAATTGTTATATCAAGAAAGGGGCAGGTTATAAGAACTGGCGTAAAATCTATATCTTTGCTTGGCAGAGCAACGCAAGGAGTTAGAATAATGAAATTAGACGGAGGAGACAAGGTTGCGTCAGGAGCATGCCTCAAGGACTAAGTTATCCACACCTCAACTTCACTTTATTTTGTTTTATTTGGTATAATAAATAAATGAACAAAAAATTTGCTTCTTTAGTTATGCTTCTTGGCTTATTTAGTTTAATAAGTTTAGTTTCTGCACAAGTTCAAATACCAAATCCCTTAGGCGGTGTAAATAATTTTGGTCAGCTTCTTTTAAAAATAGCCGATGGGGTTGGAGTTTTAATTGCAAGTTTAGGCACAATAATGATTATATGGGCTGGAATTTTATATCTTACTTCAGCTGGCAGCACCGAAAGAATGACCAAGGCAAAAACTGCGTTATTTTATGCTATAATAGGCATAGCTATTGGAATATCTGCTAGAATAATAGTTATTATTATTGGGAGCATTATTGGTGTAAATTTAAACCTGCCTTGAAGTTAAATATTAAAAGGTCGAGCCCCGAGCAAAGCGAGGGGCGAAACATAATATATTGAAAAATTAAATTAGCTTAAAAAAATGAAAAAAAGTTTAATTCTTTTATTTGTGGCTGGCATATTGGTTTTACCATTTGCGGCTTCTGCTATAGTTATTGGAAATCCTCCAAGCGGCGGCATAAACAGCGTTGAGCAAGTTGTCAATGCAATATTAACTCCGGTTTGGCAAGTATTCATTGGCATAGCTGTATTAATGATTATTGTTGCTGGCATCTTGTTTCTTACCGCAGCCGGTGATGCCGATAAAATTACTACGGCAAGGCACGCTTTTCTTTGGGGAATAGTTGGAATAGTAGTTGGCATAATAGCTTTTTCAATTGTAGCTATAGTCAGAGGAGGGTTAGGGGTTTAATTTTATTGATGAATAATTTTACTTGCCAAGTATCTAATTTTACCAATTGGTAAAATTAGATACTTGGACTAACTAAAAAATGGACAACGAAAAAATATTAACATTAATTTTATTGGCAAGCATTTTAATTTTACCTGGCATAGCCACCGCCCAAACTGTTGCGGGTATGGTTACAAACGTTGTAAATAATGTAGTTTGGCCCTTTGCCATAGGAGCTGTAGTTGTTTTGTGGATTGCCACAGGCCTTATGTTTTTAACAGCGCAAGGCGAGCCTGGCAAGCTAACTAATGCAAAATCAGCTTTAGTATTTGCAATAGCAGGAACAGTAATAGTTGTAATAGCTAATTTGGCAATCGGCATAGTTTGTAACGCTTTGGGGGTGGCTTGCCCTGTTACAGGAATTTAATTTGAAATTTTTTAATATGAATAAAAAAACATTATTTTTAATATTTTTTAGCGCTTTAATCTTACCCTTTATTGCTAATGCCGCCGAAGCTCCAAGCCAATTCTGTCAGATGGTTTTAGCTATAACAAAACTGTCATGGTGGATAGGTGGGTCTGTAGTGGTGATTGGTTGGGTTGTAGCAGGTATTTTATATCTGACCTCGGGAGGAGGTGAACGTATGGTTATAGCAAAAAAAGCGTTGATAGCTGCGGTGATAGGAACAATACTAGTAGTAATTTCAGGGTCAGCGGCAATCTTAGTAAAAGATGCATTACAGTTTGGGAGTTTAAGTCAGTGCGGGTCATTACAATAAAAATAATGTCGACGATACTTTTTAACTTTGAAATACTCTCGCACTTTGCCCCGTTAGGAATTTAATTTAACGTTAAATTAAATTCCTAACGGGGTTTTAATTGCGCGGGTTTTGTGTTATAATTTCGAAGTGAGGGAGAAGTATAAAAATTTATTTTTGCATTTCGACCGAGCTAGAAATTATATTAAATATTAAATTTAATATAATTAAACAAGCGGGTATGGCGAAACAGCAGACGCGCCAGCCTTAGGAGCTGGTGAGAGCAATCTCGTGGGGGTGCAAATCCCTCTACCCGCACCAAAATAAAAAATCGCCCTAAATTTTTTAAAGGACGATTTTTTATTTTAACTTTTTGTTTTATGCAGTTTCGGTTTTTGGAATTTTTATTGTAAGCAGACCTTTTTCCATTTGGGCGTCAGCATTGTCTATATCAATATTTTCTGGCAAAATTATTTTTCTGGAAAACGGACCCCAATAGCATTCTTGATAAAAATATTTTTTATCCGGATGAGTTTGCGGCTCACACCTATTTCCTTTTATAATCATCATATCTTTTTCTAAAGATATATCAATGTCTTTTATTTGTATGCCGGCAATGGCCGCTAAAACAACAAAATCAGATTTTGTTTCATAAACATCCACCACAAGCTCCCCTTCTTGGTCAAAAACCGCGCCTAAATCCGCCTTCGGCGGAATTATGGCGGGCCCGTCAAAATGCCCTTCTGGGCTTTTGTCGGGTTTCTCGTTTTTTATTTTCTTTGTCATAATTGCTTCGCTAAATTAATTTTTAATTTATTTTGTCTCGCTTCGCGAGATCTGGCGGAGCCAGACAAATCCCTTTAAGTTTTTTAAGCTTTTCAAATCCTGCAAAAACAAAACAGGCAAGGGTTATTAAAATTACTATTGGTATTATTATTTTTATAGGCCCTTCTAATGTCATTATAGAAAAATTGTAAGCGCCATGCAAGACCACGGCTATAAACAGTCCAAAAAATACATAAAATCTCTTTCCTTTTTCTTTATAAAATGACATTGCCAAAAAATAACCCGCCACAGCCGAAGATAAAGTATGCAAAAAAGTGGCTCCTATAAACCTTATAAAGCTTACAATCATGGCTCTGTTTAAAATATCGTTGAAAGAGAGGGCATCTGTAGCGGGAAGCAAATAAAGAATATTTTCTACAGCGGCAAAGCCCAAGGCGACAACAACCATATAAAGCATGGCGTCTAAGGGCTCGTCAAACTCATAATGAGTGATTACTTTTATTTTTATAACTAAATATTTAAAAATTTCTTCTGTGAAGGCTATCACTAAAAACCAATATATTAACGAAACTACAATTGGAGAAAAATTCATTTTATTCAATAAAGATGAAAGCCCTATTTGCGCGAAAAAAACTGGCAAAGTTATAAAAGTTCCCCATAAAAAAATCTTCAAAATCATTTTTTTAGATTCTGGGTGCAAGTCTTTAGAAAGATAATAAGCAAGCCATGTCAAGCTGGGCAAAATTCCAAATATTATATATAAAATTAAACGATAAAAATCCATAAAAAATATCAAAACTTTTAATTTTTAGGCCACTCCTCAATCATCAAACATTTCTTTTTATTTTTAACTGGCCTGCCTCGCCCGCTTCGCCGAATCGAGGCGAGCGTCAAGGCGGGCAGTTTTTGATAAATTTCTTCAGTTACAAACGGCATAAAAGGATGCAAAAGCTTTAAAGAATTCAATAAAACATAAAATAAAATTTTGTTTGTTGCCTCGCTTTTTTGTTCTTTTGATTTTTCAATATAAACATCGCAAAAATCATGCCAGAAAAAATCATATAAAGTGTGAGCTGATTTGCCAAACTCAAAATTATCCAAATTTTTATCTGTTAATTTTATTGTTTTTTCCAAAGCTTTTAAAATTGTTTTGTCTGCTGGGGTTTTTGGCGTTGGTTTTTTAATTTCGTATTTTGAATTTTGAATTTGCGACATTACAAATCGGCTGGCATTCCAAATTTTATTGCAAAACTTTTTCCCCATTAAAATATTGTCTGTCACAAATTTCATATCCTGGTTGCCCATTATTTGGTATGCAATGCCAAACCTTGTTGCATCAGCTCCAAATTCTTCAACCAATTTTAAAGGGTCAACTCCAGTTCCTAAAGATTTTGACATTCTTTGGCCATCGCGCGTTAAAACAGTAGCATGTATATAAACATCTTCAAATGGAATTTCTTTCATAAATTCCATTCCTGAAAAAATCATTCTTGCCACCCATAAATTTATAATATCCCTTGCGGTTGACAAAACATTTGTATGATAAAAAGTTTTTAAATCAGATTTTCGGGCTTGCCTCGCCGTAGCTTTAGCGGAGGCGGGCCAGCCCAAGGTTGCAAACGGCCATAAAGCAGAGCTAAACCATGTATCTAAAACATCGTTTTCTCCCTCTATTGGAATTTTATGCCCCCACCAAATCTGCCTTGAAATACACCAGTCTTTTACGTTTTTTAACCAGTCAAGATACGGTTTTTCAAAAGATTTTGGATGAAATTTTATTTTTCCTTTTTTAACTTGAGTTTGGGCAAGTTTCGCCAATTCTTCCATTTTTAAAAACCACTGCAAAGAGGGAATTAATTCAACGGTTGTATTGCATCTGTAGCATTTTGGAACTTGGTGCGCATAATCTTCCTCTTTTTCCAAAATATTTTGTATTTTTAAATCTTCTACAACCATTTTTCTGGCTTCTTCAACCTTTAAATCCATATATTTTTTCGGCACCTCTATCATTTTTCCTCTTTCACTGATAACCTGCCGAGATTCTAATTTATGTTTTTGCCCGATTTGATAGTCAATTAAATCATGGGCTGGCGTTACTTTTACAGCTCCCGTTCCAAAATTTTTATCAACCAATTCATCGGCAATAATTGGTATTTCTTTGTTTACTAAAGGCAAAACAACAATTTTTCCGATTAATTTTTTATATCTTTCGTCTTTTAAATTTACTGCAACAGCTGTGTCTCCCAGCATTGTTTCTGGCCTTGTTGTTGCGACAACAATGAAATTGTTGTCGCCATCTTTTAACGGATATTTTATATAATATAATTTTCCTTTTTCCTCTTTATATTCAAGCTCTAAGTCAGATAATGAAGTTGCGCATCTTGAACACCAATTTACAACTCTTTTACCGCGGTAAATCCACCCTTTTTTATGATAATGTAAAAATGCCTCTTTTATTGCCAAAGAATAACCCTCGTCCATTGTAAACCTTGTTCGCGACCAGTCGCACGAAGAGCCCATTTTTTTAAACTGATTTAAAATTTTGTTTCCGTATTCTTCTTTCCACTTCCAAACCTCTTCAATAAATTTTTCTCTGCCTAAATCAAACCTAGATTTTCCTTCTTTTCTTAATTTTTTTTCAACAACATTTTGAGTGGCAATTCCTGCGTGATCGGTTCCTGGCAGCCATAAAGTTTTGTATCCCTGCATTCTTTTTCTTCTAATTAAAATATCTTGCACAGTTGCATTTAAGGCGTGGCCAATATGAAGCTCGCCAGTAACATTTGGCGGGGGAATAACAATTGTAAAAGGTTTTTTGTGGCGTGGGGGCAACTTGTCAGGATTAAAAAAACCGCTTTTTTCCCAAAGCTGGTAAATTTTATCCTCAACCTCTTTTGGATTATATGCCCCGTTAGAAATTAAGCTTGTTTTTTGCATGTATAAAATTTATTATTAACGCCCCTCAGAAAGGAAATTTCTAACGGGGTATGCCTTCTGTATTTCCATAATATCTTATCTTATCATTTTTTATTTTATTCGTAAATTACCGTCTGCTTCGATTTTTCGCAAAAATCGCCCTAAGCTTGCCGAAGGGGTGATTTTTTGTCTCCGGTGATAGAAACCCGTGATTGCGGTCATTAAACCGTTGTCAGTTGATAAATTTAGTTCTGGAAAAATTAAATTTAGATTGCTTCGCTGCGACTCGCAATACCAAGCGAATTGTTTGCGAAGTTCTTGGTTTGCTGAAACTCCGCCGCCCAAAATTATTGATTTTGCTTTGTAATCTTTTGCCGCTTTTAAAGTTTTTTTAAGCAAAACATCTATAATTGCCTGCTGAATTTCTTTTGCCATTTGTATCTGTATCAACTCTCTAGTCGAGCGATCGCTAAAATTAGAAGTTAGTTTTATTTTTTTCCAAACATAAAAGATAGCAGTTTTTAATCCTGAAAAACTAAAATCATAATCTTTTGAATTTATCATTGGCCTCGGGAGCTGGATAGAGACCCGATCTCTATTAATAATAGATATCGGATCTCTATCTGCTAACTTTGCTATTATTGGCCCTCCGGGGTAGCCTAAGCCTAAAATTTTTGCCGCTTTATCAAAACATTCGCCAGCCGCGTCATCTCTTGTTTCGCCTAAAACTTCATACTCACCGATTTTTTTCATTAAAATAATTTGAGTATGCCCGCCAGAAACCACTAATGCAATAGCAGGTAATTTTATATTTTTATTTCCTGCCTGCGCAGGCAGGTCTAAATAATTAACCAATATATGAGATTCTATGTGATTTACCGGCACAATTGGAATATCCCAAAAATATGAAAGCGCTTTGGCAAAATTAACTCCAACCCACAAACAAGGCTCTAATCCCGGCCCATTTGTGATAGCAATTAAATCGATATCTGGCTTTTCATATTTTTTCAAAAACGGAGTTAATTTTTTTTCTAACTCTGGCTCACGTTCCAATATTTTGCTAATGTCTGATTTTTTCACGTTCGTGAAATTTCCAGACAAATCTGTTTTTAATAAATTAGATTCTTTTAATGCTTTAATCAAAACAGGAACTAAATTTTTCTGATGTTCTCGTTTTGCCATAGCCGGATAAACTCCCCCATATTTTTGATGGACTTTAATCTGCGAAGCAACAATATTTGAAAGTACGCAAAAATCTGCCTCCCCGCCCGAGGCGGACCCGCCTCGGGCGGATAAAATAGCAATCCCTGTGTCGTCGCAAGATGTCTCAATTGCTAAAATTTTCATAATTACGAATTATACACAAAATCTTGAATTATTTCAATTTCTAACGTAGAATATATAACATACTGGTCCTATCGTCTAGCCTGGTTCAGGACGCATGGTTTTCATCCATGTAACCCGGGTTCAAATCCCGGTAGGACCGCCATGGATAAAAAAAATTATTTAGATATCTCAAAGGCGGCTGATATTAAAAATATAAAAGATAGAAGGCTCTACCGCTTTTTTGAAACTATTCCAGGGATTATAAGCTTGGGGACTCTTGTCGGAGTCCTTGTTTTTTCTTGGCTAATCCCTACATTCGTGGCAATTTTTATAATCTGTTTCTCTTTTTATTATTTATTTCGCATTGTTTATTTTTCCTTACACCAAATAATGGGCTATTTCACAGTAAAAAAACATTTTAAAACAGATTGGATGCAAAAACTAAAAAGGCAAGATTGGAAAAAAATTTATCATTTGATAATTTTACCGGCATATAAAGAGGAAGATAAAATAATAAAGGAAAGCTTAAACTCTTTAATAAATTCTGATTATCCAAAAGAAAAATTAATTATTGTTTTGGCCACAGAACAAAGGGCCGGAAAAGAATTTCAAGATATAGCAAAAAAAATTGAGAAAGAATATTCTGGTAAATTTTATAAATTTTTAACCGTAATTCATCCAGACAACATTGAGGGAGAAATAGCGGGAAAGGGATCAAATGTGGCATACGCTGGCAAAAAAGTTCAGAAATTAATAGACGAATTAAAAATATCTTATGAAAATATTCTAGTTTCCAGCTTTGATATTGACACTAAAGTTTATCCACAATATTTTTCCTGCCTGACTTGGTATTATTTAACCGAAAAAAATCCGACGAAAGCAAGCTATCAACCAATTCCTGTTTATAATAATAATATCTGGACAGCTGCTATATTTTCCCGCATAGTATCCACATCAAATACTTTTTGGCAAATGATTCAGCAGGAAAGATCGGAAAAGCTTACCACTTATTCTTCGCACGCTATTCCGGCAAAAGTATTTTTTGAAGTGGGTTATCCTGCAAATATTGTTTCAGATGATTCAAGAATTTTTTGGCGGGCATATCTTTATTACAACGGCGACTATAGGGTAGTGCCTATTTATTATATGGTTTCTATGGATGCTGTTATGGCAAAAAACTTTTGGCAAACCGCAATAAACCAGTACAAGCAACAAAGACGCTGGGCATGGGGGTGCGCTGAAATACCTTATGTAATTTTCGGTTTTTTGAATAATAAAAAGATATCTTTCTGGCGAAAAATTTCCCATTTATACACATTAATTGACGGATATTGGTCATGGGCAACAGCGGCTCTTTTGCTTTTTGCATTAGGCTGGCTTCCTATATTATTAGGCGGAAATAAATTTAATTTCACTGTTTTATCTTTTAACCTGCCAATTTTAACCGGCAGAATTATGACAATTTCTTTGGTTGGAATGTTTATTTCTGCTATTTTAAGCACAATGCTTTTGCCGGCTTTGCCAAAAGGACAAAGCCAATTAAAAAAAATATCCGTTTTTTTGCAATGGATATTTTTGCCTATAACTTTAATTGTTTTTGGCGCTCTGCCAGCTTTAGATGCTCAAATTCGTTTAATGCTGGGTAAATATATTGGCTTCTGGGTTACAGAAAAAATCCGCAAGTAAAAAAATTGACACATATTTTCACTAGCGTATAATGAAAATATGGAATTAACAAAGTGCGACTTGTGTAAAAAAATAATTAAAGAGCACCCAATAAGGGCGAGTTTTGTTGATTATCCAAATATAAATAGGGCAGATTTATGCATTGAATGCGGAAAACCCATTGTAGATTTTTTTAAAGAAAACAAATTATTAAAAAATCTAAAAAATAAAAAATCATAAAAATATGCTCGATAATGATGATATACAAAAATTAATAAATGCCCAGAAAGAAGTTTTTGTTACTAAAGAAGAATTTGAAGGTCTTATAGATATTGTTGCCACAAAAGACGAAATGCGTACTACAAATGAGAAATTAGGAAAAATAGGAGATGATATTAAAGAAATTAAATCTTTGCTGATTGATTTTGGTGGTCGTACGGTAAATCTGGAAAACAAAGTTGGTTATATCGAAAATTCATTTAATATTCAGCCAATTAAAAAATAATTAAATTTTAAATTTATGCCAAAATCACCAGAATTTGGTCCATCTGAAGAAACGCCCCAAGAAGAATCCCGGGCAGATAGGGCGATTAGAGAATTGATGGAAAAAAATAAACAAACGCAAGATGATAAAGAAGCCCGTAAAGAAGAGATAGTAGATGAGTATAAAAGATTAAAAGAGATACTTAAAACAAGATCATTGACAGACGACGAACGAAAGAGATTTAACGAGTTAACATAATTAAACCGGCTTCTGTCGGTTTTTTGGTTGTTTTATTATTCAAAGTGGATTTTTGTTTCAAACTGCTTTAATCTCTCTTTTAAAAGAGGGTAATTTTTAAGCTCCGGGTCTTTTTCTAAAATTTCTTTTGCCGCGGTTCTTGTTTTTTCAACTAAAAATATGTTTGAAAGCCCCTGCATTGCCATATCTGGAATTCCCCATTGCTGTGTTCCATAAAGAGAACCAGGTCCCCTTATTTCTAAATCTTTTTCTGCTAATTCAAAACCATTATTTGATTCAACCAAGGCCTTTAATCTTTTTCTGTTTAATTGGTCTGGCGAAGTGGTAAACAAAAAACAATACGATTGCATATCCGACCTGCCAACTCTGCCGCGAAATTGATGTAATTGCGCCAAACCAAATCTTTCAGCTCCCTCAATCATCATTATTGTGGCTCTTTGTACATCAACACCTACTTCAACAACAGAAGTTGAAACCAAAATATCAATTTCTCCGTTTTTAAAATCTATCATTATTTTTTCTTTTTCTTTGGCTTTCATTTTTCCGTAAAGCATTGTAATTCTTAAATCGGGAAAAATATCCTTTGAAAGTTTTTCGTATTCTTCTTTTACTGCTTTTACATCATTTAAAACTAAAGACCTTAAATCGTAATTTTGCGGAACAAACGAGCCAGTAATCTCTCCTGCATCTGGCATTGCAACGGTTTTTTTGCCGTCAATTTTAGGGCAAATCACAAACACTCCTTTTTCTTCTTTTACTTCTTTTTTTATAAATTCATAAGCTGCTTTTCTGTCTTTTGGCTCTACAATTAAAGTTTTTATTTTTTTTCTGTCTTTTGGCATTTCATCTATTAAAGATAAATCTAAATCTCCGTAAACAGTTAAAGCTAAAGTGCGCGGAATTGGAGTGGCAGTCATTGATAGCAAATGAGGGATTAATTTAGAACCTTTAAATAAAACAGCTCTCTGCTCTACTCCAAACCTATGCTGTTCATCTACAACCACTAATGCTAAATTTTTAAACACCACTCCTTTTTGGATTAATGCATGAGTGCCGATTAAAATATCCAACTGCCCGTTTTCTAAATCTCCCAGCAAACTCTGCCGCGACACCTCTGAAACCATTGCTACATCGCAAATTCTGGCGTCTTTACCAGTTAAAAGCCCGATTTTTATATTAAATTTTTCCAAAAGCTTTGAAATTTCCTTAAAATGCTGTTTTGCTAAAATTTCGGTTGGAGCCAAAAATGCAACTTGCTTGCCATTTTTTATAACGCTTAAAGCAGCCATAACTGCCACAACTGTTTTTCCAGAACCAACATCTCCCTCAAGTAATCTTGACATTGGAACTGATTTTTCCAAATCTTTTAAAATTTGAAAACTGCATTTTCTTTGAGAATCTGTTAATTGAAAGGGCAAAGATTTTGTAAATTCTTTCATTAGTTCCGCATCCATTTTGCAGGGAATAGCAGATTTTTGCATTAATTTTGCTCTTTCTTTTAAAACAGACAGCTGAATTAAAAAAAGCTCTTCAAAAGAAAAGCGGGCTTTGGCGGCATCAGCCGCCTCAAACGAGTCTGGAAAATGCAGTTGCTGAACAGCTGTTTTAACAGGCAAAAATTTGTATTTTTTAATTATTTCTTGCGGCAGGGTTTCTGGCATTTGTTCTGCAAACCTGTAAAGCAAAGGTTTTATAACAAATCTTAACCACCTTGAAGTTATTCCTCTTGTTTCAGGATAAACCGGAACTATTCTTCCTGTGTGCGTTAAATAATCATTTTCTGCCATTTCATTAATTCTTTCATAAGCCGGATTATTTAAATAAAGCCCTTCTTTGCTTATGCTCACCTTGCCAGCCAAACAAACAAAATCATCTTCTTTCAAAGTTTTTACCAGATAGGGCTGATTAAACCATACAACTTTAATTTCAGCTTTGCCGTCTTCAATGGTCGCCTCTGTTAAATTCATCCATTTTTTAAAAGTACGGCTGTTGTTTATTTCCGTAATTCTTCCCTGAACACAAACAATTTCTGATAGTTTGCGGCGCGCTTGTGATATAGAAATTATATCTGAAAAATCATCATAACGGCTGGGAAAATGAAAAAGTAAATCCTGAACTGTTTTAATCCCGAATTTTTTCAATCTTTTTTGATAAGCTAATCCTATCCGAGGAATTTCTTCAAGTTTTGTATATAAATCTACCATAAGATTTATTCTATCAGTGAAAAATTTCAAAATCAAATTTACCGGATAAAAAATAGGCGTCCGCGAACAAAGTCGGGACGCCCTATGACGTGAATTCGTCACACGGACTCTTTGAACTGTTTGAGAGCGATCTTGGCGTTCTCCAAATCCGCGATTTGCTGATACGATAGTCCATTTCGTTCCCTTTGACCCTCAACCCTTTCAATGAGCACTTCAAACACATAGAGCGACAATCTTCCGCCTCTTACTTGTTGTTCTATTGCGCTCAATAGTCCGGGTAATCCGCAGTGAAGCCGTTCGGCAAATAGACATAGCGCCCTATTGGCGTCTTTCCTTTTGCCAACAGAAACTCGAAAAGCTTCCTTTATCTTTTCTTCTTTCTGCTGCTTGGAATCTTTAGGGCAATGGGCGCCGTCAAAACATCTGTTGACTGGTTTCTGCTGCGCCTCTTTCATTTGTTGCTCCTTCTGAGAAGTTAAATGGTGCTTGAGTTTTACGTCTCCTTCCTGACAGAATCCGTTTTGTAAAAGAACTAAGCTGAACTGTTTACACTGAACGAAGTGAAGTGTGCCCCCAGGAGGATTCGAACCTCCATCCTAAGCTCCGCAAGCTTATATTCTATCCATTGAACTATGGGGACGTATTGTTAGGCGGAGAGTAGTAGACAATGTTAGAACTTATTTTTGCGACACCACCACTTACTCCTTTATTCCAAGTTTATCACTTGAAGCTGCAAAAATCAATTAGCGTAAGTTTTACCCCACCTTTCCGCTCACTATATCTTACTTTACAAAAACAAATTTTTAGTGTATCATATTAGTTAGTTCCCAACCCCTTTCCTTTCAACCGCAGGAGAACAGATATGAATGACAAATCATTTAAAATGACTTGGTGGATGTGGGTTTGCGTGTCCATCGCAATCCTGCTACTTACTTTCAACTTTGATCCAGTCGGCGATGTGCTGGAAAGGGCGTTCGGCAAAGGAGCAGACAAATGGGTGATTAACATCATTCTTGTCGCCCTCATCATCTACTCCTACTTCGTTGGGGTAAGGAAAAAGTAGCCAAACGGCTACTCAGAGAAACAAAGCCCAGTGAAATGGAAATCACTGGGTTCTTTTTTTATACAAATTGTTTATCCACCACCTTTTAATGAATGGCAGTGATTGAGTAGATAAAAAGAAACCCAAAGTTGGGATAAGGGCGTTTAGTAAAAAATTCCTTACTCCGATGAAATAAAAGACGACTGCAGTAATAATATAGGTCATTATCACAATAAAAACGATACGAAACTTACTCGTCTCCCACGATTTATCTGCCTCAACTTTTTTATTCCTTTCTTTTATCAAACTGATTTCTTTTTTAATATTTTCTATTTCTAGCATTTTATTAGAAATGTTTTTTAAGAAATGCTCTACCCGAACCGGATTTTAGATATTTTTCAAAATTAAACGCCCTATATTTATCCTTAAAAGCAATATAATTTTGTAAACTTAATGGCCTACGATTTTTTGTTGCTGGCACGTGGCCTTTAGTATGTCTTTCAAACCTATCTTTCAAATTATCAGTGCACCCAGTATAGGGTCCATCTTGGCATTTTAAAATATAAACATAAAACATATAGTTATTATTGAAACTCTCCTTCGCAGCTCGCTACTAAGCGGACTTTGTCCGCCGTAGCTCGCCGCTTCGGCGAGCGAAGGCGGAGGGTACAGGACTCGAACCTGTATGTCCGTAAAGGACACTGGTTTTCGAAACCAGCCGAATGCCATTATCGCAACCCTCCTTGTCCAATTTTTATTCTACTACAATTTTTAAAAAATACTACCTAAAATGCGGCAAGAAGCCGCATTTTTTAAAATTTATATTTTATATTTTTTATTTATGATTCTCGTTTTTTATAATAACTTGATGCCAATCATTAAAATCATAAATATCTTGAATAATCATTCCAATTATCAGTCCCCACACAAAAACAGGAATTTCAGGCTTCCATCCGCCAAGAAAAATAAGAATTATAAGCATAACTCCCATAATCCAATGATGAAGATGGATATCCCACTTACCGAGATTTAAAAATATTTTTTTTTCTCTGCTGTTCTCATTTATGCCAAATTTTTTACAATAAAACACGGTGGCTAAATAGCCAATAAGCAATCCTATTGCAAATAAGGCTGAATAATAAAAAGACATAACTAATACTACCGCAGGAAAAAGCTTTTTTACGCCACTTTTTTTATTTTCGGGCATATATTTTCTATGTATTTTATATTAAAAGGGATACCTTTAAGATATCCATATATTTAATAATTATAGGTTTTTCAAAGGACTTAGTCAAGGCTTTTTGTATAACAATTTTTGCGATTTTAGCTCTATTTTTAGCCTAAAATAGCGAAAATAGAGCTAAAAATAGCTGATTTTGCATAAAAAAACAGTCCTGAACAAAGTCGAAGGGCTGTTTTTTAAAAAATTAACGCATTTTGAAAAACTCCAATATTGAAGCAGTAAACATATTTATTAATTTAATAAAACCAGACGGGCTTGTTGGCGGCGGAGGAGGAGCCTGTTGGCCTGTTGGCGGAGGCTGAATTGGAGCAGGCTGTATTTGTTGTTCTATTTGCCCAGCAGGAATCTGCTCTGTTCCTGAAGGTGGCGGCTGTTGCTGTAAATTTGGAGTTCCCGGCAATGGTGGTTGTATTAAATTCCCTGGCTGCTGTTGATAGGGTTGATCATAAGATGGCGGTCCGTATTGACAATTTTCTCCTTGGCAAGGCATTGGATTTTGCTGATTTATTCTTCTATTCTGCATTTCTTTGCATTCTTCAGGAGTATTGCATGGAGGCCTATTCTGCAAAGTTTCGGCTGGCGACGGGGATGCTGGTTGAAAATTTTTACAATCTTCAGGGTTTGACTCGCAATATGCTTTGCATTCTTCGGGGCCTTTACATCCGCCGGGGCCCGCCTGCCCTGCAGGAGGAATATTGCCCCCTTCACCAGGCCTGCCTGCTGGAGGAGGCCCCATTTTTTCAAAACATTCTCTCATTTTTTCTCCAATGTCTCTTGGCGGCATAACGCCATTTTTCATTTTTTCAAGCATATCAGAACCGATTTTTCCTTCCAAACACTCAGACACTTTTTGAGGCATTTGTTGTAAAGACTGTTTAAACTGCTCTTTCCCTGCTTCCATTTGCTTTAAATCTTCCTCCGGTATCATTTTGTTTTCTTTAGCGAAATTAAAACAGGTTTCCTGGTTGTTTGAATTATTGCAAAAAGCTTCGCATTCGCCTTTTCCCTTGCATCCCCCAGGGCCCTTGCCCCCTGTTTTTCGCGCCATTTTTGCGTCTTCTGCTGACATAAATCCAGCTGCCTCGGCGAAATTCATGCATTCTTCAAAATGCTCTTCCTCTGAACAATAAACATCGCACTCCTCTCTGCCCTTGCAATTAGGCGGCTTTACTCCCTTTTTTATGGCTGATAACATTTTTTGGGAATCAGCTTTTTCCTGTTCTGACATAAACCCAGCTTCCATGGCAAAAGTCATGCAAGTTTCCATATTATCTGGGTTGCCGCAATATTGGTCGCACGCCTCTTTGCCTCGGCAAGGTGGAGGTTTTACTCCTTTTTTAATCGCAACTAACATTTTTTTAGCATCATCAAGCTCTCTTCCTTGTATAAATCCTGCTGATTCTCCAAAAACAATGCACTCTTCCATATGCTCTGGGGCTTCGCAATAAGTGTCGCAAGCTTTTTTATTTGAGCAAGGAGGAGGTTTTACGCCTCGGGCAATAGCTGACTGCACTTTTTTAGCTTCTTCTAATTCTTTTGGCGGCAATATATTATTTTCTTCAGCAAAAGATATGCATTCATTAATATGGCTTATATCGTTGCAATATGCCTCGCATGCATTTTTATTTTTACATTCTCCAGGGCCCTTAAATCCAGCTGCAACAAATTTTTCAGCAGTATTAATTTCCTCTTCTGTCATTAAATTGTTGGCTTTTGCAAAATATAAACACTTGCTTGTGTTTTCTGATTTATCACAATAAGCCCTGCAAGATTCTTGAGACTGGCAATTTCCCAGTTCTTTTACAGGGTATTGAATATTTTCAGGGCTTTGCGCAAAAATTATATTTATTAAAAAAAATAAAGCTGATATTAAAAAAAATGCGATTGGAACAATTGAATATTTTATTTTCATAATTTTCATATATTAAATATTAAAAAGGGTTAATTTTAACATTTTTTATAGGATTTGCCGCGTCAGCAGGATTTACATTGGGCTTATTTTTTAAAACGTTTGTATCTATTGACGGCAAAACGCCTTGCGTGGCGCTTTCGGTTATTTTTCCAGCAGTGTCGCCTGCGTTTTCTAAAACACCAGCGCCATATTGCGATTTTATTTTTTTCCAATAAAAATATCCGACAACAGCAGAAATAATTAAAAAAATAATTACGGCTGATACAACCGTTATTATAATAATTTTTCTTTTGCCAACTCTGTCAACAAAATTATTAACAGCATTTGGCGTTTTAAATGCATTTATATCGTCCATGTATTTATTTTTTAATTATATTATTTAATTCTAGACCCATGGCTTTCGATGTCAACTGTTCATAACAATTTTCAGCAACAAAAAAACGCCCTTAAAGGCGTTTTTTAAAAAAAATAAACTAAGTGCCCCATGCAGGATTCGAACCTGCGACCATTACTTTAAGAGAGTACTGCTCTACCAACTGAGCTAATGGGGCAATTTATTTTCTACAAACTCCACCAGGGTTTTCCCATGCTATATCCTATGGCTGCCAGAATAAAATCAATTATAAGCCATGAGCAAAATACCAAAACCAAGCCAATAATAGCAGCATATAAAATTTTCTTGCCTGTTGCAAAAAGATTTGGATTACCAGCTGAAATCATCATAATAACTCCTCCAATTGTCAGCGCCAAAACTGCCAAAGGTGTGGCTATATACCAAACAATAAAATCATAAATTCTCGCAAGCATAAGAAAAAAATTTTCAATTGTGCATGTACAAGAAACTCCGCAAGGCACAAGCCCAGTGGCTTTTGGGTCGCCCGTACTAGGGCAATAAGAATCATTCCAAGATTCAGTTTCAGCTGTACCGTCAGAATAAGCCGAAATTTTACCGAAGATGCCGAAAATTAAAAATAAAATGGCGAATGATATAAAAAATAGTAAAAAAGATTTTTTCATTGTAAATTTGTTAATTAAAAAATTATAACATAAAAATAACAATAAAAAAAGGGCAATAAAAAAAAGCCCCAGTCATATAAATGATTGGGGTCTTTGTTTTGCGACCGTTTTTAGTGAGTAACGGTCAACTCATGATCTTCTTGTTGCTGAAAGCTGCCGGGGTTTTAGTATTGCCCATCTCCTTTCTCAAGCAGGCACCAGAAGAAAGAGATGACGGGAGTGAGTGTGTAAGACACACCGAGAGCGAGAACCGGGATGAATTCTCCCGGCTTTCCTTTCTCGTGGAAAATGGCGACCACGACGAGCGTGAACACGCCCAGCAGGGAAAAACCCAGGTGTCCCAGGATCATCCCCCACGTCATTTCCCTGAAGTTCTTTCGCATAACGGGTTCTCCTTTTAGAGTTTGGTGAAAGAGAAACACACGACAACAATCCATATCAGAGCGAATCCAGCTGGCAACATTCTGAGCAGTTTGTGGAATGTTACACCTTTGTTGATGACATCCCATTCCGGGCCGATGAACACGTTTACGGTAGTTGGCTCCTCCTCATGTCTGATTTGGGCGAGCCGGGTCTGCCAGTATTCTACCCACTGCTGACTTTTTTCGTTGATCAGGATCCATACCACAGCCATTCCTATGCCGAAAAGGCCGAGGAGTAAAAACAGCCCAAAGCCCGCATCTTTTGAGAAGACGAGCGAGAGCAATGCCGAGTTGATGATCATGAACATCTGGCTTCGCGACCATCGTAGTGTCACTTCCGTGTTACGGGACATGGCCATGCCTGTATACATGGCTTTTTCGTCGCCGGTCATGCAAGTCACCCCCTTTCTGAGGTTCGAGTTTTTAAGGTTCAGTGTTTACACTATATCACTTAACCCGTAAAAAGTCAAAGGGCAGTTGATTTTTGTCAATTTTATGGTAAAATTTAAAAATTGCCCCTATGGTGAAATGGATATCATATTTGGCTTCGAACCAAACGTTGGGAGTTCGAATCTCTCTAGGGGCACAATTTCATGACAATTCCTAAAGAAGTTAAAACTATTATAGAAAAGCTTGAAAAAGCTGGTTTTGAAGCGTATATTGTGGGCGGATGCGTGCGTGATTTTTTAATGGATCCGCCAGCTGGCGGAGAGCCAAATGACTGGGATATAACCACAAATGCAAAACCTGAAGAAATTCAAAAAGTATTTCCAGATAGCTTTTATGAGAATAAATTTTTAACTGTTACTGCGCGCACAGGCAGTAAAAAAGTGCCGGAAATTGAAATTACAACATATAGAGAAGAAGCAAAATATACAGATAAAAGGCACCCAGACCAAATAAAATACGCAAAAACACTTGAAGAAGACTTGGCTCGCCGCGATTTTACAGTAAATGCAATAGCCCTTCGCCTCGGCTCAGGGCAGGCAAAAAAAGAGATTATTGATTTGTTTGACGGCAGAAAAGATTTAAAAAATAAAATTATCAGGACAGTTGGAAATGCAGAAGAAAGGTTTAATGAAGACGCGCTAAGAATGTTAAGGGCAGTTAGATTTGCAACCACATTGGGATTTGCCATAGAAGATAAAACTGCAGAGGCAATTAAAAAAAACAGTATTTGGCTTGAGGCAATTTCGCAAGAAAGAATAAGAGATGAATTTATAAAAATTATTATGGCAGACAAAGCTGCAAATGGAATTGAATTACTGCGAGAGCTTTCGTTGTTAAAATATGTTGTTCCAGAATTACTTGAAAATTACGGCGTGCCACAAAATAAGCATCATATTTATGATTGCTATCAGCATGCAATAAAATCTTTAGAATATACTGCAAAGAAAAAATTTAATATGTATGTAAGATTGGCTGCTTTATTTCACGATATAGCAAAACCAAAAGTAAAAGTTGGCGAGGGTGAAAACGCCACTTTTTACAACCACGAAATTGTGGGAGCTAAAATAACTTTTCAAATTTTAAACCGATTAAAATTCCCTAAAAAAGATGTTGAAAAAATAACAAAATTAGTGCGTTTTCATTTATTTTATTATAATGTTGGCGAGGTTTCAGAATCTTCTGTAAGAAGGCTGGTAAAAAATGTGGGACCTGAAAATATGGAAGAGTTATTGCAAGTGAGAATGGCAGACAGAATTGGCTCTGGCGTGCCAAAAGCAGAACCGTATAAATTAAGGCACCTAAAATATTTAATAGAAAAAGTAAGCAAAGACCCGATCTCCGTCAAAATGCTGAAAATTAATGGAAACGATTTGATGAAAATTTTAAATATAAAGCCTAGTCCTAAGATAGGACAAATTTTAGATGTCCTATTAGGTTTTGTTTTAGACGACCCTAAAAAAAATACTAAAGAGTTTTTAGAGAAAGAAGCGGTAAAATTAGGAACATTAAGCGACTATGATTTGCAAAAATTAGCAGAAAAATCAAAAGGAGAAAAAATGGAAATTGAAACCAAAAAAGACGAGATGACAAAAGCAAAATATTGGGTAACATAGCCAGATCCCGCTAAGGCGGGACTGGAATTTTCAATTTCCAATTTTAAATTTTCAATGATAAGGTAGATTTATATAAACGGGGTGTAGTGTAACGGTAGCACGAGTCGTTCGGGACGATTTAGTCGGAGTTCGAATCTCCGCATCCCGACTCATTAGAAATTAAAAATTCCACTTTTGCGAAAGCAAAATGTGGCATGGACCTGTAGTATAGTGGTGCCGATTATGTTGCGACATAATCGGCACGGCATTCGTCCCGATTTATAAAATTTAAAATAATGTTTTATACTTATATTTTAAAATCAGAAAAGAATGATTCATACTACATTGGCAGTTGTAAAGATATAAATAAAAGAATTGACTTACATAACGGAGGGTATGTAAAATCTACCAAAAGATACATTCCATGGAAAGTAGTTTACAATGAAGAATATAAAACATTACTGGAAGCTAGAAAAAGAGAGTCGCAGATTAAATCGTGGAAGAAAAGGAGCATGATTGAAAAATTATTTAAAATTTTATAAATCGAGGATCCACGATAGCTTTGGTGGGCCCATGGTCCAGTGGCAAGACGCCGCATTCGCATTGCGGAAACGGCAGTTCAAATCTGCCTGGGTCCACCAAAGCTATCGGGACATCGGGGAGGCGGCGGCTCCGATTTCGTCACAACGAAATCGTGAGTCCACGATTTTTTTAGAAAAAAATCGGGATTCGATTCTGCCCAGGTCCACCAAAGTTTATTTACGATTGTTTTTTTATTTGTGAGATGAACCCCACTTTCTCATTTGGTCTAAAATAAAATGCAAATCCTGGCCTCTTTTAGTTAGGCTGTATTCAACATGCGGAGGCATTTCCGAAAAAACTCTTTTTTTAAGCACTCCGTTTTTTTCCAAATCATTCAGTCGAGCGGAAAGAGTGCGCGGGCTTATGCCTGATAGGGAAGCAAGCAACTTGCCGAATCGCTTTTTTCCGTTTAATAAATCGCGAATTATTAACGCGGCCCACTTTTTCCCGATAATATTTAAAGTTTTTTCCACAGGACAGTTTATAATTTTTTCTTTGATTTTTGTCATATTTAATACTATACTTTTTGTAACTACTTTACATTGTAAAGTATATATTTTACACTTAATAATGTCAACAGCAAATAATTGATAGTTTATAAGTTTTAGTTTTCATGAAAAATAAAACTATAATCATTATTATTGTCCTGCTTATTATTAGCTTTTCCGCGGTATTATGGATAAAATCAGCAAGCCAGCCAGGCAAGCTTGATGCGTTTGCGCAATGCCTTAAGGAAAATGGCGCGGCGTTTTACGGCACTTTTTGGTGTAAGCATTGTCAAAGTCAAAAAGCGCTGTTTGGCAAGTCGGCCAAGCACTTGCCGTATATTGAGTGCTCAACGCCAGACGGTCGAGGTCAATTGGCGATATGTAAAGACAAAAACATTGAGAGTTATCCAACTTGGGAGTTTAGCGATGGCTCGCGTTTAAACGGCGAAATACCTTTAACGCAGCTGGCTGAAAAAACGGGCTGTTCACTGCCCCAATAAATTTATGGAAATTATTTTAATAGTTAATCAAACACTTTCGCTTCTCACGGTTGCCGGGCAAATTATTATAGTCGTTCTCATCGCGTCACTCGCAACAAAACGAAGCGAAATACTAAATTTTTTCGCCAAACACGCGCTATCTTTTTCGCTATTAGTCGCGCTCATAGCAACACTCGGAAGTTTATTTTATTCGGAAATCGCCGGCTATGATCCGTGCAAACTTTGCTGGTTTCAGCGGATTTTAATGTATCCGCAGGTAATTCTTATAGGAATCGCTTGGCTAAAAAAAGATTATGGCATTGTTTTGTATAGTATCGTCTTGTCGTCTCTCGGCGCGTTAATTGCCGGCTATCACTATCTTTTACAAATTGGCATCGCATCCTCTATCGGTTGTTCGGCGGTTGGATACTCAATTAATTGCGCGCAACGATTTGTTATGCAATTCGGCTACATCACCATACCAATGATGGCATTTACCGCGTTTTTGCTTATTATAAGTTTTATGGTCGTATTTAAAAAGTCGAGTTTATCAATTAAAATAAAATAAAATTTTATGGATAAAAAAATAATAATTTCAGCGATTGCAATTGGCATTGTTGCAATAGGGGGCATAATTATGTTCAACACAACAAACCAAATTGACAAAAATGAGAATACTGCAAATAGTGTTCAAAATAATAGTATTTCAACAACTCAGGAGAATAAAGAGCCTGCGGTAAAAGAATTTTCAATGACATCTTTTGTGGAAATGGTTAACGGAACCCCAAAACCGCAATTTTCTTTAAAAGAAATTACTGTAAACAAGGGTGATAAAGTAAGAATTAAAATAACTGTCACCAGCGGCACGCATGATTTTAAAATTGACGAATTTAATGTATATGCTGATACTCAATTAAACAAAGAGTATGTGGTTGAATTTACAGCAGATAAAACCGGAGAATTCATTTATTACTGCGCAAAACCAGGCCACAGGCAAAATGGCCAATGGGGAACACTTAAGGTAATATAGACTATAGATAATTAAATTTCTATTATGAAAAGAAAAGAAAAAACAAGGGCGATAATAATAACCCTGCTCGTTTTTTTAGTTTTCTCTTTTTATATCTTTGCTAAGGCTATTTTTAATATTGGCAATTTTCAAAATATGAATATTGCCTTGTTTTTTTATTTATTGGGAAAACTGGCAGGCCTTATAGGATTTTCATTTCTTTCATTGCTGATATTTTCAGGAGACACAGCAAGATTTTTTGATAGATTTTTTGGAATTGATAAAATAATAAAATTTCAGAGAAAATTTGCGCTAATAACTATGATTTTTATTTTTCTGCATCCTATTTTCTTTATTTTATCCAGCAAGTCAATATTATCTTATATAATTCCAAATTTTTCAATTATTCCGTCAGCATTGGGAATAATGTCTTTTTATATTTTTATTATTGTAATGCTCGCTTCTAAAATGTATAAAAGAATATCTTATGCTGTTTGGCAGTTTATCCATATTCTTACCTATATTCTTTTCTTTTTCAGCTTGTATCATGCTTTTTTATGGGGTTCAGATTCAGGCAGTTTGCTTGTGGCAATTATCTACCTAATAATACTTGCGGCAATTATTATAGGTATAGTTTATAGAACAAGTTATAAAATAAAACAGAGGTACGCAGGAAAATTTTATGTTCAAGGCATCAAAAACGAGACTAAAGACACTTTTACCTTAATATTAAAACCGGGAAAAAAGTTTTTATTTAAAGCCGGGCAATTTTGTTTTTTAAGGCTAAATAAAAATAAATTATACGCCAGGCATCCCTTTACCATATTAAGTTCGCCCGAAGAGAATGAACTGCGCTTTGCGGTAAAACTTGCAGGAAAGTTTACGAAAGCCTTATCTGAATTAAAAAAAGGCGAAGAAATAATTGTAGACGGCCCTTTTGGAATTTTTACGATAGAAGACCACAATAAAGACCTTATCTTTATTGCCGGCGGAGTTGGCATAACTCCCTTTATGAGCATTATAAAAGAAAAGATTGAAGATAATAAAACTCAAAACATTGTTTTGTTATACGGATCAAAGACAAAAGAAGATGTAATTTATAGGGAGCAAATAGATAACATAAAAAAAGATTGGTTTAAAAAAGCGTATATTTTGAGCGATAACAGTTCTCTTAATGAAACATACGGATACGAAACGGGATATATTGATGAAAAAGTTATAAAAAAGTATGTAAAAAACATAAATAACTCGCTATTTTATATTTGCGGGCCAGAACCTATGAAAAACAACTTAAAGGAAATATTGAGTAAACTTGGGATAAGTAAACAAAACATTATAATCGAAGATTTCTTTTGGTAATAGTAATTATGCATTATGCCAGTTTTCTGATAGAATAAACGAATACTGAAAAGGCATAATATGACTGCAGAGAAAATTCAAAAAATTTATCCTGAAGGAAAACTCAAAGATGTTTTGGGAGCTTTTTGGCAAGGAATTAAACCGCAAAAATGGAGTTTATTTTTTTGCATTTTTGCTATTTTTTCAGCTGGGGCGGTAGCTGTTGCGGCTCCGGTTCTTTACAAGCAGTTTTTTGACATCATTTCATCTGCAAGCGATAAAAGTTCGGCTGCTCCCGGTTTATTAAAGATAATAGTTGAAATAGCAATCTTGCATGCCGTAATGTGGGTTTTTTACCGCATGGCTTCCTTTATATATATTGGCTTCCAAACAAATGTGATTGCAAGGTTAAAACAAAATTCTTACGACTATTTAATAGAGCATTCTTACAATTTTTTTACAAATAATTTTGCAGGCTCTCTGGTGCAAAAAGTCAACAGGTTTGCCAGAGCCTTTGAAACTTTAACCGACAGAATCTTATGGGACATTCTGCCCTTGTTTACAAAAATATTTTTTATAGTTATAATTGTATCTTTTATAAACAAATGGATTGCTTTGATTATTTTTATTTGGGTAGTCGTGTTTTTATCTTTCAGTTTTTTCTTTTCAAGGTGGAAATTCAAATATGATGTTCTGGTTGCTGAAATAGACTCAAAAACAACCGGTTATTTGGCAGATACTATAGCCAACCAAAACACAATACAGCTTTTTTCCAGCCAAAAATTTGAATCACAAGGCTATAAAAACATAACAAGCCAGCAGGCAAAAGCCACAAAATTCAGTTGGAATTTGGACTCTGTCACCGATGCTATGCAGTCTTTTTTAGCTTTTACAATAGAGTTTTTGCTTTTTTACTTTACAATTAAATATTGGGAAAACGGGCTTGCAACAGTTGGAGTTTTTGTGATGCTTCAGGTTTATATAATAAATTTAATTGACAACCTTTGGGGTTTTGCCAGAATTATAAGAAATATTTATCAGTCGTACGCTGATGCAAAAGAAATGGTTGAAATTTTGCTTTTGCCCCACGAAATAAAAGATGCGCCTTTGGCCAAAGAATTAAATATCAATAGGGGCGAAATTAAATTTGAAAATTTAAATTTTAATTTTAACGAAACAAGAAGCGTTTTAGAAGATATAAATTTAACAATTAAGCCCGGAGAAAAAGTGGCGCTAATCGGGCCGTCTGGAGCCGGCAAAACAACTTTTGTAAGACTGCTGTTGAGGCTTTATTCGCCCACTTCAGGAAGAATTTTAATTGATGGCCAAGATATTGCAAAAGCAACCCAAAAAAGCTTGAGAGAAAATATTTCAATGGTTCCCCAAGATCCGATTTTATTTCACCGCACATTAGCTGAAAATATCGCCTACGGCAAAAAAGATAACAAAATGAGTGATATTGAGGCTGCTGCAGAATCAGCCCACTGCGACGATTTTATCGCTAATTTACCCTATAAATTTGATACTTATGTAGGAGAAAGAGGAATTAAGCTGTCTGGAGGCGAAAGGCAAAGGGTTGCAATTGCAAGGGCTATTTTAAAAGCAGCCCCGATTTTAGTTTTAGATGAAGCAACATCCAGCCTTGATTCCCATTCTGAAATGTTAATTCAAGATGCCTTAAATAATTTAATGCGAAACAAAACAACAATTGTTATCGCCCATAGGCTTTCAACCATACAAAAAATGGATAGAATTATTGTTATAGACAAGGGAAAAATTGTTGAACAGGGAAGCCATTATGAGCTTTTAGAGAAAGAAAACAGCTTGTATAAAAAATTATGGGAACTTCAAGCAGGCGGATTCTTGAAGCAGGAGAATGAAGAACCCGCCTCCGTCCCGCCAGAGCGGGACTTCGGCGAGGTAAAAGAAGACGATAACGAAAAAACCAGCGGCGAGGCAAAATTAGCCAATTTTTAATACGTAAATAATTTATGAACATAAAAAATCTAATCACATATTCAGAAAACGGGATTTTAAGCAAAGTTATTTTAAAAAGCGAAAAAATGGATATTACCCTGTTTTCAATGGCAGAAGCTACTGAAATTTCAGAGCATACCTCAACAAAGCAAGGCTTTGTTTATGTAATTGAAGGAAAGGGAATTTTTACTCTTGAAGGCGAAAATATAACAATGGAGCCTGGCGTATTTATTTCTATGCAAGAAAATATGGTCCATTCTCTTAAAGCCGAACAAAACACAAGCTTTCTGCTTTCATTGGTTAATTAAAAATATGGAAGATAAATTTGAAAAAATTAAAAAAATAGTTGAAGAGGAATTAAAAGAATGTTCCGGACATAATTTTGACCACGTTATGAGAGTTTATAATATGGCTGTGCATTTGGCTAAAAACGAAAGTGTTGACTTGGAGGTTATTAAAATAGCTGCCTTACTCCATGATATTGGAGGCAAAAAAGAAACAAATGACCCAACCGGTAAAACAGACCACGCTGTTGAAAGCGCTAAAATGGCAAGGCCTATTTTAGATAAATTAGAATTTTCTGCTGATAGAATAAATCATATTTGCGATTGCATTATTTCCCACAGATACAAAACAGATAATCAGCCAAAAACGTTAGAGGCTAAAATTTTATTTGATGCAGATAAATTGGATGCAGCTGGAGCAATTGGCCTTGCAAGAGGTTTTGCATGGATTGGAAAAAACAGGGCACATATATATAGAAAAGCAGAAAATTTAAATGATTATATAAAAGAAAATCTTGAAGGGGGGAAAATAAATGGTAGAATAATGGATAAAACAAAACACAGCGCGCATATAGAATTTGAAATAAAGATAAAATTTTTACCAAATAAGCTTTATACAAAAATGGCAAAAAAAATTGGGAAAGCAAGAGTGGAATGCTCTAAAAATTTTTTAGACATAATGGAAAAAGAAATTAACGGTGAAATATAGTATAATAAATTATAAAAATAAATTAACAAGCGTTTTGCAGACGCTAAAAAAATATGGATGAAAACATTTTACCCCTCGGCCATAGGCCTACGGGCGAGGCAAAAAGAAATATACCAAGGGATTTGTTTTTGCATCTCTTGGCAATAGTCACTCTTTACTGGTCGTCAATAACTTTTGTCACGCTTTTGTGGCAATTTATAAATTATTTTTTGCCCGATGTTTTAACAGATATTTATATGTATCAGGCAAAATTTGAACTGATGCGTTTTGCAGTTTCGTCTTTATTCATAGTTTTTCCGCTTTTTATTTTAGTTTCATGGTTTTTAAACAAAATTTATAGAAAAGAGGCGATTGTCAGAGAATCTAAAATAAGAAAATGGCTTTTGTATTTTACTCTTTTCGTGGCGGCTCTTATTGTTGTAGGCGATCTAGTTTCTGTAATAAATAGCTTGTTAGGAGGAGAAACAACTTTAAAATTTATTCTAAAAGCTTTTTCTGTTTTATTAGTCGCCGGATTTGTTTTTGGATATTATTTAGATGATGTTAGGCGAGAAACTCCAACAAAACTGGCGAAACCATTTGCTTTTGGGGCTAGCGTATTGGTTTTATTTGCAATCATAGGTTCATTTTTTATAATTGGCTCGCCGGCAACCGCAAGATTAATTCAATTTGACCGGCAAAAAATCAGCGATTTACAAAATGTCCAATATCAAATTGTAAATTACTGGCAAAAAAAAGAGGCGCTGCCGAATACATTGTCTGATTTAAATGATCCAATATCAGGTTTTATTGTGCCAAAAGACCCTCAATCTAACACCAATTATGAATATAATATAAAAGATGCAGTAAATTTGTCTTTTGAACTTTGCGCCACATTTAATAAAGAAGGAAACAACCAATATAGCCAGACGCGGGCAATGAGTGTTCCTGTTCCCGTAAAAGGGTTTGCCGTTGACAATTGGAATCATGCAGATGGCAAAATATGCTTTGAGAGAACAATTGATAAACAGCTATATCCGCCATTAAATAAAACCAAATAGTTTACACTGAGCAATAAAATTGCGAAGTGTGGATATCTTGTTGAAAAAGAGTATAAAATATTGGGGAAAAACTGTGTTAAAATAAATAAAAATGGCGGAGTTTGTTGAAATAAATGACAAAAAATACCCAGCGGCCTTAAAAGAGCTGGGGAGTTTAGCGCCGAAAAAGTTGTATTATAAGGGAAATTGGCCTGCCTCGCCGAGTCAAGGCGGGGATGACGATATTTTTAATAATTGTTTGGCGGTTGTTGGTTCAAGGCATTTAACTTATTATGGAAGAAAAGCAACCGAACAACTAATAACAGAAATTGCAGCTGCAGGAATTACTATTGTTTCTGGTTTTATGTATGGAGGAGATGAAGCCGCGCATTCAGCTGCTGTAAAATGCGGTGGAAAAACCATTGCCGTTATGCCCTGCGGAATAAATATTATTCATCCGCCCCAGCATAAAAAACTTTATCAGGAAATTTTAGACAACAACGGCCTTATTATTTCTGAATACGAGGACAATTTTCAGCCAATAACTTGGTCGTATGTGCAGAGAAACAGAATAGTGGCTGGCCTGTCTAAAGCAGTTTTCGTTACAGAGGCAAGCTTAAATAGTGGATCTTTGCTTACGGCAGGATATGCTAAAAAATTTAACAAGAAAATTTTTGCTTTACCTGGCCAAATTACCAGCGAAGTTTCAAAAGGAACAATAAAATTAATAAGAGAAGGCGCTGAAGCGGTTTCGGAAGCAAAAGATATTTTAAGTTTTTATAAAGTTTTGGTAAATCCAGCAAAAATCAAAGGACGTCCGACGTCCAAAGTTTTTGGGACGTCGGACGTCCCAAAAACTTTGGAGGAGAAAATTATTGCTCAGCTAAAAAGAGAGCCAATGAAAGCAGACCAAATAGCCAGAACTTTTTGTGTTCCAGTTGCTCAAATCGGCACTGCTCTTTCTTTAATGGAAATGAAAAGTATAATTAATCAAGACAACGGAAAATATTACATCAGCTGATTTTTTATGTTAAAATAAAGATAGTTAGGTTGTCGTATGACAACTTAATAGATTATGAGAGAGAAGGATTTTTATACAACAAATGAGCTGGCAGATGTTTTGAAAATTAGCAAACAATCTGTGTTAAAGCGGATACACAGAGAATCTATAAAAGCCAGAAAAATGGGCCGTGATTTCGTTATTTTTAAAAAAGATGTTAATTTAAAAAAATTAATCGCGGAAATAAAGCGTTAAATACATGTCAGGTTGTTATACGACAACCTAAAATAGAATTAAAAAACTCTATGAAAAATCTTGAAACAAATCCATCATACCCTGATGAGTTTTTAAATCCTGACCAGAATCCATTTGAGAAAAGAGAAGATAATCCTTATGAGATTTTAAAAAGAGGCAGAGAAGAAATGATAGATGCTTCAAAAAAAATAAAAGATAAAAAATAAAATTTTCGAGAATTGTATAATTGCAACATTCAATGAAAATTGTCCCGCTTGGCGGGATCCCGCTTCGGCGGGAAAAATTGTTAATTATAAATTGCTATTATGCTTATAAAAGTTCCTTCGGCGGCAAATTTAGGGTTAGAAACAATAAAGGTTGACATTGAAATAAATCTGGCAAATAAAGGTTTGCCCGGGTTTGAAATTGTTGGCTTGCCAGACAAAGCAGTTGACGAAAGCAAAGAAAGAGTAAGAACAGCGATAATTAGTTCTGGTGTTGATTTTCCAACAAAGAAAATTATAGTAAATATGGCACCGGCCGATGTGCCAAAAGAAGGCTCGCTTTACGACTTGCCTATTGCCGTTGGAATTCTAAGCAGCGTGTTTGAATTTCCTATTCCCCAAAAATCTTTATTTTTAGGAGAATTATCGTTTGACGGTTCTTTGCGCCACACAAAAGGAGCTTTTTTAATGGCGCTTTTTGCAAAAGAATTCGGCTTTACAAACTTATTTGTGCCAAAAGATTCGGCAAACGAAGCTGCCGCCATAAAAGGGGCAAAAGTTTTTCCGGTTGAAAATTTAACTCAGCTTTGTAGGCATCTTTTAAAAGAAGAAGAAATTTTTCCTGTTGATTATAAAGAAGTTTCAGAAAATGTTCCAGTTTCTGTTGAATTTGATATGAAAGAGGTTTTAGGCCAAGAGCAAGCAAAAAGAGCTATGGAAATTGCGGCGGCCGGCGGTCATAATATAATAATGATTGGTTCTCCGGGTTCTGGCAAAACAATGCTTGCCAGAGCTTTGCCTGGTATATTGCCTCCCTTAAACGAACCTGAATCTTTAGAAGTTACAAAAATTTTTTCAGCATCTGGCGATATTCCGCCAGGAGGATCTTTAATCACCCGCCGGCAGTTTAGGTCGCCCCATCATACAGCTTCCCTGGCAGGTTTGGTTGGCGGAGGGTCAAAGCCAAAACCTGGAGAAATAAGTTTAGCCCACAGAGGAGTTTTATTTTTAGATGAATTTAACGAATTTCCACGTTCAATTATGGAAGCAATGCGTCAGCCCTTAGAAGACGGCTGTCTTGCAATTTCACGGTCAAAGCATAGAGTTGTTTATCCGGCTGATTTTATGTTAGTGGCTTCAGCAAACCCCTGCCCCTGCGGATATGCCATGCACCCAAAAAAATCCTGCACATGTTCTGCAAATCAAATTTCAAAATACCAAAAAAGAATTTCAGGGCCAATTTTAGACAGAATTGATTTGCATATTTCTGTAATGCCCGTTGACACTGAAGAATTTTCAGACAATCAAAAAAATTCTGAATTTTTAGAACCGTCGGAAAAAATAAAACAAAGGGTAGTTTTAGCCAGAAAAAAACAAGAAAATCGCTTTTCTGGCGAGACAATTTATTCAAACAGCCAGATGAAAAACAACCATATTAAAAAATATTGCAAACTTTCAAAAGATGTTGAAGGAATTTTAAGGCAGGCGAGCTTGAAATTCCAGCTTTCCGCCCGCTCTTATATGAAAATGATAAAAGTTGCAAGGACAATTGCGGACTTAGACAATTCAGAAGAAATAACTGTGCCTCATATGGCAGAAGCTCTACAATATAAACCAAAAAATTACGAACAGGCTTAATGATTTATAAAAAATTAAAATTTATAAGAAAAATAAAAATATGAAAATAAGTAAAAAACTAATTAAAAATCTGATTTACGGAGCAGTTATTTTTATCATTTATAATATCTTGCTTAACTTAATTATTTTTCCCGTATTATATCAAAAAAACATCTTTAGTATTTTTAATTTTAACGAACCGCTTATTCCTCTTCCTTTTTTTGATTTCGTAACTTATTTTTTAGTATTTTCTGTAAAGATTGCTACACTTATAATTTATAGAGCATTTGCGATTATGGGTGAGCAATATACTCCAGAAATAATTTGGTGGCTTGTTTCTTTTTTCGGGATTGTTATTTGGGGAGCCATTCTAGGATTAATTTGGTTTCTTTTAACTGAATTATCTGCATTTTCTATAAAAAGGGGATATAGTTTTATAAGGCTCGCAGGATATTATATGGGATATATTCTAAAAGGATTGTTAGTTGGTTATTTATTAAATAGTATTGTTATAATATCTCTAGCGGTTATTATGAGTCTTGGCACGTCGTCTTGCAGGGGTGAGCCAGATTGTGGTTTTGGTTTAGTTGTTTTAATGGGATATATATATTACCCAATGTTGGTGATAGTCAGTTTAATAGGTGGATATGTCGGATTTTTTTACGGCAAAAAAGCAATTAAGCAAAAAATTGGCATTGACGAACAAGTAGAATATTATTCTTTAAATATAAAAAAACTTTTATTGGTTTTATTAATTTTTGTTTTAATTATTACAATTTTTTTCTTTGGAGTTTATTTTTTTAAAAAATATGAAGCTAAAAACAGATTAAAAACGTACGGCCATGCAATAAACGAAAATAATATGTCGCTTTGTTTGGAGTTATATGACTCGAGCGCAACTAAAGAAGAAAATAATGCGGATATTAGTCGTTGCTATTATGATGTCGCTAAATTTAATAAAAATTTAGATGCATGTGATTATTATTTATATGCTGATGGTCCCGGAGGTTGTTATGCAGCGGTTGCAAGATATTATAATGATCGCACAATTTGCAACCTTGCGAAAGAAGAAAAATTTAAAAATGAATGTTTTGAATCTTTTAGAATAGACGATATCATAGATTTAGCAGCTAAAGAAAATGATATTTCTTTGTGTAAGCAATTCAAAAATGATGATCTTAATTCCTATAATTGCTATGTTAAAATAGCCGTAAAGAATAAAAATTTGGATGCATGCGGATACTTAACTGACATATTACATTCGGAAGAAGGATGCTATTTTGCCGTTGCTGTGGAGTATAAAGATAGTACAATTTGTGAACTTATAAAAAAAGATGAATTTTTTAAAAATAAGTGCGATCGAGAGACTCAATAAAAATTGTTAATTGTAAATTGTTATGTCGCAACATAATGAGGTTGGAAAAATTGGGGAGGATTTGGCGAGAAAATATTTGGAAAAACAGGGGTATAAAATTATAGAGCAGAATTACAAAACAAAGTATGCTGAAATTGATTTGGTGGCTAAAAAATCTGATAGATTTTTAGAAAAAAATAAATTAGTTTTTATTGAAGTGAGGACAAAAATCGGTGAAAATTTTGGCAGTCCTGAAGATACTTTAAATCAAAGAAAATTAAGAAAAGTTATGCAAAACGCTCTGGCGTATTCAGCATTTAAAAAATGGGGCGGACCTGTTAGAATTGATGCAATATGCATTGTCCTAAAACAAGATTTTTCTGTGAGTCGCCTCACCCACCACGAAAATATTATCAGCTAAATTTAGTAAATTTTGTTGACGAAATAATTTTTTCTGCTATAATTCACTTGGTTATTTAAAATCTTTTTTAGGAAGGGAGAAGCTTATGGCAATCAAGCCCACAATATCTGTAAAAGACTTTATTGAGCAAATTTCAAAAATGGAAGCTGAAAGAGAGCATCATTGGGTAGAGAAAGCAGCAACAACTTATCCGCAAGGATTGTGGGAGGGCTATAAGAAACAAGCTATGACAGAAGCTGGCATAAAATGGCTGGTTACCGCTGTGCCAACGCAAATCTGCAGCACCCTGCGCCACTTGTTTGCAGAAGGAAAAAACTACAAAAGTGCATTCTTGCAAGGTGAAGCTTTCTTACAGGCAATAAAGCAAAAGGCACAAGAATGCGGCATTGATGTGTCAGAAATCCACAGTGGGCCTATTTTCAAACCCGGATAGTAAAGAAAAAACCGTGCAACTATTCACCTCTTGAAAAAATGAACAGTTGACACGGTTCTTTTTATTTGCTAAAATAATTTAATAATCAAGAAAGGAGTTATTGTCCGTCTGACCACGGGCATATTTTTTTATAATTTTCAATTTCTAATTTTCAATTTCTATTAAAGCATTAAATAAATAAGTCTTAATTCTTAGAAATTTAATAGAAATTAGAAATTATAACTTAGAAATTTACACTATGGATATAAAATCATTTCAAAGAGCTTTGGCTCAAATTGCAGAAGAAAGAGGCATTTTGCCTGAAAAAATAATAGAAACTATTGAAACCGCAATAGCAACTGCTTATAAAAAAGATTACGGCAAAAAAGGCCAGAAAATAAAGGCGAAATTTAACCCTGTTTCTGGCGATGTTAAGTTTTGGCAGATAAAATTGGTTGTTGATGAATCAGTGCTTTATACAGAAGAAGAAATAGAAACCCTTAAAGAAAGAAAAGAAATTCCTGCTGAAGATTTAGACAAAGACGGCGAACAAAAAAAAGTTGTTTTCAATCCAGAGAAACACATAATGATAGAGGACGCCAAAAAAGAAGATTCTAAAATTAAAGTTGGCGATGAATTAGAAATTCCTTTGGTGTCTAAACAGGATTACGGCAGAATTGCGGCTCAAACAGCAAAGCAAGTGATTTTACAAAAAATAAGAGAGGCGGAAAAAGAAACAATCACTAACGAATATAAGTCAAAAGAAGGAGAAATTATTTCAGGAATTATCCAGAGAATTGAAGGATATAATATTTTTGTTGATATTGGAAAAACCTTAGGCATATTAAACAGAGACGAACAAATTCCCGGAGAATTTTACAGGCCAGGCCAAAGGTTAAAATTTTACATACTAAAAGTAGAAGACACTCCAAAAGGGTCTGTTGTTATGCTGTCGCGCGCTTATCCAAAATTAATCTCAAAACTTTTTGAATTAGAGGTGCCAGAAATCGCTTCGGGCTCTGTTGTGATAAAATCAATTGCCAGGGAGCCGGGATTTCGCACAAAAATTGCTGTTGTTTCTGAAGAAGAGGGAGTAGATCCAATTGGCAGCTGCGTTGGGCAAAGAGGAACAAGAATAATGGCTGTAATAAATGAATTAGGCGGAGAAAAAATTGATGTTATTGAATGGCAGAAAGACCCTCAAAAATTTATTGCCAATGCTTTGGCTCCAGCAAAAATTGTTGAAGTAAAAATTGAAGATAAAAATACAGCTGTGGTTTTTGTTCCAGAAGACCAGCTTTCTTTGGCTATTGGCAAAGACGGCAGAAATGTAAGGCTGGCGGCAAATTTAACCGGCTGGAAAATAGACATTAAGACAGCAGAGGGTGAGGTCGCAGAGGAACCCGCCCAAAGTCCTTCGGACAATGAGGCGGGCGAATCTGCTGATTCAAAACCTAAAAAGAAAACAAAAAAACCTGCCCGCAATGCTTCGCATAGCGATGCAGACGGGTCTAAAAAAGAAAAAGAGTAATTTAATTATCAATCATCAAAATTCAATTATCATTGAAAATTTAATGAAAATTGTCCCGCTTATCGGGATCCCGCTTAGGCGGGAAAAATTGAAAATTGAAAATTTTAAAGTTATGTGGCTAATTTATTCTCCGATAATTGTTTCTCTTTTTACGATCGTTTTTGTTTTTTATTTGATTGCAAAAATTAGAAAAGAGCCTGTTGCAAAAGACAAGGCAGTTGCAATCACTCGCGCCATTCAAGAAGGCGCAACCTCATATCTAAAAAGGCAGTATAAAACTGTAAGCGTTGTTGCTATAGTTTTGTTTTTCTTAATTTGGATTTTCTTTGGCTGGCAGCAGGGCTTTGCCAGCGGGTTTAAAATGGCTTTTGGTTTCTTAATCGGCGCTTTTCTTTCGGGCTTATCAGGATTTATAGGAATGTTAGTTTCTACTCAAACAAACACAAGAGTCGCCGAATCCGCAAAAAAGGGTTTGGCAGGAGCATTAGACTTATCTTTTAAGGGGGGATTAGTAACAGGACTTTTGGTTGTGAGTTTAGGGCTTTTAGCTGTTTCAGGATTTTATTTAGCCACTAACGACATTCAGGCTTTGATCGCTTTAGGTTTTGGAGCTAGCTTAATTTCTGTGTTTGCCCGCGTAGGAGGCGGAATTTATACAAAAGCTGCTGACGTGGGAGCTGATTTAGTTGGCAAAGTTGAAAAAGGAATTCCAGAAGACGACCCAAGAAATCCTGCAGTAATAGCAGACCAGGTTGGAGATAATGTTGGAGATTGCGCAGGCATGGCAGCCGATATTTTTGAAACTTATACTGTATCAATGGTTGCCGCTATGATTTTAGGCGCTTTGCTTTTCCCAAAAAATATCCAGTTTGTTTTATTGCCATTATTCATAGGAAGCGTTTCTATTTTAACTTCAATTATCGGAAGTTTTTTTGTAAAGTTGCCTGCCCGCCATAATACTACAGCTTTAGGCGGGGCGGATGGTGTGCCCGCCCAAAGCCCTACGGGCAATGAGGCGGGTGGCGGCATCATGGCCGCCATGTATAAAGGAGTGGCGGCTTCTGTAATATTGTCTGCAATTGCTTTTTATCCTTTGATTAAAAAAACAATGGCTGGCCAAGATATTTCAGCAAACAATCTTTATTTATCTTCTTTAGTTGGCTTAATAATTGCAATTTTGATGTTTGTTATTACAGAATATTACACTTCAAAACAATACGGGCCTGTAAAATCTATTGCCAAAGCTTCAGAAACAGGCCACGCAACAAATATAATTAGGGGAATTGGGCTTGGAATGCAATCTACAGCTTACCCTGTTTTATTAATTGCAGCTGGAACTATAATCAGCTTTTGGCTGGCTGGAATTTATGGAGTTGCAATAGCCGTTGTTTCAATGCTTTCTATTTCAGGAATTGTTGTTGGAGTTGATGCCTATGGCCCGATAACTGACAACGCAGGAGGAATTGCAGAAATGGCGGGAATGCCAGAAGATGTAAGAAAAATCACAGACGCATTAGACGCAGTAGGCAACACAACAAAAGCTGTAACAAAAGGATATGCAATTGCTTCGGCTGGTTTAGCCGCATTAGTGCTATTTTCTGCATATTCACAGCAAGTTGCTGATTCTTTTGGAACAACCTCAGCAACACTGTTTGTTTTAAATGATCCAAAAGTTATTGCAGGTCTTTTAATAGGAGGGCTTCTCCCCTATTTGTTTGCATCATTTTTAATGGGAGCTGTCGGTAAAACAGCCGGAAAAGTTGTTGAAGAAGTTCGCAGGCAATTTAAAAACATTGCAGGCTTAATGGAGGGCACCGCAAAACCAGAATACGGAAAATGCGTTGATATTGTTACAAAGGCCGCAATTAAAGAAATGATGATTCCAGCTTTAATTCCAGTTGTGGCTCCAATTTTAGTTGGATTTATTTTAGGCCCAGAAGCTCTTGGCGGATTATTAATTGGCTCAATTATCACAGGATTATTTGTTGGAATTTCAATGACAACCGGGGGAGCTGCCTGGGATAATGCTAAAAAGTATATTGAAAGCGGAGCGCATGGTGGCAAAGGTTCATTTGCTCACCAAGCAGCCGTTACAGGCGACACAGTAGGCGACCCCTACAAAGACACCGCAGGCCCAGCAATAAACCCAATGATCAAAGTTCTTAACATTGTGGCCCTACTAATAGTCGCATTCTTAGTATAACAAATAGCCCAAACCTAAAAAGTTTGGGCTATTAAATTTATGGCGGGGAGGGAATCTGAAAAAATTTTAGAAGATATTCATAAATTAGAAAAAGACATCCATTTTTACAAAACGGAGCTTCTTTTAGAAAGGCCATCAGAATATGTTTATGAAGTTCGTAAATTATTAGCCAAAGCAGAAGAAAAGAAACGACATTTAACCTTTAAACTTCACGAGGCAGAACATAAGGAAAGCGTGGTGGAAAAAAATAAAGCAAAAAAATAAATTATGGATGCTGCTATTTGGTATCAAAGTTTAGTAAAACCATCTTGGGCGCCGCCTTCATGGCTTTTTGGCCCTGTTTGGACGGTTTTGTATATTTTAATAGCTATTTCTTTTGGATTCGTTTTTTATAAAATATATAAAAAAGAGCTTTCTTTTAAAATTGCTTTGCCATTTTTACTAAATCTGTTTTTTAATTTTATTTTTTCGCCAATTCAGTTTGGCTTGCAGAATAATTTGCTGGCAGCAGTTGATATTATTTTGGTACTGGCCACCCTTGTATGGGTAATGGCAATAATTTACAAAAAAATTCGCTGGGTTTTTTGGATAAATTTACCTTACTTATTATGGGTCAGCTTTGCCACAATTCTTCAGCTTACAGTGACATATCTAAATTGGTAAAATAAATATGGAAGAGGATTTAAGAAAGTATACAGTGGAGGAAGTTGGGATAATTTATGCCCAATAAAATAAAAAGTTTGACAGTAAGTTTTATGGTGATAAGATAAAAATATAAGCAATAAAATTAGAATACTAATTTTAAAAATAATTTATGAAAAACAATGAAAATACAAGACTTCTGTTTTTGTTTGCTATTTTATTGGCCGTAATTGTTGTTTTTTTTATAAACATAAATAATACTGGAGTTTATTTTATAGCTAGCATATCACAAGGTATTATTAATTTTTTTAATAATCTTTCTGCATTAATTTTTGGAACAACCATATCATCCACACCATCGTTATCATCATCTTCTTCTTCATCTGGATCGTTTCCACCACCACCGTCCTCTTTATCTTCTTCGTCGTCGTCTGGATCTTTCCCCTATTATCAAAATACTGAATGTTGGATGGATGATTCTATAGAAACGGGAGATTTAATACCTAGATGCGTTCCTTCAAACATACTTGGGCAACACGATTGCGGAAATGATGGGGATTGTTATAAATATAAACATAGCGTATGTACTGAGGATGGTTTTGGAGGATTTTCTTGCTCACAAGCGAATGGAGTTGGGCCCAATAAATGTAGTAATGATTTAGATTGCCTCAAAACATATACTAAGTGCGAAAAGGTTGGCTTTGAAAAAATGTGTAGAGTCCACCGTGGTATTTTAACTAGTGATTGCGTATTCGCATCTGATTGCGAAAAATCATTTACTGTTTGTGAGCGTCAATTTCCTGATCAAATGCCAAAATGTGTTATAAAAGACGGCATCGGGAAGAATCAATGCGTGAAAGATTCAGATTGTAAATAAATAGCTCAGACATGTTTAAGCTGTTTGACAGAGAATTTTATGGTGATAAGATAAAAATATAAGCAATAAAATTATGGATGAAGATTTGTTCAAAAATATTGATGCTGAAAAAATTGCAAAAGAGGGAACGAAAATTTATGAAGAGATTAAATCAAAATATATCCAGCAGAATACTGGTAAATATTTGGCGATAGAAATTGATAGCAAGGATGTTTTTTTAGCTGATAATGCCGCTGAAGCAGTCCAAGCTGCGAAAAAAGTTCATCCAAATAAGATTTTTTTTGTGGTAAAAATTGGATATTCTGCCGCTGAAATTCTATCTAATATGGAAAAAAACACATGGTAAAAGGAATAGTCCGCAAAAATAGGCCTTTAATAAATTTAATTGTTGAATGGAAGTTGAGAACGAAAGAAATTGTCGCATTAGTCGACACGGGTTTTACTGGAGAATTGAAATTATCACCTCAAGAGGTTTTGGATTTAGAAATTGATATAACACATGCAGAAAGCATTGTTTTAGGAAACGAAAAAACAGCACAAATGTTCGCAGGAATAGCTTCTGTTTATATGGAGGGAATTAAAAATGATGTTAATGTATTGGTGAGCGGTGGAATACCAACAATCGGCGTGGGACTTTTAAAAAGATTTGGATATAATCTAAATATAGATTTTAAAAACGATTCATTAGTATTGCAAAAATATATATAAAATTAACAAAAATTTTAAATAACTATGGCGGAGAATAGCATATTAAATTTAATGATAAGCCATCATGCGCTAATAGACGCCTTGTTTTCGTTGTTTCGCGATGAGGTTAGGGAAAAATCTCCAAGGGCAAGGGCTTCGCTTTCTGAGCTTGACTGGGAATTGAAAAAACATTGGTTTGCTGAAGAAAACGCAATATTTAATTTTTTACCGCTGAAAAATATAGAAATTTGGAAAACAATAAATCATTTAAAAGATGAGCACCTTACAATGCTTAATGATTTAAAAAAATTTTCAGAAAGCTTATTAGAAATAAAAGGAAATGAAATAGAAAATTTTTATAAATTATTAGAAGACCACCGCGCAACTGAAGAAAAAGATTTATATCCAAAATTAGACAAAGAGTTAAGAGAGGAACAAAAGGCGCAAATTATTTCACGCATTAACGAAATTCCTATTAATACATAGACAAAAAAATTATTTTAAGAAGCGCATTAAAGCGTCTTTTTATTACTTTTTATTATGAAAACAGAAATTAAAAAATTACCAAAATCAGAAATAGAAATAGAGTTTGAATTGACTGCCGAAGAATTTCAAGCGCATTTTGAGCATGCAATAGAGCATTTAAAGCACCACGTGAAAGTTGACGGATTCCGCGCAGGGAAAGCTCCCGCATCAATGGTTGAAGAAAAAATAAAACCTGAATCTCTTTTAATGGAAGCTGGCGACCATGCGGTAAAACACGTTTATACTGATTATGTTGTTGAAAATAAATTAGAGCCCATTGGCGAGCCTGATGTGCAAATAACAAAAATTGTCCCGATTGCAGAGCAATCGAGGATCCGCGATGGCGAAGCCATCGGGACAAAAGAACCTGTTTTTATATTTAAGGTAAAAATTACTGTTTTGCCAGATATTGAACTGCCTGATTACAAAGAAATTGCCTCGCGCATAAAAACAAAACCTGCCCGCAGCGGCTTCGCCGCAGGCGATGCAGGCGGGGAAATTTCAGTAACTGAGGAGGAAATTCAAGACGCTTTAAGCTATTTGCAAAAAACAAGGGCAAAATTCACAGAGAAAAACCCTTCGTCGCCTGATGGCTCCTCGGGGCGAGGAGACTTTGTGGAAATTACCTATCAAAATAAAGACATAGAAAACAACAAAGAAATAAAAGACAAATTTATTTTAGGCGAGGCAGGCTTCGTCAAAGGATTCGAGGAACAAATTATCGGCATGCGCGCGGGAGAAGAAAAGGAGTTTACACTTAAGTTGCCTGCCCGCCATAATACTACAGCTTTAGGCGGGGCGGATGGTGTGCCCGCCCAAAGCCCTACGGGCAATGAGGCTGGTGATTTTTTTAAAATAAAGGTCATTTCAGCGCAAAAAATGGAACTGCCTGAAATTAATGACGAATTTGCAAAAACTTTAGGCGCGTTTGATACTTTGACATCATTAAAAGAAAGCCTGAAAAGTGGCATAACAATAGAAAAAACAGAAGCCGAAAAACAAAGAAAAAGAAGTGAAATTTTAGAAAAAATTTCAGAGAAAGCTAATTTTGAAATGCCAGAAAAATTAGTTGAATACGAACAAGAAAGATTGTTTGAAGATATGAAAAACCAAATCAGCCAAAATGTTAAAATAAGCTTTGAAGAATATTTAGCTTCTATCAAAAAAACAAAAGAAGAGCTTAAAGAAACTTTTAAAAAAGAGGCTGAAAAAAGAATAAAAAGTTTTTTAGTCTTAAGACAAATTGGCAAGCAAGAAAATATAAAAGTTTCAGAAGAAGAAATCAATGAAGAAATAAAAAAAGTTATGAAAAACCCATTCGACGCGGCTCAGGGCAAGATTGACATCAACCAATTAAAAGAGTATACTAAAGACGTGATACATAATGAGAAAGTTTTCCATTTATTGGAAAATTTTTCATCATAGATTACATAATAAAATTAAAAATTCAAATGCCAATAGTACCAACTATTGTAGAAAGAAATCAGCGCGGTGAGCGCGCATACGATATATTTTCAAGGCTTTTAGAAGAGCGCATAATTTTTCTTGCGGGTCCTGTCACAGATATGAATGCCAATGTGGTAATTGCCCAGATGCTTTATTTAGCGTCAAAGGACTCAAAAAGAGATATAAAGCTTTACATAAACAGCCCGGGCGGTTCAGTTACAGCGGGTTTGGCAATTTACGACACAATGCAGTATTTAAAATGCCATGTTTCTACCATTTGCATAGGGCTTACAGCTTCAATGGCGGCAGTTATTTTAGCGGCGGGGACCAAAGGAAAAAGATTTTCCCTGCCTAATGCTGAAATACTTTTACACCAAGTGGCTGGAGGAGTCCAGGGGCAGGCAGTAGATATTGAAATTACTGCGAAACAAATTGTGCTGATGAAAGAAAAGCTAAATGAAATTATAGCTTTACATACTGGACAGGCTTTAGCTAAAGTGGAAAAAGACACTGACAGGGATTTTTATCTCACAGCAGAGGAGGCAAAAAAATACGGCCTTATTGATGAGGTAATCGGAGCGAAATAGATGCTGGGTGTTAGGTGTTAGATTTTAGATAAAAAATATCGTATACGAGCTCACCGCGCAGGTGAGTTTATTTGTTTATAAAATTAAAAATTAAAAATATATGAATCAAATTATTTTTATTGTAGCAGGAGGAGCCTTATCCTTAATTATAGGTTCTATTTTAGGATACTATATAAGACAGTCAATCGCCAAAAGAAGGGCAGGCACGTTAGAAGCAAAACTTGAGAAAAAAGTTTTACAGGTAAAAGAAGAAACCTCTGCAATGCTTAAAAAAGCAGAGCAGAAGTCAATGGATATAGTAGATAAAGCGCAAAAAGAAGTTGACGAAAGAAGAAGGGAATTTTTGAAAGCCCAGCAAATTTTATTAGACAGAGAGAATTTATTAGACGGCAAGATAAACGCTTTTGAGCAAAAAGAGCAAGACGTAAAAGATAAGGTTGAAAAATTAAAAAGCCTTAAAGAAGATTTAGACAGCTTAAGAAAAACAGCAGAAGAAAAATTAGAAAAAGTTGCTAATTTGTCGCGCGAAGAGGCAAAAAAAGAGCTTTTAGAATTAGTGGAAATAGAATACCAAAAAGAAATTTTAGAAAGAATTAAAAAACTTGAAGAAAGGGGCGCTGAAAAACTTCAAGAGAGAGCCAGAGAAATAGTTGCTTTGGCAATTCAAAAATGCGCGGTCTCGCAAACGCAAGAACTAACCACAACAACTGTTTTACTGCAAAACGAAGATATTAAAGGAAGAATTATTGGAAAAGAAGGGAGAAACATCAGAACTTTTGAAAAATTGACTGGAGTTGAGCTTATAGTTGACGAAACTCCTGAATCGGTTGTTATTTCTGGATTTAATCCAATTCGCAGGCAAATTGCAAAAATTGCATTAGACAAGCTAATTCAAGACGGAAGAATTCAACCGGCAAAAATTGAAGAAAAAGTTGAAGAAGCAAAAAAAGAAATTGCGCAAAAAATAAAAGAGGCTGGAGACAAGGCGGCTTACGATGTTGGAGTTATTGGGTTAAACGATAAGCTTATCCAAATTTTAGGCAGATTACATTACAGAACAAGCTACGGCCAGAATGTTTTATTGCATTCAATGGAGGTGGCTTTAATTTCTGAAACAATTGCAGAAGAAATAAAAGCCAACAGCCAAGTGGCAAAACGAGCCGGGCTTTTGCACGACATCGGAAAAGCAATTGACCAGCAGGTTCAGGGCTCTCATATTGAAATAGGCATTAAAATATTAGAAAAATTCGGAGAATCAGAAGAAGTTATAAAGGCAATGAGAGCCCACCATGAAGATTATCCAGCCGACAGCATAGAGGCAGTTATTGTTAAAACAGCTGACGCAATTTCAAGCTCAAGGCCAGGCGCCAGAAAAGACAGCTTAGAAAACTATCTGCAAAGATTAAAAGAGTTAGAAGACATAGCCAATAAGTTCCAAGGAATTGACAGGGCTTATGCTATTCAGGCAGGCAGAGAAATTCGCGTGTTTGTTAAAGCAGACAAGGTTGATGATTTAGGGGCTCAAAAAACAGCAAAACAAATTGCTGAAAAAATTGAAGAAGAATTAAAATATCCAGGAGAAATTAAAGTTACGGTAATTAGAGAAAACAGAATAGTAGAATACGCCAGATAGATTAAATTAAATTAGCTTTAAAAAATCAATTAAAACGGCTCAAACACGTCTGAGCCGTTTTAATTTACTGCAATATTGAGTCTAAAATATCCTTTATCATTTTTATTTCTTTTTGGCTTATGTCTTTTGGAATAATAATTACAGACTTTGTGTCATTTCTTAAAGATAATTCTATTTTATGCGTGTTATGCACAGAGGTGTTAATTGGGTTAGATAAGTTTATCTTTTCTTTATCTGATTTATCTTTGTTGGTTAACAGGGGTGTGGAATTCCTTGTTTTTACAAACCATTTGTTTATTTTAGCAGGATCTTCCCCGTATTTTTTATAGTCTGACAAAACTTTTAAAACCCGCGCCTTGTAAGTGTTTAACGAGACAATGCTTTTGTCTTTATTGCTGTTAATCACGTTTATAAATATTTCCTCTATTCTGTCTTCAAAAAGAGATATTGAATCAAGCTCGTCATCAGTTAATGCATTTTCAAATATTTTTAAAGCAGATTTTAAATTATTAGCCGTATTTTCTAAATATTTTCTGTTGCCTTTTGCAAAATCTATAAAACTGTATAACTCATTAAACTTATGCATATCTTTGTTGTTTATTATTTTATCTTTTATTATCTTATCTTATTTTATCATAATACAAACAAAAAAACCACTACTTTAGTGGTTTTTTAATTTTTGAGCAGGTAGGGGGAGTCGAACCCCCCTCATCAGCTTGGAAAGCTGAGGTAATACCGATATACGATACCTGCAAAATTTTGTGTCGGGGTACTCGGATTCGAACCGAGACTAAATCGTCCCAAACGATTCGTGCTACCGTTACACCATACCCCGATTATAGTATATTCTAATGTAAAAAACACATATTGTCAAAGGGTATTTTTTATGATAATATTTTAAAGTAAGCCCCCGTAGTTCAATGGATAGAATAGGATCCTTCTAAGATCTAGATGTTGGTTCGATTCCAACCGGGGGCACCATGGCGGCTATAGTGTAACGGTTTCGCACTGGAATCTGTGGCATTCCCAGAACGGGTTCGACCCCCGTTAGCCGCCCATTTTATTTTTTTTAAAAAATACCGTATAATTAGAAAAATATGGATTTTTTAGAAAAAATAATTGTTTCTCTTTGTATTCTTATGGTAGTGCCGTTTACAGCCGGTTTTTATTTTGTTATTTCGCAAAGCTTTAATGTGGAGCCAGAATTTATAACAGCAATGTTTAGAAAATCTTCCACAACTGAAACTGTATTAAAAAAAGTTTCTCCGGTTAAAACTGCCAATAATGAAAATCTGCCCGATGTTATAAATAATGTTTCTAACGAAGAAAATAATTTAAGTAATCCAAGCGACTTAATCATTCCGCCCAAAAAATTAGAAACCCCCCCATCAATTATTAATGCGGTTTATGTTACTGGCTGGTCAGCAGGAAACAAATCATATCTTAATTATTTAACTAATCTTTTTCAAACAACAGAAATTAATGCAGTTGTAATTGATATTAAAGATTATTCTGGATTAATTTCGTATAACTCTGGCGCAGAAGAGGTTAAAAAATATAACCTTTACGCAAACGCAATTCCAGACATAAATGCCCTTGTAAAATTTTTCCATGACCAAAATATTTATGTAATAGGCAGAATATCTGTTTTTGAAGACCCGGCATATTCAAAAGCAAGGCCAGATTTGGCAATTTATGATAAAACTAAAACTATAGACCCTGCCAATAACCCAGTGTTGTGGCTGGACAATCACAATCTATCTTGGCTTGACCCTGCCTCAAAAGAAGTTTGGGATTATAATATTTCTTTGGCAAAAGACGCTTTTTTGCGCGGCTTTGATGAAATAAATTTTGACTATATCAGATTTCCTTCTGATGGAAAGCTTGAAAATATGGGGTTTCCCCACTGGGACGGAAAAACTCTAAAACATTTTGCGCTAAATAATTTTTTTCAATATTTAAGAGCTAGTTTGCCAGATGAAAAAATATCTGTAGATTTATTTGGGCAAACAACAACAAGCAAAGACGACATGGGCGTAGGCCAGCTGCTTGAAGATTCTTTTAATTATTTTGATTATGTTTCGCCAATGGTTTATCCTTCGCACTATGTAAGCGGGTTTATTGGTTTTAGCAATCCAGCTGACCATCCCTATGAAGTTATAAAATATTCAATGGACAGCGCTTTAAAAAGGCTGGTAGAATATAACAATTTACAAAAAACATCAGCAAAATTCAGGCCGTGGGTTCAGGATTTTAATATGGGCGCACATTACGATGCAGAAAAAGTTAAATTAGAAATAAAAGCTTTAAAAGACGCGCTTGGCGAAAATTACAATGGCTTTATGCTTTGGAACCCTTCAAATTTATATACAAAAGAGGCAGTTGTAAAAATACAGGAGTAATAGCGCAGATGTAGTTGTTTTTTGTTAAATGCGCGTTATTATAAATATATAAACATTAATGTTTAATTATATGCAGATTAAATTTTTTTTAATATCAGTTTTATTAATAACTGCAATTTTGGGTTTTGGCATTGGTATTAAAGCAAAAACGCCAGATATTCAGACATTAATTTTACAAATTAAGGCGCAAATAGCCCAGTTGCAGGCGCAACTGCAAAATATGTTGGCCCAACAGCAAGGAGGACAACCATGGTGCCACACTTTTAATAAAAATCTAAGATTTGGAGATAAGGGATGTCCCAGCATCGAGGCTGGCGGAGGTTGGGCTGGTTGTAATTATGAAGGAAGAGCTGAAGAAATTGAATCTCTTCATAAAGTATTAGAGAAAGAAGGATTTGGCAGTTCTTTAAATGAAGACAAATTTAATGGTAAATTTGGAGGAGTAACTGCTTCAGCTGTAACTGGTTTTCAGGAAAAATATGCCTCTGAAATTTTAACTCCGTATAATTTAAAACGCGGGACAGGTTTTGTTGGTTCGTCAACAAGGGCAAAATTAAACTCGCTATATGGATGCAAAACTTATTGCGCGCAAGACGCAAAGCAGTGCCCTGACGGAAGTTATGTGGGTAGAACCGGGCCAAATTGCGAATTTGCGCAATGCCCTGTAAATAATAATAACTGCCCCACAGTAAATTGTTTCTGGGACCCATGCCCTGGAAACCATTTGCCAGATGCTAATGGCTGTGTAAATTGCAGCACGGCCTGCTCGCAGTAATAAAATTTTGAAATAATAAAAATCTGCCCATAGTGCAGGGCAGATTTTTTGTTGTTGTTTTTGTTGTTGTTTGACTAATTAAAAATAATATTGTAGATTATAAATATTCGTTGGTCTTTGACATTTTGTTCTCGGCGAAGAAAGAGGGTGCGATTATGTTGAGTCAGCAAGAAATAAAAGACATTTTTGCAGAAAGCGAAGCGATTATCACCGACGATCACTTTGTTTATGCAAAAAAAGCAGACGGATGGTATCATGGATCAGCTTACGTAAACAAAGATGCAATTTATCCGTATACAAACTCTGTAAGTCAGCTATGCGGACAAATAGCTTTGTATTTTGCAAGATTTGAAGTGGCAACAGTAGTTGGACCAACTGTGGGGGCAGTCAACTTATCACAGTGGACAACCTACTGGCTCAATAATACCTTGGCAGGCTGGCTTAATAATACCTTGTCAGGTGGTATTCGGTCAATAACTCGCGCCATCTGCGCTGACGAAGAAGATGTGCTGACAGAACAGGAATTTCCCTGCGACATGCCTAATGTTTGCCCTAAAAAACCCCCGATTTCTTTAGAATTTGAATCAAGGGGCTTGGTCAGGATTGAAACAAGCGCTTTTAACGGGAATTTGGCGGTTAAAAAGATCAAATACACCGCCAAAACCGGCACTCGTCGGGTTATAAAGCGCGGATATGACAAGTATGTTAAAGGCAAACGTTGCCTGATTGTGGAAGACATTATCAACACAGGCATCACTGTTACTAAAACGCGTGATGCTATTTTGGAAGCTGGAGGCGAAGTCATTGGTGTTGCATGTTTGTGCAATCGGAGCGGCGAAAAGGTTAACGCTGGGACTCTCCGTGTTCAGGAACTTTTTTCCCTACTTAACGTGAATATGGAAATGTTCAGGGAGGAAGATTGCCCAATTTGCAAAGAAAAAGGCCGCGGTTCAGTGCGGCTTGACCTTGGCAAGGGCAAAGAGTTCTTAACTCGGCTTGGATTAAAGCCTGGCGATAAGTAAAACGGCTAAAAGCCAAAAAAACAACACAACCCAGCGATGCAACGCATCACTGGGTCTTTTTATTGTAAAAACATAAGTGCGGCTTTTTCACTCGAGTGAAAAAGCCGCACTATAATAATTTACATAATTTAATTATTCCTTCTCTTCCAGTTTTGCTTTTAAAGTTATTTCTTTCCCATCGCGCAAAACTTTAAAATTAGTTTCCTGTCCTATTTTGCATTTTTGTAAAATGTGCCCCAGAGAATTTTTAAGGTTAATTTTTTCTCCGTTGCATTCTAAAATTATATCAAACTCTTTAATGCCAGCTTTATCTGCCGCAGAATTTTTTACCACTGGCGGCTCACCCAGCATTTCTCTTACAACCAAAGCTCCGTCTTCAACTGGCAATTTATTGGCTCTTGCCATTTCTTTTGATAATATTACATATTTTACCCCAAGAAACGGAACAACTATTTTTCCAAATCTTTTGACTTCGTCTAAATCTTTTTTCACATAATTTATGGGAATGGCAAAACCTATATTTTGAGCTCCCATTATCATTGCAGTGTTAATGCCAATAACCTGCCCTTCCATATTTACCAACGGGCCTCCGGAGTTCCCCGGATTAATAGCGGCATCAGTTTGTATCAAGCCCCTTAAGTTTTGCATTTGATGGTCAATTCCGCCAAAAGCAGTAATATATCGCGAAAGCCCCGAAACAATGCCAGCTGATAAAGTGTCTGAAAATTCTCCTAAAGCGTTTCCCACTGCCACAACTTCTTCTCCTAACTCAATATTGTTTGAATCTGCAAGTTCAATATATGGCAAATTATCTCCGTTTATTCTTAAAACTGCTATATCATTTATTGGGTTTCTTGATAAAACTTTGGCAGGATATTTTTTTTGGGGGCTTAAAATAACTGTATATTCAGCTGTGGTGTCAGCAACAACATGGTTTGAAGTTATTACATAACCATCTTCTGAAATAATAAATCCAGAACCTCCGCCAATCTGAGTTTTTTCTGTCTTTCCTTTTTTGCCGCCTTTGTCTGGCATTGGAACAATATATTCTTTGCCCCCATAAGGAAAACTCATAAAATCATCTACTTTTGGCAGGTCTTTTGACACAACAACGGTTATAACTGACGGGCAGACTCTTTTTGCAATAGCTATTATTGGAGAATTTGATTTCATAATTTTATTTATTTTTTATTATTGAATTTAATTTATTATACTAGAAATTTTTAAAAATGCGAGGCTTGATATTTTTCAAAATTTCTGGTATTTTGAAAATTGATAATTTAAAATTGAAAATTACACTTTTGCGATAGCAAAATGTGGTTTGCCCCTGTCGTTCAACGGATAGGACGAGAATTTCCTAAATTCTAAATCCAGGTTCGATTCCTGGTGGGGGCACTCTTTAGCAGGCCAGGCAGGCTTTACAAAAGATATAAAATAGAGTATACTAAATCTGTTAGAAATTAGAAATTATTAATTAAAAATTTAATAGAAAAATGGCTTTAACAACTAAGGAAAAAATAAAAATAATTAAAGAAGTAGCTATAAATGAAAAAGACACCGGGTCTGCCGATGTGCAGATTGGATTGCTGTCAAAAGAAATTGACAAGCTGGTTTTGCATTTAAAAAAGCACAAAAAAGACGTGCACTCAAAAAGAGGCCTGATTAAAATGGTTATAAAAAGAAAAAAATTACTTGCTTATTTAAAAAAGCAGGACGAAAAGCGTTATTCGGCTATAATCAAAAAAATCGGGCTTAAAAAATAATATGCAAAAGCCAAAAGAACAAAGAGTAGAGGTTTTAATTGATATCCAAAATTTATATCACTCTGCTAAAAACCTTTATCATTCAAGGGTTAATTTTCAGGAAGTTTTAAAACAGGCAGTGGCAGGGAGAAAGTTTATTAGGGCTTTTGGCTATGTTGTGCGCACAAAAACTGGCGAAGAAGCGCCATTTTTTGATGCTTTAAGCAAAATTGGCATAGAAACCCGCGTGCGCGATTTGCAGGAATTTTACGGCGGAGCTAAAAAAGCCGACTGGGATGTGGGTATTGTAATTGACGCTATAAGAACCTCTCCGGGATTAGATGTAATTGTTTTGGTGTCGGGCGATGGCGATTTTATCGCTTTGGTTGAATACTTAAAAAACCAAGGCAAACGAGTAGAAGTTATGGCTTTTGGCAAAACAACATCCTCCAGGCTAAAAGAAATAGCTGATGAGTTTATTGATTTAGACGACGGCCTGCTAAAATTTTTACTAAAAAAATAAAA